>Ga0335395_10000763_pt1 | contig 20365 bp, 8 predicted proteins | sample MAT02_FD_205744 | JGI IMG/M metagenome (GOLD analysis project Ga0335395, IMG submission 205744) | Freshwater microbial communities from Lake Fryxell liftoff mats and glacier meltwater in Antarctica - MAT-02 (spades assembly) (version 2) ...
TAGTAAAAATCATGGGAAGTGCGGGCGTTAAAATCCCTAACGATAATGTCGGTTCTGGCGATACAGCAGCCATTAAAATCATGGCTAATAAATTGTGGGATTTTCCTGTTGAACAGCGTAAAGTAGCCATAGCTGTACTGACGCAACTTTGTGACAGTATGGTTTGGTGGACTCAGCGGTATAAACCTACTAATAGTAATGGGAATTCTGGAGGTGAATCAAATGAGTGATAGCAATGATATTCCTTTGATGTTTCGTGCTCAAATAGAAGGGCGCTGTCAGATTCAGCGCTTAATTCCCGGCGCACCTAGACAACAAGCTTATGACTGGGCTCAAGAATGGATCACTGGTGTTTCCAAAGAAGTCCCCAACTTTGATCCAAAGACAATTCAAACTAAACCGTTTAAAATCACTTGGCGATTTGTTTCTAATAGCGGTCAAGATGAGGGAGTCATCCGTCCTGTGACTGGTACAAAAGGTTGGCCATTATATCCCGGTGCTAGTATGAAGGGCGCGTTCCTGCGTACTTGCACCGATGAACAAGCAATGAAATATTGTGGTGGTCAACTTTCCCAAAAAGACACGAAACCTGGAATTTTACGCTTTCATGGCGGCTATCCCAAAGATGGGGACTGGACAAAAAAATCTCTAGTAGATGTTGTTCATCCCCAAGAGGATTGGCAAGTTAAAAAGAATGGTAGTCACAGTGCTTTTATCCAGATATCTCTGCATCAACCTACTTTAGTTTTTGGCATTTCCAGCACAGTAGAACTCAGTGAGGAAGAATGGACAACTATCTGGGAACTTTGGGAAAGAGCAATGGAACGGGGCATTGGTTCTAGGGTCAGTGCTGGTTACGGTCAACCGAGAAAGCACGGGAATAGTAATCTGCTCAGCGTACAGTTAAAAGGTCAAGGTTTAGCATCTCAGTTAATTGACAAAACAGGCGAATTTCGACCCAATATGTTTAAAGCTGCTTTGCGTGGTCATACTTTACGTCTATTCAGCGGCATTACTGAAGAAAATAGTGCTGAAGAATTGACTAAAGAACTTTGGGGAGGATTTGCAGGTAAAAATGGGGCAATTGTTGGCTTATTGGGGATTGCATTTAATCCTGTAGAATTAGAATTAGATAGCTATAGCTATGGCAGGAATGTCATGCCTACTTATGAGTTAGTGGACGGGACGCTCAATATTCTTTGCATGAGTGCTAAGGCAGAAGAACAAAGAAAAAACTTGAAAGTCTTGATTCCTCAACTGATAAAATTCTCTCTGCTATTTGGAGGTTTTGGTAAATCGTGGCGACGAGTTGACCATCGCCTCTTTTTCAAGGAGTATATAACTGGTAATCATAACCCGATGATTGGCTGTCATTGGCAGTTTGGAGAAAAATCAAATAGTCTCTGCTGTCCTGTGAATGAATTGAGTGATATTACTAATTTTCTGAATGTTTTTCAGAAAAGTCTTAAACAGTGGGTCAAGTTAAAAAGGAAAACACTGAGTAGTTCAATCAGCAGTTGGCGGGAAGCATGGCATCCCAAAAAAGTTGAAGTTTGGGGTCGAATTGCTGAAAATCAGCTAGATAGTAAAGCTGTTCGATGGTTTCACGGCCCCTACTTGGGCTCGCAGTCAATTAAAAAATCAGTGCTCACTGGTCAAATGGGTCAAATAGGCTGTATTTGGCATCGAATGTATCCGCGCTATACTACGACAAATGGCAGACTACAATCCACAAGAGAGTATGTGGAATTACTGACTATTTTTCCCGATGACTCCGAATCAACTCAAGATTTTCTTGAATATTTAGACAGCAGCAGCGACTTTATCAAACTTTGGCCAACGGAGGAATAATTATGAATATCTGGATTGTTACAACCGGCAGCAGCGATGTGAAGCTCAAGACTGATGAAAACTGGGGAAATTTGTTTAGGAATGCGAGAAATCAATTATACGATCGCCGTTTCGCACCTACACGACCACCAAACACTGATGATGACGAACCTTTTCTCGTACCAGCTAGAGCGATGGGGATAGTCTACGGAACGCAGTTGACAGATGAATATTATAAGGATTTACACTTTCCGCTGCTGGATGCCTTTTCTGCGAAGCTGTTAGAGAAAGGTAAAACGACACCCGACAGAATTATCTTGATTTTGACTAATCAAGAGGCTGTCTTTAATGAGGAAGAAGATAGAAAGTTAGATAAAAGTCCTTATTGGCAGGACACTTGTACTCTCAAGCCGATATTTGAGCAATATTTTCAAAACAAATTCCCCAAAGTTCAAAAAATTGATTACTTAGAACTAAAACCCCAATCTAAAGGTGAGGGATTAGATAATTGGGATAAATCACTCCTGCTGGTTCAGCAAGCAATTTTCAGTTTGGATTTCGACAAAAATGCAACTGTATATGTCAGCCATCAGGCGGGAACTCCGGCAATTTCTTCTGCTGTTCAATTTGTGAGTTTAGCAAAATTTGGTAAGAAAGTTAAATTCTTGGTCAGCAATGAGTACGAACAAAAATCTGCCGATGTAATTGACAGTTCTAGTTATTTACAGGGGATGCAGGTTCAAGAGGCGAAAGCTTTATTAGATCGCTATGATTATCAGGGTGTAGAACGCATCTTAAAGGATTACTTGCAGGATGTCTCCGATCCACTTTTGCTGGAAATTCGCGATTTGTTGAAAATGGCGGTGCAGTGGAATTGTGCTAAGTTTGAAGACTTTGCTAAGGCTAGGGGAGATGTTGCAAAAGACCGTTTAAATCATTGGTGGTGGATTGGCTATGAGGCTGCTTATTTAGGCGTGATTCGTCTTAGACAGGGTAACACGGTTGAGGCTCTATTTCACAGTTTTCGGGCTGTGGAAGGATTGATTAAGGAATGGGCGCTAGACAAGTATAAGCCGCAAATTAAATACTCTAATCGCAATCAACCGAATACAGCTTATATTCATGATCTAAATCTGCCTGATGGTTTACGGCATTGGTTTAATTCACACAAAAATCGCGATTACAATAATGTGGGCTTATTTGGCAAAGCATTATTTACCTTACTTGAAGCGTCTCATTCAGAAACTGAATGGAAGCAAAACTTAGACATTCAAATAGTTGCTGGCAATACAATAGAGGAGAGAAATACTACTTTTCATTGTTTGCGAGGTTTGGAAGAGAAAGAAGTTTTTCAAGCTTGGAAAACGGAATCTAGAGAGAAATGGGAAGCACGAGTTTTGGGTTGCTTGAATTTTGTTTCCAAGCAAAAGTTTGTTTCATTAAAGTCAGCGAGTTTGATGGCGAAAGTGCATGATGAATTGGTAAATGCGATCGCCCATTACGAACTCCAAACCTAAAAGCGACGATACATTTGGGCTACTATCTCGATCCAAATGCTGTAGGGGCGGGTTCACCAACGATATCTAAAACTCACCAACCATCTACATAAACCCGCCCCCACACCACCAATAATCTCTATCAACCTTGATTTATCGGGATTTGCGTCAAAACCAAAGAAACCGGGTTTTTCGGGGGTTTTGGGTGGTGTAATGAGTATTGTCGCAAAAACCGGGTTTCTGGCTACCCCAAAATCTAAGAAACCGGGTTTTTCGGGGGTTTTGGGTGGTGTAATACCAATTTCTTAAAGTAGCGCTAGATATTACCCCCCCAACCCCCCCTTAGTAAGGGGGGGCTAAGATTTCATCCATAGCATATCTTTAAAAAAATGGTGTAATGAGTATTGTCGCAAAAACCCGGTTTCTGGCTACCCCAATATCTAAGAAACCGGGTTTTTCGGGGGTTTTGGGTGATGTGACGAAGTATTTGGGAAAAAACCCGGTTTCTGGCCACCGGTGCAGCTTAAAGGTTACGGGACTTGGGTGCAGTATTCGACTTTTGAATGTGTGCTGACTTCGAGGAAGTTTGCGGAACTTCAGAAGAGACTTAGCAGACTGGTGGTTTTGACTGAGGATAGCATCCGGTTTTATCCGCTATCGAGTCATACTTTGAGCCAGGTGGATGTTTGGGGTGTGGGGCGCGAGATTACTGGGCCGCCTAAGTCTGTGATTATCTGAAATTTGCGAGGGGGTAGGCAAATCGCTGAAACACTGATTCTGTGGTTGACCCCCTCGATATATTGCTGGGCAAGGGTTTCAGCGTTTTGTTGGGGGGAATTTGCGGCGTTTGTGAAGACAATTTTCGACCCCCTCGCAAATGGCCTCTGGACATCTTGCGCTGTATGAGGTTTAATGTAGAGGACTCCCCACTCGCTGGGGAAACTAATTGAATGGAAACCAGTAAGTGGCTATTTACTTAATTGCTGTAGGTTCAAACTCCCCACTCGCTGGGGAAACTAATTGAATGGAAACGTTAAGACATCTGCCATAACCTTCTGGCTTACTACTGCAGACTTACTCCCCACTCGCTGGGGAAACTAATTGAATGGAAACGAGCGGCACTTGTGTGGGTATATTATTCATCATCATCTCCCCACTCGCTGGGGAAACTAATTGAATGGAAACAACCCCTAGGGAGCATGTGTCCCCAACACACAGCCCGTCCCTCTCCCCACTCGCTGGGGAAACTAATTGAATGGAAACTCGATATCGCAAATATTTCCGTCTGCTAACTCTTTCTCCCCACTCGCTGGGGAAACTAATTGAATGGAAACTGCTCTCCTTCTCAGTTAATTGAGATACGGCCACGAACTCTATACTCCCCACTCGCTGGGGAAACTAATTGAATGGAAACGTGAAGCAGAACACGTTACGAATTAACTCGACACTCTCCCCACTCGCTGGGGAAACTAATTGAATGGAAACTGGACTCATTGACATCACCAATGAACCTCTTTAACTCCCCACTCGCTGGGGAAACTAATTGAATGGAAACTTGTAACATCGCCATAAGTTCCTTGGTAGTAATGTATCATTAGTTCTCTCCCCACTCGCTGGGGAAACTAATTGAATGGAAACCTATTGATACGGTGTGGGTACCGGGTATACATGTAGTAGGAGACTCCCCACTCGCTGGGGAAACTAATTGAATGGAAACCAATAGATTAGATGCCGACTCTCCGGGTCAAAATATGCTACTCCCCACTCGCTGGGGAAACTAATTGAATGGAAACTATCGTACTTATCAGCTATTCTTTCTACTTCCTCCAAACTCCCCACTCGCTGGGGAAACTAATTGAATGGAAACAAATTCTCCAAAATGAAATCAGTCGTGGTGTAGTACAAGCTGCCACCGCTAGTGTGCTCCCCACTCGCTGGGGAAACTAATTGAATGGAAACGATAACCTCCCAAACGTCATCCTCGGTTAGAATTGACTCCCCACTCGCTGGGGAAACTAATTGAATGGAAACGTAGAACTGACACCAGTTCCAGTCAAATCTATTGGCTCCTCCCCACTCGCTGGGGAAACTAATTGAATGGAAACACCTGTAGGTAGTCCGGTTATCGCTTCCAGTTTTTCTTGCTCCCCACTCGCTGGGGAAACTAATTGAATGGAAACATGTCTCTTTTTTGAAGACGACAGCTGGGATCTTCTCCGCTTTCTCCCCACTCGCTGGGGAAACTAATTGAATGGAAACAACATTCCGATTTTAAACTTGTCTGAGAACAGATCGACACTCCCCACTCGCTGGGGAAACTAATTGAATGGAAACTATGCTCCAAACTTCAGTGCGTCCGAGAATAAATCAACGGAACCACTCCCCACTCGCTGGGGAAACTAATTGAATGGAAACCCCCATTCACTTTTATTGGTTGAGCCAACCGGAAAATAGGCTGCTCCCCACTCGCTGGGGAAACTAATTGAATGGAAACTCCACTAACATCAATAGGAACTGGATGTCATTCGTCCGCTCAAAATTTCTCCCCACTCGCTGGGGAAACTAATTGAATGGAAACTTCTAATTTCATGATTTTCTCCGTTTTTTGCTTCTGTAATAACTCCCCACTCGCTGGGGAAACTAATTGAATGGAAACTTGCCTGATTTGGTTTCGCGCAAGGTTCCGTCGAGGCTCCCCACTCGCTGGGGAAACTAATTGAATGGAAACTGCATTTTTCTAACCGCTCTACCGGAATTTTCAGGACTCCTCCCCACTCGCTGGGGAAACTAATTGAATGGAAACAACTTGAGAATGGTCATCGAGCATTTGGAACCGTAGTCAGTCTCCCCACTCGCTGAGGAAACTAATTGAATGGAAACTCTACTAAATCAGGCATTGATGGTTGGTGAACACGCCCCTATAATGGTCTTTAGGGGCGGGTTTTACCAACAATATAAGACAATACGGTTCACTTAAGACAGATCCCCCCTAACCAGGGCGGGCACTCTTGGCACCGCCCCTACAAAGGGGGGGACAAGAAAGCTCTTAAAGTCCCCCTTCTTAAGGGGGATTTAGGGGGATATCCGGGGCGTAAATAGTGTTAAGTGAACCGTATTGCAATATAAGATTGACTGCAAACAATCTTGTAAACCCTCCCCCACACAGCAGATAATCCAGATTGGGTGGGGGCGGGTTTATGAGATTTTTTGTTTTAGGCATTGATGGTTGGTGAACCCGCCCCTACGATAATTTGGGCGGACACGATCGCTTATTTTCGTGTTACCAAAACCCAATCATCAGCAGTTTTGACAACCTCGGCATTCGGTAATTTTAGATGTTTTAGTACGAGTTTTTCTAGCAGAAAATAAGGCTGGCCAAGAGTTTGCCATTTCTGTTGGAGAGTCGCCGAATCTGCTACAATTACTTGTCTCTCACTATAAAAATTCAGCGATGGACGCGGTAAGCGGTGAGAAGTAAACACCTGTTGACCGGCCGGGGTTCCTGTACGGACAATTTCGGCGATCGGCTTAACCGGATAATCCTCCGCCAGTTCCCAAACCCAGTTATCGGAGGCGACAAATACTAACAATGTGACGTAAGTTCCCCAAATTAAAACTAATAAAAACTGTCGGTCTTTTCGATGCAGCAATACAGCAGATATTGTCATTGTCAATGCTACAAACATTAGCATTAACTGCAAATCTCGCTCGATCGGCGCAATTTGTCCCCCAGTCCATAGCACGCCGCTGAAGTGAATGCAGCCGACAATCGCAACTACAGCCAGCACTCCCAAAATGGCGGGATGAGGTAACAAGGATACAGCATCAAAACGTTCTTCTACTTCATCTTTTACAGGCTCTTCCGGTAGCCACATTTGCTCCCAAACTTCGGCGAGATAACTGCCAACGGCTAGGGCAAAAGCTGGATAAACTGGCAAAACATACCAAGGCAATTTGGTATTCATCACAGAAATAGCCAGCAGATATACTCCTGTCCAAACTAATACTAATTTTGGCCCGGGAAAATTGCGATTTTCCCAACTGAAATACAGCCCTTGTAGATAAAATAACTGCCACGGCCAAGCTAATTTGAAAATTTCTAAAAGATAATACCAGGGCGGGCCTTTGTGATTGCTTACGGGTTCCCAAATGCGCCGGAAAGATTGGTTAAGTAAATTAGCGTTGATGAAATCTTGGCCGTAGTGCAGCCATTGGGCAAAATACCAACCAGCTACGGGGAAAGTTCCGATCGCCAATCCGCCCCAAAGATACCCACAAGTGAGGAGTCGCGGGGTATCCCAAACCAGGAAAATAAAGCCGATCGCGCCCAGTAGCAGCCCCAACATCACGCCCTTAGTCAAACAAATGAGTCCGAACCCGATCCCCGCCCCCAAAGCGTAGCGCAAGTCGCGGCGCGATCGCACCAAACACCACATCGATGCCAGCAAAAAACACAAAACTGCTCCGTCTAACATCGCCAAACGTCCATGCCGCACCACCGGTAACAGCGTCAGATAGACGAGAGCCGAAAAAATGGCGATCGACCTTCTGGGAAACAACTCCCGCCCGATCGCGTAAAGCATGGGCACAGAAGCCGCCGTCAGCATCGCCGGTACCAACCTCGCCGTCAATTCGCTGACACCGCCGATCGCAAAACACAGCCCAATTAGCCAGTGTACCAGCGGCGGCTTGTTCAAATAGGGCGTTGAGTCGATCGTTGGATATAGCCAATTTAAATTGCCGCGCCAAATTTCGCGACTTACCTGGGCTGCAATCCCTTCATCCCAATCCCGCAACGCCACACCGCCCAGATTCAGCCCGAAAATTAGCACAGCAGCCAACAAAAAAGCCCACATCCACAGTTTGTCTGTAGAGTTGTCATTGAGGCGACTTGTATATTTTCCAGTGCTCGGTGGAAAGATTTCTGACATAACTTATACTGTTTTAGTTGAACAATTGAAGAATTGGCAATGGCTTATTCAATCAGGGTTTGAAGTTTGCCTACAGTTATTTTTTTTAACTGATATTAATAGATTTTTGAGGATTCCCAACAGAAGGTAAACTTAGACAGCAGTTATTTGCAAACACGAAAATACCATGAATTTACCCATCATTATAGATATTATCATTGGCTTGGTGTTTGTCTACCTGACTTTAAGCTTGCTAGCTTCCGAAATTCAGGAATTGATTGCTACTGTTTTGCAGTGGCGGGCGGAACATTTAAAGAAGTCGATCGAAGTGCTGATCTCTGGCGGCAACGAAGGCGCGAAAGATCCGGTGCAATTTCAGCGAGTCGGATTGTTGGCAGATGCAATTTATGCCAATCCGATTATTAAGGGCTTGAATCAGGGAGCGAAAGGGGTTTTACCGGAGGGATTTCGCTCTGTTACGCACAATTTGGGGCATTTTCTGCTCCGAATTACTGGCACTAAGAATATTTTCGGCAATAAGTCAAGTGGGCCTTCTTATATCCCAGCAGATAGTTTTTCTGCTAGCGTTTTGGATACTTTAAATATTTCTAGTTTGATGCGCTCGATCTCGAAAGCTAGATTGGAAAGATTTAAAGATTTACAGTTGGCACAAATTCAAGTAATTGGAGAGGGCTTGAATCTGCCGGAGTCTACTAAACCGATTATCGAGCAGGAGTTTGGCTGGCTGACTGCGGAGTTCAATCGAGTTGTTGAAGATTATAAAAATGATTTGGGGAGTTTGAACAACAGTTTGGATCGGATGTCTGAAAAGTTAGGATTTTATATTAATGATTCTCAGGTTTATCTGCCAGAAACTGAGCTGGGAGGGAGAGAATTTCAGAGGCAGATGGCATTTGTCAAGGCTAGTTTTGATAGCGAATTTGAGCGGGCGGCGCTCAGGGCGCAACTGCAACCGAATTTGAGTAATCTGTTAAATACTGTTAGGAAAGTTAGAAAAACTCAGGATACGGTAGCAGAAATTATGGAGGAGAAAGAGGACAGTCCGATTTACAAACAAATTCAAGAAACTTTGGACAGTATGCCAGAATCTTTGAAACGTAGTCTTTATATTTTAGCTCAACGTGTTGAAGACGAAGGAGATACTCAAGAGCAATTGCAACGATTTCAGAAAGAAATTGAAGTTTGGTTCGATCTTTCAATGCAGCGGGCTTCGGGTGTTTACAAGCGGAATGCTAGAGGGGTGGCGATTTTGCTCGGAACCGCGATCGCCCTTGCCGCTAATGCTGATAGCATTAATATTGTCAATCGGTTGTCGAAGGATTCGATGCTGCGATCGACTGTTAATTTGTACGCTAAGCAGTTGGTAGAAAAGAATGCTAACACGAAATTAGATAATTTAACCAATCTGACAAAAGTTCAGAAGGATGTCGATCGAGCTTTGGATAATGTAGCTCTACCTTTTGGATGGAACGAACCCAACAGGCTAGAAATAGACGCGCAGGGGAATTTATTGTTCCCCGCTTTGATGGTCAAATTGTTAGGTTGGATATTGAGCGGCGTAGCTATTTCAATGGGAGCTACTTTTTGGTTCGAGGCGCTCAACAAGATTGTTAATATCCGCAATGCAGGGAAAAAGCCGCCATCTTCTACCGAATCTTGAGTGGGGCTGTGTGTCTAGCCGATCGACCAACTGTCACCTACAGGATACAGGATACAGGATCTATCGGTAATTACGGGCCTGTCGGCAATTTTAGGAAACACCCAAAACATAAATTCCGTACGATCGCGGATGGCATTACCGCAGAAATAGGCGAAAGTGATAGGAGGATTAAATGGAAATAAGCGAAACAAGGTCGCTGCGAGTTTCCGACGGTCTGACTCCCGGGGTGTATCTACCACCTAACACCCTTTTGGAGAACGGTATATGTTCACTTCTTTGACGGAAACCAATCCCGCCTCCTCGGAATACCAAAATCCCCCATCCAGAAGCTCTGTATTCAATGGCTTCAGCATCAATTACGATCGATATGCCATCTCTAGGATTTTGGCTGGCGAAAAAGTAATTTTACGGAGTTCTAAGTTTGAAGCGATCGAGCAAATTATCTCGGCACTTCAAAAATATGTCTCTATCCTTAGAGAGATCGATCGAGTTTGCATAATGTCTAGTGCAGCTTCAGATACTAAAAAAAGCGGACTGGATTCGTGTTATGCCGATCGAGATATCGACACACTCAGCAACGGCGGCAAGTGCGATCGCAGGTTTGCTAATAAAGAGAGTGATGCGATCGCAAATAGACATCTCCCAGAATTCTTGTGGAACAGGCCCGAAAGCTTGTTCAAAACCTGCTTTTTAGGAGATGTCTAATCATATCGTTAATCATACAGTCGCGATCGTATTTTGCGACTACTCGAAACCTGGTTTTTTTTATCGTTTCAGCGGGCTAAGCTTTTGTGCATTTAAACTGTATGGTCAAGTTTGATAAAGTTCTTGTGGGGTGGGCTCTCCTAGCCCGCACAAAAAATACAATTTAGATGCCCAACAGCTTATAGCGTGTCTTTTCGTCCATCAAACCCGGTTTCTCACCACTGGTTCGTCCAAAGCTCTCATATCAACTCCTGCTCAACAATTCCGATCGCGTTTGTAGTAACGACCCAATTCCTGAAAGTGCGCCAGCGCGAAAACAACTTAATTGCGATCGATTAACCGACATTTAATGTCAGACAGTTTTGACAGTTAGTATAGCCTTTCTCAGAAAGGCTATACATATAATTAAGAAGGGGTATTCAGGTAGAGATTACCCCCATGAGCATTTTTCGATGCCTGAAATAATGGCTACAATCAACCAAATAATACTCAAAAAGTCCGGCTGGGAGAAGCTGGATTTTTTTTTAAATATTTCGACAAATTTTATTATTTGTTTCTCATTGGTTGCATTAAAAAATCAATTTGCTACAAGAATTAAAATGTAAATCCGGATAAAAATAAATATAAAAAAAGATTTTTGATATTGCCAATTATTCAGGCTTAGTGTTAAGATGTAGTAAAATAAGACTGATAAGATTACTCTCTGGCTGTATCTACCAATAACGCCCATAATGGAGGATCAAATATGAGTCCTACGTTCGCTCAAGTCAACCCACAATCTTCTTTGGAAAAACTGCCACCCCGTTCCTTAGTATTCATTGATTCCGGCGTGGAAGATTACGAGTCACTTGCAGCAGGAGTGCTGCCGGGACAGCAGGTAGTAATACTCGATCGCACCAAAAACGGCATCGAACAAATTACCTCTGGAATTGAAAAATACGCCTCTAGTAACGGGGCGATCGACTCGGTACACATTATTTCTCACGGCAGTTCTGGCAGTATGCAACTCGGTAATACTGCTCTGGGTTCAGAGAACATCGAGCAATACAAAAGCCAGTTGGAAAAGTGGCAGACTTCACTAGCCCCAGAAGCAGACATCATACTGTACGGCTGCGATGTAGCAGCAGGTACAGGTGCTAATTTCGTTGATAAATTCAGTGAATTTACTGGGGCTGACGTGGCCGCATCCACCAATATCACCGGCAAAGACGGCGACTGGAATTTAGAATTTGCTAAGGGTCAAATTGAATCTCCCTTAGCCTTGAGCCAGGAGACGATGGCAAATTACCAAGGTGATTTAGCTACTATCGTTGTAGCCAATAATAGCGATAGCGGGCCAGGTTCCTTGAGAGCGGCGATCGCCTCGGCTGTTGCAGGCGATACAATTACTTTCGCTCCCGGTTTGGCCGGTCAAACCATCACCCTTACTAGCGGTGTACTCGATATTCCCGTTGGCAAAAACATCACTATTGATGGCGCTGGTACCGCGGGTTTAACCATCAGTGGTAACAACGCATCCCGCGCCTTTTTTGTCAATGCAAATGTAGTGACTGCTACTAATTTTGCAGTCAAAAACCTGATCGTTAATAACGGTAAAACTACGGATAGAGGTGGTGCGATCGGCACAACCGACGAAGTAAACCTCACAGTAGACAATGTTCAGTTCAACAACAACGTCGCCGATAAAGGTGGCGGTGCAATTTTTGGGAATTTCAACAATACTCTGACAGTAAACAACAGTAAATTCAACGGTAACGTAGCCACCGCAGGTAACGATGAACGGGGTGCAGGTGCGATCGGCTTTTTGAGCTCCAAAGCTTTGACTGTCACCAACAGCGACTTCACCAACAACAAAGGAATTAACGGTGGGGCAATTAACAGCCTTCAGGGCAAGTTAACAATTGAAAACTCGCGATTCATCGGCAACGACACCACCGGAGCCACTTTCGCCACAGGTCAAGGCACTGCCTTTTTGAGGGGTTTTGGTGGCGCAGTTTACACAGACAGAGCTAGTTCTACAACTGAAGCTTCCGGCACAATCAAGATTACCAATAGCGTATTTCAAGACAATAAAGGTCGAGGTGAAGGAGGTGCAGCTTATCTGTTCACCGGCAGCCAAGACAAGGTAATTTTGGAAAACAGCACCTTCCAAAATAACGAAATTCTGGCGCTACCCAACGGTGGAGGGCCTGGAAACGGTGGTGGTGTAACGGTTTTGAGCGACAGCACCAATCAGGGATTGACTATTACCAACACCACCTTTGCTGGCAACAAAGCCAATAATCAAGGTGGCGGCCTGTGGACACGCAATGCCCCTGGTACGATTACTAACAGTACCTTTTCTGGCAACTCCACCGCGTTTGCTGCTGGTGATTTCAACAAACTCGGCGGTGCAATGACTCTTGGTGCACCCACAACTATTGTCAACACGACGATCGCCGATAATAGCGCCGGCTGGGTTGGTGGAGGTATCTTCGCCAGTGCCAATAATGTCACCCTCAAAAACACGATTCTTTCCAACAATACAGCGGCTAACGGAGGAAACCCTTGGGGAATTCAGCAACACGTCACCGCCCAATACGCCGATCAAGGAGGGAATTTTCAGTGGCCGCCCAAAAACCCTAATGACGGCAGTGATGTCAATGCGACGGCAAGTGTGACGATCGCAGATCCCTTACTTGGCCCACTGCAAAATATCAACGGCGCTTTCGTAAGGCCCCTGCTGACAGGAAGTCCGGCAATTGACAAAGGAGTACCAAGCGGCGCACCAGCTACGGATCAGCGCGGCGTGACTCGTCCTCAAGATGGTGATACAATTCCAGGGGCGATCGTTGACAGCGGCTCTTATGAATTTGGAGGTACAGTCGCGCCGACTCCGACTCCCACACCAACTCCAGCGCCAACACCAACACCCGCGCCAACACCAACACCCACACCAACTCCAGCGCCAACACCAACACCCGCGCCGACTCCGACTCCGACTCCGACTCCAGCGCCAACTCCCACACCCGCGCCGACTCCGACTCCGACTCCGACTCCAGCGCCAACACCAACACCCGCGCCCACTCCGACTCCGACTCCGACGCCTGTGGGTACAACGCCAACACCCGCGCCGACTCCGACTCCGACTCCGACTCCAGCGCCAACTCCCACACCCGCGCCGACTCCGACTCCGACTCCCACACCCGCGCCGACTCCCACACCCGCGCCAACTCCAACTCCGACTCCCACACCCGCGCCAACTCCCACACCCGCGCCAACTCCAACTCCAACTCCGACTCCAGCGCCAACTCCCACACCCGCGCCGACTCCAACTCCGGCTGGGGATGGTTCCCCGCTCGATGGTCTCAACCCCCCGCAACTCGACCCTGCTACCATCACCCCCAACCCAGTCCAACAAACTCTCGATGGGGGTAACACTGCCGACTTAATCATGGGCGGGAGCATCAGCGAGTCGATTAACGGACTTGCCGATAACGACACTCTCTACGGCATGGGCGGCAATGACAACATTGATGGTGGTGCGGATAATGACTTGCTCTTCGGCAATAATGGCAACGATTTTATCCAAGGTGGCGCTGGCAACGATACCGTCAGTGGCGGCAAAGATAATGACACTATTGTTGGCGGGGATGGCAACGACTCGTTAATGGGAGATATCGGCAAAGATACTGTTGCCGGCGGTATGGGCAACGACACTATTTTTGGCGGCAAAGATGACGATATCTTGCTCGGTGAAGATGGGGACGACTACCTTTTGGGTAACTTAGGAAATGACACAATTAGTGCTGGAAACGGCAACGATCTTGTGTTCGGAAATGAAGGTGCAGACCTGATTTTTGGTCAGGCGGGAAATGACACGCTTTACGGTGGCAAAGACAACGACAGTCTCGCTGGCGGTGAGGGCAACGACTTGCTGTTCGGTAACAATGAAAACGATGTGCTTGCGGGCAACGTCGGTAATGATACGCTTTACGGCGGTAAGGGTAACGATCTCGTCATTGGCGGTGATGGTTCCGATTTCCTTTCCGGCGATGTTGGGGATGACACTTTAACTGGTGGTTCGGGAAGTGATGTATTTTTCCTAACTCAAAGTGTCGGTAGCGACATCATTACTGATTTCCGCAAAGGCGAGGATTTAATTGGGTTGGCTCCTGGTTTGAGTTTCAATCAACTCAGCATTACGTCGAGTAACAATCAAACTTTGATTAGCGTGACTGGTAGCAATCAATTGTTAGCGAAATTGAACGGTACGCCCGGTACTCTGGGCGCTGGCGATTTCACTCAAGTGACAATTTAACTGCTGTTGATATAGCAGTTTTGAATGGCGCAGTAGTTATGCCAATCATCTAAACGTAGGGTGCGCATTGCGCACCTTACTCAAATTCCAATAAGTTGTGTCCGCAGGTTTGCATCCTGCCCCGCTAGACCAAATAAATGCAAATTGACAGCAATCTTGGTTAATTGATTGCCCTCAAAAGTTTTGAAAGTAGTAAGGAATGTAAGTCCTTAGTGAATATCAGCTTATAGAGCAATACGCTTGGCTTAAGACTATTTAGGCCCCGGAGATCCCCCTCGCATCCCCCTTAAGAAGGGGGACTTTGAGAGCTTTCTTGTCCCCCCCTTTTTAAGGGGGGTTAGGGGGGATCTCTCTTAAGTGAACCGTATTGATTTATAGAGAGGACTGAAGTCCGAACGATCAAAATTAATTAGGGTTGGATTAATGGACGCGATCGAAGTGCGATCGCTCTGAATTCGATCGCTGCTGAGGTGTATCTGCCGGCAAATAGCAAACATTCTCATAGGTATCCAAAATGAGTTCAACTTTTACCAGTATTGATTCACAATCTATTCTCCGCAATTCTCGTCCTAAATCTATTGTCTTCATTGACTCCGAGTTGGATGACTATCAAACTCTTGCCAGTGGCGTGCTTCCCGGTGCAGAATTGGTCGTTTTAGATAAAAATGGCAACGGAGTCGAGCAAATTACTGAAAAGCTGCAAACAATCGCTGCTGCGGGGGGAACTGTAGCTCAAGTTCACATTTTTTCTCACGGCAATTCTGGCAGCTTGCAGCTAGGTTCTGCGACGTTGAATTTGGATAATTTGCCACAGTATGAAAGCCAGTTGCAACAGTGGCGAAGTGCACTAACCGACAAAGCTGATATCATGCTTTATGGTTGCGATGTTGCTGCTGGTTCGGGTAGCGATTTTGTCGATCGCCTTTCGGAGTTAACCGGGGCTGATATTGCGGCATCTACCGATCGCACTGGCCGCGGTGGTAACTGGAATTTGGAGTTTGCCAAGGGTGATATTGAAGCACCTCTAGCTTTGACTTCGGAGACAATGGCGGATTACCGAGGGACTTTAGCGACTGTTACCGTTACCAACAATAATGATAGCGGGCCCGGTTCCTTGAGAAGTGCGATCGCCTCCGCAGCAGCCGGCGATACCATTCAATTTGCCTCCACTCTTGCCAGTCAAACAATTACTCTCACTTCCGGTCAACTTGTCATCAACAAAAACTTGACAATTGATGCAATTGGTGCTAGTAATTTAACCATCAGTGGCAACAACAGTTCGCGGGTAATCCTCACCGAAGGTTCCACAAATGTTACTCTAAAAAACCTGATTGTTGCCAACGGCAAAGTTTCGGGAACCGATCCAAATAACGAGACAACTAGCGCAGGTGGTGGGATTCAAACTGGCGGTAACAGCACTTTAACTTTAGAAAATTGCCAAGTCAATAATAATGTTGCCGGTTTCGGCGGCGGCATTTATACAGGTTTCCGCAGCACTACGACTGTCATTAACAGCAAGTTTAACGGCAATGACGGTTCTTTGGCTAATAATACCGAACGCGGTGGCGGCGCGATCGCCACTAAAAGCGGCGGTGTTCTGAATATCAGAGATAGCGAATTTACCAACAACAAAGGCAGCTACGGCGGGGCTGTGAATAACCTGTTGGGCAGCATGACGATCGAAAACTCTAAATTCACTGGCAACCGCACAGATAAAGGCGTTGGTGGAGCAGTTTACGTCGATGGCGCTAATGCTTCTGGCCCGAATGCAACCCCCGGGCCTGTTGCGGGAAATGTTGCTATCCGCAACAGCGTTTTTGACGGCAATATCGGCTCAGGAGAAGGAGGAGGAGCCTTTTTATTTGGTTATTTTCAAGATAAGTTTGTTTTGGAAAACAGCACTTTTGTTAACAATAAAGCTGTCAAGAATGCAGCAGGAATTGGAGGTTCTGGAGGTGGTGTGCGTCACGGCAATGCCGATTTGACAGTGACAAATACTACTTTTGCTAACAATACAGCCGATGACAACGGCGGTGGTTTGTGGTTGGGAGAAGATGGGAATATCAGTGTTATCAACAGTACCTTTTCCGGCAACACCGCTGCTAAGCAGGGCGGAGGAGTCGTTGTTGGTAACAGAGATTCCTTTTCAACTAACATTGTCAACTCGACTTTTGCTAAGAATACCGCTGGGGAATTTTCTGGAGGTATTGCTACTTTTGGGAATCAGCCAATTACTGTCAAAAATTCGATTTTTGATAGCAATACGGCTGGCAATCCTTTTAAAGTTAAATACCAAACTGGAAGAGAACTAATTGACGGCGGGAATAATCTTCAGTTTCCCGCTAAACTGACGACGGGCGATCCTAACGACAATAACGTTACGGCAACTGTGACGATCGCAGATCCGAAACTCGGCCCTTTGCAAAATATTAACGGCGCTTTCGTGCTGCCGCTGCTAACAGGAAGTCCCGCCATTGACACCGGTACTGGTGCGGGTGCGCCAGCTAAGGATCAGCGCGGTGTGAGTCGCCCGGCAGATGGTGATAATAATGGAAGTGCGATCGTGGATATCGGCGCTTTTGAATTCACCACTACAGTCACGCCGACTCCGACTCCGACTCCAACTCCAACTCCAACTCCAACTCCAACTCCAACTCCAACTCCAACTCCAACTCCAACTCCAACTCCAACTCCAACTCCAACTCCAACTCCGACTCCAACTCCGACTCCGACTCCAACTCCAACTCCAACTCCGACTCCAACTCCGACTCCAACTCCAACGCCGGCAACAGATAATGCGATCATCGAACCCCTACCTGCCCCAGAGTTCAACCTCAGCAGCGTTACTCCCAATTCCGCCCAACAGACTCTCAACGGCGGTGACAGCACCGATTTCATCATGGGTGGCATCATCAACGAGTCAATTAACGGACTTGGTGGCAATGATACCCTCTACGGAATGGGTGGCAACGACAACATCGACGGCGGCAGCGGTAACGATTCCATCTTTGGCAATGAAGGTACCGATTTCATCCAAGGTGACGCCGGCAACGATACCGTCTACGGTGGCAAAGATAACGATACCGTTGTTGGCGGAGACGGTAACGACTTTTTGAGGGGAGATTTCGGCAAAGATACTGTGGCCGGCGGTATCGGGCAAGATACTATTTTCGGTGGCAAAGATGACGATATCTTGCTGGGCGAAGACGGCGATGATTACCTTTTAGGGAACTTAGGAAATGACACAATTAATGCTGGAAATGGCAATGATATTGCCTTCGGCAATGAAGGTGCAGACCTAATTTTTGGCAAAGCTGGAAATGACACACTTTACGGCGGTAAAGACAACGACAGTCTCGGTGGTGGCGATGGCAACGATTTGCTATTCGGCAACAACGAAAACGATTTGCTTGAAGGTTACACTGGCAACGATACGCTGTACGGTGGCAAAGGCAATGATAGCCTCTTCGGCAATGCTGGCAACGATTTTTTGGCCGGTGATGTAGGAGATGATACTTTGACCGGCGGTTCGGGAAATGATATATTTGTCCTCAGTCAAGGTTTGGGTAGCGACATCATTACTGATTTCCGCAAAGGCGAAGATTTAATTGGCTTAACTTCCGGCTTGAGTTTCAATCAACTCAGCATTACATCTAGCAACAATCAAACTTTGATTAGCGTGACTGGTAGCAATCAATTATTAGCAAAGCTGAATGGTACACCCGGTACTCTCACTGCTAGTGATTTCACTCAAGTGACAATCTAGATCAAAAAAACAGAGCAAGAATGATATTTCCAGATTTCACTTGGAAGTAGATCATTCTTGCTCTCTTCCTTTCTTCCTCTGCGCTCTCTGCGGCCTCTGCGGTAAAAAAAAGAAACTAATTAAAAAATGAAAATAATTTGCAGTTTAAAATTTTTATTTTCCCGGAGTATCTCAATGCGATCGATAAATTCTCGAAAGTAGAACCTGCGTTCCGATTCGGACAAGTCCAGCCAAAATTGGGGAATAGAAACTGTTTGAGCAATTTCTCGCAAATTCACTGGCGGTAATTGTGCGAGTTTGCTTTGCAATTCTGAAATTTCAGTACGGATTTTGTAAGCTCTCAATTCGGCAGTTTCTGTGTCTAAAATGCCATTTTCAATCAGCGCTGATAGTTGATTGACAATTTGTTCTTTAAATGCGATCGCTTTTCCGATACCTGCTTTAATCCCCTTCATATCCGGCATTTGCAACCCAGCAACAGCATCGGGCAAATCCCGACAAATTCCTGCTATGGTCAATTGCAATACTTCTTCGTAGGAAATGCCGCTGCATTTAGGCTGCTGGAGACAGTTAATCGGTCGTAAATAAAGGTATTCTTTTTCTTTGCGGTAGGCTGTGACTTTGGCAACTGTCATGGGCGATTTGCACTCGGCACAAATTGCTAAACCTGCGAGGGAACGCGGGGCGCTGGCGCTGCGGGGAGAAAGGCTACGGTTGCGCCGCAGCAATCTGTCTACTTGGGCGGCTTCTGATCTGGAAATAATCGGGACGTGGGTGTTAGAAATTACTTGGTCGTTTTGATATGCCAAATCGCCTCGGTAGGCGGGATTTGTCAGCCAGCGGCGGCCTGTGCTGACGGAGATTTTTTTGCTGTATTTCTTTGCCAAATGGCGCACGGAACCGCGCAAAGAACCGTAGATGATAAAGTGTTCAAAAAAGTCTTTGACGGCGGGGGAAGCGGTTTTGTCGATCGCATATTTGTCTTTGCCGCGCCGATAGCCGTAGGGAGCTTTACCTGGTGGAATCCCGGATTTGATGCGGTTGCGGGCGTGTCCTTTGCGAATGCTGCGGCTGTGTTGGCTGCGCTGGAGTTCTGCTAGAAGTTTGAGCAAGTTGGCTCTGCTTTCTGTTTGTTTTTCGTCTGTGACAATTAGTTCGATACCGAGGTTTTCCAGTTGTTCGAGGTGCGCGCACACTTGCTGTACTGTGTCGCCGAGTTCTTCAAAACGCTGAATTAACAGGTATTTGATTGGTTCTGTTTGGCAGTCTTTGAGCAGTTGCTGGAGTTGCTGTCGCCCTCCTAAGTCTTGATAAGTGCGATCGACCTCTTGACCCCAAATTTCGGCCGCTGGCGCAGGTTCTAGCAGCGGTTCGCTATATGAATAGGCGATGATTTTCATTTATAGAAGAAGGAAGAAGGAATAAAATCAAGGTTTTTAGTAATTATTGAAAAACGGAACTTACCAAATCCGGCTGTGCTTCTTAGTCCGCGGAGGCGGACATCGTTTGTCTAGTCGCGGTTTCAACCGCCGACTCTGATCTTTCATCTGTTACTCGCTGAGTTCAATGATATTTCCATCGGGATCTTGGGTAAATAATGCCGATCGACCTGACGCGCTCATTTGCACCGGGCAGTTGTGGGCAATTAATTGTTGTTTGGCTACATCTAAGTTAGCC
>Ga0335395_10000764_pt1 | contig 20363 bp, 34 predicted proteins | sample MAT02_FD_205744 | JGI IMG/M metagenome (GOLD analysis project Ga0335395, IMG submission 205744) | Freshwater microbial communities from Lake Fryxell liftoff mats and glacier meltwater in Antarctica - MAT-02 (spades assembly) (version 2) ...
TCAACAAGATTTATTGGCCATAAAATGCGTGGAGTTTTTGCCTAAATTAAGATATTTGTAGAATTTAATATGAATTCAACCACGCTGACAAATTACTACTTACCGCAACTTATTGAGCGGATACCTGAATAATTCTAATCAAAGGACTAATATATTCGCCCTCCGATTGTTCGTGATTGTCGATAATATCCGCGTTGGGATTTAGCAAATTATCATCTTTTACCGCTTGACTAACTCTCAAAATTTCTGCCAAATCTTTGATAGAGTTGTAAGCTTTTGCTAGCTTTGCACATTTTTCTCGCAAAGTTCGGAGGATACTAAAATGAGTATTATTCGGCGCAAGCAAAGCACTCATCGGGAACCACTGAAAAAACATCCATCCTGGTTTAGCCATTCTTTCTTCCCCTTCAAACACTAATCCCATCAAAATGATATCCTCGTACACCCCTGTTTCCAACTTTTTCCCTTTCATACAACTAAGAGGAATTACTAAGTCGTATTCTCCACCTAATTCTGTATCAAGAAATTTGTTGTAAGCGATCGTACCTTTGCCGACCCATTTGTCTCTGACCGCCATTCTAAATTGAATGGGTATACCCAAATCTATTATTTTGTCCTCTTCTTCCTCGTGAGCTTTGTTGAGTCCCAAAAATTCCATCAAACTCTTACTCGCTTTCGCGTGACTATCTCCTGTTCGCCAATGAAAGGAGTGTGTTTTGTCATCTTCAAGCGCACCTTTTTCATTAACTCGCTCATCGTCAACGACAATATATTTAATTTCTTTGTAGACCATCTGCTTGCATCCAGTGTGCAAAATGCTACCGTAGATTATTCTTTTCCACTGAACATCGGGAGTGTTGCCATAGTAGTTTTCTCCAATTTCTTCTGAGTTGAACAAGAATCGTCCATGCGTTCTGCTATTACTTGCTAAATCAAGTGTAAATTTCCTTGAGTCTGGCGGTGTGAATGGGTTCAAAAATTTCGGGTCTTTCGTTTGATTGTCGATCGCACCAATGATAAATCTGTCTGCCGGTTTTGGATACAATGCACCAATCATGGTATTCCTTAATACCACTGGCGGTACTGATAAATCCCATTCTCCTTTTAAGCAATTCCAAACACTCCAGGTTGAAATTACAGATACAGTTCCGGTAACTGGATTAGCATTGATTAATTTATTATTCCAATCAGTAGCCATATTTTCAAAATAAAGTGTAGGTTTCTAATATTGTAGCAAAGTCACCTCCAAGTAATGCTACGATCGCTTCATCTCCTATTGTTAGTATGGGATTGTTTACATCCTCTTTAAAATCGTAAACCATTACTGGCACGTCATCATCATCGGCAGCAACCCCATAGAATTTCTCAAAATCACCTCCTGACTCAACTTTTAAACTTATTGCCATTTCTTGCAAAACAGTCTGCATTTCATCTCGATTTGTATCGTATAAATGAGCAGTTCCTAGCGAGAACATGGTTGCGCTAGTTTTGCTGTACACATAAAGATTTTGACCAAGTAACACTTTTTTTCTCATCGAAGTAATGATGATGACAGCAGCAATAATCATGGGCAGTGCGAATGGCATCAAGAAAGCCCACGCAGCATTTAGCATCCCTGTTTGAGCAAAAATTACAGGTATCAAATTCTTGCCAGTTTTGATTACAGATGCCGCTAAAAATCTGTACGCATTTGCTCCGCTACTACCAAGAACTTTAAGGACGATCGAAGTAACTGTATGTTTGAGAGCCTCAAGCATTTGCATCGGAAATCCAACAACAGATTTAAGTAAAACGTTTGTCAGTAACCAAGAAGCCATCGTTCCAATGATTGCACCTGCCCCTGTAATTGTCGCAGCACCGCCTATAGCTATTGGCACAATACTGGCATAAATGTTACTTTTGTTGATTGAACTTATGTCATATTTAGTAATTGAATTAATTTGCCAATTTAAACTAGAGTTAATCTCGTAATCGGAATTAGCATAAATTTGAGGAAGTATTTTCTTTTGCATCGCGTCGAGTGCATCCGATGCACGTTTAAGTTGCACCCGTGCTCCACTTTTCGCATTGCCTTTTAAGGTTTTAATTTGCTCTATCAATTGACCTATTTTATCGGTAGCTTTTGCCATTGCTTCTATGCGCCACTGATTCATTATTCCGATCGTATCCTCACTTCCTCCCTCTAATCCATCTTCAATTTTATCAATCACTTTAGATAATTTTGGCAAATTCAATGATTGATTATGTGCTAATACCGCAGCTTTATACAGAGATTTGTCCCCACTCGAAGATTTGATATTTGCCAACAAACTTAGCCCACGTCCCGCCAAATTTTGTTGATAAACTATGGAATTTCGAGCCAGATTAACGCCGTAAACTGTTTCACAGAATACTTTAGCTACCTGACTTATGGTTGAACCTATATCAGTTGCAGACAAAAGTAAATCTTTAATGATGGGAATTTGTAAAAAAAATTTGATATGAGGTAAATCCAAGAACCATTCTTGGCTACCAGACATTGCCTCCGTAACTGCACTTACGATCGGCAAAATCTGTTTATGAATATGAAATTCTCCCTCTTGTACGCTACTTTTTGAGTCAGTCATAATAGTGATGCTAATTTTTCAATTCTAATTATAGCAATCGCAGCCTGTAAAGGTACGATTTGCCATACAAACTGACATTAATCTAACAAAGAAGCAAGAAACTGGACACGCATTAAAGCTACGGCAGCCTGTAGAGGGACGATCGATTTGCCATACAAACTCACACATTCTCTGCGTCCTGGTGTTCTAGGTTCTAAACCTGGATGAGTTGGCGGCTGTCCCCAGTTTACATCAAAATTGATTCCGTCCAGCCAGGGGGGAATTTCATTAAGAAGGCACAAACTGCCGGGTTTAGTTTTTTCGATCGCTCCAATCTGCCTTGCTCTTTCAATGTCAGTTCCAAGGTCATCTGTCCACTCGGTGAAGTTTTGCCGTTCCCGAAGCTGTAAGTCAAAACGGTGGGCAATAATGAATACCCGTTGGCGACGGTGCGGTGCCCCAAGCTCCGACGCGCTGATGATTTCAATTTCAAACTGATATTTTTCCACAATAAGTCCGGCAAGCACTGTTCGTAATCCTCTGTGGATAAGTCCAATGGGATTTTCAATGACGATGAATTTGGGTTGTCCGATCGAGATGCACCGGAGCGATTCAAACCACAACCCACTTTCTTGATGCAAAAGACCTGTTTTGGTTCCGGCTGCGGATGTGCCCTTGCAAGGGAAAGAACAGAAGTAGATATCGGCGGTTTGGGGGATGGGCTGGTAACTTTTAACATCTGGATAAATTGGGATATGGGAAAAATGCGATCGCAAAACTTTTTGAGCTTGTGGGTTTATTTCGATGAATTCGATCGTCCGAAATACTGGGAAATTACTGAGTTTATTTACAATTGCTGATGCTAATTCCCATGCCCCAATTCCAGCAAAAAAGTCTATGCAGTTTAAAGTTTTCACATTAGCAAATGCGAAGTCGATGCTTCGCTTTAAAAGGATGAGGAAATTAAGGAGAATTGGGTGCTTAATTCTCCTTACTACCGAAACTATTTTCTACCCCTAATTGTATCATGAACAAAATCATTTTTGCTGGCATTCAAGGACAAGTTTTAGAATCCAGTCCTCATGGCAATTTCCTCGTTGTCAAATTGTCCGATCGCATTACTATAGTTGGAACTTTTTCCAATGAATTTCAGTGGAATCCACAAGAAGACGAGGATTCTGGGTTTGAAAGTTTCATTACTTATGTTGGAGTTCGTTGTTCGCAAAGTGGCATACCATCAAAAGTTGAAGCCGATCGAACCAAAAACTTCTTGAAACAAAATGGTGGATACTTTGGCAAAAATGACAGTGAACCAAGAAAATCTAAGCGAGTTCAAGGATTTCCATTCGAGATTAAAGTTCGTGGATTTGAAGCAAAGTTTGTGGTGGATTGCATAAATGAGGGATTGATTAATTAGCAATTTTAAGTTTTTGCATTATACCGTGAGCCAAGCCTTCGGCAAGAATGTTGTTCTTTCTCTCGGTGACGATTCGATTATGACCATTCAAATCAGAAATATCAAAGAATCCCTCAATATCTTTGATGTTAGCCGTAGTCAAGGACGATATTTCCACAAACAAAGTGGAAAAAGCGTTTTGATGACTACTGACGAGCAAAAATCCTTTGAAGCTACTAACTTTGTAGTTGGCTATGCTGGTAAGGATATTCGGCTTTCTAGTTGGGCAGACAAGCAAGGCAAAGGGCTTAACAATATCAATATTGATATGAAGCCTGCCGAGCTACGTCAGTATCTTTGGACATTAGTTCAAACTGATTTTTCTAGCATCAGCGATCGAAAAGAAAAGATAGCTTCCGGCTATTATACTTTTCGTCAATTGGAATCGATCGCAAAGACAAGTAAAACCCAAAATATTACTTTTTGGATTTTATCTAGTTACGATCGACCAAACGCCGAATTACTTGTAAGATTTATCAATTATCTTGCAAATCGGTAAAAGAAAAGCCTTAGTTTCCCCCTTGGGAGCTAAGGCTTTTTTAGAGGTCTTTACGTTATAGCGTAGGCTTGACCTGCGGTAAAAATGTTGTAATTTTGAGGTGAATATCATGACCAAAGTTTTAATTTCTGGTAGTCGCTCCATTAAGGTATTACCTGTTGAAGCGATCGAAAGTATCAATCGAATCATTGCCCAAAACTTTCGCATAATCATCGGGGATGCGGACGGAATAGATTCGGCAGTCCAAGCATATCTGAGAGGGCAAGGATATCGTCAGGTAACAGTCTATTATGCAAAGTTCAATAATTTAGGAAAACCGAGAAATCATCATGGGTTTTCTACTGTTTCTGTAATGGGTAATTATTCCAATCGCGACCGTATGATGTGTTCGTTCGCAGATTATGGATTAGCGATTTGGGATGGTCGCAGCCCAGGAACTAAAGCTAATATCGTAGGCGTAAGCCGGGGCGTAAGCCATCGCGTTCCATTAACCAGAATAATCAAGGTTAAAGGTTAATATAAAACCAGAATATTGATTTGCATTGAAATAGCAAATCAATATTTTGCGTTATAGCGTGATATAAAGCTGCGGTAAGAATGTCGTTCTTTCTCTAGGTAATTATCATGTTTCAAGTAATAGTCGAGCCTTTTGTAATCAATTTCACCCAGATTGTCGATATTGATAATCGTCCTTGGTCGATGGGTGAAATTGGTGACTGGATTTGGTCTGTTGAAGATTTCAATACCACTTGGGGCATTGAAAATGATTTATCTGAAGCGATCGCCCGATCGAAGCAAGCCATCGTCAATCTTCAAGATGATTTCAATCTCACCTGTGAACAAGTTATTTCTGAGAAATATCATGTTTACTGGGATACTTCTACATCTGAGAATGTAGAATTTTAGAATTATTCTTGCTCCGGTTTCTTGATTAAGAACCGGAGTAAGAGCAATGCTTCGCTTGAAATGTTAGCCAATTTGGGTTTTGTTTATTCACTTTACTTAGGTACTTATCATGGCTTTAACTATCCCTTATTACACCGAAAGACGTGCTTCCCAATTACGTGATGCCATCCGCATTATTGCTTGGGACACTTACAAATCTGAGAACAAAGTCAAAGGCAAAGACGAAGGTTTTAAAGCTTATGAAAAGTTTAGCGTTGAGTGGAAAGAACATGAGATCCATGCTTTAGATTTTGAGGGTGTCGTCGAATTTGCTCAAGATTTAGGTTACGAAATCAAAGATTTGTTGGCGGTTCGCACAGAACATTACGTGCGTCGTAATGAGATGAATGGCACCGCGAAAAAAACCGACATAGCTTTGAATAAACACAATCCATACGACTTCTAAAGAAAAGCCTTAGTTTCCCCCTTGGGAAGCTAAGGCTTTTTTTTTAGAAAAGATTCCTAGAATAATTCTCTGCAATATACCGATATCCAAGCCTACGGCAAGAGTGGCGTTGTTTCAAATTGGTGACGATTATGTTTTATCAAGCTCCAGAACTCAAAGGCGAAATCTTAGTAACTCCTACTAAGTTGGATGGTTTCGATCGCTTTCATTGTAAAATTTACATTGAAGGTGAATTGATTTACGAGACAATTGACAAGTGGAGTACAACTCGCCCCGAAGCAATTAAAGAAGGTTTGCGAATTGCAACCAAAATTAAACAGGACGAGCTTAATCGAATTGAGCTTGAAACTGTTGGCGATGGCTTACGCCCCGCTTCGCTACGATATTACGTTAAGTATTCCACTGACGTAACTCGTCAAGCTAAGAATCGTGGTATTGACGGCTTCTACGCAGTCTTTGTTAAGGGAAGGAAATACAACATTTCTTCTCATCAAAACAAAGAAGATGCCTTGGCAGAGTTAGAAAGAATCATCCTCCAAGATAAAAAGGAGGATTGGTTTTATCGCCATGCAGTTTTAGATTTACCACCTGAAAGATAAAGAAAAGCCTTAGTCTCCCAAGGGGGAAACTAAGGCTTTTTTTTTAGAGAAGATTCCAGTTGTAAATTTTTGCATTATATCGAAAGTCAAGCCTACGGCAAGAGTGGCGTTGTTTAGCATTGGTGACGATTATGTTACATCTCAAAGGAATTTTGACACATGACCAACAAGTTCGCTTAGTTGAAATGTGTCGAGACATCGCTACAGTTGCACCATTCATTACACCTGTAATGCCAAATGGTAGCAAGTTTAACTGTAGCATGACCAGTTGTGGACAAGTTGGCTGGACGAGTGACCGTGAAGGTTATCGTTATAGTCGAACACAACCCAATGGTCGAGCATTTCCTGCAATGCCTGATAGTTTAGATGACCTAGCTACCAACATAGCCAACCGTGTAGGTGAAAAAGGTTATCTAGCAGATACTTGTTTGATAAATTATTATTAACCTGGTACTGGCAAACTTGGCATCCATCAAGATAATACAGAGGTAAATCTAAAACCTTGTATTATCAGTATCAGTCTCGGCGATGATTGTGAGTTTTTAGTTGGAGGCACTCGTAGAAGTGATCCAATGAAGACCATAATTTTACGATCGGGCGATATCTTAGTGTTACATGGTGAAAGTAGACTGTTTTATCACGGGGTAAAGCGAGTTGTACCTAACACCAGTAAATTACTAAGAAATGGTGGAAGGTTAAATATGACCATCCGCCACGTATTTTAATAGTGAAAAGTCTTAGATCCTAACCAGGATCTAAGACTTTCTTTTTAGAAAAGATTCCCATTCAAAACCTTAATTCCTACCAAGGGAGTTAAGGTTTTGTTAACTAAAATTTTAGTCATAAGCCTACGGCAAAAATGTTGTTCTTTATCTCGGTGATTATGATGACCAAAGTATTAATTTCTGGTAGTCGATCGATTAAAGTATTACCTGATGAAGCGATCGAAAGTATCGATCGAATTATTGCCCAAAACTTTCGCATAATCATGGGCGATGCACCGGGGATTGATGCAAAAGTTCAGAAATATTTGAGAGAACAAAGATATCCTCATGTCACCGTTTATTATGCTAAGTTCAACAATTTGGGCGCACCGAGGAATCATCACGGATTTTCTACTGTTTCTGTAATGGGCAATTATTCCAATCGTGATCGTACAATGTGCGCGATGGCAGATTACGGTTTAGCGATTTGGGATGGGCGCAGTCCCGGAACAAAAGCTAATATCGAGCGTGTTCCCAGAACCAAAATCATTACAGGTTAATTGGATACAAAGCAGAATATTGATTTGCTACTGGAACGCCAGACTAAACGAATCAATATTTTGCTTTGCTATGGGAACCAAGACGCATTCAAAGTCTTTGCATTATATCGAAAGTTAAGCCTACGGCAAAAATGTTGTTTTTTTTCACTAAACCCATTCACTACCAAGATAACAATGAAAATCTTCTTCACCGGAACAGAAAATCTTCGCAGTCTGACCCCAGAAATCATTCAACGCATCGACAACATTCGCAACCTTGGCGGTCACATACTCATCGGCAATTATCGAGGCTTTGACCAATTAGCCTTGAAATATTTGCGTTCGGTCAACTATCCTCACGTCAGAGTCTACGAAACTGGCAGTAAGTTGAGTTTTGGATATCAACTTATTGATGCTGGTCGCTATCCCAGACAAGACATTCTCATGAGTCAACTTGCCGACTTTATGCTAGCTGTCCATGACGGTAGTAAAGGTGTTGAACGAAATCTCAACAGAATGCCGAACGAGAAAATTCGACTTATCAAAGTTTAGAAAAATCGCCTTAGTTTCCTGTTTGGGAAGCTAAGGCTTTGTTACTTAGAGTTTTTGTATTATATCGAAAGTCAAGCCTACGGCAAGAGTGTTGTTGTTTTCTTTCGGTGATGAATATGACTACTTTAATCGAAAAGTTGGTATCGATCGTAATGGTTTCTGAACTATCTGCATTAGCACTTCTTGGTTCTACAGCAGTTATAGGTCATGCCAAAGTAACAGGAGCAATGCTACAAATCCATCAAACATCTAAGCAATCTCAGTACGATGCGATCATTAATTATGGTCAGATTCGTAGTGTTGCAATTTATAGCAATCCACCAGCGATTGCCGAATGTTTGGATAGTGTTTGTAGCAAGCCCGTGCCATTACCATCTGGTATCGAAGTCAAATCTACTTTCAGAGGTATTGATGCGAGGGTAGCTGGCAAAGCCGGAAGCGATATAGCTACCGTGATTAGTTGGCAATCCGAAACCAATGCGGGTATTGGCGGTAGCTATGGTCAACATGGCACGATCGTCTTTAGTCATTCCTGGACTAGAAAGAAGTTTTGTCTTGTGAGAGGCGGAGTTTCTGGGAATACAGGTTCTTGGTCAATTCGCAAAGATAAAGAATGCAAGTAAAAAAAAGCCTTAATCTACCTATCTTGGGTAGATTAAGGCTTTTTTTTTACTAAACTAATCTCAATACTTCGTTTTAATTGTTGAAGGTAAAGGTAAATAAAATCATGGAAGCAATCAATATTTGGTCAGGTTCATCACATCCAATCGGTGCGGTGTTGACAAATCCCACAGAATTAGCCTATCGCAAAGGCAAACTAAAACATCATTATCCTATTCTGTTTGAGGATGTAACTTATGTTGACGCAGAAGCAGCATATCAAGCCTATAAAATGAACGAACTTGAACAAGATATGACAATAATGATTTCTGTTATCATTGCTAAACTTAATCAGTATCCCCAGATAGTTGATGCTATCGTTAGCGAAGCCCTCGTAGAGGATCGCGCTGGTGGTGAAAACTGGTTGAAATCTTGCAATCATCGCGTTACCGGGAAATCACGATGGGAAGGTAACGGCGTAAATAGCAAATTTATTGTTTGTCTAGTGCAAGCCTATCAAATAGTTACACTTACCAAATAGTTTAACTAGAAGCAAAGCAAAATATTATGCTTTGCTTCAGCTAGCAAAATCACTTCAGTACAAAAAATGCTTCGCTTTGAGATTTGATTTTTATCACTCAAAGCGATGGAAAATAAATCGGCGTTTAACTGGATTATTCGTAGTAATTTTTCAGGGGCAGATTTTTGGTTAATCAACAAAGGCAGTGCTAAGAACTTAGGCAAACCAGTAAAAACTTTTGAACCTTACCTTACAGGCATCCAATGTCCAGCAATGATTCTGCCAGAATATGGATATTATTTGTGTATGCACCTTCACTCGTTCGGCACATGGGAACGATATGCTAATAGTTCAATAAATCTCAAGCATCTAAGAATCTTTCATATCAGGGAAGTTTTTAATGCAATAGCTAGAAACCACAGTCATCAAAACAGGTTTATCACCGTTGATGCTTCGCTTTTAGTGGTGTAGTTTATTTGAGTTTTTTTGTGTACTTACAACACGAATTGGTGGATTATCAGATTGCGATCGATCGAGAAATTCATCAAGAACCAGAACCAATGGAATATCACACAGCTTTTTTCACAGGACATCGGTACATCACAGTTTTCTACAAGTCTGAAATTAACAAACTCATTGATATGGCTCTCAATCAAGGAGTTTCAGAATTCCTTTGTGGGATGGCAGTAGGAACCGATTTGTTAGCAGCAGAATGTTTAATCGATCGCACTCTCTCATGGACAGCCGTTATTCCTTGTGCTGACCAGTGTAAGCGGTGGCCGATTCATCAACAACAGCGATATCGCAGACTTCTCGACCAGGCAAAACAGAAAATCGTACTTAACCCAAAATACAAGGATGGTGTGATGCAAGCGCGTAACTTGTACATGGTGAAGCATTCAGAAATATGCTTGGCGATGTATGACGGTAGCAAGTCTGGTGGCACTGCGCTAACAATTCGTATGGCTCAGGGACACCAGAATCTTATTTATCAGTGCAATCCTCATACAAATCAGTTTTCAATTGATGAACCATCCAATCAACTAAGACTTTTCTAGCCAATAAACTCTATAAACTCTATGAGCCTCTGGATACCCAGGGGCTTTTTTGTCATGCCAATTCTTAGAAGCAAGAAAATTACTGCATTTTTCACTGGCAATTATTGGATTGATACCAATTATCGCCGACAAATTAATGGATTGATTGATTTAGCGATCGAACAAAATGTCCGTCAATTCCTCTGCGGGATGACGCTTGGCTTTGACCAGGTAGTCGCCGATATCTTGATTGCCCGACGGCTGCCCTGGACTGCGGTTTTGCCACATCCCAACATTGATCGCACTTGGAAAACTCGCCAACGGTCACGGTTTCGCAAGCAACTGGCGCTGGCAACAAATACGGTGATTCTATACCCTCAAGGGTTTCACAGTGCTAGGGCGTTTGCTATACGGCAGATGGTTCGTAAATCTGATATCTGTTTGAGCATCTACACCGGGACTCATTGGGATGCTGAAACACAGACAACTCGCAATAGCCCCGGTGATGCGATCGATTTGGCGATCGCAAATAATCTTCTGGTTTACCGATTTAATCCACTTCAGAAGATTGTTTGGGTTACAAATCCACCGCAGCAGCTTTGTTTGGCTCTGAGTTTTGGATAAACTAACCAATGCTTCGCTTGCAGTGTTGATGTTTCTTGAGAAATTAGTATGACTTTATTGAACAAGAACCATCGCAAAGTTAAATCTCATGTTGGTGGACGGATTACTAAGTTGGCTGAAGAAGCGATTGCCATCGGGTTGATTGCCGAATATGCGCTAACCCAAGCTGGGTATACAATCCGCAAAAACGATGGGTCTGAATTACAGTTTAGTTCGATCGCTGCGGGTGTTTATCTTCTGCAAATATTAGGCAAAATCAAATAACAAAATCACTGCTTTGCTTCTGAAGAGCAAAGCAGTGATTCTGCTACGGAAAAAGCAATGCTTCGCTTGAGATGGTGATGAGGTGTAGCGCCTTATCGCCTGTTTTACTGTCGTTTCATTTACCAAAATATCATGACTTACACAACAAATCCCAGAAAAGTTCAAGAGTACAAAACAAAGCTTGCCGAAACCGTTCTTGATTTGCCAGTGATTGTTGAGCGGTTGCAGGCGCTTGGGTTCCATGATGTCAATTTCAATGCTCCAGCAGATATCAAGCTGGCTTTGGCTGAATGGTTTAGTGAACTGGTTGACCAAATCAATGAATCTCCCGAAGATTTCATCCGCATTCACTGCACGAAATACTTTGACAAGATGTTGCTCGAGCCATGCGATTTTGAATGCTATGAGCCGTTGCCTGAAGATGATTATGAAGTTCTACTCCCGATCGTTCCATTAAATCCTGTAGTCCCCGTTGCTCAAGTTCAAGGAATCCAAGAAGTTGAGATTCATTCAGTTACTGCCTCGGTAACTTACTCAGTAGCTAAAATCAGTCACGTAATCCGATAACAAATCAGGTAACAGAAAGTCAGCGGAGAAGCTTCATTTTCCCCGCTGGCTACCAGAAAATCAGTCCAGGTGTATCAAACAAATTGTATCATGAATTATCTCGAACAACTTGCAGAATTGAAGGCACAGATTGCTAAACTTGAGGCAGGCATTGAGTCGTTTATGCCCGATGCGATCGTCCAAGCTTTAAACATTGTTGGCAATAACTCGGCTGCCAACGGCAAAAATATGGTTTACCAATCTGGCAAAACTAAAATAGTGTTGGTTTTTCGCAAAAAGTTCGATCGCGATTGTCCAAAACTTCTCAGAATTGAGCAAGATATTGTTGACGAAAATCTTGCTCTTCAACAAAAGAATGCCGATCGAATCCAACAAATTGCTAGTGCGATCGAACAACTTCAATTAGCAATCGCAGAACTCGAAGAAGAATCAACACAGATTATCAAATCTCCTTACTTATCAAAGTTACGTGGGTTGCAGTCTAAAGTGATTGAAAAAATCACTTATTTGTCGCCATCATTATCGGTTTACTTACCCAAATAGTGTAAAATGAAGACAGTAAAATATCGGTTCAATAGAAAGATCGGTCAAATTTTTCTTGATGAAGATGGTGAGCTAACAGAAGTAGGAAACAAATTAGTAATAATTGTTTTGTGGGCTTCGCAACCAATCTGGGGTCAACCTTTCGAGTCTATGCCGGCACAGAATTGGATACAGCTAACTTTTCTTTGTGAACATGGATATTTGTGTCACGCTGTCTTAAATGATGGAACAACAAATGCTTTAGAGCCGTGGATTCAGTATCGGAAGAAACTTGAAGACAATGCGATCGCCCTTGAAGAAATGCTCACTACCATTAGTTTTGAGAATACAGATTCTCAACACCAATGGTTTGATTATAAGTTTTCTGGTTTTCGTGGGAAATCTGGCTTGGGCGATCGAATGCGAAAAATTATCACCAAAGAGAAAAAACGGTTGATTGAACCATTAGGATTAGTCAATTAATTTCTGTGGGATAGCCTTCTATCCCAGTCAATTCCATTTTGGCAATGCTTCGCTTTTAAGTGTTGAGCTTTGTTTCAATTATTCACTTACTCACTTACTCACTTTTTTTCATGACTAAGAAAACTGCTTCCACTGAATCTACTGTTTCCACTGAATCTACTGAATCTACTGAATTTTCAGTCGCATCGGAATTCTTATTTGACCCTAGTTTGATGAGTGAAGAGTTCAATGCAGTTCGCATCCCACGTCTACCTTATGGCATTGTAATCAATGACAATCCCTGTGGCATCTTTATCCCTGAGAAGAATGCTATCAAAGCTGGTTGGACTAATTTAGAATCCCTGACCGAATTTGAGTTTGCATCAGGAGCCAAGGAAAAGGGTTTGTTCTTTTCGACTGTTCGCATGGCAATTCTTGGCAACGTTCCGCCATATATCCGGTACAAAACTAGCGACGAACTCGGTGATATGGGCGGTGTTTATGTTGGTTCGTATGAGTTCGATCGGGATTTGTTGGACAAGAAAACAATGGAAGTTGTTTCAGAGCATCTTGTCATGTTCTTAGATAACTCAAACAATCTGTTGCATACCCGTCCTCTGCGAATTCGGTTTAAGAATGTTGCGTTGTGGTGTCTACGGGAGGCTTTAGAAGAGTTCTACACTGCGATCGAATTGGTGTTCGCAAAGTTAACTCTAACAAATGCTAGTGGCAAAAACGACAAATGGCGTTCGTTGTGTGTCTTCTGTGCAACATTCAAACCAGTCAAAGAAGGTGAAAGTTCCAATAAATCTTGGTGCATGAAGGTTGATAACTGGCTTATGCCCTCGATCGACAACTTTCCTTCAATGTTTCTTGGAGTAAAGGTAATGAAAGATACCATCTGGGAATCTTACGATATGAATGTCGGTTCATTATCACCCAAAACCAAAGCTTTACCCGGTTCAAATCAACTTTTGTTGCGTAGCGCTGAATAATCATTGAATGCTATAAGTCTGGGAGCAATCCCAGACTTTCGTTATCACAATAAATGATTCTCTCAGGCTTTTTTAAAAGAGCAATGCTTCGCTTAAAGAGTTACTCTTGTTTGGTACTAAATCAATGAATCCATCACTCGTAACCCGATTTGATGTAATTTCTGCCATGCTCTCGCAGATTCAGCAATTACCTGAATGGGCAGAATATTGTGAAAACGCTAACGTTGGCTTGACCCCAGACGATAAAGACTATGCCATCAATGAAATGACTTTTGCATCGATCGAAAATGCTGTTGGTTATTTTCTCGCAAAAAGTGAATTAATCTCGATCGAAAAAGCAGTCGAAGAAGCAGTCATTTTCTTCGTAGCAAACGGGAAATTTGCAGACTCGGTAGTTAGTCAAGAAGAAATCGAAAATGATTTTGAGCCAGTTAGTTTCTTTATAAGTCAACAAGAATTTGACGAAGAAACTGAAAGTGCATCAACTCCTTCTATTTGGGATTTAATAGATAGATAGCTAAGCTTTGTGAAACACTCGTCAATTAAATCGAGGCGAACGTGGCGAGTGTTTTGCTACAATTAACCTAACACAAAAGGGTGATATGAAACCTTTAACAGATTGGCAAAAAAAATCGGTGAATGCGATCGCCCACGGACTTCTCGAATTTGAGGCACAACAACTTTGTTTAGGCATTGACTTTGACAAAGCCCAAGCTAAATCTTGGATATCTCGAAACAAATATCCGTTTGGTCGTCGAGAAAATCATCCGTATAAAATTTGGTTGACAGAAATCAAGTTGGTAGAATCCTTTTTATCGACTGGCATTGGTATTCGTCATTATTCAATGTGGCGTGATACTTACAGAAAACCACGCAAACCAAATAATTGGAACGAAAAAAGGAAAAAAACTTATGACCCAAATCAACTTTCCCTTTTCTAATTTGATAATGTCTGAGGAAGAATCACTGCAAAAAATACTAGCGAATCCCTCGCCCCAAATATTCAGTGTGACAGATTTATTTGATAATTGGGAATGTCAAGAATCAATTGATAATAGTTTCGCGTACATGGCTTTGGCTCCACAACACACATTCATGATTTTAACTGAACCTGTTGAGCAAATGCTTCAGTATTTCAAATCAGGAGCAAGAAGGCGAGTTAGGATTGCAACAGTTGATTTAGGTCGCCAACTTAATTTGAAACCAGAAATCTACGAACCTTACGAAACCTTTGATTTTCAATGGCCGTTGGCGAATGTTTGGTTGGGAGCATCGGTTGGCAACCAATCTGCGACCGATGGCTTACGCCCCGCTTCGCTACGAATCCCGTGGCTAATTAAAACTCGGCTGCTGTGCGGTTTTTGAGTTGTGAGCCGTTGTTAGAGTTGATTGATTTGCGTCCACATTTAGGTGTTTGCGTTGGATGCCAGACCTGCGACTTCCAAGGCAATCACAGAATAGCCGAATCAAAAATTTAGTGGACGGTTGTTGGTGGAGAGTCAGGCAGTAATGCTCGATCGTGCCATCTTGATTGGTTGCGATCGATTGTTAGCCAATGCCAAACTGCTAAAGTTGCAGTATTTGTCAAGCAACTTGGTTCAAATCCGATCGACAACAACGAATACATCATTGATGTAGCTACCAACAATTTCTCTTTGCGACTCAAAGACCCCAAAGGCGGTGACATCAACGAATTTCCTGAAGATTTGAAAATCCGTCAATTCCCTTAAACACAGAATCAAAAGCAAGAGCAAAAGCAATGCTTCGCTTCCAGTAACGTTATTTTGCTGTTGCTTTTACTACCTAACAATCATGAAAGAACAAACAAAGTTTGTCGAAAACAGACACTTGAAATGTTCGAGAAATTTAACAAAAGTTTGCTAGTTAAGAGTTGATTTACTTAAAAACCAAGGAAACACCATGAGTCGCTTTCAAAACACAGTAAGATCGGTCAAAATTACAGGCAATACATACTCTTTGCGAGTACAAGGGTACAACTTTTTAATTGATGGTGAGTTGCAATTAATAACTTCCATTGAATTATTCCAAAATAATTACATCATCGGAGCCCTAAGCAAAACCCACAGCCCCAATGACCCAGTGCCACAATTTGTCAAGTTAAGTTCCTCAGATTTTCAACAAACAAAACTCAAATATTATGGAGAAATGAATTTCGAGATAGCTAAAAAAGAATTAGCTAAATTAACCGATGAAAACATCATAGCAGGGTTAAAACTTTTCTTTACTAGGTAACAAAAAGTCTCAGACTTCTATAATAAATGTGGCTTCCTAGTTCTAGGAAGCCACAATCACGGAGAAAAAGAAAATGCTAAACTATATCATTTTGCCCAAACAGTGTAATCGCAACAAAACTTTTGGTGTAATCGCTGATTGCAAAAAAGAATTGATTCAACAAGTTAGAAGCGATCGCTCTTACAAAATGCCCAAAAATTACATTACTTGGGAAACCCTAAGCATCATTAGTGCACTTGCTCTAGGAACATCTAGCATCAATTACGCGAGCGTGGATATTTCAACCTTTGTTCACAGTCACCGATTTGCTCTGTGGTTTTGCCACAATGCACCACTTTACTGTCTGACACCAGAATTACTTGAAGCGTTCAATCGCACTGATTCTCTCCACAAACCAGGAATCTTTGCTGGCTGGCAACCGTCGCTCCCATATTTTCTGGTAGCACTGCCACGCCATACCATCTTTACACCAGATGAGGCAGAAATTGATTATCTAGTAATTTCTTGTGGGAGTGCGGACAAACCCGAATGGACTCGCGGACGCTGGCGGGATATCGAAATTCCCAGTTTTAATCAACATAATCTGAGTTTTCAATGGACAACCATTGATAGCCGCGAAACGGTGTGGATGAGTGGAACTGCGATCGACAATGACAGCAATTTGATTTATCAAGAAAATAGCAGTTTAGGTAAATCTACTTTAACACCGGACGATCGAGTTTTCATCCATCGCATCAGAAACCTAGTTGTGAACCTATTGCTGGCATTGGAATATTCGCCAGCATTGCTATCCGATGTTGTCGTAGGCGAGACAACCTCGAAACAAGGATTTGGCAAGTCGAGCGCCAGCGCCAGCGTCAGAAATACACAATATCCCCGGTGGCTTGGCAAAAACTATCAGCCACCCACATCAATTACCGAAAGTAATGGTAGTCACGCATCGCCACAATCCCATTGGAGACGCGGACACTGGCGAGTCCTGGAATCTGGCGAAGGGCGACGCTGGAAGGAATCTAAACGACTGTGGATTGAGCCAATTTTGGTTAATGGTTAAGTTGGTGACATAACTCATCTAATTCTTGGTCTTTCTCCAGAATAATTGATTTTGCCAGTTCTTCAAGCAATTGAACATTTGCAGAACTGGCATCGTCCATATCGTCATTGGCTTCTGTTAGCGGAGCTTGAAACCGATAATAGTGGGTTGGACGCATTAAATACTCAAGCTTAATTTCTACTGATTTGCTCATGCCATCCATCATGATATTTATCAGTGGATCAAGCCAGCCTAGCAATCCCCAGTCTTTCGCTTTCGCGTAGGGATATTTTCGGGTCAAGTTTCCAGTGCCAAGGGAGACTAGCGTAATATCCGAACTCTGTTCAGAAGTTTTGCTGAGAGTCAGTGCTTCGGCGATCGCAAACATTGATGGATTATTAGCAAATACGCTACCATCAACAAATGCGTGTTCTCCAGCTTGGTAAGGCTCGAAAAATGTTGGTGCTGCTGATGTTGCCATCGCTGCTTCTGCCATACTGAATCCCACGCAGCGCTTTTCAAAAGTTTTGGTAGGCTTGATTTCAGCATTGTTAACAAAAAACACTGGCATTCTTGATTCAATGTCATAGGCAGGAATCAAAATATTTGTTAGGGCTCGATCAAGTGGTGTATGCCCCAACATCTTGTTAATTACCCCTTTTCTGCCATCTGATGAATACTTGGGCTTTACCAAATCGTCAACTCTTGTAACTGATTCGATCAGCGGTTCCCAGAAAATCTCTCGCCCCTGTTCCCGATAAACATCTATTATTTGTTCAATCTTCTTCAAGGGCTGCGTTAACAAATAATCTACCTCTTGCTCTTGATACTTTGGCGCAACCAATCCCAGAGCCAACAGCCCTCCCGTTGATGTGCCGGCAATTAAATCAAACATCTCCCATATTCGCTTGCCTGTGCGTCGCTCAATCTCTGCCAATATCATTGCTGGGATTATTCCTCGGATTCCGCCACCGTCGATCGATAATACTTTCATCTATTTTGTATAAATGTTTGTATAATTATTATATAACGTCACGAGGTATATATTGTGTTAACTAAAATCATCAAGTACATGGAAGCCCAAAAATACCAAGTTTTCAAAGACAAAAATGAAATGAATATTGTGTACGTGGAGGGCATGAACACTGATGGCAATCTCAATGCTGATGAACCGAATCACTTTAATGACGTGCGAATGGTAATTGGATTCGAGGGTCAATTGCCAGCAATTATCGGTAGATGGCAAGCTACCACCGAACCGGGATTTCATTACACCGATAATCCAATGAACCCCAACGGTGCAGCGCGCATTGCTTTCGGACAATATCGATCGTGGCAAGTTGGAATTCACGGTATGAGCGAACCTCACGAGGCTCTAGTTCAAGTAGACCTGGTTAAAGTTCACCGGGACTATAATCGAGATATGATTCGCACTGGCGATCGCATTGATAATGGATTCTTTGGTATTAATCAACACCACGGCTATTCTCACCCTGAAGACGATATTCATACCGCCAGCGCAGGTTGTTTGGTAGGTCGAACTCGTAGCGGTCACAGTGAGTTTATGAAGATGATTAAGGGCGATCGACGCTATCAACTCGATCGTAATTTCATTTTCACCACTACCATCATCCCAGGTGATAAACTGTAATTTCAATCTAATTTGATTTGCCTACCATAACTTTGAGGAAATAATGTATGTCATCCAAATCTAATGCTTTCAATACCGCAAGTGTTTTCAATGTCACACCTCGATTTAATACCGGAAGTGTTTTTAATTCTCCAAGTAAGTTCAACACTGGCACGGGGTTTCAGGACAGAACTTCAATAACCGTCAAACCTAAACCTACTCCTAAACCTAAAAAACCCCGGAAAAAAAGAACTAAGTAGAAAGCTTGCGTTTGCTTCAACAGCAGATAGACAATAAAAAAGTGCCCTTCCAAGCACTGACAATTGTGAAAACACAGTTTGAATTACTAAAATTATAAATTAAATATGCTAGAATATCAATGTTGACAATTCAACTAACAAGCGCCTGTCACATACCGGAATATGTATCAACAGCAGGCGCTTTGTTATGTCGGTTTCTGTAAGTCTCTAAGTTTTTGTAAAAGCTGCTTACTTTCTCTGATGGACTCTTGAGTTTTGGCAGCAGAATTAAACGTCCGTTTGGCGTATTCCATATAATTTATATCCAATTCTAACCTTTCTATCGCTTCGGCAACTAATGCATGATCTGCATTACTCATTGCTAAAACAAATTTTGCGAATTCTTTAGGCATTTACAGATTTGTATTTGATTAAATTGTGAATGGTTTCTGCCGACTAAACTTTGTATTTCTTGCACCAAATGGGAAGTAATTCGGTGATTGCCCTCTGGCAGATTTGCGGGTCGTCTTTGTCTAACACTTGCATCCCATGACTGCTGTAAGTTAACAAAAATATATCACCCGCTTTCAATTTGAGGATTGCAGTAGATATCGCTGCTAATATGTTGTCACTGGTCGCGTATTTGTCGAGTAAGATGAAACTTTGATAACCTGCTTTTTCTGCGATTGAGTTCATGGCGATGGCATCATTGTGGCAGAATCTCAAGTCTGCTATACTTAACGGATGATGAAGTTGCTTGTCAACTTGGTTAATACCAATGTGCAATGCTATTCCTGCCATAAAATATCCCTTCCTAACTAAAGTTTATGACCCAACCAATTGCAGTACCCAGAAAGTTTTTATTAGATGCTGACACTTTTCAGTTTAGCAGAAATAAAACGATAATTAGAACCAGGGCTGCCTGGATTGACACCCCAGAAATTCGCTACAAAACTGATATGAGTGAGAATCCAAGAGACCTAAACCAGTGGGAATGGGGAGGAATAGCCAAGGCATTTTTGCTGTCGATGATTGCTCGAAAAACAGTATGCCTTGTGCCGATCGCCCTAGATAATTTTGGCAGAACCGTTGGTGACTGGCATTTGTGTGATTCTATCGACCAAATTACGATCGGCAATAATATTCAGGTTATGCTTGTTGCTGCGGGTTTAGCAGTTCACACCCCTCCGATTAATTCAGGAAGTATTTATCAAACAATTCGTGCTGCTCAAAGTCAAGCAAAAACTCTTAAAAAAGGTTTTTGGGCAGACGATGATTTTGTGCTGCCCTACATTTGGAAAGCTAATCGCTGAATTATTTAACCTCCAAAAT
>Ga0335395_10000765_pt1 | contig 20349 bp, 16 predicted proteins | sample MAT02_FD_205744 | JGI IMG/M metagenome (GOLD analysis project Ga0335395, IMG submission 205744) | Freshwater microbial communities from Lake Fryxell liftoff mats and glacier meltwater in Antarctica - MAT-02 (spades assembly) (version 2) ...
GCCGCGAAGGGGTTATTTTTGCCATCGGCATCGTGAGCACCGTGTCGTCTGGAGCGCTGGGCTGTGGCGCGCCGCTGCTGCGTGGTTATGTTGTTTACCTCAGCTGTACTGTGGGCTGTGTGTTGTTCGCGCTGAGCCTGGCCGGCGGCGAGGTGATGCTGCCAGGTTCTGCGCTGCTGGCGGTGTATTTCGCCCTCACCTGCAGCCATGCCTACAACTTGGCGCAAGCGGCGCGCAACAGCATCTTGCTCAAGTTCGACAACCAGCGGCTGTTGGCCGAGCTGCGCGCCCAGAGCAACGAAGCCAGGCAGGCGCAAGACCTGGCCGAACAGGCGAACCAAGACAAATCGCGCTTTCTGGCGGCCGCCAGCCACGACCTGCGTCAGCCCTTGCATGCGATTGGTTTGTTTTTGGAGGCGCTGCAGCGCAGCCCCTTGAACGCGCACCAAACGCTGGTGCTGGACCATGCCCGCTCAGCCTCGGGAGCCACAGCAGAAATGCTGAGCACCCTGCTGGACTACTCGCGCTTGGAGGCCGGGGTCATTCAAGCGCGAAACGCACCTTTTGCGGTGCAGCCTTTGCTGCAGGCGCTGGAGCAGGAGTTTGGCGTTGAGGCCGATGGCAAAAACCTGGTCTACCGCACACGCGAGACATCGGCAGCGGCCTTTGCCGACCGCGCGCTGGTCGATCTGGTGATGCGCAACCTGATCTCCAACGCCCTGCGCTACACCCACCGCGGGGGCGTGGTGATTGCCTGCCGCAAGCGCGGTACACGGCTGGCGCTGGAGGTGTGGGACAGCGGGATTGGCATTGCGCCCGAGGACCACGGCGCGATCTTCAAAGAGTTCCACCAACTTGGTAACTCCGAGCGCGACCGGCGCAAGGGGCTGGGGCTGGGGCTGGCGATCGTGCAACGGCTGGCCACAGAGCTGGGCACGCAGGTGCAGGTGCGCTCGCGCCCTGGGCGCGGTTCGGTGTTTTGCCTGTGGCTGGATGGCTGGCTGGGCGCCTTGTTGCCGGACGACACACCGGCTGCCAGCGACCCCACCGCTCTGGCGCATCTGCGGGTCTGGGTGATTGATGACGACGACACCGTTTGCTTGGCTATGCAGGTGCTGCTGCAAAGCTGGGGTTGTTTGTGCCGCACAGCCACCTCGGCCGCAGACGCGCTGGAGCAACTGCGCGCACCGCCAGCGCCAACGCAAAGCGATTGGGACGCTGCGAGCGCCCCAGACCTGATCATCACGGACTTCCGGTTGCGCCACGAGCAGACCGGCAAACAGGTGCTGCACACTCTGCGCACGCACTGGCAGCAAGACATTCCCGCTATCATTTTGACCGGCGACACATCGCCTCAGCGCCTGCGCGATGCCCAGTCCACCGCCGCTTCGCTGCTGCACAAGCCAGTGTCGTCCAACGCCCTGCGTGAGGCCATGGTGGCGCTGATGCCACAGACCATGCACACCGCGCCCGCCTCGCTGGCGACCAACCTGTGACGGTCCATCTGCGCACCGACCCGTTGCGCCATTCCTTTCGAGCCAATCCAACGCCATCGCGGCAGTGCCGCTCCTACATATTTACAACGTTGGCCAAGTTTTTCTCAAGCGCGGAAAACAATGTCTTTGTAGCGAACGGCACGGCCGCGACCGGCCTGAGACGGGCCGCTAATCCCCGAGTGATTTGGCGCCGCTGCGCTCAAATCGCCTGCTCCAGCCGCTGCACCGCTTCGCGCAGTTGCGCCATTGAACTGGCGGTGGAAAACCGCAAGTAGTCGGCGGGTGCGGCGAAGCCAAAATCGCGCCCGGGTGTGGTGGCCAACTGGCAGCGCCGCATCAGCTCGAAAGCCATCGCCCAGCTGCCGCCTTGGTCGGGCTGCTCGCTTGCTGGTGCGATGCCCCAGCGCTCGCACAGGCCGCGCACATCGGCCCAGGCGTAGAACGCGCCGTCGGGCATCACCGGCACCGTGAGGCCCAGGCGATTCAGTTCGGGGATGAAGTAATCGCGGCGCGCTTTGAATTCGGCGCGTCGGCGTTCGTATTCAGCCAAGCTCTCAGGCTCGAAGCAAGCCAGTGCGGCGTGTTGCGCGATGGTGCTGGCGCAGATGAACAGGTTTTGCGCCAGCCGCTCCACCACTGGCACCAGCGCGGGCGGCAGCACCAGCCAGCCCAGGCGCCAACCGGTCATATTGAAGTATTTCGAGAAGCTGTTGATGCTGATGATCTCTTCGCCCAAACCGTCGGGCAGGCCGAGCGCGCTGTGACCGTATTCGGCCTCATAGCTAAGCCCGAGGTAAATCTCATCGACCATCGTCACGCCACCGCGCTCGCGCACGGTGCGGGCGATTCGCTCCAGTTCGTCGCGCGCCAAGCTGGTGCCGGTGGGGTTGGACGGTGAGGCCAGCAACACACCGCGCGTGGCCGGTCCCCAGGCCGCTTCCACCTGCGCCGCGCTGAGTTGAAAACGCTGCGCTGGCCCGCTGGGCAACAACACCGCGCGCCCTTCGGCCGCCTGCACAAACTGCCGGTTGCAGGGGTAGCTGGGGTCGGGCATCAGCACCTCGTCGCCAGCATCGATCAGAGCCAAGCAAGCGAGTTGCAGCGCGGCCGAGGCGCCAGCGGTGATGACGATGCGCGCCGGGTCGATGTCGAGCGCAAAACGCTGCGCGTACCAACCGCTGATGGCCTCGCGCAAAGCAGGTAGGCCGGTGGCTTGGGTGTATTGGCTGCGGCCGTCGCGAATGGCGCGTTCGGCGGCGGCTTGCACCAGCGGCGGCGCGGTGAAATCGGGCTCGCCGATGTTGAGGTAAATCATCGGCCGTTGGCCCGGCGCGCTGGCTGCTGCCATTTCGGCTGCGGCCTTGGCCAGCTCCATCACATAAAACGGTTCGACGCGCTGGGCGCGCTGGGCGATCCTCATGGAGCGCTTAGGCGCCGCCGGGCCGGGGCTTGCGGCCTGCCGGTGCGCCCGCGCCCGCCGCCACCTCCAACGCGCGCAACTGGCCAGCCAGCCCGTGCAGCACACCGTTCACATACTTGTGGCCGTCGGTGCCGCCGAAAGCCTTGGCCAGCTCAATGCATTCGTTGAGCACCACGCGCCAAGGCACATCCAGACAGCGCTGAAACTCGTAGGCGCCGATCCACAAAATGCCGTGTTCGATCGGGGACAGTTCAACCAGCGGGCGATCCAGCAGCGGGGTGATCAGCGCATCGAGCGCGCTGGCTTGTTCGATGCAACCGTGCAGCAGGGCGTCGAAATGCACGCTGTCGGCCTTGTGAAAACCCGCCAGATCGCGGGTGAACAGGTCGATGTCTTCGGGCGTGTTGCGGCCCACCAGGTGCTGATAAATCGCTTGCAGCGCGAACTCGCGCGCGCGGGTGCGGGCCGACTTGTCGGCCGCCTTGCGGGGCTTGGCGGCAACGGGTGCGGGCGTGTTGGGTGTGGTGTCGGTATCGGTCATGGTCTCAGTCATATTCAGCCAATCTGCTCCAGCAGGTTTGCCATTTCCACCGCCACCCGTGCGGCATCACGCCCCTTGTCTTCCTGGCGTGCGATGGCCTGGGCCTCGTTTTCCACCGTCAGGATGGCGTTGGCGATGGGCATCTGGTAGTCCAGCGCCAGGCGAGTGACACCCGCGCCCGACTCGTTGGCCACCAGCTCGAAATGGTAGGTTTCGCCGCGGATGATGCAGCCCAGCGCGATCAGCGCGTCGAACTCGTCGCGCTCGGCCAGTGCTTGCAAAGCCAGCGGCACTTCCAGTGCGCCTGGCACTGTGACGTGGGTGATGTTCTTCTCTGTCACGCCCAACGCCAACAGCTCTGCATGGCAGGCCTGAAACAGGGCGTTGGTGATGGTTTCGTTAAAACGGGCCTGCACGATACCGATAGCAAGTTTCTTGCCATCAAGTGAAGGAGCCGCGCCTTTGTCTGCGCCGAACATGGTCGATTCCGTTCTGTGGTTGTTGTTGTGGTTCAGGCACTGCGGCTCAAGTAGCCCGTGATTTCCAAGCCGTAACCGATCATGCTGGGCATGCGCCGCGGCGTGCCCATGAGCTGCATTTTGTGCACGCCGCATTCGCGCAAAATCTGCGCGCCCACGCCGTAAGTCCGCAGGTCCATGCGGCCGCGTACTGGTGCTTGGGCTGAGCGCGCGGTGCCTTCGAACTGCGCCAGCAGCTGCTCTGCCGTCTCGCCGCAATTGAGCAACACCGCGACACCAGCGCCCGCCTCGCTGATGTGGCGCAGGCTGGCCTCTAAGCTCCAGCTGTGCATGGAGCGGCCGACCTCCAGCGCGTCCAGCACCGACAGCGGCTCGTGCACCCGCACAGCCACGGTGTCGCTCTCTGCCCATTGGCCCTTCACCAGCGCCAGGTGCAGCGCGCCACTCGGCTTGTCGCGGAAAGCGGTGGCGGTGAATTCGCCAAACGCGGTTTGCAGCGGACGCGACCCGAGCTGGGTCACCAGCGATTCGGTGCGGCTGCGGTACTCGATCAAATCGGCGATGGTGCCGATCTTCAGCCCGTGTTCGGCAGCAAAAATTTGCAGATCTGGCAGGCGCGCCATGGTGCCGTCGTCTTTCATGATCTCGCAGATCACCGAGCTAGGCGAGCAGCCGGCCATGGCCGCAAGATCACAACCCGCTTCGGTGTGGCCAGCGCGCATCAGCACGCCGCCGTCCACCGCCTGCAGCGGGAAAATGTGACCCGGCTGCACCAGGTCGTCTGGCCCGGCGTTGCGCGCCACCGCCAACGCCACCGTGTGCGAGCGATCGGCGGCCGAGATACCGGTGGTCACACCCTCGGCTGCCTCGATCGACACGGTGAACGCCGTGCCCTTTTTGTCGCCGTTGCGCGCCACCATCGGCGGCAAATGCAACTGCTCGCAGCGCTCGCGGGTGAGCGTGAGGCAGATCAGGCCGCGCCCGAAACGTGCCATGAAGTTGATGGCTTCGGGCGTCACATGGTCGCCAGCGAGCACCAGGTCGCCCTCGTTCTCGCGGTCTTCCTCATCGACCAAAATCACGATGCGCCCAGCGCGCATCTCGGCCACGATGTCTTCGACCGGAGAAATGGCAACCGGCGCCAGGTGAACCGTTGCCAAGGTGTTGGGGGCGTTCATGCAGCAGACTTTTGAGCAGAGGTCGAGACGGCGTTTTGCGAGGGCTGGAGCATGCGCTCCACATAGCGGGCCACGGTATCGATTTCGAGGTTGACCATGGTGCCAGCCGCGATCATTCCCAGCGCGGTGTTGTCCACCGTATGGGGAATGATGTTGATGCTGAACTCGCACCCGGTGGCGCTGTCTTGAACCCGGTTCACCGTCAGGCTCACGCCGTTCACCGTGATCGAGCCTTTGTAAGCCAGGTATTTGCCAAGCTCGAGCGGCGCCAACACACGCAGCTCCCAGCTCTCGCCCACCTGCTCGAAATGGGTCACGCGGCCGGTGCCATCCACATGACCCGAGACGATGTGGCCGCCCAGGCGATCACTGGCGCGCAGCGCTTTCTCCAGGTTGATGCGGTGACCAATCTCGGCCAAGCCGGTGGTGCGGGCCAGCGATTCGGCGGAAATGTCGATGGTGAATTGGTGCTGGGGCAACTCAAGCGAGGTGACCGTCATGCAAGCGCCGTTGATCGCGATGCTGTCGCCCAAGCCAACGTCATCCAAGTAGCCGGGCGGCACCTCGATGTGCAGACGCTTGCCGTGGTGTGAAGAACTGCCGAGGGCATGGAGGGCGGCGATGCGCCCCACGCCGGTGATGATGCCTGTGAACATCGGGCTATTTTCGCAGGGTTTGCGCGGCCCTCCAGAGACTGGACAGGCCAGCGCTTCGGATGCGGGGGATTTCAGCCAGACAAAAACGCGTCGCGGCCCGCCACCCTGGCCACGATGCGCAGGTCTCCCCCCACCCGCTCCACCGATTGGTAGGCAAGCTGAACGCCAGCGTTCAGCGATTCCAAAGGCCCGAAGTCGGCCATTCCCTGGCCGATGCCAAGCAGGCGCGGCGCCAGATACAGCAGGCACTCGTCCACCAGCCCTTCGCGAATGAACGAGCCATTGAGCTTGTGGCCCGCTTCCAGGTGCAGCTCGTTGACCTCGCGCCGCGCCAGATCGCGCAGCATCGCAGCCAAGTCCACCTTGCGTTGTTCCATCGAGCCCGAGCCGGGCAGGGCGATCACCGTGGCGCCGCGGGCTTCCAGCGCTTGGCGGCGGGCCGCGTCGTCGCTCGCGGTGTAAATCCAGATCTGGCGCGAGAGGCCTTGGGCCGGCAAGTTGAATAGACGGGCTGTGGGCGGTGTTTCCAGCCTGCTGTCCACGATCACCAGATGCGGCTGCCTTTGCATCGGCAGCTCGCGCACATCCAGCATCGGATCGTCTGCCAGCACCGTGCCAATCCCCGTCAGCACCGCGCAAGCCCGCGCCCGCCAAGCATGACCGTCGGCCCTAGCTTGCGGCCCGGTGATCCACTGGCTGGCGCCGTTGCCAAGCGCCGAGGTGCCGTCCAGCGACGCCGCCATCTTCATCCGCACCCAGGGCGTGCCCCGGATCATGCGGCTGAAGAAACCGATGTTGAGCTCGCGAGAGGCGCGGGCTGGCTCGCTGTCGGGTGGCAACAGTTCGACTTCGATACCGGCGGCTGTGAGGCGTTGCAGGCCTTGTCCTGCAACCTTGGGGTTGGGGTCCAGCGTGGCCACCACGATCTTGGCGATGCCGACGGCTATCAGCGCGTCGCAGCAGGGCGGCGTCCGGCCGTGGTGGGAGCACGGTTCTAGAGTGACGTAGGCGGTAGCGCCTTTGACCGACCTGCCGTTGGCTTGGGCATCGCGCAGCGCCATGACCTCGGCATGCGGGCCACCTGCTTGTTGGGTGTGGCCTTGGCCGAGTAAGGCACCGGTTGGGGAGGTGATGACGCAACCCACTCGGGGGTTGGGGTTGGTCAGGGCGATACCCGTCTCGGCCAAAGATCGAGCTCGCAGCCAAGGGTCATGCCCCTGCACGGAAGTCACCTCCAGCAATCGGCGACCGCGCGTGAGCCAGAACGCGATTTCACACCCAATTGGTTCAGCGAGAGCGTGCCGCACGCGGTGTCTGCGGCTTGTGGCCCACTCGGTGCAGCGCTCAAGCTGTAAACGCTTTGTGTCAACGCCCCTGTCGCCGATGCCAAACTGAAGCTGTAGCTTGTACCCAGATCGGTGCGGCATTGCAGCGCAGGCAGTTGGGTGGTGTCCATATCGGTGCCACAACCGGAACCCGTCTTGTCGTATCGCAGGCAGGTGGTGTAGTTGCGCTCCATCCATTGCGCCAGCTCCATCAAACAACCCGCCGCTGCCACCCGCCGAGTTTTTTGAACATGGCTGGTGTAGCTGGGGTAGGCAATGGCGGCCAAAATGCCCACGATGGCCACCGTGATCATCAGCTCGATCAGGGTGAAGCCTCGCTGCCTTCCCTGCGCGGTACGAAAGGGTTGTGTAGGCGTCATACGTTGGATACTCCGTGGGTTGAACATCAGTCGCGGATGATTTCGCGCCAAGAGATTCGGCCTGTGGGGATGTTACCTGTGTTGACAGTTTCATCTTCCATTTTCGCTTGGGACCCACCAACGATAAATTTATTACCAATCAGGATGCCTTCACTGGGTTTTCCAACATCAGGATCAATCGAGCTAACAGCCAAATCGTCTAAAAATCCACCATCACCGGTGACATCGAAAAAGCCTTTGGTCAATCGGGCGCCGGTGAACGGGTTGATGGCGTTGATGTAGCCTCTACCACCCGGCTCACAAAGATCAACGGTGGGAATCATTGAGCTGGCGATCAGCACCGGCTCGGCCAGCTGGTAGTAGTTGGATGCGGTCACAATGCGTTCGCCGTTCTCAGGCATATCAATTACAAAACCCGACTTGCTTAGCATGTCGTTGACGGCCGACAGGGCCATAGAACGCACGCGCCTACCAGCCAATGTTGTTGCAACCCCCATCACGCGTGACACAAGGGCGCTGCGGTTGGGTACAGCCGCACCTTGGTCTATCACGCCGTACCAGCTCTGAACGTCTGTGTTGCCAGGGTCTGTCACCTGGAAATCGCTGCCAGTGCCGAAATGCACGAAGAGCTTACCGAAGTTGGGGTCGCCTGCCACCGTGTTCACCGCCGACCGTATCGGGGCAGTGATGGGCTGGACCTTGCCAGCGCTGTCTTTCGCCACGAACAGCGGCCCGGTGCCAAGAGCGGTGGGGATTCCCCAGGTTGCCGGCGTGGTGCTGGATATGTCAAATTTCCAGACATTGCCTTTGAGGTCGCCCGCATACACGGTTTCCGCTACCCCGGCGGCATTCAGACGCACGCCAGGACTCGCCATGCCGTTGTCTCCACCTATGCCTGTGTCGATCTTCCGAATGAGTGCCCCAGTGGCGAGGTTGAACACGTAAAGCACCGCTTTGCCCGATGTGCTTTTGTAGCCATTGGCCACGATAACCGCCCAAACACCAGACTGTAGCTTGGTAATGACAGGACGGCCCAGCATAAATCCCAAATCTGGATCCGCTGCTCCATCTGCATATTCCCAAAGAATTTGGTTGGTCGCAAAATTGTTTGGCGTTGACACATCCAGTCCAAACAAGCCTTTCGCACCACGGCCCATGGTGCCAACCAAGAAATTTTTGGATGTCTGCGTCAGCGAAGACACCACTATATCGCCATCGACAAAATACTGGTGGTTGTCCACATAGGCCGGATTTGCCAACGCCTTGAGCTTTGGCAGCATCGGGCTGGGGATGTGGGCAAAGAGTTCCTTGCCAGTGGTGGCATTGAAGGCGTGCAACATGCCGTCGTTGGCACCCACATAAACCGTGTCCGTGTCTTTCACATAGAAAGGCGACGAGTGTGCAATATCCCCCAGCACATTGTTTGGCGCGCGGTTCCTGAATTCACCTTTGATCAGCTGTGTGGCGTTCTGGGTCTCGTAAGTGCGCACGCCTCTTAAAAAATCCAGCAGGCTGGAATTGTTCTCAAGCAACGCCTTCTCTGCGGGGTTGAGGTTGGCCCAGGTGAATGTTTGCAGGACACCTACAGCGGGAGGGGATGCGCGTCCGAAAGTGATGTTGCGGGCTGCGGGTGTGGGTATTTGTTCAGAAGCTCGCCATTTCAGGTTGCTGTCGACGCCTGCTGCGGTGACAGGGTAGGCCTCAAGATCACCCGACCAGTTGGTGCTGTTGAAGATGCCTTGGTAGGCAAGGGAATTGGTGGAAAGTGCTGTGCTGTTGGCGATCACGTTGCTGCCGCTGCCGCGCCGCTCGATGATGCTGTCGAATGCTTTTTTGAGCGCTTCGCGCAGCTTCAATGGGTTTTGCACCAGGAAATAGGTATCGGGCACGCCATTTTTGTCGCTGTCCCATTCCAGCTGAAAGTCGGGCGTGCCGCTCTTGTTTCGGTCGTTGAATGCACCGTATTTGGCGGCGTACCACAATGGATCTCTTAACAGAGTGGCCCCTGTGCCAGAACCTGGGATGAAGGTGAAGGTGTTGGCTGTTTGACCAATGGTGGGCAGGCTGTTGCAATCTGCTGGCATTGAACCTATTGCAGGATTGCAGTAGCCTGGGGCTCGGCCTGCTGGTACGTTGAGGAAATAGGCGGGTGAATCACCTTCGTCGCGCGCAACCAAATAAACACCATCAGCGCTGGTGCCTGATATGACATAACCCAAGTGTTGCTGGATACTGCCAGCCTGGTAGGTGGGCGTTACCGTGACGGTAAGACCTCCTGTGGCTGTTGCTTGAACCACATACCTGGCGATCACATCCATGTCGTGGTCAGCGCCCTGTTCCACGTCTTCGAAGTTGATCCCAAACGTTGCCGAATACCGCCCTCCGTTTACGTTGGTGTTTTCATTCGGTGTTTGGTTGACAATTTCCTCAACGTAGAAGTCCACGATTTGGTTGGTCGGTTGAAACTGGTCTTTTCCCGGCCCAATATCAAACCGATTCACCGATTTGGCAAAGGGCACCAAGGTGATCAGTTTGTTACCTGGCATCTTGACCTCAATTCTTGGCAGCGGAGAACTGAGTGCCACCACAAAATTGTCTACCGTCTGTTGACCCACCAAATCTGACCTCAAATCAACTGTCTTGGCGTAGTACGCCACCGAAGCAGCGTAGTAGCTGCCCTGCCTGGTCGGTTCTTCCGGTGCCAAGCCGCGAATAGAGGCCAAAGACTTCACCGTTTTTGCGGACGGAGCCGTGTCATCAAGCGATTCTGATCGGCCGATGAACCGCAAGCCTGTGATGTCTGACTCAACCGCCGTGATGGTGTCTGCTCGCGTGCTGACGTTGAGGCCAGTCAGATCGCCAGACAGGGCGCTGCTGAAGTAACTGCCCGGCAGCTGATCGGAGTCAAAAGAAGGATTGATGTCGGAGATGGTCAAGAAGTTGGCTTTTGAGCAACTTGCCACCTTTTTTGCCGCGTTGGCGGCATAGGGATCGTCCCAGCTTGCAGTGGGCAACCCAACTTGGCTGTCAATGGTTGATGTTCCTGCGAAAATTGATGTTGGCGCTTTCTTGCCAGCGAAATAGCGTGTGGCCTCGTACATGATTTCGCCAATGGGATTTCCCCAATCGGGGAACTCACCTTGATTCATTGCGCGGTTGGTTACCCAGCCACCACGGTAGGATTGATCGGTACGACCATTGTTAAAGTCTCGAATGCGCAAATTGTCAAACGATTGAACGATTGGCGATTGACCAGCAGGCGACATTTTTGATTTGAAAATGCCAGTCTGTGCATCAACCTCATCTGCAAAACTGCTGACAATCTTACGCAGTCGACCACCGGCCATGTTGTTGTCGTAGCTGCCGGTCATCAGACCAAAGAGCATGGAGTTGTTTTCACCGTAATCGTGCAGCAACCCCACTGGCTTGTAGACCATGTTCGGGTATTGCTTGCAGCCGGTTACAAAGGCTCCGGTGCATACTTGAACCCGAATCTGAAAATCTCCACCGTCATCGGCCGTACGGCGCACTGCGGTGCTGTTGAAGCCCCTGGTGTCCAAAACAGGCCGTTCTGTTGATGCCCATTCCCATACCCTTCGGTTTAAGACTTTTTCATACACGCGCAATCCAGGGGCAAGGTTGCTGCAGTTATCCAAAGTGTCGCAGTTTGTATAAGCGTTGGCTGTCAAACTGCCGAAAAAAATTCTCTCCCCAGCAACTGGAACCTCGAATGGAGAATAATCACGAATGCTGTAGCCATCAACAGCCAGACTGGTGTATTCTTTGGCCCAGCTGTGGGCGTCTTGTGGAATATAAGCCCGTCGCAACACTGTTTGGCTTGCGGTGTCAATTTCCCTGAAGCCACCGTACAGAACTTTGCGCAGCGCATCAATGCGGCTGGTGGTCACATAGTTAAGCCAATTCCCCGACCAATTGGCACCATGCGTACGACAGACGCCATTTGCACCAGCCACCATGGTGGGGATATGCATTTTTTCAGTTTGATCGTACCTGTAACAGAGGGCTGAATCATAGAGCCCGTAGTAGGTGATTTTTGGATTGAAACGCACATCCAACTTACCATCGGGCCCGCCATCGGGCGCACCACCGATGTCGCTGGCGTCGTTGTAAGCCTCATAAAACAGTTTGTGGTCTTTACCGGCCACGAGCATGGTCATCGGCGTGGCGCTGGTGGTAGAGCCCAGCGGCACATTGGGCCAGGTGACCGCGCTCACCGCCAGAGTGACAGCCACGCTGGCGGTGATCAAAAAAGCCTGCAAGATTTTGTTTAGGGTATGGCGGTATCGCATGGCGAACTCCTGTTTGAATCAAGGTGCTGCGTAAATCGACTGCAGCATCACAGCCGCTCGGTCGGTACCAGCATTGCTTCGCGCCGTGACCCGGTAGCGCTTGCAGGTGGCAGCGCTGCTGGGATCAGCGGGGCGGCAGTAAAAGGTGTTGCCCAAGTACTCAATGAAGTACTGTGGCGTCACGGTGACCGAACCGCTCACAACCGCAGCGCCGGCTTGCCATCCGGCAAAGCTGTTGTCGAGCCAGCGTGGTGGGTCGCTGGCTGGAGGCGCTCCGCAGATGCCAGCAACGCAAGCGCTGCCGGCGGCTGGCATTGGCGGGGTGGGTCCAGTGAGTTTTGACTCCGCCTCGCGCAACACAGCCTCGGCGGCCTGAAACGACACGCTTCGATCGAATGTGTTGGCAGCCATTTTTTCTTCCAGAGTGACCGACCGCATGGCACCGAGTCCAAGCAGGGTCATCACGACCAGAAGGATCAGCGCGACGACCAAAGCAATGCCTTGCTGCCGCGGGCGCTTCATGGGCGCCAGCCTTTTCCGAAACAGGGGGGTGATGGGTTTCATCAGTCAGGCCGGTTGCGCAGATTGACCACATGGATCAGTTCGCGTGTGATCACTTCTTGGTTGGTGCCTACCTTTTCCAGGGTTTCCAGCTGGAGGGTGAGGCGCAATGCAACCACTCTTCTGGTGGTGCTGGTCCAAGCGGGCAGGCCGAGCCCGTCCACCGCACCGCTGGCATCGACCCAATTGGTATCGAGTGTTCCTGGCGAGCCGGTGGTACGCAACAGATAAGCGATCTGCATGCCCACCACGTTTTCAGCTATTTCATCTGGTGTGGCGTTGGCGTTGGCGCGGTAAAGCGATTTCCCGCCACGGCTGTTGTTGCCGATGTACCAAAAGCTGGCGCTCAGTGGTGCAACAAAGCCATCGGACGCCAGCGCTCTGTTGTCGGGGCTCGCGCAACTGGAGGTAATGGCAAAGCCGGTGGCGCAGTTGCCTGGGCTGGTTCCTGTTGTGTTGAAGCTGAGGGTTTCGATGTTGGTGACGATGTCGGTGGCGACACTGCTGACCTGAGCAATCACGGCTGAGATGCCGTCACAAGCCATTACGATGGTGGAAGTAGCCAAACCGCTGTTGGGCGTGGCGAGTTGAATGGTTGCAGTGCCGGCATTGTGCAACTGAATCCCTGCTGTAGTTCCAGTGGCAGTGCCGAGCACCTTCACCGCATCGGTATTGACCACGCGATCGGCTATTCCTGCCCCAAACGCCCTGATCGTTGGTGTGGCGGCTACCCCTGTGTAGCCCTCAATTGTCCCAGCAGCCCAGTCATATGTCCAAGGGGGCGGCACCATGGGTGGCGGAGTTGGGGTGTTGAGCAGGTTGTTGATCAAAGGCGTACCGCAGGCGTTGCCGCCTGACTGGCGAACATCGCGTGCCATCAGCTCAAAAGAGATGCGTGCGTTTTCCTGTACACGACCCAGCGCTGCGGTGGTTCTGAAAGCTTGCTGGTTGGTGACGAAGATGCTGATGACCCCGCCCACGATAAAGAGGCCGAGCGTGAGCGCGACCATCAGCTCGATCAAGCTGAAGCCCCTTTGGCGCTGACGTGGCCCTCGGTTGGGAGCCCGATGAAAAGGTAGCGCTTGGCTCATAGTCGGCTTTGAGTTTCAAAGGTCTGCTCTTCCAAACCGCCAGCCCGCTCGTCGTTCCAGATCACCTTGACGGTGCACGCGCCCGTGATCTCGCACTTGATGGCGCCGCAGGTGGCGATGGAATCGCCCAGGCCCTTGCGCATGCTGGTGATCCAATGTTTGCGGTTGTTGTCAGCCAAGCTGGTACCAGGCAACGCGGTGGCATCGCAGAGTTTGGTGGTGTCGTAAGTGCCGACCAGGGCTGCGTTGCGATCTGCCCGCATGGCATCAAGGATGTAATAGCTGTACATCACCGCTTGGCTGCGCGCGTAACTGCTTTGGTTGGCGCGCAGCGATTTGGATTGCAGACCGGCCATGCCGAGCAAGCCCAGCGCCAGGATCAGCACAGCAACCAAGACCTCGATTAGGCCGACGCCGCGTTGCAGACGAGACGTATTTCGCCCTGTTGGTCTGGGTCGCACTGAACAGTTAAAAGGGTGAAATGAGCTCATGGTGCAGGGCATGTGGCCGCCACGGGGGCTGGTGGCGGGGTGGTGGACAGGCGACCAACCGCAGATACCTCAATATCGCGTGCGCGTTTGTCGTTGCCCAGAGCAGAAGAAGACTCGCAAACTCTCAAGGTGCCGCCGCCTGTCCCCGCGCCCGAGATCTTTCTAGCGGTGCCATCTGAGGAAAAAGAGACGTACCGAACAACGTCTGTGCTTCCATTGATCACCGTGCTGTTGGCTTCGCGCTCTGCGACAGCGATGACCGTTTCACCCGTGGCGCCCGTCGCAATGGATGGCGTGGTGCTAAAATATGTAATCCAGCCTTGATCCCAGTTGCCCGAGGTTGCACAAGTCTTGCGATCGCTGCTTTTGCACACCGTCACGCGAACTCCGCGTCGTATGGCCTCAGACCGGGCCTGGTTAAGGCTACCCACCAGATCGTTGGTGGTGCTGGTGAGGCGGTTGGACGCGATGGTGGAGCGAAAACTCGGGATGCCCACCGCCAACAAGATGGCGCCGATGGACATGGCGACCAAGAGTTCGACCAAGGTGAAGCCGCGCTGGTGGTTGGGCGCGAAGCAAAAAAAGGTTTGTGTCGAAGTGCTCACACCGTGGATTTTGCGTGTTGACCTACCAAAGGGCCTTGGGGTAGCGCCAAAGTGTCGGTTCTGCTGGACAAGCGGTTAAGCCTCTTTTTCGATGGACTCGCGTGCATTTCAATACCCTCGATGAGGGATGACTCTTTTCATGCTTCGGGCATATAAATCAGCGCATAACGTTCAACCGGGGAGGTTGTTATGCGCAGTCAGTGCATTGCCGGGTTCACTTTGGTCGAGTTGATGGTGTCGCTGGCTGTGCTCGCGGTCTTGGCGGCGGTGGCTGTGCCAGGGCTGTCGCAGTTTGCGCACCAAGCCCGCATGTCGATGCTGGGCAATCAGTTCTTGGGCGATCTGGCCAATGCCCGATCTGAGGCGATCAAACGCGGCAGGCGGGTGGTGCTGTGCAAATCCGCTGATGGCTTGGCTTGCACCTCGGCGGGTCACTGGAGCCAGGGCTGGCTGGTGTTTGAAGACACCAACAACAACGGGCTTCGGGAGGATGTTGAGACGCGCATTTCAGTGGTGGAAGCGCAGCCACCGGGCTGGACGGTCAAAGGCACGTTCAGCGGTGCTCACTATGTTTCTTATCACCCCATCGGTCGTACCCGGCTCGTCAGCGGCGCCGTGCAGGGCGGAACCTTGACCATTTGCCGCACCAATGCAAAGCCCACCGAGAGTCTGCAGGTGGTGATCAGCATGGCGGGCAGGCCCCGCAGCCAGCGCGACACCGTGCCGAATTGCCTCTGATGGCGCTGGCTCAGCGCTTCACCTCGTCCACCAGCGCGCGAAAGTCGTCGATGTCTTCAAAGCTTCGATAGACGCTGGCGAAGCGGATGTAGGCGACTTTGTCGAGCTTCTTCAGCTCGCGCATGACCATTTCGCCCAACCGGGCGGCAGGCACTTCGCGCACGCCAAGGTTGAGCAGCTTCTCTTCGATGCGGTCAATGGCGGCGTCCACCTGTTCGGTGCCGATCGGCCGCTTGCGCAGGGCCAGAGCGAACGAGGCGCGCAGTTTGGTGGGGATGTAGTCAACGCGACGACCGTCTTTTTTGACGATGGTCGGGAAGTTGACTTCAGGCCGTTCGTAGGTGGTGAAGCGCTTTTCGCAATGGCCACACTGGCGACGGCGACGCACGAAGTCCGCATCTTCCGAAGCCCGGGTTTCAACGACTTGGGTTTCCAGATGACCGCAGAACGGGCACTTCATAGCTCAACGGCCCCGACAGCGCCGGAGCGTGGGAGTCAGCGAGCCAGCAGCCGGGCCGTCCCAAGGCAGGCCCAGCCCCCTTGGGGGACGGCGACCCGCGAAGCAGCGGAGCGTGGGGGAGTTACCCATAAACCGGGAAGCGTGCGGTCAGCGCATTGACTTTGGCGCGCACCGCGTCGATGTTGGCCGGGTCGCGTGGGTTGTCGAGCACGTCGGCGATCAGGTGGGCGGTGGCGCGGGCTTCTTCGTCTTTGAAGCCGCGGGTGGTCATGGCGGGTGTGCCGATGCGCACGCCGCTGGTAACCATGGGTTTTTCCGGGTCGTTCGGGATGGCGTTTTTGTTGATGGTCATGTGGGCGCTGCCCAGCACCGCTTCGGCTTCCTTGCCGGTGATGCCTTTGGCGCGCAGATCGACCAGCATCACATGGCTTTCAGTACGCCCGCTGACGATACGAAGGCCGCGAGAAACCAGGGTTTCGGCCACGATGCGGGCGTTTGTGAGCACTTGCTGCTGGTACACCTTGAACTCGGGCTCCAGTGCCTCCTTGAATGCAACCGCCTTGGCGGCGATCACGTGCATCAGCGGGCCGCCTTGCAGGCCGGGGAAGATCGCGCTGTTGATGGCTTTTTCGTGTTGCGACTTCATCAAGATGATGCCGCCGCGTGGGCCGCGCAGGCTCTTGTGGGTGGTGGAGGTGACCACATCGGCGTGGGGCACGGGGTTGGGGTAGACGCCAGCGGCGATCAGGCCAGAGTAGTGCGCCATGTCAACCAGAAAAATCGCGCCCACGTCTTTGGCCACCTTGGCGAAGCGCTCGAAGTCGATGCGCAAGCTGTAGGCCGAGGCACCAGCGATGATGAGCTTGGGTTTGGTCTCGTGCGCTTTGCGCTCCATCGCGTCGTAGTCGATGGCCTCAACGGCATCCAGCCCGTAACTGACCGCGTTGAACCACTTGCCGCTCATGTTGAGTGGCATGCCGTGGGTGAGGTGGCCACCTTCGGCCAGGCTCATGCCCATGATGGTGTCGCCAGGCTTGAGGAAGGCGAGGAACACGGCCTGGTTGGCCGACGCGCCGCAATGCGGCTGCACGTTGGCGGCATCAGCGCCGAAGAGTTGCTTTACCCGGTCGATGGCGAGCTGTTCGGCCACGTCCACATGCTCACAACCGCCGTAGTAGCGGCGACCGGGGTAGCCCTCGGCGTATTTGTTGGTGAGCTGGCTGCCTTGCGCGGCCATGACGGCGGGCGAGGCGTAGTTTTCGCTGGCGATCAGCTCAATGTGGTGCTCTTGGCGCGCGTTCTCAAGCTGGATGGCAGCAAACAGCTCGGGGTCGGTTTGCTCGATGAGGATGTTGCGGTCGTACATGGTGGCGGTGGTCGGTGGCGTGATCCCGGCATCGAGCCTTCGATTTCGGGTGGCCCAGGCGAACGGCTGAACATCGCGGCCCCTTGCACGGAGGCGTTGACGGTGCGCTTCCCAGTGGTTGTCTCGACCGTTGCCTTCGTTCAAATAGGCGGGTCGAGGGGCCACGTCAGCTGACTTCGCCGAGGGGGTTCAAGCCCCCAGTGGGGAAGTCGCCTATCGCCAGTTGCGCACCGGGGGAGTTTATCCCAGCCGGTGGGTCGCTTGCCCCTGTTCTGATCTGCCCGCAGAGCAGATCAGGATTGCAGCGTGGGTACTTCTGCAGCCGTGGTGAGCGGCTTGCTGGCCTCCGCCTCAATCGCTGTGTCATCCGGCGCTGGGGATGCTGGAGCTGCTGGCACTTGAGGTGCTGCCTCAACCGGTGCCACCACGGGGATGGCAGTGGCCTTGGGGAACGAGGTGGGCATGGGCTTGCCCAGGGCCACGCTCTGAATGCGCAGGTGCTCCGCAATCACACGATCGACATACCAGTTGCCGTCTGTGGTGACAGCGCCCACATACAGGCGCAGGCCGCCTTCAATTGATCCGGCGCGCTTGATGCAGTCTTGCAGCACCTTCACGCCCACCCGCAGGTTGGTCAAGGGATCGAAGGCCGCGAGTTTGCCACCAAAGTTTTCGTATTTGTCGGTGTGGACCCGGGTGAGCACCTGCATCAGCCCCTGGGCGCCGACGGGGCTTTGGGCAAACGGATTGAAGCGCGACTCGATGGCCATGATCGCGAGGATCAGTGTGGGGTCGAGTTTGGCTCTCTCGCCGATCTCGAACGCTTCGGCCACCAAGGCGCCCACCGGTTCGGGCGCCACGCGGTACTTGCGGCTCAGCCAAAAGGCGACCCGAGCCTGCTGCTTGGGCAATTCGTGGGGCAAGGCCACGGTCACCCGATCCGCTGCAGTTGGCTCGGCCTCAAACACCAACTCGGTGGGGTTGGCTTCTTCGTCGGCAGCTGCCAGAGTTTCCTGGCGGTTCATCAACCAGCCCAGCAGCTTTTGCTCGCCAGCGGTGCGCCAGTTGGCGTTCAGGCTCAGGGTGATCAGGCCGGCGACCAGCAGCGCGCCGAGCAGTGCAGCGCTGTTGTGGGTGATGGCGATGAAACCTTGGTAGGTGTCGCTCAGCGCGCTTCGCACCAAGTCGGGAAGGCGCTGCGCGCGCTGTCGAATCGCGGTGGTGGGTGGGTTCATGGTCTGGCTCCAGTTCGGCCAAAGGCCTTGTGTGTGCACAGGGCAGGTGTGCATTCCTGTCTCCGACCTGTCGGGCGGAGGGCGCTGCGGGGTCACGCAGCTGTGTACGGGTTTACCCCTCAATCTAAAGTTGTCGCATGGTAGGGGGATGCAAATACCAAGTCAATGTTTTTAAAGTGATTCAAAATAACAAATTGGTATATAAACCCTGGTGTCTGGCCAAGTCAACCGAGTTTCCTAGCGCTCAGGCCAGCAACGGCGGGGCTTGCGCCCGCATGGCGATGCCTTTTGCCGCCCGTCACCCAAAAGCTGCCACTTGCGTGGCAAAAACCCCGACACAGGGGTCTTGTATCCATTGCCGATGTGTGATTGAGGATCTTCATCGTGAAAGCTGGTGCCGAGGCTTGATTCCTGATGCATCCCGGCGTAATCTCCAATGGCGTTTCGAAAAGACTCGCATCGTCGGTTCAAAAGTTCAGGCTTAAGGCTTGCACTTTGGTAACCGGCAACCTCCAGGTGCAATCTCTTGCACCTCGGCGATGAAGACATCCAACTCTTCTCGCCAAACCCGATGGCAAGTGCGATTTGCCCGCCATCAACCCCGGTGGGTTCGTCCTGCCGGGGCTTCTTCATTTTTGGGTTTCGTTGGTTGTTTGCTGGGTATGGGTGACGGCTGCGTGGTGCACCACGCACCACTTCAGACGCCCCCAGCCCCAATTTCGCCACATTCATCTGTGCAGTGCAGGCGACAAATTTAGGCTGAAGCCTCTCGGTGTGGATGCCTCGCTGCAATCCCTGTTTCAAAGCCGGTGACAATAGGGGCTTGGCTCGCGCTGTGTCGGCGCGGGCGTTTTGCCGCACGCACGCTGCCCCATCGCCATGTCGTTTTTTCCCCTGCGCAAACCTGCCGCCCCGTCCCAACCTGCCGAGTCCGCCGTGAACCTGTCCGATACCTCCAAGTCCGCTGCCAGCAGCCATCCTCTGGACAGCCTCACCGGCGGCGCGTTTTCCGCGCCCACCTCGGGCGAGCGCGCAGCCCGCCTGCGCGAATGGTTGGCCACCGAGCCCACGCCCGAGCAGATGGCCGAGGTCTACAAGGAAATCTCGCAGCGCGACCGAGGCGCTGCCAAGCCGTTGAAGGGAAAGCTCGACGAACAGAAGCGCCAGAAAACCCAGGAGCAGATCGCGGTGGAGTGGTCGCAGAAGGCGCAGGCGTTGCTGGACCAGAGCCGCATGAACTTGGCCGATGCGATGGCCTGGCAGCGCGACGCAGCCCGCGCCGGCGCTCCGCTCTCGCGCGAGCCGCTGGCCACGCTTCGGCAGGCCCTGGCCGATCGCATCAAAGCAATCGAAGATTTGCAGCACCGGGTGCAGGTGGAACGCGAGGCGGCGGTGTTGCTGGCTCAGCGCATCGAGGTGCTTTCCACCAAATCGTGGCGCGAAGCCCAGCGCAGTGTCGAGGGGCTGCGCGCCGATGTGGCGACCTGGCAGCAGCAGGCCCAGAGCCTGCAAGACGACGTTCAATGGCTGTGTGTGGAGGCCAAGTTCCCGCCCATGCTGGACGGTTCACGTCAGCAGCTGCAGCTGGTGTGGGAGGCGTTCGACGCCGCATTGGCGCAAGCCGTGGCAGCTGATACCGACGCCAAGGCGTCTTTGCCCGCCGTTCAGGTGTGGGCCGACGAGCTGCGCCAAGCGCGTGGTGAACCGGCGCAAGCGGCGGCTGAGAAGCAAGCGCAAAACCGTGCTGCCCAGCAGGAGCGGCGCGCTCAGGTCGGCGCCGAGTTGGATCGATTGCTGTCGGTATTGGAGCGCGAGCTGGCCGAAGGACACGGCAAGGCCACGCCCAAAGCGGCGGCCGATGTGCGCAATCTGCTCAAGAGCCAAGCCCGGTTGGTCGGCCCCGAGCTGGAGGCGCGTGCCCACGCCGCCTTGTCGCAAGCCGGTGAACTCGAAGGTTGGCAGCGCTGGCGCGCCGATCAGCTGCGCGAAGAGCTGGTGGCCAAGGCCGAGGCTTTGG
>Ga0335395_10000766_pt1 | contig 20329 bp, 16 predicted proteins | sample MAT02_FD_205744 | JGI IMG/M metagenome (GOLD analysis project Ga0335395, IMG submission 205744) | Freshwater microbial communities from Lake Fryxell liftoff mats and glacier meltwater in Antarctica - MAT-02 (spades assembly) (version 2) ...
GGGAACCCGCATCCGGTGACGAGAATTTGAGTTTTTATTCTTTGCTCAGCAGCACTTTCGCGAAACGCTTGGGCGGATGGGTTTTGCCTATAATTTCCTCGCAACCTCAGTGGCCAATATTTCGCCGTTGTTTGCTCTGCTGACCTTGGTCCTTTTGCTGGCGGTGCTGGTCTCATTGGTGTTGGTGAAGTTTAAACAAAGCCTGCTGGTGGGTTATCTTCTCAGCGGTGTCTTGATCGGAAACTTCGGTCTCTTGTGGCTGACAGGATTGGATAAAGGCGATCCGGTGATTACCAATTTTGCGGAAATCGGCGTGGTGTTGCTGATGTTTACCTTGGGGATCGAGTTCTCATTTTCCGAGTTCAAACATCTATGGCGGACGGCCCTGATCGGCGGCGGCTTGCAAACGTTCATAACCGCAGGAATTGTGGGAGGCTTGGCGCGGATGTTTGGATTTCCGATCGCGGATAGCATTGTTCTTGGGGTGGCAGTGGCACTCGGCTCCACGGCGGTGGCGATGATGTCGTTTGATAATCTAGGCCAGCAAAACAACCCCGGCGCGAGGGCGGGCCTGGGCATCGCTTTGTTTCAAGATATTCTGGTAATTTTATTTTTCCTGCTGATGCCTGCGCTCTACGGCCAGGGTCAAGGTGGCTTGCCGATGCAATTCGCCGTGGCTTTGGGTAAAGGCGCATTATTTCTAGTTGGGGCGTGGTTGCTAGGGCGCTACGGGCTTACGCCGCTGCTTCATGCGGTGGCGAAGACGCGCAGCCGTGAGCTGTTTACCCTGACGATCATCGCCTTGTGTGCCGGAGTGGCCTTCGCCGGTGGGGCCTTGAATCTCTCGCTCGCCCTGGGTGCCTTCGCCGCAGGATTAGTGGTGAGCGAGTCAATTTACAGTCACCGAATTTTGTCAGATATTCTGCCTTTCAAGGATCTGTTCCTTGCGATCTTTTTCATCTCAGTGGGATTGTTGATTGATCTATCCGTGTTTGCCACGGATGGGGGGAAAATTTTGTTAGGGAGTCTTCTGATCCTCACGCTCAAAGGAAGCATTGCGTTTATTGTGCTTAAATTGATGCGCTTGCCAGGGCGGCCGGCATTGCTTGCTGCGGCGAGTCTTGCCAGCACCGGCGAGTTTTCCCTCGTCCTTATTGGCAAGGCGGGTGGCTATCGACCGTTCGACCCAGCGACGGAGCAAATCCTTCTCATGTGCACGGCGCTCACCATGGCCGTAGTGCCATCCTTGATGAGATTTTCGAAACCCGCCGGAAAATGGCTCGAAACCAAGGGCGTGATGAGTGCGCATAAGCCCGCGCCAGAAATGCTCAAGCCCACTCAAGCCATCAAGGAAATTACGGATCATGCGGTGATCTGCGGCTACGGCCCAGTAGGTCGCTCGCTCAACGAGGCGCTGAAACGCTGCGGGGTGGATACCTTGGTCTTGGAGCAAAATGCCGATACGGTAAGGATGCTGAAAGAGGAAGGCCAGCCGGTCCTGTTCGCGAATGCGACTCACCAAGAAGCGCTGGATCTGGCGGGCATCAAACGCGCCAGACTGGTGGCCTTCACCTTTCCCGCCGTGAATGCCACCTGCATCGCCGTGCCGCTGGTGCGTGAGCGGAATAGTGGAATTCCCATCTTCGCCCGTGCCAAATTTCCTAACGAAGTGATCCGCCTTCGGGAACTCGGCGTGCAGGTGATCCATGACGAGCGCGAGAGTGCTGTGGCGATGGTGCGATCTGCCATCTCCACCTATCAGCGCGCTGACATCGATCCCGAGGAAGTGGTCAGTCAAACGATGGATGAGGCGTGAGGGCTCTCGATTTATGATGAACACGGGCATGGCAGTTATTTTGGCAATCGAATCTTCTTGTGACGAGACAGCGGTGGCGCTCGTACGCGGGGCTCGGGGGGAGACTACGGAGGTTCTTTCATCGGAAATTTCCTCACAGATCGCCCTCCACCGCGAGCATGGCGGCGTAGTGCCGGAGCTCGCATCCAGGAACCATTCACTCCACCTCCGGAGTTTGGTGGAAACCGCGCTTGCCACGGCTGGACTGACGATGCAGGAGATCGATGCCTTTGCCGCAACTACCGGCCCAGGGCTGGCATCTTCTTTGCTGATCGGCAGCACCGCCGCAAAGGCGATGGCGTGTGCGTGCCGGAAACCTTATCTTGGCATCAATCACCTCGAAGGCCACCTGCTTTCGCCATTCCTCCATCAAACATCAGTGCCGCCCCACGTCGGCTTGATTGTCTCCGGCGGGCATACGCTGCTGCTGGATGTGAAAGGGGCTGGAATCTATCAGAAACTCGGAAGTACTCGCGATGATGCCGCAGGTGAGGCATACGACAAAGTTGGAAAAATGTTAGGGCTGCCCTATCCTGGAGGGCCAGAAATTGAAAAAGCCGCGCTTTTTGGCAATTCGAAAGCCTACGATTTCCCACGCTCCATGCTCCATGAACCGCATCTTGATTTCTCTTTTTCCGGACTTAAAACAGCCGTGCTTTACACCCTCCAGCGCGAATCGGGCAGCTACTCAGTTCCAGATATCGCCGCCTCGTTTCAACAAGCCGTCATCGAAATTCTCGTTCAGAAAACTCTCCGTGCAGCGAGACAGACTGGCCACCGGCAGATCGGGCTATCTGGTGGCGTGAGCTTGAATCTCGCGCTGCGGCATGCGCTGGAAGCCGCATGCCAAATCGAGGGACTTGAACTCACCGTGGCCTCTCCAGGGTTCTGTGCGGACAATGCGGCGATGATCGCTTTCGCCGCTCTTTTGCGCCATCTCGCTGGGGAGGAATCGTCACTCTCAGATGACATCCACCCCAATTTGCCGCTGGTATAATGAATGGGCACCTGACTCAATCTCCCCGGCCTTATGAAGTATAGAACCCTAATTTTTGATTTCGACGGTACTATTGCCGATACCCTGGGCGAGACCCGCCGGATCTTTAATCTCATCGCTCCAGACTACGGAATTCGTAACGTGGAGGAGCATGAGCTTGCCAGCCTGCGCCATCTTTCCCTCAAAGATCTGCTCGATCATCTAGATATACCACAAAGACGCGTTCCCGCCCTGATCGCCCGTGGCACTGGCATGATGCGCAGCAATATTGCCAAGCTCAATCTCATCGAGGGCATGGGTGACGTGCTGATCGAACTGCGCCGCCACGTGCATAGCCTCGGAATTCTGACGTCAAATACCACTGCCAACGTTGATTTATTTCTCCGCACCCATGGCTTGCGGGACCAGTTTGACTTCATTTCCTCCACCTCCAAGCTGACCGGGAAAGCCAAGCATCTCAAAGCCATCGGGAAAACTTTTTCTCTCCGCCCCGAGCAGATGCTTTACTGCGGCGATGAAGTGCGCGATGTGAAAGCCTCGCAAAAGGCTGGTGTCCCCATCGCCGCCGTCACTTGGGGCTTCAATTCCAGAGATTCGCTCGCCGCCTGCTCGCCTGATTTCCTGTTTGAAACGCCTGCAGATTTTCTGAAACTTTTGGGAACGCCATGAGCAGGTCTCACATGCAAGAGCCCGGCACCCACGCTGGCGAGGTAAAGGGTATTGATCTATAAGTATGAGATCGCTCCCATTCCTAGTGATAGTTTGCATTACGATACTTCCCCACGCCGCTGCGGGAGACTTCACCCTTGCCGCAGGCAAACCTCTAGTCGCATCCGCCGCGCTTACTGAAGCCAGTGGTCTTGCCGTCTCGCCCACAAACAATGAGTTTCTGTGGGCCATCAATGATAGTGGTGCCACTCCAGATCTCCATCTGCTTCGCATCGATGGCACGGACTATGGCAAAGTCACTCTTACCAACTCCAAAAATATCGATTGGGAAGATCTCGCCTCATTCACCCTCGATGGTAAGACCTATCTCCTCGTCGCAGATACCGGCGACAACCGCTCCTCCCGTGAATCCTGCACACTCTACATTTTACCTGAGCCTCAACTCCCGCCCGCTGGGGAAAAACTCACTGGCTCAGCTACCATCGCATGGAGCATCGTCTTCACTTACGAAGGTGGCCCGCGCGACTGTGAAGCGGTAGCGGTAGATCCAATCAGTGAAAAAATTATCCTCGTTTCCAAACGCACCAAGCCCCCGGAGATATACGAATTGCCACTGCGAGCTCGAGAAAACGGCGGTCAGATCGTCGCGAAAAAAATCGGTAGCACTCTCACCGATTCACCAGCAGCCCGCTTCATCCCCTTCGCCAATCAACCGGTAGGCTTGGACTTGAGTGGAGATGGATCACAAGCAGCCATTGTCACCTATTATGCCGTATTTCTATTTCCTAGAAGCCCCAAAGAAACATGGGCAGAAGCCTTCGCTAAGAAACCGCATACCCTCGCGCCCCATGGTTTGCCACAAGCAGAGTCCATCGCCTTCGGCGGAGGGGGTAAGCAGATTTACCTGATCTCCGAAGGGAAAAATAAGCCGGTTATTTCATACCAGCGGTGAAGGGATTGACCCAGTCAACACCGTCAGAAAAAATCCAAAACTCACGCCGCGCAAAGAGTTTTAAATCATCCCAAGCTTCATCTTGCCTTCCTCGGAAATCATTTCTTGGTTCCAAGCGGGATCCCAAACGAGTTCCACCTTGGCATCATCAATGCCGTCGATGGTCATGATCTTCGCTTGCGCATCTGCGGCGATCACCGGACCCATGCCGCAGCCTGGGGCCGTAAGCGTCATCTTCACAGCGACGGTTTTTTTGCCGTCCGCTTCCTCAATGGTGCAATCGTAAACCAATCCAAGATTCACAATATCCACCGGGATCTCGGGATCGTAAACGCCTTTGAGCTGGGTCCAAACTTGCTCTTCCAAAGGTGCATCCTTGAGCCGCACGACCTCAGCCTGCTTTTTTTGCTCTTCCACTGGATCCACTCCGAGGGCATCCGTGTCTTGTGAGGAAATTCGCGCGAGTCCTTGGGAAGTAGCCACCGTGAAAGTTCCGCCGAGGCGCTGGGTGATGAATACCGCCGTGCCTGCGGGCAGTGTGAGCGAATCACCGCTAGGAATTTGAATCGCGGCGACTTCTCGGGTGAGCTTGATTTCTTCGTGCATGCGCGGAGTTAAGACCAGCTCCCGGCAGTCGGCAAGGGATGAGTTTGAGTTCGGAAACTATCCGCCTAAATAACTCATCTCTGCCTTGGGCCGGGCCACTTGGCCGCGCTCCTCCGAGTAGCGGTCGTGGCGGGCTGTCCAAATCCCGCGCACGGCTTGTTGGAGGTCTTCCGCAGGCAGCCCACTTCTCAAAATTCCTCGCAAATCGTGGCCTTTTGCAGCGAAGAGGCAGGTGAAAATTTTCCCATCTGCAGAAAGCCGCACCCGTTGGCAATCCGCACAAAATGGCTGAGTGACTGAGCGGATCAGGCCGATTTCTCGCTCACTGCCCTCGTGGCACCAATGCGCGGCCACCTCGCCACGGTATGCGGGGGCGCGTGGTGTGAGTGGAAATTCTTTTGCCAACTCCGCTAGAATTTCACTACCGGAAACGACTTCATCCATCTTCCAGCCGTTGGTCTCGCCCACGTCCATGTACTCGATGTAGCGGAGATCCACCCCAGATTCGAGCGCCCAGCGGGCGAGCGGCAGGATCTCGCATTCGTTTACGCCACGTTGGATCACCGAATTCACTTTCACGGGTAGGCCGAAGACTTTTGCCGCCTCGATTCCAGCCAGCACCCGCTCCACTTTGGCCCCAACGCCATTCATTTTCCCGAAAATTTCACGGTCCATTGCATCCAGGCTCACCGTCACCCGCTTGAGTCCTGCCAGGGCGAGTGCCTCGGCGTGATGGGCTAAAAGCACGCCATTGGTGGTCATGGCGATGTCTTTCACACCCTCGATTGCTGCTAGTTCAGCCACCAAATCCTCCAAACCTCGCCTCAGCAAAGGCTCTCCGCCGGTCAAGCGGACCTTTTCAATTCCAAGTGGCACCAAACAGCGGACAAGTTCGGCGATTTCCTCAAAAGTCAAAAGCTCCTCGCGAGGCATGAAAGCGTAGCCAGCGCCAAAAATCTCCACCGGCATGCAATAGCGGCAGCGGAAATTGCAACGGTCCGTGACAGAGATTCGCAAGTCTCTCATATTACGACCTAAGGCGTCTTTAGGCACTTCCATGTTCGGCAAATGCTCGTTGTTTGTCCGGTTTCCGCAATGCTAAATCTTGCTCGATGTATCAAAGATTGGCGTGAATCGTTCGCACTATCGTTAGAATTCCGCCAACTCCAACTGCACCATCGAGTGGGCGGCGAGGTCCTCCACCTCGTTGATCGAGCTGACTTGGCAGAGTTTTTGTCTTAGCTCCTTGGCCCCGGGAAAGCCTTTGCAGTAGGCCATCAGGCGCGTGCGCATGGCGGTGAGCGTTTGTTTTTCATCGCCATTCCGGCGGCTCTCCACGGCTAAGTTGCAATGGCGGAGCACCAATTCCCAGCGCTCTTCCAAGCGGATTTCCGGGAGAAGCGCACCAGTTTCCAGAAAATATTTTGCCTCGCGGAAGACCCAGGGATTTTGCATCGCAGCGCGGCCGATCATCACGCCGGATACCGCCGTTTCTTGCTTCCTGCGTGAGATATCCGCTCCGCAGGCCAGATCGCCATTGCCGATGACAGGGATGGAAACGGCTCGCGCCACTGCATCGATCACATTCCAATCCGCCTCACCGCCGTAGCCCTGCGCCCGCGTCCTTCCATGCACGGCGATGGCTTGCATTCCGCAATTTTCTAAAACTTTGGCCACCTCCACGGCGTTCACCGAGTCAGCATCCCAGCCGATCCGCATCTTCGCCGTGACGGGAACGTCGGCACCCACCGCTGCCGCCACGCCCGAGGCCACTTCTGCCAGTAGCGGGCAATCCCTCAGCAATGATGAGCCGCCATTGCGCGAGACCACCTTGTTCACCGGGCAGCCGAAATTGATATCGATGAAATCGGGAGTGCGGCCAGCCAAGCCTTTATCGATAATTTTCCGCGCCGCCTCGCCCATCCGTGCACCATCTGCGCCGAAGAGCTGCACTCCTACGGGCCGCTGTGCTTCAGAAAATTCGGTATATTTCCGCGTCCGATCGTCCGCTTGCATGATTCCTTCTGCGGAGACGAATTCCGTGACCATCACATCCGCGCCCAGTTCTTTGCAGATCTGGCGGAAAATCACATCCGTCACCCCGGCCATCGGCGCGAGATAGAGAGGAAACGCATTGTTGGAGAACCAAGGGAGCACACGCGGACGATAGATGCCCGCTGCCGCCTCGTCGATCCGAGATTCCGGTCTGGCGCAAATCGGGCTTTTAATTGCCAATTGGTCTTCCCATCGTAATGGCTTATCCATGCGCCATCATCTATTTTCCGTCATCGCAATCGGCATCCTACTGCTGGCAATGGGCTGCGTTTTGGTGGATTTGAAAGTAGCCCTCAGCCTCATCTGCTTGGTTCTCGTGGCAGGAATCGGACTACTCATTTATCGGCTCATTCGCCACCGTTAATTGATCCGCTGTGTAGAATCTCCGTGCGTTGGGCCATTTTACCTGCTTGCTTCTCGCAGTGCCTTATTTGGAAATTCGCAAACTTCACACCCATTTCAGCCAACGCAGTGGCTCGCTGTTTGGCTCTAGCAAACAGGTGATCCGCGCTGTGGACGGGGTGGATCTTATTTTGGAAAAGGGTGAGATTCTCGGCCTCGTCGGTGAATCGGGATGTGGGAAATCCACGCTTTCGCGGACGATCATGCAGCTGGTAAGGTCCACCTCAGGCTCCATCGTGCTGGCTGGTGAAGATTTATCCAAACTGAGCAGCTCCGAAGTTCGCAAGCGCCGATTGGATTTTCAAATGATTTTTCAAGACCCCTACGCCTCGCTCAATCCGCGCATGACGGTTTTCTCAACCCTCGCTGAGGCAGTCCGCCAACGCCACCCCAAGCTCAAGGGGGAAGCACTCATCACGCGGGTGCAAACGTTGATGGCCACCGTGGGCCTTGATGCAGCGGTCATGCGTAAATATCCGCACGAATTCTCTGGCGGGCAGCGCCAGCGCATCGCGATCGCTCGCGCGCTCGCGCCGGAGCCGAAGCTGATCATCGCGGATGAACCCGTCTCCGCGCTGGATGTTTCCATCCAATCGCAGATTCTCAATTTGATTAAAACCCTGCAAAAAGACCTCGGGCTGACGATGATTTTCATCTCTCATGATCTAGGCGTGGTTCACTACATTGCGGATCGCATCGCCGTTATGTATCAGGGGAAAATCGTCGAATCCGGCGAGGCAGGGGAGGTCTTCCACCATCCGCAGGCCGAATATACCAAGCGGCTGCTCGCATCCATTCCCAGATTGGTGATGAATTCCAGCGTGGCGGAGGCTTCATAGAGGTAATCAAAAAATTCCTGCTTTTTCGGATTGCCAGAGTCGCAGCGGCTACCTAGCTTCCGCGTTCCACCATTTTAACTTTCCCGAGATGTCCAAGCACAATAGCCTCAAGTCCAATGCCACCGTAGGCGGCAAACGCTCCGTTCTGAAACGCTTTGAACGCGTCAAGCTTCTCAAAGAGCGTGGCGAATGGAAAGATGGCAAGTCCCCAGTCGGACTTCCGAAGACCAAGCACGAAGGTTAATCCTCCGTTTAACTCGCTCTCCATTTTGCGCGGAGCCCTCGGGTTTCGCGCCTTTTGCATTGAATTACCATGGCTACCTCTGATGGCACCCGCCTTAATAAATACCTAGCCTCATGTGCTGTGGGATCTCGCCGCGCCTGCGATGAGCTGATCAAAGAAGGCCGCGTGGAAGTAAATGGCAGCCCATGTATCAATATGGGTACCCGCATTTCTCCGGGAGATCACGTAAAAGTCGATGGACGGCGGGTGGCACAGCGCGAGACGATGATTGTGGCTTTCCACAAACCGCGCGGCTACGTCTGCACCAAAGATGACGAGCTCGGGCGCGAAACCATTTACTCCTTTCTGCCTCAGACTTTGCACGCGCTCCACCATGTCGGTAGGCTGGATATGGATTCTGAGGGACTGCTTATTTTGACAAATGATGGCGATCTATCGCAGCAGTTGATGCACCCATCGAAGTCAATCGAGAAGGAATACCTCGTGACCTCCAATCAAGCTTTTGAAAACTCCCATCTAGATCAATTTCTCGAAGGTGTCTTCACCACGGAGGGGAAATTGAAGGCAAAAGCCATCGAACGGCTTTCGTCCCGCCGCATCAAGGTGATCTTGGATCACGGCGCAAAACGTCAGATCCGGGTGATGTTCGATACTCTCGGCTATCAGGTGACCAAGTTGCTGCGCGTGCGCATCGGCGCGCTCTGGCTTGGCGACCTTGAGCCGGGTGCGTGGGCCTCATTGAATGCCCTTGAAATCCAGATGCTGTTAGGAAATCCAAACCCCGATTCCAAAAGAAAACAGGCATCACCGCCGCCACGCAAAAAAGGTTGATTTGAGGACTTCTAAAGACTTGCCGCCCCTACTTCTGACTTTTAAGTTCTTGGCGCGATTCAAGCTAATCTCACATTCAAATCCACGATGAGCGCCAAGAAACCCAATACCGACCACGCTCTTGACACGGTGCATCAACCGTCCGAGGAATTTTCCTCGAAAGCCCGCATCTCATCGATGGCGGAGTATAACAAACTTTACAAAGCCTCCATCGAGGATCCCGAAGCATTCTGGGCCGGCGAGGCAGCCGAACTCACTTGGCAAAAAAAGTGGACCTCCGTGCTTGATTGGAAGGAACCCTTTGCCAAATGGTTCGATGGTGGGAAACTCAATGTTTGTGAAAATTGCGTTGACCGCCACGCCAGCGGTGCCCGCCGGAACAAGGCCGCCATCATTTGGGAAGGTGAGCCGGGCGATAAGCGCACCATCACCTTTGGCCAACTTCAGAAAGATGTCTGCCGCTTTGCCAATGTGCTTCTGAAAAATGGAGTGAAATCCAAGGACCGGGTTCTGATTTATATGCCGATGGTTCCGGAGGCAGCCATCGCGATGCTCGCCTGCGCCCGCATCGGCGCGGTGCACAATGTGGTCTTCGGCGGATTTGCCGCTGAGGCAATCGCGGATCGATTGGATGACTCGGGGGCCACGACTGTCATCACGGCGGACGGGGGATGGCGCAGAGGAAAAATCGTGGCGCTCAAGCCCGTCGTCGATGAAGCACTCACCAAGTATGCCAAGGTGAAGCGCGTAATCGTGCTCAAGCGCGGTGATAATGAAATTGCCATGGATGCCAACCGCGACGTCTGGTGGCATGATGAAGTCGCCGGCGTTTCTTCCAAACACGAGGCGAAGGGCTTCGATTCCGAGCACCCGCTCTTCGTGCTTTATACCTCCGGCTCCACTGGCAAGCCGAAGGGGATTCTACATACTTCCGGCGGCTACCTCACCGGCACCTACTCCACCTGCAAATACATCTTCGACATGCGCGATGACGATGTCTATTGGTGCACGGCGGACGTCGGCTGGATCACCGGGCATTCTTACATTGTTTATGGCCCGTTGGCCATGGGTGTGACCCAAGTGATGTATGAAGGTGCGCCGAATTTCCCGGACTTCGGAAGATTTTGGCAAATGATCGAGGAGTATGGTGTCAGCATTTTTTACACCGCTCCCACCGCTATCCGTGCATTCATGAAGGCGGGAGATCACTTTCCCGCAGCTGCGGATCTTTCCTCGCTCAGGCTGCTCGGCTCCGTTGGCGAGCCGATCAACCCGGAAGCATGGAATTGGTATTATCAACACATCGGCGGCGGCAGATGTCCCATCGTCGATACTTGGTGGCAGACGGAAACTGGAGCAATCCTGATTTCCCCGATACCCGGTGCCACTCCTTGCAAGCCCGGGACTGCGACTTTACCATTTTTTGGAATCGATGCCGCGATTCTTGATGATGGCGGGCAGGAATGCAAAGCGGGTCAAGACGGCCGCCTTGTGATCCGTAAACCTTGGCCGTCCATGGCGCGCAGCATTTACGGCGACAAGGAGCGCTACAAGAAAACTTACTGGTCGGACTACCCAGGGATTTACACCGCTGGTGATGGCGCACGCCGCGATGAGGATGGCAATTTCTGGATTATCGGCCGCCTCGATGATGTGCTCAACGTCTCCGGCCACCGTCTCGGCACTGCAGAAATCGAGAGTGCGCTCATTTCTCATCCAGCCGTTGCGGAATCCGCTGTCGTAGGCCGGCCTCATGAGATGAAAGGCCAAGCCGTTGCCGTGTTTGTCACTCTCAAGTCAGGATTTGCCGAATCCGAGGAACTCCGCACCGAGCTGAGAAATCACGTCGGCAAGGTCATCGGCGCCATCGCCAAGCCGGACGATATTTACTTCACGCCCGGTCTTCCCAAGACTCGCTCCGGAAAAATCATGCGTCGCTTACTCAAAGAACTCGTCACCACTGGAAAAGTGACGGGTAATATCACCACCTTGGAAGATCCCTCCGTGATCGAGGCACTCCAGTCACAAATCATCAACTCCTAAGCCATTTTCCTTACATGACACCTACCAGCTACTATGTAGCCCGCTTTGCCCAGGCCTTTGGATTTTTCCGTCGCAATCAGCGGATGTCAGAAGCTGCCAGCGAATTGCACCTATTGCGTGAGGCAGAAACTCAGCTTGGCATCGCCGTTTGGACCAAAGTTGAGAATATCGAAGCTCTCTCCGTGGAATATTGGAATCTACGTCGATTCCTCAAGGAGCGGAATGAAATCCAAGAGCAACTTGCCGTGTGCCAAAGCCGACTCGATGAGGCGCATGAAGTCCGGGCCAACGTCATTAACGGCACTCCGGAGGCCCAGCAAGTCCATCTCGACGAACGAGTGGCGCTGCTCACCGAACTTGAAAAGTTAGCCATCGAGCGCGATCACATCATCGCCGATGCTCGCGAGGTCCGGCGTTCCTATGATGGTCTGAAAATGAAACTCGAAGTCCTCACCGGCGAAGCGAGCGATACACCTGAGGGCCAAAAACAGATCACCACCGTTAAACAAAAGCTCCAAGAATTCCAAAAGCGCTTCGCCGAGCTCAAGCAGGAGCGGATCGAAATCGGTGAAAGAATCGATCAAGGTGACGCGCAACTTGATGACGTCGATCAGAAGCTCGCCGAGACTCGCCAAAGTCGCCGCGTTTCCGCATCGGAAGCGTTCCAATCGATTGGCGACGGCACCAAAGAAGTCTCCGCACTACGCGCTTCAAGTGGCGTGTTAGACACTCAAATGCGCCAGCTTTATGCCGAAGTCGGTCGCTACGTCAGCCGCAACGCACACTGGGATGCCGCGTGCGCCGCAGCTACCTCAGAACACCGCGGCTTAGTCGATATCATGCGCGCTCTCCGCCGTTCCATTTCTCTTAATCACCACCTTGCGAAGAATAAGTGATTCAGTCCGCGGCACTTCCGGGCTTTATTTTTCGTGCCTTCCTTCCAATTTCCTGCCTTCTCTCGCCGCGCCGCTGATTTTCCTTCGCCATGTCCACCGAGCTGACCCGTAATTTCTCCATCATTGCCCACATCGACCACGGGAAAACCACGCTTTCCGACCGCCTCATGGAGGCCACCAGCACTGTCAGCATGCGGGAAAGTAGTGCGCAGCAACTCGATTCCATGGATCTCGAGCGCGAGAAGGGGATCACTATCAAATCCCACCCAGTCGCCATGGAATACAAGGCGAAGGATGGGAAAACCTACAAACTCAACCTGCTGGACACCCCCGGCCACGTCGATTTCTCATACGAAGTCTCCCGCGCCCTCGCCGCTTGCGAGGGAGCCATCCTGATGGTGGATGCCGCCCAAGGCGTGGAAGCGCAAACCGTCGCAAATCTGCACCTCGCCACAGAACAGAATTTGCTCATCATCCCGGTGCTCAATAAGATCGATTTGCCAGCGGCAGATGTTGCAAAGTGCAAGAAGCAGTTAGAAGAAATTCTCTGCATTCCCGCCGAAGATTGTATCCCCGCCTCTGCCAAAGCTGGCATTGGAATTGAAGAAATTTTAGAAGCCATCGTCGCCCGCGTTCCCGCGCCAGTGGAGAATCCGGACAAGCTGCTGCGTTGTTCTGTTTTCGATTCACTCTATGATACCTACCGTGGCGTAGTCTCTTACGTCCGCGTCTTTTCCGGCACTGTGAAACGTGGCCAGCGCGTGAAACTCATGGCCACCGGCAAGAGTTACGAGGTCAAGGAAGTCGGCGTCTTCACTCCGAAGATGAGCCAGCGGGATATACTTTCCGCAGGTGACGTGGGTTATGTGATCGCGAACATGAAGTCTGCGAGTGAGGTGAAAGTCGGCGATACCATGACCGATAACACCCACCCTTGTGCTGAGGCCTTGCCCGGCTACAAGGAAATCCAGCCGATGGTCTTCTCCGGCATCTACCCGGTGGATTCCTCGGACTACGAGGCTCTCAAGCTCGCGATGGGGAAGCTCCAGATCAACGATCCCGCCTTCACCTATGCGCCGGAAAGTTCGACCGCTTTGGGCTTTGGCTTCCGCTGCGGCTTTCTCGGCCTGCTGCACATGGAGATCATCCAAGAGCGCCTCCGCCGTGAGTTCGATATGGATGTGATTTCCACCTATCCCTCCGTGATTTATAATGTCACCATGACGGATGGCACCGAGCGCATCATTGATAATCCCACGCTTTTTCCAGATCCCCAAGGCATCCAGGAAATCAACGAGCCTATCGTCAATGTCTATATCATGGTCCCCGGTGAATACATCGGAGATATGATGCAACTAGTATTGGAAAAACGTGGTGATGTCACCAATACCGAGACCATCGATGATACCCGCGTGATGCTTTCCTGTGTCCTGCCGCTCGCCGAAATCCTCGTCGATTTCAATGATCGCCTTAAATCCATGACTCGCGGCTACGGCTCCATGGACTACGAACATTCCGGCTACCGCCCTGCGAAAATGGTAAAAATGGACATGCTCATCGCCGGCGATCCGATTGAGGCATTTTCCACCATCGTCCACCGCGATAAGGCCGAATCCTACGGTCGGTTGCTCGCGGCCAAACTCAAGGATGTCATCCCGAACCACCTTTTTGTGGTAGCGATTCAAGCTGCGGTGGGTGGCAAAATCGTCGCTCGTGAATCCATCTCGGCAATGCGCAAAAACGTCACCGCCAAGTGCTACGGCGGCGATATTTCGCGCAAACGCAAGTTGCTGGAAAAGCAGAAAGAGGGCAAAAAGAAGATGAAGATGTTTGGTAAAGTGAACATTCCTCAAGATGCTTTTATCAAAGTGCTGAAGAGCGGGGATTGAGGGACTACGCTACTTTTGGTAGGGACAAGAATGTCTCTACTCTTTACGGGAGTTCATCAACGTCTCAATCTCATCTACTTCGATGGGAATGTTGCGCATCAGATCGAAATTGGATTTCTTTCCGATTACCACATCATTCTCGATTCTCACACCGATGGCTTCCTCACGGATATAGATTCCCGGCTCGATGGTGAAAACCATATCTTCCGCAAAAGGCTCATGTGGTGGGCATACATCATGCACATCCAGCCCGAGATGATGGGAAGTGCCGTGCATGAAATATTTTCTAACAAGTGCCTTATCCGGCCCTTGTGCCCGCGCTTCTTTGGCGGTGAAAAGTCTGAGGCCTACCAACTCGCGCTCCATGATTTCGATCACCTGTTTTTGATATTCCATCGGCGTGCTTCCCGGGCGGAGGAGTTCGTTTGCGCCACGGAAGACTCTTAAAACTGAATCATAGACTTGGCGCTGGCGCTTGGAAAATTTCCCATTTACCGGCACGGTTCTCGTCAAGTCAGAGGCCCATCCGGCGTATTCAGCAGCAACATCCATCAGCACCAGATCGCCATCCTTGCAGATTTTATCATTTTCCACATAGTGGAGAACGCATGCGTTTTTCCCGGCTCCGATGATAGGGGAATAAGCAAAACCGCGCGAACCCCGCCGCACGAATTCGTGGAGTAACTCGGCCTCGATCTCCCATTCGCCCACTCCCGGTTTGATAAAGTCCAGCACCCTGCGGAAACCCTGCTCGGTGATATCGCAGGCCCGCTGCATGATGCGGATTTCCTCCTTGTCCTTGATCATCCTCAGCCGGTGCAGCAGCGGTGCCAGCCGCTCGTAGCGATGCAAAGGATAGCGTGTTTGGCATTCTTTGATGAAGCGCGCATTGCGAGTCTCCACCACCGAGGTCGCGCGGAGATGCTCATTGGTAGTTAGATAAATATGCTCCACTTGCGGGGCCATCCGGTGGAAAAAACTTTCAAAGCTCTGCACCCACTCGATGCGCCCGATGCCCGTCGCCTCGGACGCTTGTTGTTTAGTAAGTTTTTCCCCTTCCCATACTGCGATGCGTTCGCTGGTCTCCTTCAAAAATAGAATTTCCCGCTCCTTGGGATCTGGCGAATCAGGCATCAGCACTAGCACCGTTTCCTCCTGCTCCACACCTGTTAGGTAGAATAGATCGCTGTTCTGTTTGAACGGTAGTGAGCCATCTGCATTGGTTGGATAGACATCATTTGCATGCACGATTACTAGGCTATTTGGCTTAAGTAGCTCCCGCAGCTTTTCGCGATTGCGGATCAGGAATTCAGTGGGAATCGGCTCGTAACGCATGCCAAGACTTCACGCGTTTTGCAGCGATAGGGCAATCAGGATTTTCATGAACGTTTTACCAGTTATAGTAGCGATACGGTTCATCGTGTAATCCGTCTTCGTCGGTATCGGTCGGTATTGGTCTTGGTCGAGTCGGTTCCGGCTCCGATTTTTCAAAGTATATTCTTCTTTATTTAAGCTTTAGTTTTGTCGGCGCTTGGCGTTCGCTTTGAAGCTGCACTTTTGCGGCGTGGAGAACTCTCTGTGCAGTAGCTATCAAGAAAGCGGACTGCTGCGTTGGTCCAACCGAAACCGGGCTCATTCGTAGCGTAGCCGAAGGTGATTTCCCGGCCTACTTCGGAAGAACCGGTAAGCGCGTTGTATTTTTCAAATAGCTGCCCGGTGCGCTCGAAGTCTGTCGAAAGGGTCTTCAAAAATTTACCAGCGATGCGGGCGGCTTCCTCTTTGAATCCGTAGCGGGCGAGTCCTTCCACCGCCATCATCACCAACGGCGCCCACATGAAGGGCGCGTCCCATTGGCAGCCGGTAGTGGTGGTGCTGGTCAGCAAGCCGTGTGGGGTCTCGAACAAATGCAGATTTCCTACGACGCGGGCCGCCTGTTCCTGAGTCGCCCAGCCAGCCCACAGCGGCCAGAAGGTGGTGGCGAAGGGGTAGGGGCGCCGCTTCCTGCGGCTGAGTTGCCAATCGAGGAATAGTCCGCTTTTTTCATCCCAAAAGTGACGTTGCATGTGCTTGCGGCGTTCTTCAGCAATCGCCTGCCAGTAGTCCACTGTCTGCTGTGAGGCATCGATCAAGCGCCGGATTTCCGCAATGTCTTTCGCAAGCTGCCAGAGCAGTGTGTTCAGGCAGACGGGAGCGGAATCTCGGATGCCCATGCCGCACGGGCCGAAGCGCCCGGTGAGATCGAACCCGGACTCGCGGACCGTCCGATCATCCTTGTAGGCGGCGAGTGTGAGGCTGTCTGTCATGCTATCATAGCACACTTGGGCCGGAGTAAGCGATTCGTCGTGAGTGCGTAGCCACTCCTTGAGCCGCTCGTAATGATTGCGGCCAAGATCATCGACCTCGCCGTGCAGTGCCTCCGGAGCTGGTCCCTCGCCGAGCGCAAAATATCGAGACAATGCCAAGCCCGGGATAAACTGCGGCATGCTCGTCCAGTAGGTGTGGTAGCGTTCTACGTAGGGTAAATTTTCACGAAGCCACTCGAGATCGCCGGTTTGTGCGAATACGGCCAGCACCAGCCTGCCGAGGAAGGGCGGATGGGACCGGGTGAGGCAGTAGGTCCGATTACAATTAAGCACCGTGCCGTAGTGTTTCACCTGATAGATCTGTTGCTCGGCGATGGATTGGGCGAGTCCCACGCGTCCTTCTGCGAGCAATCCCAGCGCGATGAAATAGCTATCCCAGCCATACATCTCGTTAAAACGTCCGCCTGGGACTACGTAGCGGCCCGGTAGGTAAACGAGGCCGTGTTCGGTGATCTGCTCGGGTGCGCCACTTAGGATCCGCAGGTCGATCCGGCGGAATGCTTCCGGTTCCAAAGTCTTGCGTAACTTCTCGCGCACCCGCCGCAGATCTTCACTTGCCGAAACATAGAGAGGCCAGCGATTGCCATCAGTGGTCTGAAGTTTCGTGTCTTGCACCGCTAGCAAAGCATCGCGCGAGCTGCGAGTAAGTACCGGCCACATTCCAGTGACGTAAGTTTCCAGCGCGGCGATTTTTGAGCGGGCGATCCCGTAGCTTGCGGTGGAAGACATTGCGCGAGCCTAGGACCAGATCCCCAAGTCTGCAACTTTGAAATTTTCTTTGATTTTTTTCAGAGCGCGATGATAGCGGGAAATGATGGCAAATTGCTGCTCGATTTCTTTTTTAATTTATGCCGGCCTACTCACATGCTTGGGAGTGATGTGAGGCGTGCGTGCCTCTGATTTTCAACCTGATTCTCCTTGAGTTGGAAAATTCGTGCTTCATCCCATTCATGAATTTATTGACGTTAGTGAATTGGGTGGTTTTTCATCCAAAGCATGAACGGTTTGCCGAGTGACATCTCACGAACCCAGAATTTGCCATGAAGCGCTTCCAACGCATCCTAGTCCCACTTTCCTTCACCAGCGCTGATCCTGCGATCATTGCGATGGTCTCGCATATCGCGAAGTGGTCAGAGCCCAAGGAATTGATGTTTTGCCATTTCAATCCGAAAATGGATATTCCCGTGGCACTTAAGGAGGCCGATCCGGGCGCTCGGGAGTCGATCATTCAAGCTGCTCATGAGCGGATGGAAACGTTGGTGGCAGAGCATGCAACTTTCTCGGAATCGATCCAGATTTCTTATCATGTCGAGGAGGCAAACGCCCTTCATCGCTGTCTTTCCATGGTGTTAGAAAAGGATTGCGATCTAGTGGTGACAGGTGCGGATAAGCCGGAAATCGCGATCCGGCTCGCGCGCAAGGCTCCCTGCTCGGTATGCGTTGTGCCGGTAGATGCTCCTACCAGCGTCCGCAAACCGATGGTAGCAGTCGATTTTTCTGAATTCTCACGCGATGCCAGTAAGATCGGAATCGCCCTTGCAGAGGCGTCCAATGGTGAGGTTCCAGTGCTGGTGCATCTAAGCCAAATCCACCGTGGCTACAAGTGGGAGAAATCTTCCGAAGAAGAATTCGTCGCTTCAAATGACGCCTACGCGAGTGTTCAAATGAATAATTTCTGCCTAGGGCTGGACAAACCGTTGGGCACCTACACGACGACGGTGTATCATCATGAATCGGTGCCTTTTGGGCTGTTAGAGTATGCGGATAGAAATGGAATCGACTGCATCGTGGCAGGGTGCCGAGGCAGAGATGCAATATCTTCGATATTATTGGGTAGCGTTATTGAACAAATTATGACCCACTCGGCCGTGCCCGTTTTCGCCATTAAGGCAAAAGGAACCGGGCGCAGTTTCCTTGAAAGCATGATGGGAATGAATGACTGATCCCGCCACCTACTGATGCCTTTATATCTTCCTATCTTAATCACCTTGTTTCTGGCTGCGCTCTCGCCTTGGTGGGTAGCTCGGCATCGGCCTAGTTTCATTATCGCCGGAGGTCTGCTGCAGTTTGGCATGGCGGCTCACTTCATCACCCTGCTTGTGAGTAGTACTACGGGTGGGGAAGTGGTGCGTGCGCATGCGCCGAACCTGTTTCCCACCCGCTTGATCGAGTGGAGCTTCGCGGGAAATTCGTGGAGTTTGTTATTCGCAGTGATGATCACGGGCATCGGTCTGTTGGTTTTTCTATTCGCCCAAGGATACTTCGGTAGCTCTGCGAAAGGGCATCGATTCTATGCCTCTCTGCTGACATTTGAGGCGGCGATGTTAGGGGTGGTGCTGGCGGATCACGCCGTGTTGCTGTTCCTGTTTTGGGAACTCACCAGCGTCAGTTCATTTTTCCTGATCGCCTATAATCACTTGGATAAAGAGGCCCGTTGGAATGCGCTTCAAGCATTGCTTGTCACCGGAATCGGCGGGGTTGCAATGCTCGCTGGATTTCTGATTCTCGGAAATGAGTGGGGCACTTTCTCAATCGAATCCTGGCGGACGCTGGCGCTTGATGGAACTTCGGTGCCATTTGCCGCCCTGTGCCTCATTCTGCTGGGTGCCATTACGAAATCGGCGTTATTTCCGTTCTTTTTCTGGCTACCAAACGCGATGAGCGCGCCCGCTCCGGTGAGTAGCTATCTGCACTCAGCCACTATGGTGAAAGCCGGTATTTTCCTGATCGGAGCCTTGCATCCATTGTTTCAAACCTCGCAGCCGATCATGATCACGATCGTGGTCCTCGGGGCGCTGACCTCCGTTACCGGGCTGGTGCTGGGCTGGATCCAGACGGACACGAAGAAAATTTTAGCTTACACCACGCTTAGCGTTTTGGGAATGCTCGCGCTGCTGATGGGGGTCGGCTCGCCGGATGCGCTGAAGGTGGCGGTGTTGGTGATGGTGGGGCACGCTTGTTACAAGGCTGGTCTATTTATGGCGGCGGGTGCAGTTGATAAAGCGACCGGCTGCCGGGATATTCGCAAGCTTGGCGGACTGCGTCAGGTGCTACCGGTGCTGGGCATTGCCAGCTTGGTGCTCGCGCTTTCAAAATCTGGATTTCCTCCTTTGTTAGGGTTCGTGGGCAAGGAATATGCCTACAAGCTGGGTTTTGCCGGCCCGGGTTCTGCCTACGCATTGCTGGCGTTTCTCTTCATCATCAACGTCGGGTTGATGGCGCTCGCGCTGCGGGTGGCGTGTACTCCCTTCCGGAAAGATCGTCCAGTGGGTGGCCCGGATCCTGCGGAAACCAAGGCGCTAAGCCCGCTGATAATGGTAGGTCCGGTGGTTCTGGCGGTTGCGGGTATCGTGCTTGGAATTCTTGCTCCTTGGTTGCTCTCGCCGGTAGTGAGTGCGGTGGTCAGCCATATCCACGGCCAAAATGTCGTCTTATCGCTGAAGTTATGGCATGGATTCCAGCCCGCGCTTTTCCTCAGCATCGCCACGCTCGCTGCCGGCTGGTGGATCTATCGCAGCACCAGCGTGAGTGGAGCGCAGAATCTCATCACGCGCTTTTTAGGTGGCTTCGAGGGAGCCTACGCAGCCAGCTACGCGGGGCTGATGAGTGGGTCTGCATGGTTGAGCGGAAAACTGCAGTCTGGTGATCTCCGCGCTTATTTGCGCTGCTTTTTCACGGGGGTGCTACT
>Ga0335395_10000767_pt1 | contig 20318 bp, 16 predicted proteins | sample MAT02_FD_205744 | JGI IMG/M metagenome (GOLD analysis project Ga0335395, IMG submission 205744) | Freshwater microbial communities from Lake Fryxell liftoff mats and glacier meltwater in Antarctica - MAT-02 (spades assembly) (version 2) ...
GCTAATTGCTTTAAAATAGTTGTATCATAATCTAAATGATTAAGAATATTCAGTGCTTCTGCGTAACAGTCTTGTGCATACAGTTTTGCCTTTTCCATGCCAAGTACTGTCACATAAGTAGATTTGTTATTTAAAATATCTGAAGAGGTCTGACGCCCATGTTTCATTTGACTGGATGTCACGTCTAAAATGTCATCAACGATTTGAAAAGTTAATCCAATTTTTTCTCCAAAAGTTGTTAAATACTTGAGTTGTTCTGAAGTCGCGTCACTTATGATGCCACCAAATTCTAAAGACGCAGTAATTAAGGCTGCTGTTTTTTTTAGATGAAGCATCTGTAACTGCGAAAGTTGCAGGGTTTTTCCCTCAAATTGTAGATCCATGACTTGCCCACCAATCATGCCTTTGCCCCCACAACGTTGACTTAAAATTGAAATGAGCTTGATTTTTTTAATAGAATCCATGGTGGTTAAGTCCGCTAAAATTTCAAAAGCATAAGTTAACAAATAATCTCCGGCTAATACAGCTAATCCTTCGTCAAACTGTCGGTGGACTGTTAGTTGTCCGCGGCGGTAATCATCATCATCCATGCAGGGGAGATCATCGTGAATCATTGAGTAAGTATGTACCATTTCAAGTGCACAAGCTGCATCTAATATGTCATTGCAGCTATGCGTGCCAAACATTTCTGCAGTGGCTAAAGTTAAAATGGGACGCAACCGTTTTCCTCCACCTAAAAGAGCATGTCTTGCTGCTAAATAAAGCAGTTTGTCATCACCTTTTTGTATAGGGACAAGTTGATCCAATCTTTTTTCAATGATTTCTACATGAGTGTCCAAATAATTCAAAAGTGCTTGTGTCATTTTGACCAATAATTTTATCGCTTAGTTATTAAAAACTGGTTGTAAAGAGCCCGCATTTTCTTCCGCAAAAACTGCTGGCCTTCCGATGCTAAAATAATCAAAACCTTTACGAGCCATTTCATCTGCCTGATATTGATTGCGTCCATCAAAAAACCCTTTACCTTTCATTAAACTAAGAAGGTGTTGCATATCCAATAATCTAAACTGTTTCCATTCTGTAATAAGAACGAGTGCATGAGAGCCCTGCGCAACTTCTTCTTCTGATTGGCACCAATAAATTAATGGATTTTCAATAAGCATTTGGGCTTTCGGAATAGCAATGGGATCATAGACGCGTACATTAACGTGATGTTTTAGTAAAAAATTTATCAAGACTAAAGAAGAAGCTTCACGCATGTCATCCGTATCGGGTTTAAATGAAAGCCCTAATATACCAATCGTTTTATCTTTTAACCCATTTTTATCATTAAAGTAAGCTAAAATTTTTTGACCAAGCACATCTTTTTGTTTTTGATTCACATGATGCACCTCATTTAATAAGGCCAAGGGATAATCCATTTTTTTTCCTTGTGCAATCAAGGCTTGTACATCTTTTGGTAGACATGAGCCTCCATATCCAGCCCCTGGATATAAAAACTGGTGTCCAATTCTTTCATCTGCACCAACAGCTTGACGAATGCAATGAATATCTGCCCCCAATTCTTCACATAAACCTGAAAGTTCATTCATAAATGAAATTCGCGTTGCGAGCATCGCATTAGCAGCATATTTGCTCAATTCGGCTGAGCGAATGTCCATAATAAGTAACCGTTCACGATTGAGCATAAAAGGATGGTATATCTCTTTCATGACTTGCGCTGCTCGTGCCGTATTTACACCGATGACCACGCGATCAGGCTTCATAAAATCTTGAATCGCATTGCCTTCTTTTAAAAATTCAGGATTAGAAACCATATCAAAATCTAGTGCGGCATTTCTTTCCTTTAAAGCATGTTTAAGGATCGCACCAATTTGTGAAGTGGTGCCTACCGGAACTGTAGACTTCGTGACAATGACACAGTAATTTTGCAGATATTTGGCTAATGTATGAGCGACATTTTCGACTTGTCTTGTATCTGCAGAGCCATTTTCAGAAATGGGTGTATCAACAGCAATGAAAATGACTTGAGCAGAAGGAACGCTTTCACCATAACTTGTAGTAAAATTTAAGCGTTTGCTATGCACGTTGCGCTTCACTATCTCATCTAAACCAGGTTCGTAGATAGGGATAATTCCTTGTTTTAATGAGGCGATTCTTTCTTCATTAATATCTAGGCAAGTCACTGAGTGACCCATTTCTGCAAAACAAGTTCCGCTAACCAGGCCTACATAACCTGTTCCTATAATTAATATTTTCATTTGAAAGTTCCTTAAATTTTTTAAATTTATAGGGATTATAATAGATGAAAATGACTTTTGTTGCATTAACACACTACTTTAAAAATTTATTTAGAAGTTCTACAGTTAGTCAAATCGGCAAGTGTTTTTTTCACAAGTGCGAATATCAGGTCGCTTTAAGCCCACATTCATATAGATAGCAATCCGATCTTCATTTTCTTGATGTTGATAAGAGAGCTGCATGTGCCAAGCTGTTTGAATTGTTGTAAAAAGATTTAATTCAAATTCAAAATATTTGGGTTCTCTCTTACGATTCCATCCTTGCCTCGAGACAAATTCACAAGCCCAGTTAGGCCGAAATCGATAAAAAAAATGTGTTAAAAGAGTATCGCGGCGATCAGAGATGGTGGAATGATAAAGCTTTTTATTGGTGTGAAAAGCTTCTAAAAAAAAGTTGCTTTGATCCACTTTACGCCAACTCCATGCACTGCGATGACGATATTCACAGGAAATTGCAAAATCACTCGTTAATGTCCATTCGGTCAAAAAATTTAAATGATCAGTTTGCATATGCACAAAATCCCAAGCAGCATCTAAAGAGTATCTCACTTTAGGATTTGCTAAATAATCAAACTGTCCATAAATCTTTGGTACTAAGAGGGGGTGCGTATGTTGATCAAAAAATGCATAAGTAAAAATATGACTATAAAAGACGCGTTTAATTGTATTTTCATCTTTCTTGTAGATGCCGTTTTTTATACCAAAAGTCAGTTGGCTTAATCTTGTCCATCCATCATTAATGTCAAAAATATAGTGTTGATGTGGAGATGACGTAGGCTTAGAATAGTATGTATAATCAATATAAGGCTCAATGAGATGTTTATGTTGCGAATAATACTTGTGTAGCTGCGTATTGACTTGCAAGCCCATGACTCCAAGAGTCAACCATTGTGCATCACCTGAAGGACTATTTCCGTAAATAATACCCACCGCCCCAGCTTTTGGAGTAATTGTCAAAGGCTTAATTGAGAAAGCACGATAAAATGAAGGTTGATATTCAAATCGCGTAGAGGAGTAGTCACGCGTATGGATAAAATTATCCGAGTATTTATAATCTAAATAAGAAGCGCTTGCCCGATTCTCAAAAACTATTCCCGTCTTTGCAAGTGCAAAGGGTTTAAAACTTGTACTAAAAGTAGGAAGTTCTTGTTTTACGGTTTGAAAGCTGTTGACGCGTACTCTTGAGTAAAAATTACTTATCCAGGTTTCTTCTTGATGGCGAATAAGCAACTGAGTACGTTCAGATGTTTCAAAGTCAAAATCATGATCATCATAGCTTTGTGGCATATCAATGTCACTTAACTTGTCGTAAGTCAATAATAGCTTAGTTTTATCTTGATTCCAAAGTTTTTGATAATGTCCTTTAAAACGGTAACGGATTTTCTCATGCAAATGAATTAACGAAGAATCGTTAGAAATGTAATTAATGCTTTCAAAATCAGTTTTATGATCTTCGGACAAATAATAAAATTCTATTCCACCTCCAGGCCCGCGCGTCAAGCGATAATCAAAACGAACCAATGTCTTCCAACGTTTCCAAGAAAAAATTTGATAACTTAATCCTAAACGTGGTCCCTGTTTTCCTCCCCATTTAAAGCGATAGCGGATAGGCGAATCAAATATAGTATCTAAATTCATTTTTAAGTGAGGAATCCATAAAACAGAAAAATGATTGAGACATAGATGAATATTTTCAGCATTCACAAATTTTTCTTTTTCAACTAAAATTTGTGTAGAGTAGATTGCCCACTCAGGCTTGACATTTTCTGAGGTCGTAAAATAACCATTATAAATTAAATAACTTCCATCAGCACGCAATTCTAATTTCTCACCGCCAAAAAACCAGGGTTCTGCTGAAGTGCGTCCTTTGTAGATAGTGCCTTCGTGTTTTTGAAAATCATAGACAATTTTATCACCTGTAAAAGAATATTCTCCAAAATCAATGCTTAACTGACCTTCAGCTTCAATTGTTAAAACGGGCATATCATTAATAATTTTTCGCACATAAATAATTTTCAAGGCTTGAATGCGAAGATCGGATGCTGTGACCACTCCGCCTTTTTCCGTCGTTAATATGCCATCCTCATAAAAAGGTTCTCGCAAATCTACTACAATATTATTTGAAAATTGAACAGAATCCGTTTTAGAAATTTCGTCTGCAAAACTTGAGGTAAAATAAGTGATGAATAGGATGAAAGAGAAAAAGAGATTAAGCATTAAATAAAAGCTTTTTATAAAAAATTGTCATTATTTTACTGAGCAGCCCGCAATAGCAAACCTGCTAAAGCATATTTATTTTTTGTATTACCTGTAGAAATCATATCGATGAGTAACTCTATTCCTTCTCTGTCTTGTTGCGCTGCAAATGCTTGAAAAGATTCGATTAACAAACGAGAGGTTTCTGCAGGTGTCAAATCATAACTCGTTTGAGCAGACTCCCAAGGATTATAGGCTCTAAATTGAATCAAATCCGTCTGGCTTTGTTTTTTTATCCACTGTTTAAGTTGATCAGCATAAGGACCCGGTTCACCCAATCTGTACAAGGCTAAATTACAATAATTACGAATTAAAGAAGCGCCTAACTTTTGTTGATTTTTGCGTAAACAAGCGATAGCTGCTGCAGATTCCAGTTCTTCTAAAAGTGAAACTGTAACAGGTAAGAGCTCTCCTTGTTGAGCCGTAAATATTGAGCTAGCTGCATTTAAAAAGGTCTCTTCAGAAAGCTCTTTAATATGTGCAAGTAGAGTTTCTTTCAGTTCTAAATGTGCTTTATAGGCTTCAAGATCTTCTTTAAGTATTTCGCTTGCTCCTGATACGACTTTCCAAGCTTTAAAAGTTTTACCCGGTGATTTTATAGCTACAAATCCTAAATCTCGATGATCTTTAATTAAAAGTTGGTCAATATTTTTTAAAGCTGCTTTTTGGTGATTTTTTAAAAGAGCTAATTGAGCATTGATTCTCACTTGCAAATCGGTATGTTGCAATAATTGAAGTAAAATATCTGACTGTTCATTTAAATCACCTAATACATGAATAGCAAATAGGTTACCTTGAAAAGCATTTTTTTCAATGGCTTTTATGGCAGAGGTATGTCCGAGCTGATAGAGAGCCCAATTTGCTGCTAAAGCAGTTTCCGAGTATTTTGAATTTGAAAGTTTATTTAGTTTTTCAATGGATTGCTCATCTCTAAATAACCCTAAAGCATAGGCACTCACTTCTTGTTGAGCAAAATTAAAATGAAGGGCTTGCTGTCTAATTTGAGGTAGAAAATCATCTCGATGATGTAAAGCCACACTTAAAATCACTGCTTGACGTACTTGTTCTGAAGGATGATTAAACATTTTACGTAAAAGACGGACAGATTTTGCATTTCCTAGGTCGGCTAGATAAGGGGGATAGAGTGCTAAAATACTTTGCGGACTTTTGGCCATTAAGGATTCAAGTTGATCAATTGCTGCAGGATGCTTTTTTTTGCACAAATAGGCAATAGCCTCGAAACGAATAAAACCATAAGGTGAACCTAGCATGTGTAAGATCGCTTGATCTGCTTGATCTTGCTGTATATGAGATAAACAGCCTAATGCAACAATTTGAATTTGTGGATAACGGCTTTTTAGACACTCTTCAAAAATTCCATAGGTGTCTGAATTTGCAGAAACATGGGCTCCAAAAAGTGTAAGCAACTGCACTTCCGGATCTGTTTGACGAGATCCATAACTTAATAAAGCAATACCCATTTGACTCAAAAGTTCGTAATCGTGCGTATGGGTTGTTGCAACTTGTGCTTGGTAAAGTTTTATGGCTTGGTGGTAATCTCCCTGTTGGATAAGGAATAGAATACGTCCTTGCTGAGGTGAACTAAAAGGAGAAGCGCTAAGAGATAAAAATCCAAAAAATAAAGCGAAATTTAAGACAAATAAACAGTATTTCATCTTATTCTCTACCCTGACATTTCATTTCAGGGCCTAAAAAATCCCAAAGGTCAATAGAAAATTTTTTCAACAAGTCATGCAAGGTATTAATAGGTAAACCCATAATATTGTAAAAACAACCCTCAATTTTTTTTACAATTAAACTACCTGCCAATTGAACCATGTATCCACCCGCTTTATCTTGCCAAGGTAAATTTTTACTATAAGAGTATAACTGAGACTCTGTAATTGAATTAAATAAAACCCTTGTCGCTTCAGTTTGCTGGTATTCTCGAGAGCCTTTGCATAATGTCAAACTGGTGAAGACGGTATGCCAAGTTCCTTGTAATTCTCGCAAAAAAAGATAGAGTTGTTCTTTATCCTGTGGCTTGCCATAAACCTTTCCATCTTTATAGACAATTGTATCAGCCGTTAAAATAATTTGATCAGGATGGTTGACAATTAAAGATTGTGCTTTACCATCAGATAATTGCTTGACATAGTGTTGTGGATCACCTTGAAAAGGAACAAGAGATTCATCGTAGTCAGGTGAAATTTGTTCAAAAGGTAAAGAAAAAAAGTTTAAGATCTCTTTACGTCTTGGAGATTGTGAGCCCAAAATAATCGTTGGTGAAGTCATTCGCGATCCTAATTAACAAAGATTTGAGAAAAAAAATATTGCGGAAGTGTATCTAATTTAAATTTAGGACAATAAAGTTGCAACTGAGATCTAACTTTATCTTCTGTTTTTTTGATTAATTCATAAGAAATAGGTGAGTCAAGCCAAACACCTAGATAGTCTTTTTCTTCATGATTGACTTCTAATAAAATATTTTCATTTAAAGATTGGGCTCTTTGCCATTCACTACTTTGCGCTAGATGTAATTTGAGATCGCTTTTAAGTAAATAACCTAAAAAAATTTTTGCTTGGATTCCTTTCATTGCATTGATAATTTTTGGCATAAGAATAAGTGCTTAACTTTGTGAAATTTTTAAAAAATATTTAACTTTTTTTGCCGCTAGATTAGCAGCTACACGAAGTTAAACAATACTTTTTATGAAAAGGAGTCAATTTAGTAAAGAAGTAATATTTAAATTTTGGGTTAAATTAATTAAAGATGTTTCTAAAATTAGAAACATCTTATTTTTTGGGAGGAATTTTTTGACACTTTTTATTGCAGACGGTCTTTTAAAGCCACTACTAAATCAGTAGGGACACTAAAGTATAAACGCCCTTTTGGACGATTTTTTTCTTCATCTTCCATCATGGTGATAATATCACGGGCGTTTGTTTCAATCTTATTTAAAGGCGATGGCATAAACTTCACATGGTCGTGAACAGGATGTAAGTAATATCTTTCATAAATTGAAAGAAAAAGATCTGAAAGGAGTGAAATCTCAGCAAAGAGTTCATTTTCTTCTGTATTCGTCTGTGCACGTTTAATAAATACGCTTAATTTGCGAATGATGCTACTTTCAGTCCAAAAGAAAAGTAAAATTTCTTCCGGATGCACCCATCTAAAGTCAGGAGGAGTATAATCATCAATATGGATAGGCGAAATAAGTTTGTATTCAAACAATTTATAATAAACCGCATAGATAAAGAGCTTAATCCCTAACATCACATGCGAAATTTCAAAGTTAGGATTATTCTTAAACAAAGGATGTGGTGAGGATCCTTGATGAATAATTTGTCTTTTAAGATCATAGAAATCATCTACCCATTTCCAAAAAATCTCTACCGGACGCGAGTATTTTAAGTGAAGCATCGGACGTAATTTATGTTTGAAATCGGCAGCCGGATCTTTATCATCAATATTAAAGAGGGATTCAAAACTTGAAGATAGAAATAAAATGTCTTCAGGCTCGAATAACTCTTGAGAAAGGTTTAAACCTTTATCGATTAAATTAACGAATCTTTGAAAAAATCTATCCACTAGATAACGAATAGATCGAATGAGACATTTGTAACCATCAATTGTTTCTTGATCAAGAGCGCTATCTTTAGAATAGATAGCTGATAGGGCTTTCCCAAGTCCGACATAAATTTCTTGGTCAAAAAGATGGATACAAGCAGTCACTTCACGCTTTGTTTCATCAATATGCAAATTTTCCCAGTTTTGTTTGTTTTTAACAAACTCCATTGAAGCAGGCAACATTTTTCTAAAAGGTTCGAAAGAGATAATTTCATTGCCATAGTATAAATTTCTAAAAGTACATGCAAAATAGAGCAAATAGATGGAGTCAATCACTGCATGATCTCGTTGTTCAGGAGGGACATCTGCACACACAGAAATACAGGTGGTTTCTTGAGGTGCTAAAGTTACGGTATTAATATACTGGCCATCAGCAGCATTAACTTGAGTTTTAATTTGCATTATAGAGTTTAGGTACTCTTGAAAGTTTTCTTCCTCTATTACATTGATTTGACCTGAAAATTTTGACGAAGGCCAAAAAGAAACAGGTCCAATTTGAATACTTGCTTCGCTAGCAAGTTCAATAAAAGGCAAACACGCATAAATTTCATGTTTAACATCTACTCGTTCCATGAATGTCCTCCCCATTTTTATAATTGTATAATGCAAAAAAGATGCCAATTTTCTGCTAGACATTAAAAAAAAATATTTTTAATTTTAAAATCTAAAATTATTAATAAAGTTGTAAAATTTATTTTAAATAGATGATGGTAGTAAAATTTTGATTAATAAGTTGACTTTATTTTATTTTATTCTTAGGATAAACGCATTTTTATAAATCTAAAAAAGGAGATACACAAGATGTTTAGAAGTGCAATAGATACTAGTGTGAATACGGGTAAAAGTTTATATAATTTTACTATTGGACAAGTTAATAAACTAGCGGGTACAGGTTTTATTAGCATGAGCATAGGTGTCGGAATCAGTGCTGTTTGCTGCAAGCAACTCGGTTACAATCCGGAAGATATTTATCCTGTGCTGATTTGCCAAGCGGCAGCCCAAACGGCTTGGAATGGAGTCGTTTTGCGACCGGTATTGTGGGTATGTAATACTGTAGGATCTAAAATTCAACAACCAAGTTCCAAAGTTGGATTTATAAAAACAACTGCAACAGTATTAAGTATAGGAATGCCTTTTTTTGCGAGTTATATGTACGGAAGAGATGCTGTATCCACTTTAGTGGATTTAACAGGTTTATCAGCAGACAGGATAAGTATTCCAGCATTTTTAGACCCAGCCTATCCTGCATTACCAAGTATTGCTACCACCACAATAACGACGATCGTGTTGTCAGCTCTCAGACTTTTTTAATATAATTAAAAAATATGACTAAATGGAGTCAGGCAAAAGCTTATACACAACATTTAGTCATAATCTTAACTGATTTAAACGCAGCTATTTGTACAGCATCCCAATGAAACATATTAGAAAAAAATGAAATGAGTCGGTGTTGACTATTAGAGCTTGGTAAAACAATCGACCTAAGATTAATTATTTTGCCTTCACATAAAATTCATGCAAACTCTTTAATTCGTTTTTTGCTACTTTAAAATTATAACAATCATTTTCGTTCAAATACTTTTTAAATTTCAACAGTCGAAGTCTAGTTTCAGCCGTTGTCATCGCATCTTTGATATCTAGAATAGATGCTTTAATTTCTATATTATGTTGTTGAAAATTTATTACACCTAAATTTGCTTGTGCGTCTTCTAAAGATTTTAATTCCGCCGTCAAATCTTTGATAATTTTTTCCTCCTGTTCAATTTTTGGCTTTAATTCATTTAATTCGATAGTTTTTGTTGCAAGCGTTGTTTCTATTTCTTGATCAAGTTTGTCAAAATTATCAATAAAATAGGATTTAAGTTTTTCGTGATTCAAGCTTGCTTGTTTCATTAAAACATTTAACTCCTTTCTTGCATTTGATACGTCTGTAAAACTTGAATGCACGGAGTTAAAAGCTACAATTAATCCTATCAATGATAAGCCCACTGCACCACCGCCAGCACCAATTCCGATCACTGCAGGTAACACTACCGGCATTAAAAAAATTGCTGCGGTAACAGTTGCTACGACTGATGCTACAACTGCAACTGCAAGTATTCCTGTAAAAGTAATACTTGCAAATTTTGATATACCTGCATTCTTTTCTGTCGCATGCACTTCTTTTAGCGCATCGTTTATTTTTTTAATACTGTGATCCAGAGATGAAGCGAGTTCTAATTGTTTGTTAGAATCTGTTTTTGCAAGAATAGAATTAAAAATATCACATGCTTTTTTTGAAAGAACAGGAATTTTAGTAGGTTCTGAGGTGATTTCATTAGGAAAAAGAATTTCCGGTAAATGAATAGAGGCTTGAATATATTCAGTTTTATTCATGTTTATCCTCATTAATAAATAAGTATATTTAGATAAATCAAATAGTTGTCCCCTTTATTATAAATAATATTTTTTTAATATAAAATAATATTTAATTGAAATGCTGCGAAAAGCGAGACTGAAGCCCTGTTATTTAGGAAAAAATTATTATTATTATTTTTACACCACAAACATTTTTTGGCTTAAATTCAATTAAGTCCATAAAATTGCTGATATTGAAAACGCAACTTAAGTTAATTTAGGGAAAAAAGAAAAGGGTTTTTTAATCTGAATTTTCGTGATAGCAAAAAAAAGGCAGATCCCGAAGGATCTGCCATTAATGCCAGTCAATTTATAAAATTGGCTGCTTAGTTTACAATTAAGCTCTCTTCAGAAGTAATTGGATTTTTGATGAAATCCGAACTTACTTGAACTTTTGTACGTAAGTCACCGTTGCTATTGGCTTGGACAGTAACATAGTACTCAAGAGTTTGACGAGGAGCTAAATTAGCAAATGGAGCAAATATCACTGATTGACCGTTAACTTGTGCTGCAGATGCACCAGATGCATCAACAATAGCTAGTTCAGCAGGGAAGTTAACAACAACATTAACATTTGTGTCATATTCTTGACCGGTGTTTTGTAAAACGATCTTGAATCGTGTTGTTTCACCAACACAAATTGGGTTTTCTGAAGCTGTGCTACATATTTCTAGAGCTGGACGTCCTCTCCAGTTTGTACCAAATTCACAACCACTGTTGCAGCCTTCACAGTTAGTTACAGTTACACCGTTTACAAAGTACCCTGGTGTGCATGTAGTTAAAGAAACGTTGAAGTCAACTTTTTCACCTGGCTTCAATTCTTTAAGTTTCCAAACTGCTTGCTTACCACAAATGTTTGCTCCTGGAGCATTTACAATTGCAGTTGCTGATGGAGCTGTATCTGTGATCACAACTTCATGTAATGGAAGATCACCTGTGTTAACAACTGTGATTTGGTAATCAGCATTTTGTCCTACAGCAACTTCTTTAGGTCCAACTTTATTACATTCAATTGCACAAGCACATACACATGTACAGAACTCACATGAAGTTTGGTTAGCATTGCAAGCTTGTACTAAAGCTTGGTTGCAAATTTTACCACGCTTACATGCAGTGACACAGAAGTTTACACGTTTAGTTTGGCATGGCTCTAAGTTACCTAATTTGAAAATTAGCGTTCTTTGACCGTTTGCAGACTCAACGCCTTCTGGAAGGATATCAGTTACGATAACATCTTCTGCTGTACATGTACCAATGTTTGTTACGTTAATAACATAATTGATTGCGTCGCCTGGGCTAACTTGAGCTGGACCACACTTTTCACATATAAGAACTGGTTTAGCACATAAAAGTGCACAAAAAGCAACAGGTTTTGCATCTACACAAAAACATGTGCAAAGATCGCCTTCTCTTTCGCATTTCAACCAAATTCTACCAGGAATTGTTTCACCACGGCTGATTCCACCAAAGTTCCATGTTAATTTTTGGCCTTCAACTTTTGCTTCTGGTTGACTTCTCATGTAAGTCACGCCTTCTGGCAAAGTTGTTGTCAATGTTACATCACAAACATCACAGCTCGCTGAAACTTCAATGTCTAAAGGATATTGATCGCCAAGCATGCACATTTTAGGATTTTTTGCTCGAACTCTTACACCATTGCAAGAACACTCTCCAGATGGTCCAAATTTGCAACCTTTAAGAGGAGCTGCACACTTAGGTGGACAATAGTTTTCGCATGGATCACAAGCTGGTGCACGTGGTGCACATGGAACTGCACATGGTCTTTCCATTTGTGGTGCACACGGAGGTGGACATGGTCTTTCCATACGTGGAGGTGGACATGGTCTTTCCATACGTGGAGGTGGACATGGTCTTTCCATACGTGGAGGTGGACATGGTCTTTCCATACGTGGAGGTGGACATGGTCTTTCCATTTGTGGTGCACATGGAGGTGGACATGGTCTTTCCATTTGAGGTGCGCACGGTGGAGGGCATGGTCTTTCCATACATGGAGCTGGAGGACATATTGGCTTTGCTGGCGGACATACCGGCTTGCATGGTTCGCAAATTGGCTCGCAAGGCTCGCAATTAGTATTACAGCTATTAGAACAACCTGTCCAAGTCAAAGCTGAAACACTTAAAAAGATCAACGAGGCTAAAATTCCAAGTTGTTTTCTCATTAAAGACTCCTTGTGTTAAGGTCTTGTTATACGAAGTTAAAAATATCTTTGATTCACTACCGTTGAATAGTTGTTTGACTTGACTGGTACCGAAAATCTTGAATTGATTTAATTTTCCACTCATGAGTCGTATTTGATCGCGAAAACGAGTCTATAGAAACTATTTTTTTATTCTAATTCCCTTCGCATTCACATAGGAATCATCAGATGACGAACAACCGATCAACAGGGGATTGCTCCCCTGTTTCGTACTGATCGCACGTCTTGGCACACAACTTGCTATTAGTAACCGCAGCAGTTGTTGTTGTCAAAGTATTGTGGTGCGCAACGTGGTGGTTGTGGTGCACAACGTGGTGGTTGTGGCTGGCAGGAACGTGCTCTTGGAGGTGCACATGGCTCTGAACAACAAGGATCAGAATCACAGCTGTTGCAGCAGCTAGTTAGTGATAAAGCGAAAGCAGATAAAAATGCTAGGCTCAATAATTTTTTTTTCATAACGACACTCCTGTTGTTTTTTTTAATTTAAGGATTCAAAATCTTTACAGCTTTTATCCTTGCTTTACCTTCATATCGACAATTTCTCTTCATGAACTCACATGTTGATCAGGAGTCGACTAACAAAAAAGGATTTACATCTTTACATACGCCTTAAGAAATAAATCTTCCAGAAATTTTTTTACACAAAGTAAAAATTTTGATTATATATTTATTTAAAATACTGATTATCAATTCTGTAGGAGAAAATGAAAAAATAAAAAAAAATTTGCTTATTTTTCTGAAATTACGATTTTTTGAAAATGATCTTGAAATCATTTTGATTTTAAAGTAGAAATTATTCTAAATTATTATTTAAATTTAGCGCTTCTAAGATTTTTTTAAGAAAAAATTTAATTTTTTACTCATTAGAATCAAAAAGTGCGGATGAATAATGAAATTTTAATACTTTATTTTTTAAAAAATTCGTATTAAATGTAATTGATTAATAAAAATAAAAAACAAATTTTTTTTATGGATTTGAGATTAAAAACTCATGGGGTTTGGACGTTTTTAATTTACCATGCCAACCAAGTTTTTCACGTAAGGTAGTAAAATAATCATGGCCTAGTAAGCTAACAAGGCAAAAATCTGTGGGGGAAACACAAGCTGAAAAAGTTTCACCTGTTGCAAGGCCAAAACTTGAAAAGCCATCATAAGAAATTTCTAAGGGGTTAAGCGAACTCAAGTATTGGATTTGAATATTTTTTTCGGGCAGTAATACAATGGGACGATTTGAAATCGTATGAGGACAAATAGGTGTTAAAACAAAAGCACGCAATTTTGGAGATAGGATAGGTCCGCCGGCTGCTAATGAATAAGCAGTCGAGCCACTAGGTGTAGAGATGATGACCCCATCAGCAGCAAACGTGTTTAAGTAAACTCCATCTACGTAAATAGCTAATTCAATTAAACAAGGATTCGTTGCACGATGTAATACAACTTCATTCAGGGCGAAACACGTTTCACCTTTAGAAGTTTCTCCATTCATCATCATACGGTGTTCAAGAGTATAATGGCCATCAATAAGTAACTGTAAACTCGGAAATATAGCCGATTGTGGAATGTCTGTTAAAAATCCCAAACTTCCTAAGTTAATTCCTAAAAGAGGAGCGTGAATTTGTGGATGACGGTGAATTAAACGCAAAATTGTTCCATCGCCACCCAGACAAATTTTAAAATCAATGGCTTGCTTGTCGATTTCAGATAAGCGTAAAGATCCTACTGTTAATGCGTGCGAATCTTCGCAAACAACTTCAATATTCTGTTTCTTCAAAAATTGGCAAATTTCACTTGCAATTTTTAGAGATAAACTTTTTTGCTCGTTCGGAAATAAAGCAATTAAATTTGGTTTCATGACAGTTGGTTATTTAATGATGTGGAAGATAGTAAAGTGCTTTGAAATGAAAAAAATGAAAGTATTTGTTTAGAAATTTTCTCAGGAGTCAATCCAATTTCAGCTAATAGTTGTTGATGACTTCCATGTTCAATAAAAGCTTCTGGAATTCCTAAATTAAGTATTTGTAAATTAGAATAACCTTGACGCATTAAAAAGTGGTTGAGAATTGACCCCATTCCGGCTTGGACAGAATGTTCTTCAATTGTAACAATTTTTTGATGACTCAGCAATAATCGGCAAATGAGATCTGAGTCCAAAGGTTTAACAAAGACTGGATCAAGTACGGTAGCATAAATATTTTGTTCTTTCAGTAATTCACGCACGGCTAACGCTGTTTGATTCATGTGACCAAGCGCAATGATTAACAAATCTTCACCCTCTGCTAAAATTTCTCCTTTGCCTAATTCACGTAGAGATAAAGTTCCTTCAAAATCTTCTGTTACTAAATTTGGATAGCGAATTGCCGTAGGACGTTTCCAAGAAAAACAAGATTCAAGTAGTTCTTTTAAAACACGTCCATTTCTTGGTTGTGTAATGACCATATTAGGCATAGCATTTAAAAAAGAGATGTCATAAATTCCATGGTGAGTTGATCCATCCGGGCCCGAGATACCTGCTCTATCGATTGCAAAAACTACTGGCAGCTCTTGCAGACAAACATCATGAAATAAATTGTCAAACGCACGCTGTAAAAATGTTGCATAGATTGAAACAATCACTTTCATTTTCCCCCCATAGGCTATGCCTCCTGCATAAGTAATTGCATGAGATTCGGCAATTCCTACATCCAAACATCTTTCTGGAAATTTCTGCATTAAAGCATCTAAGCAAGAACCGGCAGACATGGCAGGCGTAATAGCGACTAAACTAGGGTCTGTTTCTGCCATACGTAAAAGATGAGCTCCAAAAATTTTGGGAAAAGTGGGCAAAAGAGAAGGGGAAGGAAGAAACTTACCTGTATCTTTACTAAATGGCCGTGCACCGTGATAAGAAATTGGGTTTTTAATCGCCTCTGCCATTCCTTCCCCTTTACGGGTCTGCACGTGAATGATAACAGGTGAAGTCGACTCTTTAATTTCTTCAAAAGCTTCCACCATTTTTTTTATATCATGACCATCAATCGGACCAATATAGGTGAGGCCATAATGTTCAAAATAAGCAGTAGCATCGACACTGTTTCTAAAGGAATCTGTAAATTTGTGTCCTTTTTCAGAGAGTAAGGGACCCACATTAGGAATTTTACACATAAATTCATCAAGCTCTTGATAAATTTTATTAGCTAAAGGATTATTTAATAATCTTCCTAATATATGAGTGATTGCTCCGACATTTTTTGAAATAGACATGGCATTGTCATTAAGAATAATGACAAATCGCTTAAGTTCGGGTGAGATGTTGTTAAGAGCTTCTAATGCTAAACCACAAGTGAGAGTCGCATCGCCAATGACAGGAATGATATATTCTTGACGCTTTGTTAAATCACGGTTTTTTGCCATTCCCAATGCCAATGATAGAGCTGTTCCGGCATGTCCAGCTTGAAAGTGATCATGCACAGATTCTTTAGGGTGGCTAAAACCACACAATCCTTTAAATTGACGAATTTGATGAAAGCGGTTTTGTCGACCTGTCAGTAATTTATGTGTGTAAGTTTGATGACTGACGTCCCAAATGAAACGATCTTCTGGTGATTGAAAAACCTTATGAAGAGCTAAAGTTAACTCTACAACTCCTAAATTTGATGCTAAATGTCCCCCATTGACTGACATGATTTCAATAATTTTTTGTCTAATTTCAGCAGCCAAATGTTCTAATTCTTCCCAAGATAACGCCTTAATATTTTGAGGTTGATCAATCAAGGATAGAAGAGATTCTGTCATGAGCTTTAGCCTTAAGTAAGGAGGTTTTAGTCTGTTACACTTGTCAATATAAATGCTAAACAGCTGATAAATGTAAACGCATGATAATTCAATTGATAAATAAAGAATCAATAAAAGAGAAGAAGATTATGAAGAAACTTTATATTCCTGACTGATCGGTTGAGTGTCGACTCCCAAACTCAAGTCTCCATTACGATTTTTACTCAATACCTCAATTCTACGCTCAGCTTCATTTAAACGCTTACTGCAAATTGTAATCAGTTTATCCGCTTCTTCATAAAGTTTAAGAGAATCATCTAAACTCACTGTGCCTGTATTCATTTGCTCTAAAATGATTTCTAATCTTTCAAAAGCGTTTTCAAAAGAAATTAAGTCGAGTCCTTGATTATCAAGAGTTGTTACTAAATCGGAAGTATTCATTTGTTAGATTTGATTTCATTAATTGTTATTAAAAGTTCGCCGTCTGAAAGCATTAATTTTCCGTGCATGCCAACTTTGATTGTTTTAATGGAATTTATAACTGATAATTTATTTTCCGTAAATAAAATGCTGTACCCTTTCTTTAATAAATTTTTAGGATCAAATGCATCTAATAACCGAATCATATGATCTAAACGTTTTTTATTTTGACTATATTTTTCCCAAATAAACTGATCTAACTGCCTGAGGGTGCGTTTTTGATTTAAAGCATTTTTCCACTGTAAAAATACTTTGCACCAAATTTGAGATAAAGCAAGCATTGCATGGCCTAATTGTTCACGCTTAGTTTGTATGCTTCTTTTGATTGTTTGCTGTAAAACTTGCGTACGCTCTTGTAATAATTTTTTTAGATGCAAAAGTTGGGTGGCGGGTTTCAAAGCAGCGACTTGTTTAGTTTTTGCTAATAGTGCGTGTTTTTTTAGTTGCAAACTATGTCTAAAAGTGCGCTTCATTTCCATACAAAAATCGTCAATTTTTTGAATGCGCCATTCTAGCATTTTATGAGGATGAGTAATTAAAGGATGAAGTCTTAAGCTTTTGAGGCGATGGAGGTCTTTTTTAATTAGCCCACTAACAGTCTGATGCATTCTTTTTTTTAAACTTGATAAGTAGTCTATGAGTTGATTTTTTTCAGCTATTACAATTTCTGCTGCCGCTGAAGGAGTCGGAGCTCGAATGTCTGCCACATAATCTGCGATACAATGGTCAGTTTCATGGCCGACAGCGCTAATAATCGGGATCTGACTGTTAAAAATTGCTTCTGCTACAACCTCTTCATTAAATGCCCATAAGTCCTCTAAGCTGCCCCCTCCGCGTCCTACAATAATGACATCGACTAAGTGATAAAAATTGAATTGTTCGATAGCTTTAGCAATTTCTTGAGCTGCTCCTTCACCTTGAACTTTGACAGGATTTAAAATTAGGTGAAATCCAGAAAAACGTCGAGACAAAATATGTATAATATCTTGAATAACAGCACCGGTTGGACTAGTGATCACCCCAATACGTTTAGGAAAAGGGGGGAGTTTTTTTTTGTGTTGAGCCTTAAACCATCCTTTTTGATGTAATTTAATTTTTAACTGTTCTAATTTTTGAAGTAATTCGCCAATTCCTATAAAAGATAATTCACGAATGATTAGTTGGTAATTTCCTTTGGGAGGGTAAACATTTATTTCGCCTTTGACCATGACATGATCACCAGCCTTGGGAAAACGTTGCAATGAAGTTGTCTGATTTTTAAACATCACTACACTGATCTGCGCATGTGCGTCTTTAAGCGAAAAGTAGACGTGACCAGACGCTTGCACTTTTAAATTGCTAATTTCTCCTTGTAAATAAATAGTTGGAAACATAGTTTCTAAATTCATTTTAATAGCTTGAGTCAACTGTGTGACAGTAAGTAAGGAAAATTCAGTCTTCATAAAAGTGATTTACTTAATTTAAAAATATTTCTATAAAAGTGTTTGAGGTGACTTTTGTGCTTGACTGCGAATCTTAAAACAATCGCAGAAAATGTTAAAGGCTAAACGCAAAAAAGTCTATTGGAACATTTTTGACTATCAAACATATTCTGACTTTTCAAAAAGTAACTTTTTAAACTAATGGATAATTTATGAGGATTTAATTATTATCTAGAAATTAAAATAATGAAATGCTTTGTAAAAGCTTAGCGTAACTAAATGAAGAAGGTGAGGTATGGAACGCAAGGTAATGATCACAGGAAATTGGAAAATGCACAAAACAATTGACGAAGCTGTGGAATTTGTAAAAGAACTCTCTCCTCATCTAGCAAATTACAGAGGAGACGTCTACTTAGCAGTGCCCTTTACTGTTATTCATCCACTTACCCAAGAGTGTACAAATTTTCCAATTGTTATTGGTGCACAGAATATGAATGATGCCAATTCAGGTGCATTTACCGGAGAAATTGCAGCTAAAATGTTAATTGATGCAGGGGCTAAATTTGTTCTTTTAGGGCATTCTGAACGCCGCCATCTTTATCATGAAGATAATAATTTCATAAACCGCAAAATTAAACGTGCTGTTTTAGACGGAATTCAACCCGTGCTGTGTATTGGAGAAACGAAAAAAAACTATGATGAGCAAGAAACTTACTCTGTCTTACAAACCCAACTAAAAGAATGTTTACAAGATTTACAAGTGCAAGAGTTAAAAAATCTAGTCATCGCATATGAACCTGTTTGGGCTATTGGAACTGGTTATAGTGCAACGGCAGAAATTGCTGAAAATGTTCATAAATTCATTCGAGAACAGATTCAAGAAATGTTTGGCTTAGAATTTGCAGAACAAATTGTTATTCAATATGGAGGATCTGTTAACCCTTCGAATGCCAAAGAATTATTAGACCAACCTAATATTGATGGTTTATTAATAGGCGGAGCTTCACTTTTACTTGAAACTTTTTATCAAATTGTTAATGATAGCCAACTAAATCAAATTTCTAAAGGTTCAGCCATATGACATTTTTATATTTTTTCACCATCGCCGTCTTCATGTTTATCTGCGTACTGCTGTGTTCTGTCATTTTAATGCAAGAGAGCAAAAGCTCGGGTTTAGGTGCTTCTTTTGGTGGAGAATCAAGAGAATCTCTTTTTGGTACCGGAACTGCTGATGTCTTAAAAAAATTTACAGGTTGGTTAGCATTTATATTTCTGGTTTCCTGTATCTTACTTTCCTTGTGGACTGGCGCCCTAGGACGCACTAAAGCTAACGCTCCAGCATTTACAGTTGAGCATATTGAATAATTTCTTCAGGGTCTCACTCAGAGCCATTGCTAAATTTTTTTCTTTAGCAATGGCTTTTTCATAAAACTCCTTGTTAAGACTTAATTACCTTCATTTTTTTTCTTCAAAATACAATATAATTTATATTGTAATTGGTTTTTTATTTATAATATGATTTATTATACGCATGTGTAATTAAATTTAATTTTAAATGTTGATTAATAACTAATAATTAATATATGGTTAGCGTAATATTACATGTTTTTAAAAGTAAAAGTTTATATTAAATAATAGGAGAAGCTATGACCTCGACTTTGTCAAGTTTAAGCAGCAAGCTCGTACCTCGCTAGCCGCTTAAACTTGTACAAAGTCGAGGATAGAGCATGCTATTGCAGAAGTAAACAAATGGTTCCAGGGATGGGCGTCATACTTTAAGATGACACAATACCCGGCCCAGCTGAAAGCGATAGAAGCACATATCAGGAGATGATTTAGAGCGAGGATTGTCAAACAGCAAAAG
>Ga0335395_10000768_pt1 | contig 20317 bp, 19 predicted proteins | sample MAT02_FD_205744 | JGI IMG/M metagenome (GOLD analysis project Ga0335395, IMG submission 205744) | Freshwater microbial communities from Lake Fryxell liftoff mats and glacier meltwater in Antarctica - MAT-02 (spades assembly) (version 2) ...
GCGCGGGCGAAGTAGGCGCCGACCGGGTTGGCCCCGTCGGTCACGCCACGCGAACCAATGCACGCGTGCATGCGACCGTCGCAGTGCTCGAGGATCTCGACGCACTTGATCTCGATGTTGCCCTCGGTGTTGACGCCGAGCTTGTTACAACTGTCCACGTCGTACTCCTCGGTGCCGGTCAGCGCGACGCAGATCTCGACGCACAGCTCCGGCGTCCACTCCTCCGCGCCGGTGGTGTTCGCGTCCGTGGTGCCAGTGGTGCCAGGGTCATCGCCGGTGGTGCCGGTGGTGCCAGGGTCGTCGCCGGTGGTGCCGGTGGTGCCGGTGGTGCCGACCTGGCCTTCGCCCTTGAGCCAGGCCTCGTACTCCTCCGGCGTCAGCACGATCAAATGGTCGGCGTAGACACACTCTGGCGGTTCGTAGGTCGGGTCCGAGCTGGTGTCGGTGACGGAGCTGCTGGCCGAGCCCGAGCCCGTGGGGTCGGTGCTGGTACCCGACGCCGAGGTGGTCGTGGGGTCGGTGGCGCTCGGGTCGGTCGTGGTCATCGTGCTCGCGCTGCTGGTGCCGCCGGATTCGCCGGATTCGCCCGGCATGTCGCGCGCGGTACAGCCGGCGAGCAGGGCCGCGAACAGGGCCATCAGCGGTTGGGTCGTCGATCGAAGGTCGTGCGTCGCCATGACGGCGGGCGGGTGCAAGGCGCTTGCCACCGCCGATCGTCTCGCCACGGACCGTGTGGCGGCGATCTGGCGTTGGGGCATGACGTCGGTGTCGGGCTCACTGACAGCGGGCGCGCACCTCGGCCTCGAAGCGCGCCCCGAACTCCGCGCGCGCCCGCGCGAGCACTTCATGGGCCGACTTGCGATGCGCGGCGGCGTGGGTCGCCGCGAACTCGGTCCGCGCCGCCGATTCGAACTCCGGGTAGGCCTCGTAGTCGATCCGCTCGTCGTCGTCCTCATCGTTTTCGGCCCGATTGTCGGCGTCGACGTCGATCTGGTGTTTGACGGCGTGCAGGGCCGCGAGGAGCGGCGGGAGGCTGCGATCGGAGCGTGTCATTGCGGCGGGAGTATAAGGTCGCCGCGGCGGCCCGAGATCAGGTGATAGCCGAAGTGTGCGCGGGCCAGGCCGAGCAGCATGCCGAGCACCGGGGCGACCACGTTGCCGCGGCGGGCCCGGTCGAGCTTGATGGCGCCGTGGGCCCGGAGCTCACGCAATAAAAAGCCGAGGGCGATCCGCGGCACGTGTACGACCGAGGGCGCGACTCGCCAGGAGATGTCGCGGACCTCGAGCGTTTGCAGTCCGCAGGTCTGCAGGCGCTCGGTGATCGCGGGCAGCTCGGCGAAGGCCTCGATCGCCCAGCCCTCGCACACGCGGGCGCGCAGTCGGTCGAGCCAGGTCGGCAGCGGTCGGGCGTGCTTCATGAAGCCGTCGACGATGACGAAGCGCCCGCCCGGTCGCAGGACCCGCCCGAGCTCACGCACGAACGCGGCCTTGTCGACGCCGCGGGCGTGGCAACTGCTCTCGATCGCGTAGGCGTGATCGACGGAGCCGTCGGGCATCGGGATCTCGGTGTAGTCGGCGTGCAGGTGCTGGACGCGATCGGCGAGGCCCATCGCCGCGGTCATCGCTCGGCCCTGGGTGATCTGGGCGGGCACGTTGGTCACCGCGACGACGCGCAGCCGGGGATGCGTGCGCGCGAGCTGCCGCGCCGTCGCTCCGAGGCCGCAGCCGAGGTCGAGCACCGTCGCTGGCGTGTCCGCGGGGACCCCCAGGTGACGCAGGACCTCGTCGTTCATGGCCGCGAGCATCGGCTCGAGGCGAAACGGGTTCATGCCGCGGCGGTAGTAGCCGAAGTGCATGTTGAAGCGCGGGCTCCATACGCGATAGTCCGGCCCGGCCCGTTCGTAGTAGTCGACCACCCGATCCCACCCCGTCGGCATGTCCATCGCGGGCAGTGTAACGCGGGCGGACGCCGTGGGGGTGCAGGAACGCCCGGCGCCGGCATCACTTCAACGCGGGCCGTACTTGTCGAGCGGGCGCAGGCGGGCGCCGCGAAACCGGGTGGCGAGCTCGAGGCGGCGCAGACCGATGGCGACATACGCCGGCTCGAGCTCGACGGCGACGCAGCGCCGGCCCAGGCGCAGCGCGACCGCGGAGGTCGTGAAGCTGCCGGCGAACAGGTCGAGCACGGTGTCGCCGGGGCGCGAGCTGGCGGTGATGATGCGCGTCAGCAGGGCCTCGGGCTTTTGCGTCGGGTGCGGCTCGTACTCGGGGCTGCGGTAGCGGACGCGCGGGAAGTACCACACGTTGCCGGGCACCTTGTGGGCGGCGTAGAGGGCGGGCACGGGCTTGCGGTGGTCGACGAGCCGGCGGCGCGCGCCGGTCGGCGCCTCGACGCGGATCTCGTCGGCCTCGAAGGTGTAGCTGCACGGGTCGCGCACGCAGTGGAGCACCGGCTCGTAGAGCGACCCGAAGCGGCGCCGCGCCTGCACGCCGGAGCTGTCGTAGTGCCAGACGATGCGCGACAGCACATGCATGGACCGACGCAGGTGCAGGTCGAGCAGCGGCATCGACTGTGTGCTCGCCATCAGGTACAGGCTGCCGGTCGGCGTCAGGCGCTCGACGCAGAGCTCGAGCCAGCGCACACACCACGCGATGTAGCTGGCCTCGTCGGGCCAGCGGTCGCGCGTGGCACCGAACTGCTTGCCGATGTTGTACGGAGGGTCGGCGACCACGAGGTCGATGCTCTTGGGGGCGACATGCCCCGTAAGCACATCACACACGTCGCCCCAGAACAGCGTGGCAGTGTCGCTCTGGTACTTGCGGACCGGCACGAAGTCGCGCCAGAGTTTAGACCGACAGGAGGTCACATGGAACGCGTCACCGGGGTCGGCGGCATCTTCTTCAAGGCGAAGGACCCGCAGGCGCTGGGCGCCTGGTACGAGCGCCACCTCGGGATCTGCCTCGGGTGGGAGACGGGCGCACTGTTCAAATGGGAGGAGCGCGGCGGCACGGTGTGGAGCCGGGGCTTCGGAAAGTTCGGCTGGTGTATGGACCCGGAGGGCAACCACGTGGAACTCTGGGAGCCGCCCGCCGAACAATGACAGACACGCCTGCATCCGCTGCGCCCGCTGCACTCGCGCCGTCAGTCCAGATCATCGCGTCGTCGCGCACGTGGATCGAGGGTGAAGCGGTGGCGCAGTTGCAGGCGACGGCGAAGCTGCCGGGCATGCGCGCCGCGTTCGGGATGCCGGACCTCCACCCGGGCAAGGGCAGCCCGATCGGCGCCGCGTTCATCAGCGCGGGCCGGTTCTACCCGCATCTGGTGGGCAACGACATCGGCTGCGGCATGGGCCTGTGGAGCACCGACCTCAAGGCCCGCAAGGCCAAGCGCGACCGCTGGGCCGAGCGCCTCGACGACCTCGACAGCAACTGGGACGGCGACCCGGCCGCGGCCCTGGCCCTGGCCGGGCTGGCGAGCACCGAGTTCGATGACTCGCTCGGCACGATCGGCGGCGGCAACCACTTCGCGGAGCTGCAAGTCTTCGACGCCGTGTACGACGAGCCCGCGCTGGCGGCCCTGGGCCTGGAGCGCGAGCGCCTGTGCCTGCTGGTCCACAGCGGCTCACGTGGCCTCGGCGAGGCGATCCTGCGCGCGCACGTCGATGTGTTCGCGGCGGCGGGACTCGACGACGCCAGCCCGCAGGCGGCCGAGTATCTGGCGCGTCACGACCACGCGGTCCGCTGGGCGCGGGTCAACCGGGCGGTCATCGCGGGTCGCTTCGCCGCCGCGATCGGGGCCGAGCTGACGCGCGCGCTCGACATCTGTCACAACCGCGTCGACCGCGTGCCAGGCAGCGAGGACGCCGCGTTGTGGCTGCATCGCAAGGGCGCCGCGCCGAGCACGGAGGGGCCGATCGTGATCCCCGGCTCGCGCGGGACGCTCAGCTATCTCGTGGTACCCGCGGCCGAGCGCGACGACGCGGGCTGGAGCCTGGCCCATGGGGCAGGTCGCAAATGGAAGCGTGGCGACGTCAAGGACCGCCTCAAAGACCGCTACCGCCCGGCGGACCTGGCCCAGACCGCCCTCGGCGGCCGCGTCATCTGCGAGGACCGCGAGCTGCTCTACGAGGAGGCGCCCGAGGCCTACAAGGACATCGACACGGTGGTCGCTGCGCTGGTCGAGGCCGGCCTGTGCACGGTGCTCGCCACGCTGCGCCCGCTGATCACATACAAGACCCGCCGTCGCTGAGCGGCGGGAGGCCCTGGTATTTGTGCATCACAGCATTACAGCATTACAGCATTACAGCATTACAGCATTACAGCATTACTGCATCATGCGGCGGCCGTGTTGGACCCACAAAGCTCGACGAGCATGCGGGTGAGCTCGTCGGGGGACTCGATCTGCGGGTAGTGGCCGACGCCCGCGATCTCCTGGAACTTCGCGCCGGGGATCTTGTCGACGACGAGCTCGTTGAGCATCGCGGGGTTTAGCACCTGGTCGCCGCCGCCGCCGATGACGACGGTGGGGGTCTTGATGTCGGCGATGCGGTCGCCGAAGTTCGCGGTGCGCCAGGCATCGAAGCCGCCGAGCAGGGACTCGATCGCGACCGAGGACATCGACTCGACCAGGGTCTTGAGCAAGGCGGGGTCGGGGGCCTTCGCGGTCATGCTGACGATGAGCTGCTGGAGTCCCTCACGCGGGCCGCACAGCGAACGAAAGTAGCCGATCGTGCCGTCGTCGAGCGGGATGCCGGAGGCGGGGACGGGGCACAGCAGGACCAGCTTGCGCAGCAGCGCCGGGCGCTCGAGCGCGACGCGCTGGGCGATCGCGCCGCCCTTGGAGTGGCCGACGAGCGCGAAGTCCCTGAGGCCGAGCTCGTCGATCAGGGCGAGCACGTCGGCGACGTCGTCCTCCAGGCCGTAACCGTCGCGGGGCTTCGAGCTGAAGCCGGTGCCGCGCAGGTCGGGCGCGATGACTCGCCCAGATCCGGCGGGCCAGCGCTCGAGCACCGGGTCCCACACGGCGCCGGGCACAGCCCAGCCGTGCAGCAGCAGCGTCGTGGGCGAGCCTTCGCCGCCTTCACGCACATGCAACGAGGTTCCGTTCGCGAGGTTGATACGGCGACTCGAGGTTTCCATGGTAGCGACAGTATCACGGACCCTGCGCGGCTCGCCACGCTCATCGCGGACCTCCTGACGGGCCGAAGCGTTGCAGGTGGGTCTCGCCCGCGGCGCAGACCTCGACCGACAGGGGCGTGGGGTCGCCAGCGCTGAAGGTCAGGCCGTCGCCGAGGCCGTCGCCCATGGCGCTGCCGTACTGGCGAGTGGCGAGCGGCGCGGCGGCGACCTCGAGGCTGGCGAGCGCGAGGCCGAGGACGACAGGAGCGCAGGTGCGGGCGCGAGGAGCAGCTATGCCGCGACGGTGACACTCGTCGGCGACGCAGGACAAGCGGTTTCTGTCAGCGCTTCATCGCCTCGGTGAGGTCGACGATCGCCTTCCACTGCTCGAGCTGGCGGGCCTTGGCGTCGGTCTCCTCCTCGAGGGCCCGTACGCGCAGACGTAGGTTGGTGGCCATCGCGTCGGCCATGTCGGCGAGCTGGGCCGACCTGGTGGCGCGACGAAATGGCTGCCACTTGAGGATGACGACCGCCAGCACGACCATGCCGCCGAGCACGAGGCCGGCGGCGAGGGTGCGGTCGCCCTGGAGCGCCGCGTAGATGCCAGCGCCGAGCACGGCGAGCGAGAGCACGGTGACGGCGACGGTGGCCTGGCGCAGGCGAGCGTGGCGACGGCGCAGTTGTTGGGCGGAGCGCAGGGCCAGCAGCTCGAGCTCGGCGAGCGGCTTGACGGCGAACACGTCGGGCGCGGCGACGCCGTGCAAGAGGCTGGTGCTCCAGCTCTTCGTCAGATCGATCGCGCCGGTTTGGGCCGGGAACGCGGCGGACAGCGGGGCCGACGAGGCGGCGTGGCTGCGCGGCTGGACGATGTCGTCGCCGGGTCGAAGGTCGCGGGCGTCGAGCACGGTGTCGGCGACCGCAGCGTCGCGGATCGCGGCCTCGGCCCGCTGCCGTAGCTTCTTCAGGTTGTGGGCGATCGCCGGGTTGTGGCGGGCCGCTTCGACGAGGAACTCACTCATGGCGCCGCTGCGACTTTGGCACAAACTTCGCGCGAGTACGCCGCGAGCGGCCCGGCGTCCGGACGCGCCGCGGCGTGAGCTTGCCGCGCGCCGGAGCGGCACCGCGCGGATCGAGCGCCCGGCGCAATACCCGGGTCAGGGGCTCAGAGGCGGGCCTGCACCCGCCGACCGCCGCCATCGAGGCCGCTGTAGATCGAGGGCGCGGCGAGGCCGAGCCAGGGGTCGCTGCGCGGGGTCAGGAACAGCTCGTCGTAGACCCGGCGATTGAGCGCCTCGAGCTCCTGGTCCCCGGCGCCGAACCACCCGTGGATCGTTCGGTGCAGGTCGTACTCGTTGCGCAGGGTGTCGAGGGCGACGGCGCGGCGCAAGTTGGTGGTCGCCTGGCCGAGCTCGGCGGCGTCCCGGGCGGCGTCACCCGAGCGCCACTGCTGCCGGGCGAGCAGCGTGAGGGTCGCGGGGGAGAACTGCAGGTCGGCGCTGTGACGGTCGGCGAGGCGGTCGAACAGCTCGGCGTCCGACAGCGGGGCGACGTCCTCGCCGAATATGCCGAGCATCGGGACCTCGATCGCGGCCTTGCTGGCCGCGAGCGGAGCGGCGTTGCCAGCCCGTGGCTGGCCACCGACTGCCCTGCTCCGCGCGAGCTGGCGGGGCCCCTGGCCGATCGCGTCGAGCTCGCGGTTCCAGGCCTGGGTCAGCTCGAGCTGGCGGGCGTTGTGGTGCGCACGCAGGGCCAGGGCCCGCGCCGGTCGGTCGAGTTCGACGGTCGCCGCGGCGAGCACGGCGGCCCGCTCGAGCCCGGCGACGAAGGCGGCTGGCGTCATCAACCCCGGCAGCGCGTCGACCACCCGACCCTCGCGGTCGAGCACGTAATGCACGCTGTTGCCGGTGATCGTGCTCTCGATGCTGCGACCGTCGCCGAAGTCGATCGTGATCTTCGGGGCCGGGCGCTCGCTCTGCCAGTGCAGCACGAAGCGCTGGCCGAGCAGCGCCGCGACGGCCGGGTCGGGGTAGAGCAGGGCGCGAAACAGCCGACTGTTGGCGCAACTGAGCTCGTCGCGCAGGTCGCCGAGCAGGCGCAGCGAGAGGATCGGCTTGCCGCTGGCGCGCGCGGCCGCGGTGGCCGACTCGAGGTCGGTATACCAGTACAAGCGGGAGGCGGCGCAGTCGCGCTGGGCGCAGATCTCGTCGAGGCTGTCGAGGACCTGGGCCCGCGCGACGTTCGGACCTGTCCCGAGGGACATGCCGATGAGGCGCGCGAGGCTACCGGGAGCCGGCGCGGCGGCAGCGATCACGTGATCATGCAAGGTGGTGAAGGCCGTGAGGCCCGCGGGTCCGGCGGCGCGCAGGCGTCGGCGGGCGGTGGCGGCGACGCGATCGTCCCCGGCGGTGGCGAGCGCGGCGAGGGTGCGCAGGTCGCCGACGCTGGCGACCATGGCATCGGCGATCGCGGTCATGTCCTGCTCGATGTGGGCCGCCTGCGCGGGTGCCCCGGGCACGCCGAGCAGGGCCGCGGCGATCGTCATCGTCATCGTCATAAGGGTCCAGGTCTTGCCGGTGGTCTGCATGTCTCGCGCTCCGTGTTGGTGGCTGACGTGCAGTCTCCCCCGGGCGTGCGAGGCCGGTGGTCAAGGCTGTGTAAAATCGCGGTGGCCTAGCCGCTGTACGACTCGTCCTGCTCGAAGAATTTCGCCATGCGCCGAGATTGTCGGTCAGGGCTGTGACGCTGCCAAGCGGCACGGCCGCCCGCCCGGCGTCACGATCGCGCGGCGGGGTCGCGCGTGGGGGCTCAGGCGCGGGCCATCTGCGCGTCACCGACGATGACGTCGACGAGCTTGCGAAACCGGCGAAACACGCTCTCCTGCGTGTATGGGATGCCGTGTTTCTCGCACAGGGCCTGCACCCGCGGCTGCATCTGCTGATACTTGCGCATCGGCATGTCGGGGAACAGGTGGTGTTCGATCTGGTAATTGAGCCAGAGGTGGGCGAAGTCGCGGAGGTCGCCGCCGCAGGTATAGTTGGCCGAGCCGATGACCTGGCGCGCGAAGTATTCGCCGCGCGAGCCGGGCCGGCTAGCGAATCGATAGAGATCGTCGCCGGTGTGGTTCGGGCCGACGACCAGGAAAGTGTGGAGATTGGTCAGGATGTCGGCGAAGACCGAGTTAATGAGCGCGCTGCTGGCAGCCCAGGGCCCGAGCGGCAGGAAGGCGACCGGCAAGAGGACGAAGTTGGCGAGCGCGTAGGGCAGATAGCTGTCGGTGAGCAGGCGCCGGCGAAACAGGGCCTGGCGGGCCGCGGGGTCGGCGGGCTTGTCGGCGCCGTCGCGGCGCGCGAGCCACTGGCGCGTGGTCGCGGGCGCGTAGTAGGTGGCGCGCCAGGTGGCGGCGAGGCCGGCCACGATCGCGTAGCGGCCAGCCTTCGACGGGATCCTCGCGCGCATCGCCGCGGTGTTGCGCTCGACGAGATCCGGGTCGCGGTCCTCGCCGGTGTGCGAGTGGTGCAGGACGTTATGCTCGTAGATCCACGCCTCGGGCACGATCCAGTCGAGCCAGTCGAGCCAGCGCCGGCCGCCGCGGGCGAACGCCTTGCTGGTGTAGCGGGTCGGCACGCCGGGCACCTTGTCGTAGCCGCGGTGACCGACGTGATGCATCAGCAACCATCGCGTCGAGCGACCGAGGGCGAGCGCGGCGGCGCTGATCGGGTTGGGGCCGATCCAGCAGGTCAGCAGGCCGAGCGCGGTCGCGGCCTGGCCCCAGCGCTCTACCTTGCGCAGGTGGGCATAGTCGGCCGCTTCCAGGCCGTCGTCGAGCTCGCGGCGCAGGGCCTGGATGTCGGCCAGGAACGCGGCGAAGTCGACGTGGTCGAGCGGGCCCGGCGGACGCGTGGGCTCCGGCGATTGTTGCCGTTGGGAGTGCTGCGATTGGGAGAGCGGCGCTGCGGAGTCCGGCATGCGTGGCCGTCGGCCATACCACGCGCTGCGTCAGCGATGTTCGCCAGGGATGTGCGAAGCACCCGCGAAACCGGCTGCGCAGCGAGCTACGAGCGATCTGTGCTCAGGGCTTGGGCGCGGGGTTCGCCGCGGGGGTGGTGGCGGCGGGGGCGGCGGCGGCGACCTTCGTGGGGACGCGCTTCGGGGTCGAGAGCGGGGGTGGCTGCGGGCCGCCGCAGATCTTCGAGCCGAGCTTGCACCCGCGGACCTTGAGCTTGCCGACGACCTCCGGGACGCGCGACTCGTAGGCGGCGGCGAACTCCTTGCCGCCGGCGATCTGCAGCACGACCTTGTACTTATCGGTGACGACCAGGACGACCGAGTAGAACTTCGGGACCTCGGTGTCGAAGGTCTGGTAGTCGAAGTCGAAGCGGGTGCCGGTCTTGCCGTTTTTGGTCTTCACCGCGCTCTGGCCGCGCAGGGTGTAGTCGCGGTTGCCGAGCTTCTTGACCAGGTCGGCGCCCCAGAACGCGAGCGTGCCGCCCTTGACGTTCTCGAACCGACGCACGCTCAGGCCGACGTTGTCCTGGGCCTTCATGCGGGTCTCGTAGTTGTGCTCGCTGACGACGGCGAAGCCGACAGGAGGATCGATCTTGTAGGCGGCGCAGCCGGACAGGACGGCGGCGACCAGGCCGAGGGAACAGGTCTTGAGGTAGTGCATGGTCAGTTCCACTCCGTCGCCTCGACGCCCAGGCCGTCGACCCAGGGGAATGGGTCGTTGCTCGAAGGCACGGTGTTTTGCGGGCCGCGCTGGCTCATGCGCACGGTCAGGGTACTAAACCCGATCAGGCTCTCGAGCATGCGCAGGCGGCCCATCGCCTGCTCGAGCTCCATCGTGACGGCGTCGACCGACTGCCGGACCTTGAGCGCCTCCTCGACGTTGCGGGCCTGCTTGAGCAGGGCGAGCAGTTGGGCCTGGGTCTCGCGCAGGACCTTGATGCGGGTGGTGAGGTCGACATATTGTTCGGTGACGTCGCTGGCCTGGAGCGTGCGCGCCTCGACGACGCCGAGCCTGGCGAGGTCGTCCATCACGCCGCGCAGCGCGGGCGCGGGGATCCGCAGGACGTAGTAGCCCTGCGAGAGGTTTTGGATGTAACCGCCGACCGCGAGGGTCAGCTCCTCGGCGCGCAGCATCGCGTCGTCGAGCTTGTACACCGAGATCTGCATCTCCGCGGTGTAGATGATCTGGCGCGCATACTGCTTCTTGTCGGGCTCCTTCTCGGCGGCGCCTTGACCCTCCTTCACGTCGGCGGGCTTCGGCGTCGGCTCGACGGTGCCAGCAGGGCGGGCCGGGGCGGCCTGTACGGTGACCGGCGCGTCGCCGCCGGAGTCCTTCTTGGCGAAGTCGGCGTCGTCGTAGGACTCCTCCATCGCGGCCGGGGCCGCAGACTCGCTCACGGCGACGTTGTAGCTCGCCCCGCGGGCCATGCCGGGGGACTCCGGGGCGGAGGACTCGGAGCTCGCCCGCTTGGCGCAGCCCGGCGCGAGGCCGAGGAGGGCGCAACACAAGAGCAGTGACAATCGCGACATCGGGGAGCCTCGGTGCGAGAGAGCCGCGTGCGGGCGGCGAGGAGGTGCCGCCCGAACGCGGCCAGCGCGGGCGAGCTTACACGGCTTGCGGCGGGCCCGGGCGCTGGCGATACTCGCGGGGATGCGAAGGGTCTCCGCGTGGTGGCTGGTCGTGTGTCTGGGCGTGGCGAGCCCGGTGTCGCTGTCGGGCTGCGAGGCGACGGAGCTGGCTGTCGCGCCGGGGGATCCGTGGCCTGAAGGTCTGGCACGGCCGGCGGACGCGAGCGAGGCGGTGTCGCTGCGCGCTGGCGGGGTCGCATGGACCGACCGTCAGGTCCGCCAGCTTTATCTCGAGCGCGTGGCGGAGATCGGGCCGCGCGACCAGGCCCTGCGCAGCGCAGGGCAGTCGGTCGAGGCGCGGGCGAGGGCGGCCTTCGAGGCGCGGCACGAGGCGCGCGTGACCGCGCGAGCGATGATGCAGGACAGCGAGGCGGTCGCGGCCTTGCGCGCGCGCGACCGCGAGAAGTACGGCACGCCGGGCGGGCCGAGCTTCGAGTATCTGGCCGAGCGCGGGCGGGCCAAGGGTCTCGAGGGCGACGCGGTATATGAGTCGATCATTGAGAGCGCGCAGCGGACCGACGCGGCGACCAATCGCAGCCTCGGGCTGTGATTAGGTCGGTCGATTCTCGGGGGCGTTGGTGGCGGTGCCGACCTCGTCGGCGACGCCGAAGATCGGCTCGAGCACGCGACGAAGCGGCTCGTGGATCCGCTCGAAGAAGCGGCTGCGGGCCAGCAGCGGGTTGAGCCAGCCGCTGGTGATGCAATAGTAGGTGTTGAAGGGCGGCGTGTGGTGGCGCTGGTGGTGCTCGGGTCCGAGGATCAGGCCAGAGCGCTGCAAGGCGCGGATCATTCGCGGCGGCCGCTCGACGTGGGCCCAGCTATGAAACTGGTTGGTCAGGAAGATGCCGAACAGGAACAGACCGACGTAGGCGCCGAGGAACAAGGTGAAGAGGTTGGCGCCCATCGGCAGGAACATCCAGGTCGCCAGCAGCACCGGGACGCTCATGGCACAGTTGGCGCCGTTGACCTCGAGGAAGTCGTGACGGGTGATCGCCCTGGGGTCGATGTGGTGCTCGCGGAACGGGCGGATGAACACCGGACCGACGAAGGGCTTGCTGGTGGACCCGTAGTTGTCGGCGAGGAAGTGGAAGAAGCCCGAGGCGAAGTCGGCGGTGATGTAACCAGCGATGAAGGCGACCGGCACCAGCCAGCCGGCGTGCGCCGCGACACCGAGCTCGACGAAGCCGCGCCAGACCTCGGCGGCGAGCAGGTACTCGAGCAGGAAGAAGACCGCCATGCTGCCGCCGTCGACCAGCCGCATGTAGAGCGAGCCGCTCATGTCGAGCTTGGCGGCGTCGTCCGCGGTGTGCGGGGCGGCGTGCATGGCGACGGGGCTGCCGGATTCAGGCGAGGACACTCAGACTCCAGGCGAGGGCGCGAGCGCGGCAGTATACGAGCGCGACCTGCCGGGGGATCGTTGCAAGTGCGGCAAAAGTTCATCTGGAGGGGCGTGCAAGCCCTCGCACAGGGGTATCAGAGAGGGGCCGTTTGCGCGCGGCCGGTCAGACTGAAGGCCTGTTCGTGTCCGTGTTTTAGAGATCGGGGTCGAGTCATCATGTGCCGATGCCCGATGATGAGTCCTGGGATGCGAGGCCGGGCATCGGTGGCGACCAGACCGACAACTCGATGCCGGGCGAGGGCGCCGTCTACGTCTACTAAACCCCACCGATCAGCGGAACCAGCCGCGAATCGTGGGGGGCGGCGTTACCTCGTCGCGCGCGCTGCGTTGTCGCTGACGGCCAGCGCGGCCAGTTCCCCGCGCCATCGGCGCCATCTTGGTGGGCGAGCACGGGTTTTGCGTCTGGCCATTCGCGCGCCGAGGCCGCGATCAATCTACGCGCTGAATGATGTGATGCCTGCGTCGCGGGCGGGGATGATGGCAATCAAGATACTCGGGTCAGCGATCCTGCGGATGCGGTGTCTGCCCGGATACTGCTCGGGTATTATGAGCGTGTCATGGCGTCATTGCGGGCCGAAGACGTGATCATGGGCCACGAGGACTCGACTCGTTCGCGGAGCGATAGAACGCCTGACGACTCTGTGATCCCACTCAAGTGGTGCCCTGGACAGGTCGGCGCTGACAGCGTGAGATGGCGGGAGCCACAGGCATGGGCATGAATATGCGCCTGCATTTACCCGCGTCTAGCTGTGATAGCATGTGGACAGGTTTACTTTCGGCCACGAGTACTGGACGGCAGGCGCGCAGCACGTCATCCTCAGCCGGTGACTCTGGAGCAGCAGCAAGAGGAGATCAGCAAAGCCTATCTCCAGGCCGTCGCCGCGCACTGCGGCTACGCTGTGGGGTCGTGGACCCAAGATCACGGCGGCGTCGACGCCACCGTCGGCGCACCTCACATCGTCGGTGCTGGCCACCTCGCCAAACCTAAGGTCGACATTCAGCTTAAAGCCACCCGTCGCAGCGACGTGGAGCACGACGGCTACATCTCTTGGCAGCTGGATGCGTCGCATTATGATGGTCTGGTTGCTGATGCGACGGCCCCGCACCTGCTGGTGGTCCTCCTCCTCCCGTCTGATGCTGATCAAACCATCGAGCACACCGTGAGCCACCTTCTCATTCGCCGCTGCGCATACTGGCGGGTAATGACCGGGATGCCCGCATGCGAACCCAGCGCCGCCTCCAAAGTTGTACGCATAGAGAAATCCCAGCCGTTCGACCCCAAGGCGCTGCGCAGCATCATGGCGCTCATCAGCGGGGGAAAGCGACCATGAAGATCGATCTTCGCTCTGAATTAAGGGTCTTGAGCCCCGTGACGTTGCAAGAGCAGTTGCGTAGTCGCGGCTGGCAGCAGCAGGGGGTCACCCCGTACGTGGTTGTATATCGTCGCGGCACGGAAGAGCTTGACGTCCCCTTGCGCGCCGACTTCGCCGACTACGCGCGTCGCGTCGAGGAGCTCCTGGATGTGCTCGCAGCCCTCGAGGGTGTGCAGCCCACTGAGCTCCTGGAGTCACTCATCCAGCCCGTAGGCGACACGCTGGCTGTGCGCGTCGAGTCTCCTGTCACCGAGACAGGGACGATTCCCTTTGATGATTCACTCCGGATTCGCCAGGGGATGAAGACAATGGTGCTCGCCGCTGCGCATAGTGCTCTGTCGCGCCAGCCGTGGTTCCCTCGGCTCGGTCAGCGGGATCCGATGATGTTGCTCGCAGGCGTGCGTGAAGGGCAAACTCAGCGCGGCAGCTTTACAATGCGTTGCATCGTGCCGGTCAGCCCTCCAATTGGGCAACTCGACCTCGATGAGCCATATGGCCGCACGGTGACCCGCCTCCTGCTGGGAGCGCTCGAGTGCGTACAACAGGTTCGCTCGCGCGGAGACCGAGAGGGACTGCTGCAACTCCACGATCAGGGGGTGAGCGGGAACCTGCTTGCAGCGCTTGCGACCATGAGCCCGCCCGGGGGAAGCGGGGCGCTGGAGATCTCAGTGTCATGGGCGAGGAGTCGACCCGCGCCCGGCGGAAGTACGTCAAGAGTCTACTTTCCGTCGCAAGCCTTCGAGGGTCTAATGGACGCGGCGTTCGCCATGCGCGATCGTGTCAAGGCCAGGGGCTTTGAGGTGACGGGATATGTCACGCGATTGGATCAGGGCGTTGGGCAGCAACGCCAGAGCGGGGCCGTTGTCATCACGCCCACGGAAGGTGATGCGCGCGAGCTTGGTAACGTGTCTGTGAGCCTGACGCACGCGGACTACCTCGAGGCCATCGAAGCGCACAAGGAGGGCGTTCGGGTGCACGTATTTGGGACGCTCGAGAGAACCGGGCGGCGTTGGACCCTCTCGGAGCCGACCGGCTTTGAGCGTTGTGCGGATGTGATCGAGGGGTAGTACCTGCAGGGCTCAGGCGGCCGGGGCGGCCGGCGCTGGCGCGGCCATCACGTGCGGGGCGGAGGGTTCGGGGGGCACGTCGACGACATCGTGGGGGACGGGTGCGGTGGCGGCGGTGCGCCAGTCCTTGCCGACGATGAGCCTCGCGCCGCGGGAGAACGCGAAGTAGTTCCAGCCCCAGTTGAGCATGACCCCGATGCGATTTTTAAAGCCTATGAGGTAGAGGATATGGATGAGCAGCCAGGCGAGCCAGGCGAACAGGCCGGCGAACTTGAGGCGGCCGTATTGCACGATGGCGCGGCGCCGGCCGATCGTCGCCATGATGCCCTTGTCGTGGTATTTGAAGGGCGCGCGCGGCTGGCCTTTAATCTCGCGCAGGATGTTGCGGGCGGTGTGGCGGCCCTGCTGCATGGCGACGGGTGCGAGGCCGGGGAGCGGCTTGGCGTCGGGGCCGGTGAAGTTGGCCTGGTCGCCGAGGATGAACACCTCGGGGTGGTCCTTGAGTGAGCAGTCGTTCTCGACGATGACGCGGCCGCCGCGGTCGAGCGGGACGCCGAGGGTCTTGTTGAGCTCGGAGGAGCCGACGCCGGCGGCCCACAGGATCGTGGAGGCCTGGACGGACTCCTCGCCGAGGTCGACGCCATTCTCGTCGACGCAGGTGACCTTGGTGGAGGTCCAGACGGTGACGCCGAGCGACTCGAGGTCCGCGGTGGCGCGGGTGGCGAGGGTCTCGTCGAAGGCGGGGAGGATCCGCGGGCCGGCCTCGATGAGGATCACGCGGGTGCGGCGGGGGTCGATCCGGCGAAAGTCCTTCGAGAGGGTGAAGCGGCTGATCTCACCGAGGGCGCCGGCCAGCTCGACGCCGGTCGGGCCGCCGCCGATGACGACGAAGGTGAGGAGCTTGCGCTGGCGCTCGGGGTCGGTCTCCTTCTCGGCGAGCTCGAAGGCGGTCAACACCCGGCGGCGGATCTCGGTCGCCTCCTCGAGCGACTTGAGGCCGGGGGCGTAGGTCTCCCACTCGTTGTGGCCGAAATAGCTATGCCGCGCGCCGCAGGCGAGGATCAGGTTGTCGTAGGGGATCTCGGCGTCGTCGGTGCGCAGCAGCTTGCGCTGGAGGTCGACGCCGGTGGCCCGCGCGAGCAACACCCGGACGTTGCGCTTGCCGCTGAAGATCGTGCGGATCGGGTACGCGATCTCGGCGGGGCTCAGGCCGGCCATCGCCACCTGGTACAGCAGCGGCTGAAACAGGTGGTGGTTGCGGCGGTCGATGACCGTGACCTCCACCCCCTTGACCCCGGCCAGCTTCATCGCCGCGCACAGGCCGCCGAAGCCGCCGCCGACGACGACGACGTGCCGGGAGTTTGGGGGGGTCGTGGGCTCGTTCATGGGCGCGGAGTATATCCGGGCGTGGCAAACGCGCCATTGAGGCGGCTCTGGGGGCAGGCGCTGCCCCGGTCATGCCCCGGTCATGCCTCAACGAGGGGGGGTGGGTAGTTTGGGGTCGTGCTTGACGCGATCTGGCGCGATCTGTTAGCCCCGTGGTCGCATGTCGTCGTCCGAGATCAAGCTGTATCTCCCGGAGTGCAGCACGGTCCGTGTGGTCGAGTGCTCGCCGGAGTCGTGGATGATCCAGTTGGCGCTGGAGGAGAAGGACCTGCCGTATCAGGTCAAGCTGCTGCCGCCGACCACCGGCAAGGACGCGAGCCGCGAGCTGCTGACCCGAAACCCGCGCGGCACCTTCCCGGTGCTGACCGACGGTGCGATCGTGGTGTTTGAGCCGTTCGCGATCATCGAGTACCTCGAGCACGCGCACCCGGACCCGCCGCTGCTGCCAGGGACCAACGCGCTCCGGGCGCTGGCGTTGACGCGTCTGCACGAGGCCCACAACCTCGCCGACGTGTGCGAGCCGATCTACGACTATCTGTCGAAGACGCGCGGCAAGGACCTCGAGCCGAGCCGCGTGTACGCGCTGGGCGACGCATTGCACGACGAGCTGTTCTTCTGGGAGTACTACTACGGCGTCTCGGCGTGGGCGGCGGGCTCCGAGGTGACCTTCGCCGACCTCGCGGTGTTCGTACACCTGGCGACGGCGGTACACCTGGGCCTCGGGCTCGGCGAGGACTACCCGCACCTGCAGGCGCTGTATCAACGCATGCGTAATCGGCCGAGCGTCGACCACACCTGGCCGGCCCCCTGGAAGCCGACGCCCTACAGCTTCTTGCAGCCGGCCGAGCCGGACGACCTGTAATCAAGCGGCGCCCGGCGGTCGTGCCCTCGAAGTAGCGGGCGTCGGTGATACGCTCGTGACCAATGGCCCCGCTGTCGCTGTCGCTGTGGTTCATGTCGCGGCTCGCTGCGCCTGTGGGGGAGGTGGCACCGGCGACCGGGACGGAGGTCGTGGCGGTGCTTCCGGCGCCGCAACAGGCGCCTGCGCCCGCGCCTGCGCCGGTGGTGGCGCGTCCGGCCGCGTGGGTGCCGATGCCGGTCGAGCAGCCGATCGCCGGGCCGCCGACCGGGAAGTGGATGCGAGTCAGCGGCGGCCTGGCGATCGGTCTCGGTGCGCTGCTGGGGATCTCCGCGCTGGCATCGTATGCGGTGACCGACGGGCTCGAGAAGGACGACCTCGACGGGCGGCGCACGCTGGAGGCGATCAGCCTCGGCCTCGGCATCGCGGCGGTCGCCCATCTCGGGGCCGGGGTGCCGCTGCTGGTCATCGGCAAGCAGCGGCAGCGCAAGCATCAGGCGTGGTCGAAGCGGGTCAGTTGGCAGCCGCGTCTGGCGGCCAGTCCGCAGGGGCTGCGCGTGGGGCTGACGCTGCGCTTTTGAGGCGCGCGCGGTGGATCACGGGCTGGCGTGCAGCTCGGTCACGGCGCTGCGGACCGCGACGACATCGGGCTGGCCGGCGACCTTGAGGCGCAGCAGCTTGACGGCGCTCCACTGGGGCGGCAGGGCGACGGCGATCGCGTGGGCCTGCGAGTCGGGGATCTCGGTGACGCTGGCGGGCAATGTGAGGACTTGCTGGCCGGTGTCGAACTCGACGCCGATGCCGGGGCCACGACCGCGCTGCGGGACCTGGCCGTGGGTGGTCCAGAAGGTCGCGTGGCCGCCCTCGTCGATCGTGCCGACCAGCAGCGGGGTGCCCTGCGCGAGCGGGCCGGCGGCGTCCCAGCTCGAGAGCTCCCTGATATGGGTATAGGTCTGCTGCCAGCCGTAGTCGGACACGAAGCTGGTGTTGCAATAGCTCATGTAGTCGCGATAGCCGGTGGGCGATCGCAATTGGGTGTCGTGGATGCCGTAGCCCCACCCGCCGATCCGGCCGTTGGGGTAGGGATAGGCGTTGTCGGTGCCGGCCTCGCCGCCGCTGCAGCGGACGTGGTAGCGGCCCTGGGTGTGGCCGATCTCGTGGACGAAGGTGTCGCGCGCGGCGACGCCGCTGCCGAGGTAGCGGCCGGTGGCGATGCGCTGGAAGCCGAGGTTCATGCTGGGCTCGTCGGGGATGCCGTAGGCCTGGCCGAGCAGGCCGGGCGGGTACGCGTCGCAACTGTCGAGCAGGCCGTAGTAATAGAGATTCGGCGACGGCTTGGCGAGCGCGCGGCGCTTGCCGAGCTCCGTGAGGATCGGGACGAAGCCGCCGTCGGACATGCCGATCGACTCGGTGTATTCCATCGGCTCGCCGACGAAGATGTCGGCCTGCTCGACGGGGTTATGCTGCTCCATCCATTGCCGCATGGCGGTGACGTCGGCCTCGCCGATCTCGGGCATGCAGGTCATGCCATTGAACACGTGCTTGATCGGGATCAGCTCGACCCGGATCATCATCGGGTTGTCCTCGACGACCAGGGTGCCGCGGCCCGACAGCGGTAGGACCGGCGGCGGGTCGGAGATGTCGCCAGTGGCCAGCGCGGGGTCGGCCTCGAAGGCCTCGATGCGGTACTCTATGCCGGGACGGACCAGCTCCGGGGGGAGCTGCCAGGCGAAGGTCTTGGTGAGGTCGCCGTCGTTGCTGGGGCCGTCGACGGTGACCTCGGAGGTGTCGACGTGGATGTCTCCCTCGGGGGTCCAGAGGGTGAGGCGGCCGATCAGGGGCCTTGGGATGAAGCCGGCGTGGAGGCTCCAGTCGGCGCGCAGGACGGTCCTGCGGCGGCTGATGAGGGCGACGGCGTACTCGCTGGCGGGGACCTCGAGCCCGTCGCGCACGATCTCCGTCTGTACGCCCTGGGTGGCGGTCACGCGCGTGAGTCGGACGCCGTGCGCGATCTCGAGGGCGGGCTCGGCATCGGTGGTCGAGGTGGTGTCGGTGTCGGCCCCGGTGGAAGCGCTCGAGCTCGAGGAAGCGCTCGAGGACGTAAGAGAGGATGTAGCAGCACCGGTGGTCGGGGGTGGGTCGTCGGTGGTCGCGGACGTGGTGGTATCGGCGGACGTCGTTGGGTCGCCCGTGGACGCGCTGTCGGTGGTTTGATCGCCGCCGCAGGCGTAAAGTAGCGTGGCGAAGCCGCCGAGCAAACACACCGGGGTCGCAAGCCCGCAGGGACGATGAGGCATCACGGTGCGAGGCTAACACGTTCACGAAGGGGTCGGTGCAGGGATGATCTGGTGATCTGGTGATCTGGTGATCTGGACCAGATCGCGGGTGGGCTTGCTTCGGGGCTCGCGGGTCGCGTAAAAGGGAGAGGTCGTGAAGCTGATCCGCCGCGTCACCCTGGGCCTTCGAGAGGGCAACTCCGACAAGGTCTACGTCGTCGACCTGTGTGAGGTCAGCAAGGGGAAGTTCGTGGTGAACTTCCAGTTTGGCCGGCGGGGCGCGCCGCTCAAGGATGGCACCAAGACCGACGCGCCGGTGGCCGAGCCGATCGCGCGGTCGATCTTCGCCAAGCTGGTCGACGAGAAGACGCGCAAGGGCTACAGCGAGAGCGCAGAGGCGGCGGCGGCGGTGCCCTCGACGACGCCGGGCCAGCGCGCGGCGCCGGCCCGCAGCAACCGGCCGCAGACCCGCGAGGAGGCCGTTCTCGCGCGCCTGCGGGGCGACAGCGGGGCGCGCAGGCCGTGGGACTTCAACCGCGTGGCGTGGCGGGCCGGCGAGATGCGGCTCAAGGCGGCGGTGCCGGTGCTGCTCGGCAAGCTCGGCTCGGGCAACGCGCGCACCGATTATTGCGTGGCGTGGGCGCTGGCGCGTTGCGGCGACGCTGGCACGCTGGCGGCGCTGGGCAGCATGAAGCAGCGGCCCGGGCTGACGGCGACCGATGCGGTCGAGCAACTGGCGACGTTGTGGCCGAAGTCGGTGAAGGCCGACGCGGTGGTGCGGGTGTTGCTGGAGATGTTCCGGGCGTGGAGCGACGAGCTGCGGGAGGCGGTCGCCCGCAAGGCGCTGGGCGAGCTGCCGGCGGGTCTGCGGTACGCGGCCGAGCTGGGCCCGGCGGAGGCGTTCACGCCGGTGTTGCAGCGGTCGCTGGCGGCCGGCGAGTCGGCGAACGTGCTCGAGTCGCTGTACCGGGTCGACTCGGAGGTCGTGCGGCCGGGGCTGTTGGTGGCGCTGGCGAGCGTGCCGTTGCTGCCGGGCAGCTTTCGCGCGGTGCGTCACATCTGGAAGATGGCCGAGCTGCGCGGCGACGCGGAGGTGTTCGGGTTACTGGCGCACCGCTTCGAGCGGACGCCGGCGAACTTCTCGGCGCGGACGCGCCGCACGTATATCGACGGGCGCTCGACCGACATCGCCAAGGAGCTCAAGA
>Ga0335395_10000771_pt1 | contig 20294 bp, 17 predicted proteins | sample MAT02_FD_205744 | JGI IMG/M metagenome (GOLD analysis project Ga0335395, IMG submission 205744) | Freshwater microbial communities from Lake Fryxell liftoff mats and glacier meltwater in Antarctica - MAT-02 (spades assembly) (version 2) ...
TCGCCTGTCCGCACAGGTCAACTTGCTCCTCCACGACCCCGCCGTGCAGCAGCTCGAGTCGGCCTGGCGCGGCCTCAAGCTCCTCGTGGACCAGGTCGACTTCCGCGAGAACATCCGCCTCGAGGTGGTCCAGACCACCAAGGACGAGCTGCGCAGCGACGCCGAGGACGCCCCCGACCCGACCCAGTGCGGCCTCTACAAGCACCTCTACAGCAAGGCCTTCGGCGTGCTCGGCGGCAAGCCCTACGGGGTCGTGTGTGCCACCTTCGACGTCGGCGCGGGCGCCGAGGACCTCGCGCTCATGCAGCACTGCGCGGCCGTCAGCGCCATGGCCCACGTGCCCTTCCTCGCCAACGCCAGCCCGCGGATGTTCGGCCTCGCCAGCTTCACCGAGCTACCCCGGTTGAAAGACCTCGAGGCCACCTTCGAGGGCCCGCAGTACGCCAAGTGGAACAGCTTTCGCGACCACGAGGACGCCCGCTACGTCGGTCTGTGTGCCCCGCGCGTCCTGCTGCGCGCGCCCTACGGTCGCCGCGACAGCGAGCTCGCGGTCAAGGCCTTCGACTTCAGCGAGGATGTCATCGACCACCACGACCGCTACCTGTGGGGCCCCGCCTCGCTGGCGATGACCGCCCGGGTCGCCGAGTCCTTCGCCCGCTATCGCTGGTGTCCCAATATCATCGGCCCGCAAGGCGGAGGTTCGGTGCACGGCCTCCCGCTGCATCAATACGAGCAGGGCGGCGAGCTCAAGACCAAGCTGCCCTGCGAGACGGCGATCACCGACCGTCAGGAGTTGCAGCTCGCCAACCTCGGCTTCGTCGGCCTGGTGCTGCGCCAGGACAGCGACAACGCGGCGTTCTTCTCCGCCAACTCGTCGCAGCGCCCGCGCACCTTCACGAAGACGCCGGAGGGCTTCGCCGCCCAGCAGAGCGCCCAGCTCGGCGCCCGCCTGCCGTACATGTTCGTCATCACCCGCCTCGCGCACTACCTCAAGGTCTTGCAGCGCGAGCAGATCGGGACATGGAAGGGCCGCGCGGACCTCGAGCGCGAGCTCAACCGGTGGATCCGCCAATACGTCGCCGACATGCCCGACCCGTCGGCGGAGACCCGCTCGCGCAAGCCGCTTCGCCGCGCCAAGATCGTCGTCGAGGACGTCGAGGGGCAGGTCGGCTGGTACCGCTGCAACCTCCAGATCGAGCCCTTCATTCAGTTCGAGGGCGTCTCCTTCACCCTGTCCCTCGTCGGCAAGCTCGACAAGCAGTGAGGCCCCGATGCCCGAACCACGCCGACCCCATGCCAGCGAGGAGGGCCCGACCCTCCTGTTCCAGCGCACCCCTGACGCCGCCATCGAGCGCTGCTTGGGCTGTCCGTTCCGACATGTCCCTCCAGACACGAGGCAACCCTCGCGTCACACCGCCGCGGTCCTGCCCGTGCCACCGATCCACGGCCACGGCGCGGCGCCATTCCCGGTCCCGCGGCCCGCCCGACCGCCTGCCGTCTCGGGCCCGCTACCCGCCGCCTTGCCCCGGCCGGCCTTATTAGCCCTCGCCGACCGCGGCAGCGAGACGCTCGTGCTGCCCGACGCCCTCAAGCCTGCCGGTCCCGAAGCCGCGACCGTGGCCCGCCCGGTCCACGCCGGCGCCGCCGCCCCGCCTCGCTCCGCACGGATCGATGCGGCCCGCGCCGGCTACGACGAGCTGGCCTCCCCCGACATCACGGTGATGCAAGTCGCCACGCCGGCTCCACGCCCCGCGCCCCGGCCTCGCCCGGTCCGGCCCGCGCCCGGCGCCCGCGCCTACTTCGTGCTCAATCTCTGCCTCGGTGTCCTCATCGTCGCCGGCCTCGCGGTGCTCGTATCCCGGGAGCTGATGCCGAGCTCCGGGCTGCTGTCCGCCGGAGACGACCATGCGAAGCATTGACCCTCCGCGCCGCGCCAGCTTGAACGTACTCAACATCGACGGTGAAGTCCGGCAGTTCGTGCTCGACCGCCCGATCTTCCAGATCGGCCGCGCCGTGGAGACCTGCGGCCTGGTCCTCGACGGCCCGGCGATCGCCCCGCAACATTGCTGCCTTCGGCGCCAGGGCTCGCGCTGGTGGCTCCTTGATCGCGGCTCGCGGACCGGCACCTACGTCAACAGCCACCGCTGCCGCGAACCCACCGAACTCCACGACGGCGACCGCATCTCGATCGGCCTCCACCTGCTCAAGTTTCGCAGCGCGCCCGCGCACACGCTGCACGACACCCTCGCCCGGCTCGGCGACCACGGCCTCGACTTCGAGCCCGGGCTCGCGCCCCCGGTACCGCCCCGACGGCCACGAAACACCCTCCGCGTCGCCTGTCTCGCGGCGGCCGCCGCCTTCGCGGTCACCCTCTCGGTCGCCGCGCACGTGCCCCCGGAGGCGCCCGCGACGGCCGTCCATCAACCTGTCCGATCGGACATATCAGCGCCGACGCCCGGGCCTACGCCCCAGCCCACCGAGCCCGCGCGCTCGGAGTATCTCGCCGAACCCCCGATGTTCGAGCTGCCGGCCGACGCGGTGACCCGCGGTCGACCCGACGCCGGCACGCTGCTGCACGCGGTCCAGTTGCCGGTCTCACCCGACTACCAGATCCGCTGTCCGGCCCACGCCTTCGCCAGCGCGACGACCGTCTCCGAGCTCATGCATGCGCTGGCGACCTTTCGCAACCGCAGCGGCTACCGCGGCGAGATCGTCGTCGGAGACCTGAGTCAGGTCGGCGGCGGTCGCTACGGCCCCCACAAGTCGCATCAGTCGGGACGCGACGTCGACCTCTGGCTGCCCGTCCTGGGCGGCCAGTACCGCCGCGGCTGCGAACACTGCGGCACCGACATGTGCCGGCCCGAGCCCTCAGAGGTCGACTGGCAGATCACCTGGCAACTGGTCCAGGCGCTCGCCAGCCGCGACAGCGCGCAGGACATCTTCCTCGCCTGGGAGTTGCAGCCGGCCCTGCGCGCCGCGGCGAGCCAGCTCGGCGCCCCGGAGGCCGAACTCACGCGACAGATCCAGCACCCCGCGCGCGGCCGGGCCTCGCTCGTCAAGCACGCCGACGGCCACACCCACCACCTGCACGTCCGCTTCCGCTGCCCCAACGGCGACACCGGCTGCGTCCCGGCGCCGTGAATCCACGTAGCTCACGACCCGCGATCCGTAGCCACGGATCGCGGGTCTCGCCGTGCATATCGCGACAGCTTACATATCGTCGGCGAGCCCGCGATCACGTCGCGGGTCATCCATACCTGCCGGCTGGCGCCAACCGGTCACCGGCAACCAGGCTCCGACCAGCCGAGCGCGCGACAGGCGTCGTGGATCAGCGTCGACGGTGAGCTCGTCGCCTCGGCCGGGTCCCTCGACATGTCCCACGCACGCACCACCCCATCGGCGCCGGCGGTCGCGACCCAGCCCTCACTCGCCGCCAGCCCCTCGATCGCGCCCCGGTGACCGGGACGCAGCGTCGCCGGCAGACGGCGGCTGCGCTGCTGCAAGTCCCAGGTGACCAGCGCACCCTCAATGCCGACACCGACGAGCCAGCGCCCGCCACCCGTGATCACAAGACTGTCCACCGGGACAGGTGTGTCGGCCACGAGCACCAGCGGCGGACCGGCCCGCCGGACCCGACGGCCCAGCTCGGCCACCCGCAACGCGTCGTCGGCACCCACCGACGCCACCGCGTCGCCGACCCACACCACCGCCTGCACCTTCGCGGCGTGGACCGTCAGCGCCTCGGCGCGCGGCCGACGACCGAGCTCCCAGCGCGTGACCACACCACCGGCGTCGCCGGCCACGACCTGGGTGCCGCGCTCGTCGAGCGCGGCGGCCGTCAATGCGAAGCCTGTCGTCAGCGCCAGCGGCTTCGCTGTCGGTCGCCCGGTCTGCCACACCGCCGCGCGCCCGGCCCCGAACGCGAGCAGAGCGCCACCCGCCAGCTCAACGCGTGTCACGCCGGGCCAGCCGCGCAGCTCGGTCATCGCCTGCCACCCACCACCGGCCAGCCCCGCTTGCCAGATCTTCAGGCGACCACCCGTGTCCCCGCTGACCAGCCGACCGTCGCGCGCGAAGGCCAGCACGCTCACGGCCTGTGAACCATGCACCTGCACCTGCGGGGCCGCGGCCTCATCGTGCAGGTCCCACACACGCACGTGCCCGTCGACCTCACCGACCGCGAGCCACCGACCGTCCACGCTGCGAGCGATCGCCTGGGCCGTATGCACCCCTGGAAGCGGCTGCCCCGGTCCCCGGCGATCCCACAGCGTCACGCCGCCGTCCTCGTCGAGCGCCGCCACCCGCGTGTCGTCCGCGACGGCCACCGCCCGCAACGCCGCCGCGTGCTCCCCGAGCCGCTGGCTGTCCATGCGCCCGAGCGCCGCCCGCAGCGTCCCGCCCGCCCGCGACTGCTCCGCGCACACCGTCGCGCTGACCCGCAGATACGCATGCAGACCGGCCCGCACCGCCGCCTCCGGATCCGTCTCGAGCGCCGCAGCATCGGCGGCCGCGTCAGCCTCGAGCAAGGCGATGTCATCGACACGACAGCGGTTCGCGACCGGCTCGCGCAACACCAGCGGCCGGTCCCACGCCTGCGCCGAGGCCCATCCGCCGAGCCCGGACAGCGCGACCGCCAGCGTCGCCACAGCCCCGCGCCGCAGCCACGGCGGCGCCCGCCGCGGTGCCACCGGGTCTGTCCTGATGGACATGTCCTGGCGGACAGGCGAAGCGTGCTCCGCGACCGGCGTCCGCGGACGCGACGCGATCGGCCGCGCCCGCGCGACGACCTCCAGCCGCAGGTCCCCGAGCGTGATCGCGGCCCCGGGCACCACCACGCACGACCCGACGACCCGCTCGCCCGCCACCGCGGTCCCATTCGCCGACCCGAGGTCCTCCAAAATGAACCCCTCCGGCGCCCGGGAGATCCGGCAATGTCGCCGCGAGATCGACGGGTCATCGACACACAGCTCGCAGTCCGTCGCCCGACCCACCGTGATCGCAGTCGACGAGAAACGATGCACCCGGGGCGCCTGCCCCGGTGATTCCACCTTGATCTCAATCATGAAGCGAAGCCATCATAGCAGCCCCACGCCGCCCCTCCAGCCCTACTTCATCCAAAAAAATCCGGGAGCACTCCTGGCATTGATACACCGTTGACAGATTTGGTAATGCAGCTCACAAAAACTGGCGGTGGTGAACTATTTATTAGGGGCCTTCGTGTTAGGGGCCTTCGTGGACCCGGTCCTTGCCGACTGCTTTCTGGTCCGCGACTCCGCAACGACCTTGACCGCCTGCTTGCTCGCACCCGCGCTCGCTACCTTCTTCCCGGCCTTCGCACCGGCCGCCTGCTTCCCCGTCTGCCCACGCTCTTCGTCCCGCGCCCCGACGAGCGCCGCCATCCGCTTCTTCGGCGCGATCGCCCGGTAGCTCTCGTCGATCCACTCGCGTAGGAACGGCCGTGGATCGTGCTGTTCACCGCCGCCGCCGACACCACCGTCGCGCGCCTGATGAGCATCGGCTACTTCGACGACCTGCTGCGCAAGCCCTGCGTCAGCGAGGACTACATCGCCGCGCTCGCCCGGGCCCACGCCGGCGTGCGAGAGCGCCGCATGTTCATGGACCCGCGCGCCGCGGCGGCCAGCCCCGACAGCTCGAGCAGCTCGCTGCACCTGTGAACCACCCGGTCCAGGCCCATCGCTTCGTAGCGATGCTGGCTCTTGGGACAGATGACTCCGTCGTCACCCCCTCGCGCCATGCACAGTAGCGCGCAGCGGCGCGGACGTGATAGCTTCGCGCCGCGGTGTCCCCCGTGCCCACCCCCGCCCCGGCCCCGCTGGCTCCGCTGGTCCCGCTGGTCCCGCTGGTCCCGCTGGTCCCGCTGGTCCCGCTGGTCCCGCTGGTCCCGCTGGTCCCACTGGTCATTGCCCGCGGCCTGGGCTTGCGACACCCGGGCGGCGTGCTCGCGCTGGACGGCGTCGACCTCGAGATCCACCCCGGTGAATTCGTCGCGCTGATCGGTTCGTCCGGCTGCGGCAAGTCGAGCCTGCTGCGGGCGATCGCCGGCCTCGTGCGACCCTCCAGCGGCAGCTTGCAGGTCGCCGGACGCGCGCCAGAGGCCGCCCGGAAACAATGGGGCCGCCACGCCTTCGTGTTTCAAGACCCCACCTTGCTGCCGTGGCGCACCGTCCGGGACAACGTCGCCCTGCCGCTCGAGCTCGGCGCATCCGGCCCCACCGCCCCGGACCGCCGCGCCGCGGTCGACCGCGCGCTCGACCTGGTCGGCCTCGCCGAGTTCGCCGACACCCACCCCGCCGAGCTCTCTGGTGGCATGCGCATGCGGGCCTCGCTCGCGCGTGCGCTCGTCACTCGCCCCGCGCTGCTGCTGCTCGACGAGCCCTTCGGCGCCCTCGACGAGCTGACCCGCGAGCACCTCGACGGCGAGCTGCTGCGCCTGTGGCAGCGCGACGGCTTCGCCGCGCTCGCCGTCACCCACAGCCTCGCCGAGGCCGTGTGGCTCGCCGACCGCGTGCTCGTCATGAGCCCCCGTCCCGGCCGCATCGTCCACAACCTGCAGATCTCGCTGCCGCGGCCGCGACCGCCGGAGCTCCAGACCAGCCCGGAATTCATGGCCCTGCTCGCCACGCTGCGCGCCCAAGTACAGAGGGCCGCGTGAGCCCCCACGAGCCGCTCTACACCCGCGTGCTGCCGCCGCTGCTGGTGTTCGTCGGCGTGCTGCTCATCTGGCAGTTGATTTGTACCGCGTTCGCGGTACCCGCCTACCTCGTGCCCACGCCGACCCGCGTCGCCGCGGCTGCGATCGCCAACGCGGGGCCCCTGGCGACCGCCACGGGCCTGACCGCCGCCGCCGCCGTACTCGGCCTGCTGATCAGCCTCCTGCTCGGCACCGCGATCGCGATCGTGTTCTCGCAGTCGCGCCTGCTGGCCCGCAGCCTCTACCCCTACGCGATCTTTCTACAGACCGTCCCGGTCGTCGCGGTCGCGCCGTTGATCGTGATCTGGTTCGGCACCGGCCTCGCCAGCGTCGTGCTCGTATCGGTGATGATCAGCCTGTTTCCTGTGATCACCAATGGCACCACCGGCCTGACCCGCGTCGACCCACAATTCCTCGAGCTCTTCGCCATGCGCGACGCCTCCCGCCTGCAAGTATTATTAAAGTTGCGGCTGCCCGGCGCCGTGCCCTACCTGGTCACCGGCGCCAAGACCAGCAGCGGCCTCGCTGTGATCGGGGCGATCATCGGCGAGTTCTTCGCCGGCTATGGCGCCGCCGGTTACGGCCTCGGCTATCGGATCCTCCAGGCCTCCGGTCAGCTCAAGACCGCCGAGCTGTTCGCCGCGATCCTCGCGTGTACGCTGCTCGGGCTGGTCCTCTTCGCCGCCGTGTCGCTGCTCGGCGAGCGGGTCCTCCGCCGCTGGCGCGGCCGCGAGTCCGAGGCATGACCGCCGCCCGCCCGATCGACGACGAGGTCGCTGCGATCCTCGCCGACCAGGACAAGCGGATCTCCGGCGTGCTGCGCTGGACCGACGACGAGGACGCCAGCGGCCACGAGTTCCTCGCGCCAGTCTCCTGCGCCGCGACGGACTTGCAGGTACGCGGCCAGCGCTGCGCCGCCGCGAGCACCCTGCGCTTCGCCCTGATCTCGCGCGGCATCGGCCGCCTCGCCGCCCTCGACCTCGGCCCCGACGGCCCCCGCTTCCATCGCTGGAGCCCCGGCCGCCGCGGCGCGGTCGACCTGCTCCCCGCCGACAGCTCGCATGACGAGCAAAATGACGAGCAGACCGCGTGGCGCCTGTTCTGCCGCCTGACCGCGCTCACCCACGACGGCGAGCTCGTCGACCCCCCGCCGACCCAGGAGAACCTGCTGTGACCGGCGAGGCTGACCCGAGAGACAGCCAACTGCGCGCCGGCCTCGCGACCCCGCTGTTCGCCGTCGACGAGTGGGGCGCGTACCTGCGGGTGCGCACGCCCTTCACCTTGCCGGGCGGTGAGCCGCTCGCGCTGTTCTTGCTGCGTCACAGCGACCCCGTGCTGCTCGGCGACCTCGGCGAGACCCTGCGTTGGTTGCGGTCTCACACCGTCGAGCCGCGTCGCAGCGCCCGCCAGCAGCAACAGATCACCGACGCCTGCGCCGGCCTCGACGTCACCCTCGAGCGCGGCGAGCTGCGCGCGACGGCCCGCCCGGGCGAATCACTCGCCGCCGCCGCCGTGCGGGTCGCCCAGGCCTGTCTGCGGGTCGCCGACCTGCGCCGCAGCGGCCGCCCGCGCATCACCCGGTCGTTCCCCGACGAGGTCGAGGCCTACCTGCGCGCGACCCTCCCGGGCCCGCTGGCGATCACCCGCAACGACCGCATCCCTGGCATCTCGGCGACCACGTGGAGCGTCGACTTCCGCATTCGCACACCCGCGCGCCACCTCCTGCTGTTCTTGCTGGCCAACGAGCGCCGCGACCAGGCCCGCAAGCTCGCCGAGCACGTCGTCGCCGCCTGCACCGACCTCGCCCACCTGCGCAAGCTCAGGCGCACACCCGTGCAGTTCATCACCGTCTTCGATGACCGCGGCGCCGCCTGGAACGACGGCGACGCCCGCCTCGTCGCCCCCTTCGCCACCCCGCACCGCTGGAGCGAGCGCGCTGCCTGGGCCCCCGCCCTCGCCGACCTCGAGCTCTCGCCCGACCTCGATGAAGATGATGAAGAGGATGATGATGAAGCAGAGCACGCCGACGAACCCGCCCCTGAGCCCGCCGAGCGCGACGAGGACCCGCCGATGACCATGCACCTGCGACCGGCGACCCTCGCCGACTACCCCGTGTTCGCCCGCCTGTTCCCCGAGCTCGGCACCGGCGACCCGATCCCCGACGAGGAATTCTGGGAGCACCTGCACGTCAGCACCTTGATGCTCACCCAGCACGATGAGGTCCTCGGCTACGTGCATTACGAGCGCATGGCGGAGTTCGGCTACGTGCGCAACGTCGTGATCGACGTCGCCAGGCGCGGCCGCGGCCGCGGCCGCGCCTTGATGCAGCAGCTCGCCACCCACCTGCGCGCGCACGGCTGCGCCCGCTGGTGCCTCAACGTCGAGCCCGGCAACGCGGTCGCGCTCGGCCTGTACCGCAGCCTCGGCCTCGAGATCGTGTACCGTTCGGCCGCGCTGCGCTTCGACTGGAGCGCCGTGCCGGACCTACCCACGGAGGACCTGGCCCTGGGGACATGTCCGGTCGACCCCGCCGAGGACGCCGAGATCGAGGCCGCCCACGAGCTTCCCCCTGGCCAACTCGCTGCGATCCGCGAGGACCCCTCGCGGATCCTCATGCGCCTGCACGACCCCGCCGAGCCCGCCGCGCTCGGCCTCGGCGTCGCCAGCTTCAACCCGCTCTTCCCGGGCGCCTTCCCGTTTCGCGTCGCTCGCCCCGGTCTGGCCCGCACGCTGCTGCTCGGCCTGCGACCCCACGCGCTGCCCGGCGAGCCGCTCATGAACGTGGTCGTCGAGGACGACGAGCCGCTTCGCGCGCTGCTCCTCGGGATCGGCGCCGAGCTGCGCCTACAACTGCTGTTCCTGCGCGGTGACCTGCCCGAGTAGCCCGCACTGCACCGATATATGCCGGCTATGGCATGAGTGTCGGCCCGCGCGCGGATCGCCGGATCACAAACATGACATGCGCCCCACGAACCGTGTTGCGTTTTATACACACCCTCCGAGCCGACATCGACGCTCCAATCATCGAGCCGCAACGGAACCCCCGGCGGCCCTCCAAACACTCTTTGCTTCGACAAGCTCGAAGAAAAAGGACCACTCCCATGCTCTCCACCATCACTCTCCTCGTCAGCACCCTCGCCTTCGCCCCCACCTTCACCGCCACCCCGGCGACCCAGAGCGGCCAGGGCTACGGCGGCGGCTTCGGCGACATCGGCATCGGTATCGGCGGCGGTGACATCGACGTCGACCTCGACGCCTGTCTCGACCTGGACCTCGACGTGTTCCTGGATTGCGAGGTCGAGGTCGGCGCCGAGTGCCACGCCGACTGCGGGGCCAACGTCGACGCCTACTGCGATGCGCAGGTGGATGCCGACGAGTGGGACGCCGAGGCCCAGGCCCAGTGCGAGGCCGAGGTCGAGGCCCAGTGCCACGCCAACTGCGACATCGACGGCTCCGTCTTCTGCAAGGGCGACATCTACGTCGGCGCCGACATCTGCCTCGACCTCAGCCTGTAAACCCAGGTCCTGCTCACGCCCCGGGCGCCCGCGCAGCATCGCGTGGACGCCCCTGCGCGGTAATGCCGTTCACGGCGCCGCGCCGAGGTGCAACGAGAAGCGAGTGTGCAGGCTGCGGGCGTTGGGACCGGCGGGGTCGGGCTCCTTATCAAAAGCGACCTCGCCGCGCACGCCGGTGAGGCGCTGCATGAGCCGCTCGACCGGCGAGCCGGCGATCGGCAGCGGCACATAGATCGGCGTGATCGTGGTGCCGAGCAGCGGGTCGCCGGCGCCCTCGGGGGCCAGGGTGAATGCGCTGTCGCCCTGGGCCGTGACCGGCGCGAAGCCGAGGTAGTCGAGCCCGCGTCGCGCGAGCGCCTTCGGGTCCCCGGCCACCGCCGGGTCGCCGCGCAGCAGGATCTCCGCCGAGCGCCGGGCGCTGGCCTGGGCTTCGTTGGCCTGGCCCTGGATCATCCACAACAGCGCGGTCCACAGCGGTCCGCCCGCCGTCGAGTGGCCCTCGAACACGAACTGCGAGCTGCCCGCGGCGTCGCTCTTCGGGAGCTTGCCGTCGAGCACGCGGTCGACCGCGTGCTTGAGCGTCTCGATGTCGATCGCCAGCACGATCGCCTGGCCGGTCTGCACGTAGTGCAGGGCGACCGCGTCGGCGATCTCGCGGTTCGGGAGCATCGGCGCGGACTTGCTGGCGCCGACGCGCACGACCGGGAGGTCGCGGTACTTCGTGGTCTCGCCCCAGTCGACCCAGCCGGGCGCGACCCCGCCGAGCATGGTCTTGATCGCCGCCAGCGTCGCCACCAGCATCGCCGGGTTCTTGACCTCGGCCGCCGCGTAGAACGGGAACCGACCGACCAGGCGCCACAGCTCGACGTCGTTGAATTGCTCGTCCTGCGACTTCTCCGGCGGAAGTTGCACTGTCTTGTCGAAGCGGGCCAGCAGCTCGACCAGCGCGGCGCGGTCCTCGAGGCCGACCAGCACCCAGTCGCCGAGCCAGCCGATGCCGATGTCGCTCTGGCCGGTCGCCGCCTGCATGACGCCGTCGAGGTCCTTGCGCAGGCTCGCGTCCTTGCCGACCGCCCACACCGCCTGCAAGCCGCGGTCGATCGCGCTGACCTGCACGCGCGTCGCGCCGACGATCGCCTCGATCTCGCTGTAATCCGTGGCGGAGATCAGCGGCAAGATGCGCACGTCGATGTCCGCGACCGCGGTCCCGCCCTCGTCCTTGATGTCGAGGCGGATCGCCACGGGGTCGATGAACTGCTTCCAGTATTGCTGATAGCCGCTCACGAAGTTCTCATACGCGAGCTTCTCCGCCTCGCTGACTTGGGTCACCGGCGGGAGGTCAATCAGCGGCGTCAGGGCCGAAGGCCGACCCCACGGCGAGCTGGCCGCGCTGCCCGGCGTGAACGCGATCGCGGCGCCGTCGCTGTGCTTGAGCTCGTCGGCCACGAGCAGGCCGCTGGCGACCAGCGCGTCGGTGCTCGCTGGCGCCGCGCCGAACAACCATCCGTGCAGCAGCGCCGCGTAGCCGGGGATCAGCAGGTCGGCGAGCGCCTGCTGGCGCCGCGCCGCCAGCACCTTCTGCTGCGGGCCGACGACCGCGGCGATGAACTTGTCGCTGAGGAACGCGAACGCCTGGTGGGCCCCGGGGTCGCGCGCCAACATGTACTTGAGGTCAGCTTCGTCGCCGAGCCGGGCCGTCTTGCCCTGCATCGCGTCGATCACCTTCTGACAGGCCGCGGGAGAATTGGACACGATCGCCAGCGCGCCGACCTGCGCCCGCTGCTGCCGGACGGTGCCTCCCGGGTCTCTGCTCTCGGTGATCGTGACACCGCCGTAATCGCGGGTGGTGGTCAGCAGGCCGGGGATCTCGGCCTTGAAGGCGTCGAGGTGGCGGGCCAGCTCCTGATCGAAGATCGCCTGCTGCTTCACGCTGAAGATCATCGTGACGTCGCTGCCCTCGCGCAGGTACGGGTCGCTGCCGGTCAGCGCGACCGAGCCGACCACCGTGTGCCCGAACAGCTTGGCCATGTCGGTGCGGCGCAGGCCGAGCTGGGCCTGGTAGCGGTCCGCCAGATAGCGGTCCTCGGGGTTGCGCTGCAAGATCTGGACGACCGGCGTGATCCAGGCGTCGGCCTCGTCCAGCAGGCGCAGCATCAGGCGGATGTCGTCGACGCGCGCGTACCAGAACTCGGCCGGCACCGCCGCGGCCAGCGGCTCGGGCGTGCCAGCGGCCGGATCGGGCAGCTTGGCCTGCATCGCCGCGAACGGGTGAGCGTCGAGCGGCGGGCGGCTCAGCTCGCCGATCGCGATCGTTGGTTTGCCGTCGCCGCGCTCGAGCCGCAGGCCGCGGTCGTGTTGCAGCGCCTCCTGCATCGACATCACGCCGGTGGTCGTGTCCATCAACTGCGAGAGGTCCGTGCGTCGGCTCGGCCGCGTCAGGCCAGGTACGCCCTCACCACCCCGCTTGAGCCCGCCCGGCAGCAGCGCCCGCGCCCGACCGCCCGCGAATTGCAGCCACGGGTGCGGCGCTCGCCAGTCGTCCGTGAACTGCCCGGCGAAGGCCTCGACCCAGCGCGCCTTGAGCTCGGCGTCGGTCTTCGCCGCCTTGACGTCGCCGGCCCGAAACGGCACCCGCGTCCACACATTGCCACCGTCGTCCCAGCGCTCGGCGAACAGCGCCCCCTCGGGCTCCGTGACGCCGCCGAGCTTGCGCCGCACCATCACGCGCACCTCACTGGCGCCCATGGCGGTCGCAACCAGGCCGAGGTCACCGGGGCCGCTGCCCGTGAGCTCGACGTGCGCGCGGTCGAAGTTGAGGCCCATGTCCTCGCCACCGAGCGGCAGGAGCAGCTCGATGTACTCGTGGGTCGCGTCCGCGCTGCGGCTGGTCACCTTGCCGGCGAGCTGCTTGCCGGCCGTCAGCGTGCGCGTACCGGTGCGCAGCACCGGCATCGGCTCAGGCTTGGGGTCGGCGGCCTGCTCGACCCCGGCGACCGCGCCTGCGGTGCCTGCGGTGCCTGCGGTGCTTGCGGGCGCATCGTCACCGGGGGTCTTGCAGGCGAGGAGCGCGGCGACGAGTACGAGCGGGCGGGTCCAGCGACGGGAGACTTGCACGCGCGGGAGCTTATCAGGCCCGCGGGAAGCGAAGCGCCTCGGCCACCGCCTCCTGCGCTCGCAGCAGCTCCGCCTTGCGCTCCGGCGCGAGGAAGCTGTGCTGCACGGCGGCGGCCGCGAGCGCGCGAAGCTGCCCCGCGTCCCAGCCGTAGGCCCGCGTACAACGGCGATATTCCTCGACCAGCGAGGTCGCGAACATCGGCGGGTCATCGCTCGCCAGGGACACCGCCACGCCGACGCGCAGCAGCTCCGGCAGCGGATGCGCCGCGAGATCAGGGTAGAGCCCGATCCCCAGGTTGCTGGTCGGACACACCTCGAGCGGGACCTGCGTGCGGACCAGGTGCTCGAGCAGCGCCGGGTCGTCGACCGCTCGCACCCCGTGGCCGATGCGCTCGGCGCCGAGGTGCTCGAGCGCCTCCCAGATGCTCGCGGCTCCGGCCATCTCGCCCGCGTGGGGCAACGAGTGCAGGCCCTCGGCCTTCGCCCGTGTAAAGGTCCCGGCGAACGGCGCCGTCGGCCACTCGGGCGCCTCGGGCCCCGCGAAGCCGAGCCCGATCACGCCCTGCGAGCGCCCGCGTAGCGCCAGCTCGAGCGTCGGTTCGGCCTGGTCGCGAAAGCAGCGCACGATGTCGAAGACCCACGCGAGCTCGACCCCATGCTCCTCACGGGCGCGCGCGCGGCCCTCGGCGAGCCCGGCCAGCATCACGTCCGGGTCGACGCCGCGAGCGACGTGGGTCATCGGCGTGAAGGTCACCTCGGCGTAGGCGACCCGCTGGGCCGCGAGGTCCCGGGCCAGCGCCACGGTGATCTCGCAGAAGTCCTCCGCCTCCGACAGGCACGCCGAGATCGCGATGTACATGCGCAGAAAGTCCTTGAAGCTGGCGAACCGGTAGTGCTCGCGCAGGCCCTCGGCGCCGGTGGCCATGCCGGGCAAGCTGCGCCCGCGACGACGCGCCAGCGCCAGCGCCAGCTCGGGGTGGATGCTGCCCTCGAGGTGCAGGTGCAGCTCCACTTTCGGCAGTTGATCGATCAGGTCGCCGAGGCGCGGGTCGAGGCCGGTCACGCGGCGGACGATAGCCGAAACAGCGCGCATGGCCGCTGGTCGGATCGCCCGACCTCGCGTAAAGATCGCTCGATGCGGATCTCGGTCACACCGTCACGCCGCCCGGCGGCACTGCTCGCGCTGGTGCTGAGCGCGTGCAGCGACCCCGGGGTCGCCGTCTCGACCGGCGAGACCGGCACCACGCTGCCCGCCACCACCGGCGGCGGCATCGACCCCTCGACGCCGACCACTGGCACCTCCGTGACCACTGGCGAGCCGGTCACCACCGGCGACAGCGAGGACGGCACCACCACCGGCGAGCCCGCCACCTTCTGCCGCCAGCTCGACATCTCTCTGGTCGCCAACCCCGACCTCGAGATCTACACGCCGGCGCACCGCGCCGCGGTCGCGGCGTTCCTCGCCGACATGGTCGAGACCACCGGCGCGCGCGTGCGCCTGCTCGTTAACTCCGGCACCGAGATCACGCTGGCGACCGACTGCCTGCTGCCGCTCGGCAACCCCGCCGACGACCCGGTGCTCGTGTACGGCGAGGACGGCCTGGTCGACCCGGACGCCCCGGCCGCGCTCGACTGCCTGCTGAGCGCGCTCGACGGTCACACCAGCGACTTCGACAACGGCGCCTTTTACTTCTCGGGCCTGCTGTTCCCGGCGCTCGAGCTGGACCACTGGCCGGCCCCCGGCGCGACCGGTCTGGCGCTGATCTTCACGGTCGGCGACGACGACCAGAACAACATCTACGCGCAGCCGGGGATCGCCGCGGAGGCGTACCTGCGGCTCGTCGGCGAGGGCGACCGCCGCCGGGTCGCCGCCTTCACCCACGGCCAGCTCGCCGGCGAGCTCGAGATCTTCGGGCTCTCGCTCAGTGAACACAGCCGCCACTTCGAACGCGACCAGACCGACCTCATCGACGCCCTGCAGCAGTGGACAACGACCGCCCGCCAGGTCTGCGAGGACTTCGACTTCGAGCCCCCGTTCCCCGAGGTCCCGCCGTCCGGCTGTAAACGCATCGACGTGCTGTTCAACGTCGACGGCTCCGGCAGCATGAACGAGGAGCAGGAGGCCCTGCGCGGCATCAACGACATGGCCCCCGTGTTCGCCGAATTCACCGACGCGCTGCTCGCCGAGCTCACCGATGTCGAGGACTTCCACGTCGGCGTGGTCTCCCCGCAGGAGGGCGTCACCGTGCTGGGCACCCACCGCGACTTCCCGGAGACCCCCGAGAGCCCCGCGACCGCCTGCGGCGTGCCGGACGGCCAGCGCTGGCTGGTCGGCCCGTCGGCGACGCTCGCCGAGGACTTCGCGTGCGTCGCCTCGACCCAATCCGGCACCCTCGAGCTCACCGCCTACAACACCGCCGAGGCGCTCCACGACCCGAACAACGCCGGCTTCCTGCGCGACGACTCGCTGGTGTTCGTCGTCATGCTCACCGACGAGGACACCCATGACCAGGCGCTCGCGCGCATGGTCGAGATCCGTGCGCGGCTGCTGAGCGCCGTGGATGGCGACCTGCGACGCCTCGTGGTGCTCGGCGTCGCTGCCAGCGGAGGCACCTTCGAGGCCCCCAAGAGCGTGTGCACCGGCCCCTACGGCAAGGCAGCACCCGCCCGGCGCCTGGCCGCGATCGTCGGCTCGCTGCGCGAGCGCGGCATCATGCAGGACATCTGCGGAGGCGACCTGGCGTCGACCTTCACCGGCGTGCTCGACGACGTCGTCTCGGCCTGCAAGGCCTTCGAGCCGGTGCCGTGAAGACCGGCCCATAAAACCGCGAGGCCGCCGTTCCGGCGACCTCGCTTACGCGAATGAGCTGCGAAGCGCGGGCGGGCCTGCAGTCAGCCCGCCGCGCCGGTCAGCGTCGACTAGCCCGAGTTCGGGCAGCGGTACTGAATATCGATCGTGCCGGTCATCTGGAAGTCCGAGCAGGCCTTGCCGCACAGCTCGATGGTGATCGGGTCCTCCATCGAGACGTACTTCCAGCCGTCCTCGGTGGCGCAGTCCATGACCTGGTCCTTGCCGTACAGGTCCTTCACGGAGACCTCGACGTAGTCGAGGTACACCGGCGCGGGGCTGAGGTCGAGCGTGCAACTGAGGATCTGCATCGAGATCATCTCCAGGGCGGCCTGCAGCTCCTCCTGGTTGGTCGTGTTGAAGAACTTCTCGGCGCCGGGGCGCGGCACGCCGCCGGCCGTGGCGACCTCGTTGAGCTTCTCGTAGGTGTTGACACCGTCCGGGTTGCCCTCCTTCTTGACCGGGCTGACCTCCTGCGAAATATCGATGCCGACCACGTAGGTCTTGATGCCCGCGTCCGCCGCGCTGGCGACGGTCGTCGCCAGCGCCGCGTCGTACATCTCGAACAGGGTCGTGGCGTCCGGCGCGTCTTCCTGGCAGTTCGCGGCCCCGTCAGTCACGAGGATCATGAACTTGGGCTGGTCGGCGGGGGCCTTGGTGAGCTCGGCGACCGCCGTCTTGATCCCCTTGGTCGCCGGCGTGCCGCCCTGAATGACCGTGTTGTCGGCGGTCGCACTCGGGATGGCAGCGATGATCTTCGCCGCGTTCGACACGCCGATCGGCACCTCCGGCGTGGCGCTCACGAGGCAGGCCACCTCGCTGTAGTCGGCCTTGGCGGTCTTCGACGGGAACAACACCATGCCCATGTTCATCGAGCCGTTGAAGCCGTTGGCGATCAGGTCGGTGACCTCCCACAGGCTCTGCCAGCGCGTGATGTTCGGCGTGGCGTCCGTGGCCGGGTCCATGTCCTGCTTCCCGTCCTGGTCGGCGTCGTCCCCGTCGTGGTCCCAGAAGCCGTTGAGGCCCGCCGGGGTCGACGGGGCGACCATCGAGCCCGACTTGTCGAGCACCAGCATGACGCTCGGTGTCACGATCGGGATGCTCACCATCGACTCGCCGCAGTCGTTGGGGTCGAAGGTCGTGTTACCGCCGCCGGTCGGCTCGCTCGTCATCCCGGCGGAGGCCGTCACGTCGGTCGTCGAACCCGTCCCGCTCGCGCTCATGCTCGCCGATCCCGCCGTGGTCGGCTCGGTCATCGGGTCCGAGACGGAGATCGAGATCGACCCCATCGTCGCGGTGCCGGTGCCCGCGGTCGGATCGTCGCTGGTATTCGACTTGCTGTCCCCGCACGCGCCGGTGAGGAGCGACATGAAACTCAGTAGACACGCGCTGCGCTTCATAAGCTGGTAGTTCCTTCGATGAAGATGATGAAATGATGATGAAGGTCCAAACGGGTCTGGACCGGACGACGGGGACAGGCCCAGGCGCCAGCCACTATAGCCGCGGCCGCGAAAGGATGTCAGCAGGATCCTGCGGGCAGATCTGCGCCAGCACCCGTGGACCTCCCCGACCCTGGCGGACACTTGACCGCGACACGCCGCGAGATCGGCCCGGATTTCGCGCACTTCGCCGCAATTCGGCACGTAGCGAGCACTCGGACCTGTCCTTTGAGCCAGGTACGTGCGCGCGCCGAGACCGGGGCACTAGAAGCGAAGGCCGATCGCCAGCCCGCGCTGGCCCGGTCCGAGCAGGGGCCCGATGGCCAGACCCCGCTCGCGCATCCACTTGCGATGCTGCTTGCGCTGGATGAGGCCCCAGCCGAGGAAGCTCGCGCCGGTGGCGGCCATCAGCCCGCCGAACGCGATGCCGACGATGCCGTAGATCCGCAGCCCGGAGCAGGTCTGGTCGGAGACGGTGGCGCCGTACACCGAAGCGCAGTAGCGCGGCGTCGCGGTCACGTAGCTACTGAGCCCGCCGCTGGCCTGGATCAGCCCGAGTGCGAACAGCACCGAGCCGAGCGTGACCTGCTTGTCGCCGTCCGGTGGCTCGTCGTCCCGGCGCAGGTCCATCGCCTCGTAGTAGCCGCCCGGGATCTCCGACTCGGCCGGCAGCGGTCGCGGCGCCGCCGGGGCCAGCGCGAGCGTGAGTGCGGCTGTCCCCGCAGACAAATGCGCCAGGACCGGCATGACGATCACGCTCCCCTCTCGCCGGCGGCTGGCGCGGCCGCGACCTGGCCGGTGGCCGACTCGGCGAAGCGACGGACCTGCCGCTTGTAGAAGGCCGACTCCGGCTCAATCCCCGCCGCCTCACGGATGCTGGCCACGGCGCCCGCGGCGTCGCCGATCTGGTGGCGCAGCTCGGCGCGCACGTAATGCAGGTCCGCGTTGTTCGGGTCGAGGCCGATGCCCGCGTCGACCGCCCGCAGACCGGCCTCCGGCCGGCAGCGCTCACGAAACGAGAACCATCCGAAGGCGGACTTGAGGTCGACGTTGTCGGGCTCGGCCGCGACCATGGCCTCGAGGCTGGCCACCGCCTCGTCGTCGCGCCCGAGCTTGTGCAGCTCGCGGCCGATCTGTCGGTAGGCCCGCAGGCTCTCCTTGGCGGTCGGGAACTTGCGCTGCAACTCGCGGTACAGGGCGATCGCCCGCTCGGGGTCGCCGTCCTGCTTGGCGACCAGGAACGCCGCGCGGTCCGCCATCGCCTTCGCCGCCAGCCCGCGGGCGTTGTCCGGGTCGCCCGCGATGACCCTGGCGAGCTCAGCCTCGGCCTCGGCCCGCCTGGCCGCCAGCGCGTACGCATTGCCGAGGCGGTAGCGCGCCTCCAGGTCGTCCGGCTTGGCCTGCACCGCCGCCTCCAGCTCAGCCAAAACATTCCCTCCCCGAGCGATCTCCCCCAGCGCCGTCAGCAGCTCGGCCGGCGCCATCGCGTCGACCAACCGTCCCTGCTCCAGACCGCCCGCCTCGAGCACCAGCAGCGTCGGGTACGCCTGGACCCGATAGCGGGCCACCACCTCGGGACCCTCGCCCTTCTCCGCGTCGATATGCACCGCCACATAATCGCGGGCCAGCGCCGTACCGACCTCCTTCTGCGTGAATACTTCTTCGTCGAGCTTGCGGCACGGCGGGCACCAGTACGCGCCGACATCGACGAACAACCGCTTGCCGCCCGCCTTCGCCGCCGCCTGGGCCTCGTCGATGCTGCCCTCAAACCACTGGACCGCCGACACCACCTCGCCGTCGGCCTGCACCCCGGGGCTGTCCCTCGGGACAGGCGCTACCCGGTCGCTCGCGGGGACAGGTCGTTGGTCGGTCGGCGGGGCGGAGCAGGCGGCCACGAGCGCGAGCGCAGTCAAGAGCGTGAGGCGATGCACGGCGAACACACTGCCCGCTCCCGAGGGGTCACGCAACCGCGGGCCGCGACAAGCAGTGTGCGAGGCCGCCGCCAAACGGCGCGCCGACGTCGTGGCCACGGCCTGCCACAATGACAGTGCGGTTCACGTGGTCGACCGCAAGCCCCGAGGATTCTGACGACCAGTAATCTCGGCAGCGAGCCGCTCTCGCACCCGCTGAAGCGGGCGGGCTCCCCTGCTATCTGGCCACCAGCGGCCTGCCTCGGGCTGTTGACGGGCACGCGCGTCGGCTCACGCGTCACGCCGACCGCCTGGCGCTCTCGGGCAGCGTCGTGCTGATCGCCGGCTGCGCCGCCTGGGGCACAATGATCGGTGCGATGTGGTATGGCGCGCAACATCGTGGCCAATACAATGCGCAGGTCACCGCGATCAACGCCGCCGGTCGTCCGCCGGGGTCGGTCGAGGGGGGCATCCTCGCCTACCACGACCGTCAAGGCTCGCGCAGCAACACCAGTGCGATCGTCAGCGCCGGCATGGGCACCACCCTGTCGATCGTCGGGGCCGCGCTGCTCGGGCGAGGGGTCGCACCCAAGCACCGCCAGGGCCGGCGGGCGCCGTTCGGGCTCGCAATGACCTGGCGTCCGGGCCTTTGAGTCGTCGACACTCCGCACCGCGATGCTAAGGTGCCGCCGCCTTGACCACGCCCGGCCCTCGCGAACCAGCCACGCCCACGCGCCTGCGTCGGGACCTGTGGCT
>Ga0335395_10000774_pt1 | contig 20280 bp, 14 predicted proteins | sample MAT02_FD_205744 | JGI IMG/M metagenome (GOLD analysis project Ga0335395, IMG submission 205744) | Freshwater microbial communities from Lake Fryxell liftoff mats and glacier meltwater in Antarctica - MAT-02 (spades assembly) (version 2) ...
GATGAAGTTTGGCAGATTATTGACAAAAGTTATGTTGATGGCACTTTTAACCAGGTTGACTGGAAAGCGGTGCGGAATGATTATTTGAACCGGACTTATACCAGCGATGAGGAAGCTTATAAGGCAATTCGGGAAATGTTGAAGAAGCTGGACGATCCTTATACGCGGTTCATGAACCCTGAAGAGTTCAAGAATATGCAGGTTGAAACTTCTGGGGAACTGACAGGAGTTGGGATTCAGTTGACTCAAGATGAGGAAACTAAAAAGTTGGTGGTGATTTCGCCGATCGAGGATAGCCCTGCTTTTACTGCTGGTATTCAAGCAAAGGATATTATTACTAAGATTGATGGCAAAACCACCGAAGGTATGGATACGAATCAAGCGGTAAGTTTGATTCGCGGCCAGGTAAATACTGAGGTGACTCTGACTATCTTGCGGGATAAAAAGGAAATTGATTTTAAGCTGAAACGCGCTAAAATTGAAATTCGTCCCGTGCGGAAGTCGGTGCAGAAAAGCCCGATCGGGCAAATCGGCTATATTCGCTTAAATCAGTTTAGCGCGAATGCTGCATCGGAAATGAAATCGGCAATTAAGGATTTGGAACAGAAAAAGGTGGCAGGCTATATCTTAGACTTGCGTGCAAATCCCGGCGGGTTGCTGTACGGTAGTATTGAAATTGCTCGGATGTGGCTCAAAGAAGGTACGATCGTCTCGACGGTCGATCGCGTCGGTGAGGCAGACAAACAAACGGCAAACAAGGCAGAGATCACCGACAAACCCTTGGTTGTATTGGTAGACGGCGGTTCAGCCAGTGCTAGCGAGATTCTATCCGGCGCTTTGCAAGACAACAAGCGCGCGGTTTTGGTAGGGACAAAGACGTTTGGTAAGGGTTTAGTTCAGTCAGTACGCGGCGTTGGTAATGGTGCCGGTTTGGCGGTGACAATTGCCAAGTATTTTACTCCCAACGGCACCGATATCAACCACGCGGGGATTGAACCGGATTTTAAGGTTGAACTCACCGACGCTCAAAAGAAGGATTTGAGGAGCGATCGTGATAAAATTGCTACGGCATCAGATCCGCAGTACGCGAAAGCTTTGGAAGTTTTGACAAAGCAAGTTACTACTGGTAAAACAGGGAACGATAAGGCTGAGTCGAAACCGCAGGCTGCATCACCTAAGCCGACTGCGACGCAGGCAAAACCGAGTCCGACACCTTCTAAATCGAAGTAGCAAGTTTGATAGTAAGGACTTCAGTTTTTTCTAAGTTTTGCAGGACTTTAGTCCTTACTACGAACAGTTTATGGAATCTAACTTATTGCGGTTGACATTTGCCGGCGCGAATTAAACCGATGCGACGGGCGATCGCATCTTCAGCAGAATCATAAGGGCCCCACTGTTCTATAATACCAGGGTTTTGTTCGATTTGGGCGATCGGTAAAATCTCGCAATTACCAGCAGGACGTTTGACAATGTAGAATTTTGGTGTTGCTGTCATAGCTAAATTCATCACTTAAAAACTGGATACTAACTAATATAGGACGTACGGTTGAAACCGCGACTATACAAACGATGTCCGCCGACGCGGACTGAAGACAATAAAGACGGCGGTTGAAACCGCGTCTATACAAACGATGTCCGCCGACGCGGACTGAAGACAATAACCGTCTAATCTTCAACCCGCGAAGGTGGGTTTTGTCTGTGTTGACGCGGTTTCAACCACCGTCTAATCTTCAACCCGCGCAGGCGGGTTTTGTCTGTGTAAACGCGGTTTCAACCGCCGTCTAATCTTCAGAATTGGGATAAGAATTAAAAAAAACTAACACTTTCGGTAGATGCCGGAAAAACTATCTATTATCAAAATGGATACATTTATTTCAACTTGGCATTAAACACTTTCCGAAACACCAAAATATTCTAATCAATACCAAAAAAAACCATGCAATTTATCCCCAAAACAATCCCAGAAAATCAACCAGAAATCATCCCAGTTAAAGAATCACCGCCGCCAGAACTTGTTACTTTCGATGTCAGCGGGATGAAATGTGCGGGCTGCGCCAAAGCAGTTGAACGCCAACTCATGCAGCATTCAGGCGTAATTTCAGCTTGCGTTAACTTGGCCGTAGAAGTCGCGACTGTTGAGTGTCAACCGGGGGCTGTTGATGCAGAGGTTTTAGCGAAAAAATTGACTGATAACGGATTTCCCTCTGTGTCTCGCTTAGGTGGAAATCAGCGGGAAGCAGAAGCGGCGATAATTGAACGACGGCGGCAAGAAATTCGACAGCAAATCAATCAATTGTCGATCGCCCTAATCCTAATTATTCTATCCGGTTTAGGACACATACTCGGCACAAAAGCCCCAATTCTCAGCAATATTTGGTTTCACTGGGGACTCGCCACCCTAGCATTGCTGCTACCTGGCCGCCCGATTATCGTTGACGGCTGCCGCAGTTTGTGGCGAAACGCACCAAACATGAACACTTTAGTAGCTTTAGGCGCTGTCACAGCTTACACAGCTAGCAACGCCGCGCTGCTGTTTCCACGCATGGGATGGGAGTGCTTTTTTGACGAACCCGTGATGCTGCTGGGCTTTATTTTGTTGGGCAAAACTCTCGAACAGCAAGCCAGACGGCGCGCTGCGTCTGCTTTGCAAGCTTTAATTGCACTACAACCCGCGACAGCCCGCTTAGTTGATTTTAAACTCCCAATTTTAGATTTGGACTCTCAAGAATTGCCTTTAAATTCAACATCTGAACTCTACAATCCACAATACATTGAAATTCCAGCCGATCGCGTCCGAGTCGGAGAATGGCTGCAAGTTTTGCCGGGTGAAAAAATTCCCGTAGACGGCGAAGTCTGCGAAGGCAAAACCACCGTAGATGAGTCGATGCTGACTGGCGAATCGATGCCAGTTTTCAAGCAACCAGGAGATGCAGTCGCGGCCGGAACTATCAATAAATCTGGGGCAGTTGTGATGCGGGCAACTCGCACCGGTCAAGAAACAACTGTAGCTCAAATGGTGGCTTTGGTGCAAGCAGCCCAAACTCGCAAAGCGCCGATTCAACATTTAGCTGATACTGTCGCCGGATATTTTGTCTATGGGGTAATGGCGATATCGGTTTTAACTTTCCTATTTTGGTATTTTGCCGGGACTCATATTTGGCCTTCTGTGCTTTTAGGACAAGGGGCGATGGATATGAATCACGGCGCAATCAATCTGGGAAATCAATTACCCATGATTCATTATCAATCTTCTTTGCTGTTAAGTTTGAAATTGGCGATCGCAGTTTTAGTTATTGCTTGTCCTTGCGCTTTGGGACTGGCTACCCCAACTGCAATTTTAGTCGGTTCTGGCATCGGGGCGGAACGCGGACTTTTAATTCGCGGTGGTGATGTTTTAGAACGGGTACATCAATTAGATACTGTGGTTTTTGATAAAACTGGCACTCTGACAACCGGCAATCTCACACTCACTGATTATTTGCCGATTTTCCAGAATTCGGATTGGGATTTGAACTCGAATATTAATGTAGGCAACAGGCAAGATGCCTGTTCCACAATTTCTACAATTTCCACAATTTCCACAATTGATGATGTTTCTGGAAACAGGCAAGATGCCTGTTCCACAATTTCCACAATTTCCATAATTTCCACAATTGATGATGTTTCTGGCCACAGACAAGATGCCTGTTCCACAATTGACTCAAAACTGCTGCAAATTGCAGCGGCGGTGGAAAGAGGCGCTTGTCATCCCATCGCCGCCGCGATTTTACTGGAATCTCAAAAACAAGGTTTGTCGCTGCTGGCTGCTGAGGATTTCTACACGGAACCGGGATTGGGGGTTTCTGCTTTGGTGGATGGCCGACGGGTGTTCGCGGGGAATGCCGCGTGGATGAGCGAGCAGGGGGTCGTTGTGGCGACGCAATTGTCGGAGTCTTTGCACGGCAAAACGGCGGTTTACGTGGCTTCTGGGGGCGTTTTGCTGGGGGTAATCGGGCTAAAAGATACTCTGAGGCCGGATGCTAAGGCGACGGTCGATCGCCTCCGGGAAATGGGATTGCGGGTGATCATGCTGACAGGTGATACGACATCGGCTGCGTTGGTGGTGGCGCAGCAGCTAGGTTTGGCGGCGGCTGATGTTTTGGCCCAAGTGCGGCCGGATGGGAAGGCGAGGGCGATCGCACTTTTGCAAGCGCAAGGCTGTAAAGTGGCTGTGGTGGGGGATGGTATCAATGATGCGCCGGCTTTGGCTCAAGCCGATGTCGGTATCGGTTTGCACTGTGGCACTGATGTCGCGGTTGAGACGGCTCAAATTGTGCTGATGCGCAATGCTTTGATGGATGTTGTTGAGTCGATCGACCTTGGGCGCGCTACTTTTAATAAGATTCGCCAAAATTTGTTCTGGGCTTTTGCTTATAATACTCTGGGAATTCCAGTTGCAGCCGGTATCTTGCTACCTGCAACCGGAATTCTACTCAGTCCGGCGGCGGCAGGTGCATTTATGGCGTTTAGTTCTGTTAGCGTAGTTACAAATTCTTTGCTGCTGCGACGGGGATTTCGAGCTTAAATTTAGGGCTGGCAGATAAAAGTCGGAGGTCGGAGGTCATTAGCCACAAACTAATGACTAATGACTGAGGACTAATGACTAATGACTGATGCTTAGAGTGCCATACTTTCCAACAGTCGCCAATTATTGTTTTTCATAATTGAATGACTGACTAGCTCGAACATTTGACGGCAGTGATTGTTGGTTTGCAAGGGCAATTCCTCGTTTTTAATCACGAAGTTCATGCGAACCTCTGAGTCACTGGCCGTGTTTTTCTCAATTAGGACTTCTGCTGTGACAAGTTTGGGAATCGAAACTTGACCGGGAATTTCGCGAGCCATGACGGAATCTCCTGTATTATAGATAATATCAAGATTGCATGACTCTAAAATTTCAATCAGGGATTGACGATGACGGTCGATCGGAACGGCGACGATAAAAAAACCAGTATAACGAGCCATAGACAACTCCAGCCGTGAGGCATTTAGACTTTATTATCATACCGAACCTCGAAGAGATATACAGCACAATATGGATTTATTTTATTTAGATGGAAAGTTAGGGCAATGAAGGGCAAACTTATCGTGTTTGAGGGGTGTGAAGGTGCGGGTAAAACTACGCAAATGCAGCGGTTGATACATTGGCTACAATCAAGTTGCTTTTTGAAAGTCCGGTTGGTTGCTACTCGTGAACCCGGGGGTACTGAGTTGGGAAAGGGACTGCGACATTTGCTACTTAAACAAGATCCGGAAGAATTTGTATCCGAGATAGCAGAATTATTGATGTATGCTGCCGATCGCGCTCAGCACGTCGAAACTTGTCTCAAACCGGAGTTATCGAAGGGAACGATTGTTTTATGCGATCGTTTCACTGATTCTACAATTGCTTATCAGGGCTACGGCCGCGGTCTTAACTTGAATTTAATCAAACAGTTGAATGAAATTGCCACCGGCGGCTTGCAAAGCGATCTAACTTTGTGGCTGGATATCAATGTGGAGGCGGGTTTGGCGAGGGTAAAGAGTCGAGGAGGGTGCGATCGAATCGAGCAAGCCGATTTGAAGTTTCACCGCCTTGTACAGCAAGGTTTTGCGGAGTTAGCCGAGTCAAATAAATCTCGAATAGTGCGCATAAATGCCGATCGCAATGAAGATGAAGTCGCCCAGGAAATCCAAACCATAGTAAGTCGCAAGTTAGAAGCTTGGGGATATTTAAATAATCCCAATGCTGAAAAGTAAGCTGACATACGTGGTCAGAAACCGGGTTTTTACCAAAATATTTGCTAAAAATCCCCAATCTCGATAAAAAACCCGGTTTCTAAGTTCCTACCTAACTAACCGTAGAGTGCGTCAGGGGAAAAATTCTTGAATAGGTAGTCAAAACATCCAGCCCTGACGCCACCCTACAATAACTCAAAGTCCCCCTTCTTAAGGGGGATTTAGGGGGATCTCCGGGCATAAATAGTGTTAAGTAAACCGTATTGCCTATAAATCCGTTACATCCGTTACATAATCCGTTGCCGAACTTCCTTCTATCAACTATCAACTATCAACTATCAACTTTCAACTATCACATGGATTATTTCACATCATTAATCGGACAAAATCGAGCCGTAGAATTGCTAACCCAAGCAGTCGAGCGAAACCGAATTGCTCCTGGTTATTTATTTGTCGGCTCTAACGGCATCGGCAAAAGCTTAGCAGCACAGTGTTTCATCGAGCTTTTATTCTCAGCCAATCTTCCCGAAACCAAATTAATAACCTCCGTACAAAATCGCGTGCGACAGCGAAATCATCCAGACTTACTCTGGGTAGAACCAACCTACATGAACCAAGGCAAACGGCTTTCCACAAAAGAAGCAGAAGAAGCAGGCTTAAAGCGAAAAGCACCGCCCCAAATTCGCCTAGAACAAGTTCGAGAAATCGGCGAATTTCTGAGCCGTCCTCCGCTAGAATCTGCACGTTCAGTCGTAGTTTTGGAACAGGCAGAAACAATGGGCGAAGGAGCAGCCAACGGCTTATTAAAAACATTAGAAGAACCGGGAAAAGCAGCGCTAATTTTAATTGCTCCGACTGTGGAAGCTTTGCTACCAACATTGATTTCCCGCTGTCAAAAAATCCAGTTTTCTCGACTGAATCCCGAAGCAATGGCACAAGTTTTGCAGCAAACCGGATTCGCCGAGATTTTATCCCATCCCGAAGTAATGGGGATGGCGCAGGGAAGTCCTGGGGACGCAATTTCTATTTGGCAGCAACTGCAATCAATACCCGATGATTTTCTGCAAAAGGTGAAGCAGTTACCTCAAAATCTGCGATCGGCTTTGGAATTGGCTAAGGAAATTGATAAAACTTTAGATACTGAATCTCAGTTGTGGTTGATCGATTATTTACAGCATTGTTACTGGCAGCAATTTTTGGCAGGGGGAATTAGCCGATCGCCCTTAGAGCCCTTAGAAAAAGCCCGCCAATATTTGCTAAACTATGTACAGCCGCGATTAGTTTGGGAATGCACACTAATGGGAATCTGTCAAGTATAATCAGAGTGCCAAGTTCGATCGCAATAGCATGAAGAAATAAATCCATCTAATTAAATATAAAAGGCTCGCTAAAAAGCTTGCTGTGTATGTCTTCTTCCTTCTTCCTTCTTCCTTCTTCCTTCTTCCTTCTTCCTTCTTCCTTCTTCTTAACACAATGGAAAAAGCCACATTTGCCGCCGGTTGTTTTTGGGGAGTCGAACACAAATTTCGCGCCGCCCAGGGTGTCGTATCGACCGCTGCGGGCTACACAGGAGGACACTGGCCCAATCCCTGCTACCTGGATGTTTGCGCGCGAGTCACCGGTCACGCTGAATCAGTGCTCTTGGAGTACGATCGATCGCAAGTCAGTTACGAAACACTGCTAGATATATTCTGGAACTGTCACGATCCAACCCAAATCAATCGCCAAGGCCCCGACAGAGGCGAACAATACAGATCAGTGATTTTTTATCACAATTGGGAACAAGAAACAGCCGCCCGGACATCCAAACAAAAATTGCAAATTTCCGGTAAATACGACAAAGATATTGCCACCGAAATCAAACCCGCTGTTGAATTTTACAGAGCAGAAGACTATCATCAGCAGTATATTGCAAAGAAGCGGCAGGAAAAAGAAATCAATAGAGATTAGTCCTTAAGTAAGTCATTGCCAAAAAACAAGAGTATTTTGTAGGGGCTTGTAGGGGCGGGTTCAGCGAAGAATCTATTAAACAAGCCAGTTGATCCAGGCCGGCACCCGCCCGACCCATCTGGTAGGGGCGGGTTTAGCTAAGAATCTATGATACAAGCCAGTTGATCCAGGCAAAACCCGCCCGGCCCATCTAATGTTTATTTGTACCCACCTACTCTGCATTTAAGTTATATGTCAAGAAACAATCAAAGTCTCGTGGGGCGATGCTCCTAGCCAGCGCCAAATATGCAATTTAAATTCGCAACAGCTTAAGAGGGCCTGTTTGTATTTATAATTTAAGATTAGCCACCTATAAAAACTTCATAAATTAACCAAAAGAGACTCAAACCTATGCCAGAAAATCATGTAGTATTAGATACCGAAGATTACGAGTCCCTCAAAAGCCAGGTAGAAACCCTCAAAGCGCGCGTTGCCGAACTAGAGTCTGCCGCTAAACCAGAAGCCGCTAGAATTGCCAAACAAAAGGCCCTATTTGCTGTAGTGACCAAAATTCGGGAATCCCTAGACTTAGATATTATTTTTAAATCAACCGCTACGGAAGTGCGCCAACTGCTGAATGCCGATCGAGTGGGAATGTTTCGATTTTACCAGGATTCAGGATTTGACGACGGCGAATTTGTGTCAGAAGACGTGCTGCCGGAGTTTGACTCAGCAAAAGCTGTCAAGGTACACGACCACTGCTTTGGAGAACAACACGCAGTACACTATCAGAAAGGAAGAGTTCAGGCAGTTGCTGATATTTACAATGCTGGATTGAGCGATTGCCACATTGCTATTCTTGCCCAGTTTCAGGTGAAAGCAAACCTAATTGTACCTTTAATTAAAGGAAATCAACTTTGGGGATTGCTCTGCATTCACCAATGTCGCGCCCCGCGCCAGTGGCAGGAAGATGAAATTGAGTTTGTCAGTCAAATTGCGGTGCATTTGGGAGTAGCAATACAGCAAGCAAAACTTTTAGAAAAAGCCCAGAAGCGGTCAACAGCACTCCAGACTACTCTGGAGGATAAATTGCGAAAACGCACTGAAGAATTGGTTAAGGAAGCAGACCGAGAACGAGCCATAACTCGGATGATTGATAAGATCCGCCAAACCTTAGATATGGAAACAATTTTCCAGACAGCAGCGACAGAAGTGCGCAAACTTTTGAAGGTCGATCGCATTGCCATTTATCAATTCCGTGAAGACTATTTCGGCGATTTTATCTTTGAATCTGAATCCGGCGACTGGCCGAAATTGGTAGGCAGCGGTTGGGAAGATCCCTACTTAAACGAACACCAAGGAGGCCGATTCTGGTGCGCCGAAACCTTTATCGCTGACGATATCTACAATGCCGGACAGAGCGAGTGTCACATAGAAGCTTTAGAATATTTTGGTGTCAAATCCTGTGCGGTAGTTTCTATTTTTAAAGGAGAGAAACTCTGGGGATTGCTCAGTGCCTTTCAACATACAGGTGCGCGCCACTGGGAAGAAACAGAAGTAAAGTTGCTGAATCAAATTGGCACTCATTTGGGCGTGGCTTTGCAGCAGTCCGAGTACCTAGAACAAATACAGTTTCAAGCTAAACAGCAGGCGAAAGCAGCAGAACAGGAACGCACATTAACTAGAGTAATTGAACGAATTCGCCAGACGCTAAACATTGACCAAATATTTAGCGCGACGACTCAAGAAGTGCGGCAAATCCTCAATTGCGATCGGGTTGGAGTTTACCGTTTTTTTCCTGACTGGAGCGGGGAATTTGTCTCGGAGTCGGTAGCAGAAGGTTGGATACCTTTAGTAACTGACAAAATTAAAACAGTTTGGCAAGATGATTATTTGCAAAAAACTCAGGGCGGCAGGTATCGCCATCAAGAATTTTTTGTAGTTGATGACATCTACAAAATTGGTCATTCTCCATGTCACGTAGAAATTTTAGAGCAAATTCAAGCCAAAGCATATTGTGTAGTGCCTGTTTTTGTGGGGGAAAATCTCTGGGGTTTGCTAGCAGCTTACCAGAACTCGGGCCCCCGTCAGTGGGAAGCGGGAGAAGTCAGGTTGCTGGCTCAGATTGGTAGTCAATTGGGAGTAGCTATGAACCAAGCAGAATTGCTCGATCGCACTAAAAAGCAGTCCTGGGAATTGCGGACGACTTTGGCCGACTTAAATGCGATCGTTGACAATTTAGCTGACGGGTTATTAGTTACTGACATTGAAGGTAAAATTACCAGGTTTAACCCGGCCCTGCTGGCGATGTTTGAATTGAAAGATGTTGACCTCAAGGGCAAAAAAGTCTCCGAAATCTTTCCTCAAAAATTAGCAAAATTGGTGGAGGCGACTGAGCACAGAGAGGGAGAAATTGTGACGCTGGAAGTGGAACTGGGAAATTCCAGGAGCGGTCAAGCTTTAGCGACAACTATTCTAAAAGAGGCGGTGAAAGACGAAGCAGATCGCTCTCTCGGTTCCGTGATTTTGATTAGAGATGTTACGGTGGAACGAGAAGTTGACCGGATGAAAACCGATTTTCTGGCTACAGTTTCTCACGAACTGCGTACGCCTTTAACTTCGGTTTTGGGTTTTGCTTCGCTGATTAAAGAAAAACTAGAAGAAGTAATTGTTCCAGGAGTGCCGGCGGCAGACAAAAAAATCAAAAAAGCCTTGAATAGAGTGGGAGAGAATATCAACATTATTGTGTCAGAATCTGAGCGGTTGACATCTTTAATTAATGATGTTTTGGATATTGCTAAGATGGAATCGGGACGAGTTGAATGGCAGTTACAGCCGACAAATCCAGTGCAAATCTTAAAACAGGCGATCGCTGCTACGTCGTCTTTATTAGAAAAGAATAATTTGAAGTTGATTAAAGATTTTACTCCCGGACTGCCGCAGGTATTAGTAGACCGCGATCGCATGGTTCAAGTCGCGATTAATTTAATCTCGAATGCAGTCAAGTTCACAGAATCAGGTTCTGTAACCTGTCGTGCCCGAGTAGAAAATGACGAGTTGGTTATTAGCATTATTGATACTGGCATCGGTATTGCACCTGAAGACCAAAGCAAAGTTTTTGAAAGATTTAAACAAGTGGGAGATATCCTGACAGAAAAGCCGAAAGGCACTGGCCTGGGGCTGCCAATCTCCAAACAAATCATTGAACACCACGGCGGTAGAATTTGGCTAGAAAGTGAGTTGGGCAGGGGCAGCAATTTTTCCTTTAGTATACCGCCAGTAAAAAATATTGAACGGGTGGAAAAATGCGAAAATATTAATGATTTAATCGATCAAGTGAAACAGCAAGTGCTCAGCAGAACTCCGCTCGCTATTAAAAAGGGCCAGCAGATTTTAGTTGTTGATGATGAGCCTAACATCCGGGAAATGCTGAGACAGTCCCTGGAAGAAGAAGGGTATAAAGTCGCGGAGGCCATTAACGGTATAGATGCTATTTCTCAGGCTAAAGCAGTCAAACCGGATCTAATTATTTTAGATGTAATGATGCCTCACATCGACGGTTTTGATGTGGCGGCGGTTCTGAAAAATGACCCGGATACTCGGGGGATTCCGATTATCATCGTCTCCCTGATTCAAGACCGAGAAAGGGGCTGCCGTTTGGGGGTCGATCGCTATTTTACCAAGCCTATAAATGTACCGGAACTGTTAAAGGAGATCGGCTTGCTGCTGCGGCAAGGGATGTCTAATAAGACGGTGTTGGTGGTGGTTAGCAATGGTTCAACTCTCAAAAGTTTGTCGGATGCGTTGGTTTTTCAGGGATATAATGTAATCGAGGCCTCTGATGCTGAATCATGCCTGGATCGAGTTAGAGCGATCGAGCTGGATTTGATTATTATGGAGGAAGCGTTATCTCAAGAGCAAGAATTGGTCAAAAATTTGCGCATTACTAAGGGCTTGGAAAAAGTCTCCATAATTGTTTTGGGAGATATTGCAGAGGATAACGGGCTGAGGAAACACATTCATGGGGGATTGCTATGAAAAAAGTTTTAATTGTGGATGATGAACCGAATATTCTGATTTTGATGGAGCAGGCTCTGGAAAAGTTGGAAGATGAGGATGATGTAGAGTTGCTGACTGCGAGAGATGGACTGGAGGCATTGAACATAATTAAGGAAGAAAAGCCAGATTTGGTTTTTCTAGATGTGATGATGCCGAAAATGAGCGGGTTAGAGGTATGCAATACGGTTAAAAATGAACTAGGGATGGAGGATGTTTACATTATTATGTTGACAGCTAAGGGACAAGAGTATGATAAGCAAAGCGGTATGGCTGTGGGGGCCAATCTTTACATGACTAAACCTTTTCGCCCCAAAGAAGTGCTGATCAAAGCTAGGGAAGTTCTGGGTTTGACTGCACAGATGTAGAGAGAGGTAGACAATTAATTGACAATAATTTTCTTTGGTTTTTAGTCGTTGATAACCCACCCAATAACGGATATAATGCCCCAACTAGAGTCGTGGAGAGCCAAAAATTTTAGACTGTGGAGTCAATCTAAAATCTAAAATCTAAAATCTAAAATCGACTGACTGGTTAAAAACTAATGACTGAGAATCCAGCACTCATGACTAATAGCAAAATAAATGGTTCGCATCAATCTCAAAAAATTGATTTCTAAGAAAGATTTGCGGGCGGTTATTGAGGGCGCGCTCGGTGTTTTGGATGCTCCGATCGCAATTCGGAATGTTGAAGGAACTATCTTATTTGGCGAAGACTGTCAGACATCTTTAAATACCTATCCTATCATCCTAGCCGATGAAGTTATCGGTTACGTAACAGGAACTGAAAAAGCAGCATTTATTGCCGATATGCTGAGTTATGCTGCCAGCACCGACTTGGATATAAGAACTTTGGCTGTTGATACTTTAGACAAGTACGAAGAAGTTAATTTTTTGTATGATTTTTCGAGCAAAATAGCTACTTGTTTGGGAGTTCATGAAGTCAGTCAATTGGTGGTGACAGAAGCTAAAAAATTGATTGAAGCTACCAATATTTCGGTGATGCTGATTAATGAAAAAATCGGCAAACTGGAGATTATTTCGGCACGCGGCAAAGAGTATAACAGCAAAACAAAAATTGGCCCAAATAGAGGTATAGCAGGTCATATTTTTGTTTCTGGTAAAGCTGAAATAGTCAATGATGTATTGTCCGATCCCAGATATGTTGCGGGAGACAATCAGATGCGTTCTCTGATTTGTGCACCTCTAACAACGCAGAATGGTACAATCGGCGTAATCAATATTAGTCATAACGAACCGGTAAACTATACGGCACAGGATTTAAAATTATTTACGGCTTTGGCATCGCAAGCGGCGGCGGCGATCGAGAATGCGCTTTTACATGAAAGTAAATTGCAGGAAGAACGGATTAAAAATAATTTGGAAAGATACCTTTCTCCCCAGGTAGTGCGAGCTGTTATCGAAGCGAAAGGAGATATTTATATGAATCCGACTAAGCGCAATCTAACGGTTCTTTTTTCGGATATTAGAGATTTTACTACTAAGTGTGAAGAGCTGCCTGCGGAAAAAATAGTGATGTATTTAAATGAGTATTTCACGGAGATGGTAGAGGTAATTTTTAGTCATGAAGGTACTGTGAATAAGTTTGTGGGAGATATGATTGTGGCTATGTTTGGGGCGCCGTCGGAAGTGGTCGATCGCGAAAGGAAGGCGATCGAAACTGCGATCGATATGCAGCGCCGGATTAGGAGAATGTCGATTGCTTGGATTACGGATAATTTTCTGACTGGTATTGGCATTAGTTCGGGGGAGGTTGTTGTTGGCAATATTGGTTCGCCGCAGCACATGGACTATACTGCGATCGGGGATGAGGTGAATATTGCATCAAGGTTACAGTCAATGGCTGAGGGAGGACAAATTTTGGTCAGCGATAGTGTTTATAGCGCTACTAAAGATATGTTTGAATTTAGGAAAATTGGCTCGGTGATAGTTAAAGGTAAGAAGAAAGCTGTCGAAACTTTTGAGGTAATTTATCAGAAATGAATTCATTAGTCATGAGTCATTAGTCAGCAGTCATTAGTCATTAGTATAGTCCTCGATGCAGAACCTAATTATGTAGGGTGCGCACTGCGCACCTTACCGCTTAGTCAGCAGTTAGGAGTTATTAATCATTAGTCAGATGGCAGAATGAAGAGGGAATAATATCGAGTTTTGGCGGTCTTGTCTGTTTATTTGCTAAACTAGAGGTTGCGCTCTGTCAATAAACCTTATATTTATGCACAGGTTATTAACTGGGAAACTGCGGGTAGACGATTTAACAATACCGATCGCAAATTTTCCAGCAAATCTATCGGGTACTAAAATTGTACAGCTTACTGACTTTCACTATGACGGGGTGCGGCTGTCGGAATGGTTGCTAGAAGAGGCGATTGCGGCGGCTAATGAAGCCGAAGCAGACCTGATTTTTTTAACGGGGGATTTTATTACCTACGATCCGGCACCTATTCACGACTTAGTGCAGCGATTGAAAAAGTTGCAAAGTCGGATGGGAATTTACGCGGTTTTGGGGAATCACGATCACTATTACCCAGGGGCAAAAATTAAGGTTGCTAATGCTTTGAATAACGCAGGTATTCGGGTGTTATACAATGAAGCAATTTATCCTTTGGGCTCTGAATTGGCTTTAGTTGGGTTGGCAGATTTTTGGTCTGGCGATTTTGAGCCTGAACCTGTAATGACATCAATAAATCCGGCGATTCCTCGGATTGTATTGTCTCACAATCCTGATACTGCTGAAAAGCTGCAAAAGTGGCGGATTGATTTGCAGTTTTCTGGGCACACTCACGGCGGTCAAATTGTGATTCCTGGTATCGGGCCTTTGTATGCTTGGGTGAGAAGAATTGGCTATTTGATTCCTCAACCAATCCGAAAGTTTATTCCTTTTTTGTCGGCTTGCGATCGAGTGGTGATTCACTGGGAATGGGCTAGCGGTTTGCATCAGGTTGGGAGTAATTTGCTGTACGTGAATCGGGGTTTGGGAACTTATGCGCCTGGGAGGCTATTTTGTCCGCCGGAGGTGACAGTAATTACTTTGGTTTGTCAAGAAGACTCGGCGGTTGAAACCGCGTCTACACAGACAAAACCCGCCTCCGCGGGTTGAAGACTGGACGGTTAAGATTAGGTTGTTTTCTTCAGTCCGCGTCCGGGGGAATACCCTTCTGCACAATTCATATTTTTAACTGGCTTCTGCAAAGCGATAGCCTCTGCCGTAGACTGTGTGAATTAGGACGGATTCGCCCGGTGCTTCTATTTTGCGCCGCAGAAGACTGGGCGGTTGAAACCGCGTCTACACAGACAAAACCCGCCTCCGCGGGTTGAAGATCGGAGGTACGGTTGAAACCGCCGTCTGATCTACGAGATTTTTTGGGCAATTCCTATTATTAACTGGCTTCTGCAAAGCGATAGCCTCTGCCGTAGACTGTGTGAATTAGGACGGATTCGCCTGGGGCTTCTATTTTGCGCCGCAGTAGGCGAATTTGAGCTGCTAATACGTTGCTGCTGGGTTTTTCTGCTTCACTCCACAAGTATTGGTGGATTTGTTCGTGTGTTAGTATTTGACCGGGATGCCGCATTAAGTATTCTAATAATTGACATTCTTTTTCTGATAGGTCAATTGTCCGATCGCCCCGATAGGCTATTTGATTGTCGTAGTCTAGCTGTAAATCTGCGACTTGCAGCCGCCCGACAGCCACTTCGGCGTCAAAAGTTGGAGGCCGCCGCAGCAAGGCGCGGACTCTGGCTAGGAGCTCTCGCAGTTCAAAAGGCTTGACTAGATAGTCGTCTGCGCCTGCGTCGAGTCCTTGTACGCGATCGTCTAGGGTATCTTTGGCGGTGAGAAATAGGACTGGTGTATTCCGTCCTTGCGATCGCAAATTCTGACAAATTGCCAGTCCGGTTTGTCTCGGCAACATCCAATCCAAAATTAGCAAATCGTAATTTCCCTGGATTGCTAAATTGTTGCCAGTCGCTCCGTCAAATGCCACATCAACTGTATAACCTTCGCGGCTTAAAACTCGACTCAAAGGGTCAGTTAACTCAACTTCATCATCAACTAAAAGAATCCGCATTCTGATTTAAGCTTTGAGATTTTAGGTTAAGTAAACTAATTTTTGCTACACCTTAAAATGTGCAAAACTTTCCGATTCACTGCAAGCTGCTGCTATCCATTCCTGGATTGCTGGCAGTGCCAAAATTGCATCAGCATAAGCTTTTGCTTGTGAATCTAATTTGACTTCGTAGGTGACAAAACGCATGACAACTGGGGCAAACATAGCGTCAACAATTGTGAATTTTCCGAACAGCATATCGCCGCCTGTGCCGAATTTTTGGCGGCATTCGCGCCAAATGGCAAAGATGCGATCGATCTCTGCTTCGACACCGGGAGTCATGCCTTCTCCGGGATAGCGGTTGCGGCAGTCCATCGGCATATTTTCGCGCAGATTTTGGAATCCTGCGTGCATCTCGGCGCAGATGGAACGGGCGATCGCCCTTTGCGCGACATCCGCCGGCCACAAATGGTGCGCGTAGCGATCGGCAACGTACTCGCAAATTGCTAAAGATTCCCACACTTTCAGATCGCCGTCAATTAAAACAGGCACTTTTCCCGAAGGAGAATAGCGTCGAATTTCCTCGTGGGTTGTCGGGCTATCTAGGGGGATTCTCACTTCGGCAAATTCCAGTCCTGCTTGTTTCATAGCCAGCCAAGCGCGCAGCGACCAAGAGGAATAATTTTTGTTGCCAATAACAAGTGTCAATTCGGTCATAGTTTAGCTTTCAGCTATTTGAGATCGCCCGTTCAATTTTAAGTTTTAGAGTTGAATACACTGTTAGATGCGTGACACACCAACCTCTGCAAGCATTTTATATTAACAGCCTCCCAGCGTTCCGCGTTTTTCTGCAAACGGCGATCGGGGGGCTGTACCGAACACACCTGATTTGGCATTGAATGATCTGTGTCGGTCGAGTTTGACATCGTTAGCGGTAGGTACGACCACTGTATAGTGCATTTCCTCGGCCTCTACACCGCCGCCTGAGAGGATTTCATCTACTGTAATTTTCAGGGAATCCGGGTCTACACTGTGAAATTCTCCGTCAAATTCTTGACTGTCAAACTCTTGATTGTTTTCCATACTGACCGCCCTTTAAAAAACTGACTAAATATAATATATACCCAAACAAAGGATCGAGCAATACCCGAAATTTATTTTTCGCTGTGAACTCTATGTGTTATTCTGGGTTTGGTAAAAGCTGTTTCTGCTTTTGCCGCGAGCGCCCCCTTCCCAAATTGAGCAATTTACACTCTAAAAATTGACATGATTACTGTTGCACTTCCCAAAGGCGGACTGTTAGGAGATAGCATTCGATTGTTTAAATCGGTTGGATTAGACTTTAGTGCTTTTCTCGATTCCTCTAACCGCCAACTTCAAATTTATGACCCCACCGGAACTGCTAAAGCTTTGCTAGTCAGGACGCATGATGTCCCGGTTTATGTGGAATACGGTCAAGCTGATTTGGGGATTGCGGGTTATGATGTATTGCGGGAAAAAAAGCCGAAAGTTGCTAATTTAATTGATTTGAATTTTGGCAAGTGTCGGCTATCGGTGGCGGTGAAAGAATCTAGTCCCTATCGGCGAAGTGTGGATTTGCCTCCTCACGGTAGAGTTGCTTCTAAGTTCGTAAACTGTGCGAGAGAATATTTTCATAATTTGAATTTGCCTGTGGAAATTGTGCCGCTTTACGGTTCTGTGGAGTTGGGGCCGATTACGGGTATGTCGGAGGCTATTGTGGATTTGATTTCTACTGGCAAAACTTTGCGAGAAAATGGTTTGGTGGAAATTGATGTTTTGTTTCACAGTTCGGCTTATTTGATCGGTCATCCTTTGAGTTACCGTTTGAATGCGGGGGGAGTTAATGAGTTGATTGGGAAGTTGAGAGAACAAGTTTTGGCTACTGTTTGATGTGGGTTTAAGTTAGAGTTATCTTATAGGTTTGTCATAGATAAGAATTGGCGGTTTAAACCGCCAATACACAAACTAAGGATCGCGAATTAAATAACTTACAATTTTAATTGTTATTGTGGGATGGGCGTCCCGCCCGTCCTTTTTGGACGGGCGGGACGCCCATCCCACAAACTTATGGAAGTTATTTAATTCTCATTCCTAAGTCGCAGCAGATGGGGACTGGAGAATAAATTTGGGATGCTACAAACGGGTTTTATTTAGCTCATTTTTGAGCTGATATTTGTAGGTATAAGACCTAGTTTTTCCTGGCATCTTTCTATATATAAACTGACGACTGTATCAGCAGGGTTTTGGGCGATTAGTTGCTGAAAATATCCCAAGGCGGCGACAAATCTTTCGGATTGCCATCCTTGAATTCCTTTGTCAAATAAAACCTGGGTAAGCTGTTTTGCCTCAGAGTCGGGACTTGAGGCTGCCCAGATTTCGTAGATTTCAATGGCTTGCTGCTTGCCGCGCGGGGTTACTCGATCGATCCAGCGATAGTAATAGTTGTTGCTGGGCGAATGGCTGTCGGCTGCTTTCGCGTGAGAAGTTGAAATCATACTCTTCCCTGTTTTTGCTTCCAAGTCGCACTTTAATAATAGACTTTCTTTTGAGTTTGAGTTCGGACTTATGCTATTTAGAAATTCTCTCGCATGAACGATCGTATTTTCGCTAATAATAATTTGGCAGCCGTATATTTTGGTTAAATTTTCTAACCGAGAAGCTGTATTTACTACATCGCCGATGACTGTAGAGTCCATCCGGCGATCGGAACCCAAAGTCCCGATCATGCCGATACCGGTGTTAATTCCTGTACCGATATTGACTGGAGATTCTAAATTGTATTTGTGGCGTTCCAAATTAAATTCCTGCAAACTTTCTTGCATTGCTACTGCGGCTTCGATCGCATTTATTGCGTGAGAATTCGGCTGGTCAAATACTGCCATGATGGCATCGCCTAGATATTTGTCAATAAACCCGCCGTGGGAGGTGATACATTCGTTCATTTTAGTAAAAAAAGCGTTCAGCCATTCAAAAGTCTCGCGTGCTTCTTGGGATTCGGCGATCGCCGTAAACCCGCGAATGTCGCAAAACAAAATAGTCAACTCTTCTTCTGTGACATTGCCCAACTGAATCGATTCTATTCCTTGAGGTGCAATTCGTCCGAGCAACTGCTGTGGCACAAATAGATGAAATTTTTCGGAAAGATACTCATTAGCCTCCCAAGCTGCGGCGATTTGGCGTTTGCTTTGCTCTTTTACCTGCTGGTTGAATTGGGAGGATACAGCTTGCGATCGCATTTGGCTCAACTGTAAAATATTTTCAACTTTTGCCAGCAACAAGCGACTGTTAAAAGGCTTGGTTAAATAATCATCAGCCATTATTTCTAATCCTCGGAGACGAGAGGTATCGTCATCGAGGGCTGTCAAAAAAATCACTGGTACTGTTTGCAATGCCGTATCATTCCGCAGGCGATCGCACACATCAAAACCGTCCATCTCTGGCATCATGATATCCAGTAAAATTAAATCGGGTCGAGATGCGCGGGCGAGGGAAAGGGCTTCATCGCCCGATCGCGCTGATACTGTGGCGTATCCTTTGAGTTGCAATAACTCTTCCAATAAAATTAGATTAGCTGGCTCGTCATCAACCAACATGATGCAGTGCGACTTGTTTGACATGGAATATGATAGGTAAAGTTTGTCACCGATCGGCAAGGACGAAGGATTGAGGGATTTAGCTAGGATTGACGCACGATCGCCTAGAAATCGGATTTTTGCCGAAAATACTGCATCCAGACTTTTAATCGGAGTAAAAAACCCGGTTTCTTTAGTCTAATAGCGTCCAGAACTGATTGTGTTGTATTCTTTAGCCTTTCCCCTCGTTCCTGAAAAGAGATGTCCCTGATCGATCACCGAAATAGTTGAGTTAGCTTAGTAGATGTTGATTTTACATTCAATTTAAAATTTCTCTACTATTGAGTTTAGCGTTTCGCATCATGAAATGTAATAAATTACACCTTTGTGGTAGTGAACCCAGGATTAGTGGCCGTGGGAAAAGTAGGACAGCAGTGGCAAATACCATAGTGCGATCGAAAACAGCCTCACGTAGGGCTGTTTTCTTTTTCCCTAATACTCCTAGACGCACGGGTGGCCAGAAACCGGGTTTTTTTACGAAAATCCTCTGCTATAGTCCGCAGATTAGGTAAAAAACCCGGTTTCTTTGTCGGGAGTGCGTAAGTTCTGCCTAAAAAAACCGATTCCTACGATCGGTTATCGGCCATGATGTGTCAAATCAGTGCGATCGGGCAAAGCAAACACAACTTTTAATCGGATATCGGGGACTTGCTGGCGACACAACTGAAGATGTCCGTCAGCGTCCGATCGATTGCGGTATCGCCCGACAATCGCCCATTGCAAATTGGGCAGCAAACGGGCAACCGCCCAAGGCTTGAGGCACTCTTTGTAAGTCATAATGGTTTTGTCTCCATTGCATAAGGGAGCCAGAGCCAGCGC
>Ga0335395_10000775_pt1 | contig 20263 bp, 16 predicted proteins | sample MAT02_FD_205744 | JGI IMG/M metagenome (GOLD analysis project Ga0335395, IMG submission 205744) | Freshwater microbial communities from Lake Fryxell liftoff mats and glacier meltwater in Antarctica - MAT-02 (spades assembly) (version 2) ...
GATGTTGGCCCTACCGCTGTCGCTGTGTTTGGGATTGAGTGCGCTGCATCGGCGACAGTGGGAGTCACTTTTGCAGCAGCGTCTGGCTGCAACTGCGGAAATAGCGGTTGTTCAACAACGGGAAAATTGCCTTGATGCTGCGGCAATTAGTTCGATTCAGGAACGAGTTTTGAGGTTGGAGAAGGCTAATTTACCACCGCAAGTTACGCAATTGCAGCAGTGGGTGGCTGATTTGGACGATCGCATGGATGAATTGGGCGATCGAACTCAAAACATCAATGAAATGCAGCAGCAATTAGCAGCCCTCAAACGATTAGCATCTGTCCCTGCCAAAAAAGGTCGCGGGCGAGTAGCCATATTTATTGATGGCGCTAACCTGTTTTATGCAATTGCGGAATTGGGAATCAGAATTGATTATACCAAATTACTGAAATTTTTAGTAGGAGATGATACTTTATTTCGAGCTTTTTATTATACTGGTGTAGAGGCAGGCGATGACAAACAGCGGGGCTTTTTGTTGTGGATGCGGCATCATGGGTTCCGGGTGGTGTCTAAGCCGGTGTTGCAGCGACTCAAAATAATCTAGGAAATGCCTACAAGGACAAAATCACAGGCAACCGGGCTGAGAATATTGATGCGGCGATTCGTTGTTTCCGGTTAGCCTTAGAATTTCGGACTCCCACCACTCTACCCCTAGATTGTTTGCAATCTGGCAGAAATCTCGGCAATCTTGCCTTCAGAGAAGGTTTGTGGGAGACTGCCATTGAGGGATACGAACTCGCCATTAATGCCGTCGAACAAAGTCGCAGTTGGTCAACCACCGATGCTAGCCGTCAAGAAATTTTAGCCGAGTCAATAGATGTTTACGAAAACATCATTCAAGCCTACGTCAACAGCGGCAAAATTGACAAAGCGATCGAATATGTAGACCGTTCTAGTTCCAAGCGTCTAGTAGACTTAATGGCAAGTAACGACCTCTACGCAGGCGGCGAAATTCCTCCCGAAGTTCAGCAATATTTGCAGCAACATGATACACTGCAAGCACAAATTGATGCCGAACGAGAACGCCTGCAAGCTGACTTTGACTCTAGCCAACAACAGACAGACAAACCAACAGACAAAGGCAGTTTAGCCCTCGCCCGCGCCACGAGAGAAGCCGCCACCCAAACCATCATCGAGTTGGAAGCCCAGAAACAACAAGTCTGGGAACAAATGCGCCGTTTAGACCCTGTTTTAGCCGGAGAAGTTCAAGTCACTCCCCTAGATTTTGCCACCATCCAAAAACTCCTCGACTCCCCCAAAACCGCCATCCTCAATTTCTTCACCACCAACAACGACACCCACATTTTCATCATCTATAAAAACCAATCACCGCAACTGCACACCTGCACCGGCTTTGGCTATCAAACTTTGCAGGAGTTAGTCGTTGACGAATGGTTAAATCCATATCTTAACAAGAAAAATGATGGCGGCATTTGGTATGCAAAAATCTCTGAATTTTTGCAAAGAATAGCCGAAAAATTGCAACTCACAACCTTAGTCGAAAAACATCTAACAAACATTGAAGAACTGATTATCATCCCGCACCTATTTTGGCATCAAATTCCCTTTGCAGCCTTACCTTTAACTCGCCCCACTCAGAACAATTCTCAGCCACCGGAAAATCAACCATCAGGAAAGATGCGCCAAGTCATCGAAACCTTTACCCGACTGGAGAAGAAAAACAGCGCCATAAATAATATCAGTACAATTCCCCCTGAAACTGAAATACTGTCAACCCAATACTTAGGCGATAAATTCCGCCTGCGTTATGTTCCCAGTTGCCAGATTTTGCAATATTGCCAACAGCGTCCCCCCCTAGACAAAATTAATTACGGCACTGTAGAAGATGCAGATGGTACACTTTCTGGTGCAGGGTTTGAAGGAGAAAAAATCGCCCAACTCTACAATATCCCCAAAAATCAGCGGTTAAGAGGTATCACCCAAGCCACCGTTAAAAATTATCGCCAATTAGCTAACCAAGTCCAAGTTTTGCACTCCAGCCATCACGCCTCATCGCGCCTCGATAGCCCCTTAGAATCGCGCCTAATTCTTGCCGATGGCAATATTACTTTAGGTCAAATCATGACCCCTGGGTTTCGACTTCCCAATCTCTCCGATGTGTTTCTTTCCTGTTGCGAAACCAATCTCAGTGTGGTTGGCATTAGCGATGATATTTTATCATTATCAACAGGGTTTCTCTGTGCGGGGGCGCGGAGTGTGGTGAGTACCTTGTGGGCAGTTGATGATTTAGCCACAGCTTTATTTTCGATTAGTTATTATCGCTATCGCCACGAAGGCAAAAGCCGTCCAGAAGCCTTGCGAAAAGCACAAAATGACTTGCGTAACTTGAAACTGGCAAAGGTACAAGCTGATTTAGTATCGGAATTTAAGTTAGTCAATCAAGCGCGGCAAGCTGCTAGGGATGAACTGAAAAGAGCAGATAAAAGTTCAGTAAATCGTCAGCAATTAGAGGAAGACGTGAGAAATTTAACCACTATTTGTGACGCGATTCATAATTTTCAGACTGAAAGATTGCCGTCTTACGGTCAACAAGAATATCCTTTTGCCGATCCCTTTTATTGGGCTGGGTTCATCTGTTCCGGTTTAGCTTGATAAATGTGTTTGGAGTAAGCTGTTTAGGGCTTTGAGGACTTCAGTCCTCACTACAAACTAATTTGTGATCTTCGGCAACTCTGCATAACGATCGCCCTTACTGTCGATATAGCAGTAGCACCGTAAGGAGAGCAACAGCCATGAGCCGATATTACCACCCGACGCGCCACACCCGCAACAGCCTGCAACCAACCGCCGCACCCACTCAAACAAACACAACTTGGTTCAAGTCGCCGGCGATTATTTTAGCAATGCTTCTAGGTGTTGGCGCTGTCGGCGCTACCCTATTAGTTGAGTTTACCACCCAGCACGTCATCCACGTTCGCGCCGACGACAGTTCCGATTCTGCTAAGAAATACACCGAACAGCGACAACAACACTGTCAAGCAAGCGTTCAGCACTACAAACCAGGCGATACTGCTATTAACATCGCTTTTGCCGATCGCCCCGTCACCACCCAAAATATCTCCATTCTCAACAGTTTATCTGTACTCGGTCAGTGCCAAAATACCAAGGCCCCGATTAGCAACAAGCAGCCCGGTACTTCTCTGATTTTACTCCTAGAGCGCATTCAAAACGTTGTCAAAAAAGAGCGCGATCGCAAAAATAACAATCCCGTAGTGGTGACAGTCGAGATCCAAGATAGCGAACCGGGGCCAAATCAGCCCAATCCCAAGGATCTTCAGCGCGTTAAGACACTTGTCCGCAGCATTATCTCTGGCGGAGGTGCGATCGCGATCGCCGTTGAAGATGAAGCATTAAGAAACCAGCTAGACACAGCCTTAACTGACGAGGGAAATGTACAAATTTCCGCTTTCAACAATATCGCTTCCTCTGTTGATTGGGCTTTTACAACAGGTCGCAAAACCCACAATCAGTAACCTGAAAAAGCAATCAATAATACCAATTATAAAAAGTATTGCTACATCTAGCATCTGTAGGGAAACGGCATTGCCGTGTCCTTGCCGGGAACTTTTATGACAGAACGAGTCGGAATATCAGGGGAATCTCGCATCGCTGATTCCCGCATAGAAGACATGGCTCCGATTGCTAAGAAACAGCATTCACCAACAACGAAAAAAGCAACTAAAATTGTTGTCGCTATCATAGGCACTCTGACATTCAGTGCAGGAACCCAAGTCCTCACATCGCGTCTGGGTGCAGCCGCATTACCTGCGGCAATGCTTGGGGGCGGCCTGGCGACTTTTTTGGTAGACGATCGCGCCACCAAAACTATTACGAAAATGCGAATTACTCACAGTACCAAACAAGAACTGCAAGCGATCGCCCGCCAACAGCAGGCTCATCCTCCAGTTAATGAATTGGACGAACGATTTTACTCGCTCCAGACAGCATTAGTGCAGCAAGTTGAGGGCAGAAACCTGGAAAAACAATTGCTGATAGATGCCGTACTAGCCGTGTCGATGAGTGTAGCAGAATGGACGATCAATCTGTGGATTATCTCACAAATGGGCTTGCCAGGGGGATTTTTGATAGAGGCGATCGCAGCAAGTTTGCCCATCACGATTATTTGGATGGCCGCGGCGTTTCAGAGCGATCGTTTTGAATTACCAGAACACTATGCCGATTTGATGCACAAATATGAGTCTTATCTATTTCCACCTTCAGGAATGCCGGAAGCAGAAGTAACAGAATTGTTGGCAGATAAGGAAGCTCAAGAATCTCGCATTGACTGGCTAGTGAAATTCGTAGCTGACGGAGATGACGGCGGGCGGCTGAAGAATTTGGCGATGGCGGAGGCTGACTATGACTTGAACTTAGCCCGCAAGGAGAAGCAACAATTGGAGGAAGAGCGCAATTGTGCGATCGAACAGCGTCTGTTTCAACACCGCGCTGAAGTTGCCGAACTTCCGAATCTATTCCGAGCATCAAAGACGGATATAACAGGCTGGAGTCCTCAACAAATGAGGGAAAACAAGCAAAGATTAGAGCGGTTGCGAGTGCAGTGGGTGCAGCATAAAACTGCTGAATTGGAAGCTACTCAGGCTCAAGATATCCAGTTAATTATTCCTCACCGCTACAGCACCAAAATTCAGCAGCGGGAGGAGGATATGGCTGAAGCCCAAAAGCGGTACGAGGAGGGACGGGACAACTGGAGCGAGGAAAATGAGGGCGCTGAGGGCGATTTAGGTGATGCGGCTTAGTCAGTGATGCGGCTTAGGTGATGCGGCTTAGGGCGATCGAGAGTGGGTGAGGTGGGGGGTGCTTTCTAGGTGATAATGGAAGCATCCCCTTTTTTCTTGACCTTTCAACTATGCACGAACTCGATCGCCAACTTGAAGGACTGGTATCGCAAGCCCAATTATATCCAAAAATGACCGATTTAAGAAAACGAAAAATCATACAGGATTTATGGGATACTATGCTTCCTAGTGCAACAAGGCTTCGTAGAGCAAGACCTACTGATGATGAAGCAAGACGCAGATTAGCACATATAAAAAAATGGGCTAACGACCAATACAGCAAGTATTTAGAAGGTGATTTTCAGGAAGATTGGTCTGATGTTGTAGCAGAAGTTCAACGTGAAATTCTGACCAAACTTGATATTTACAACAAAGGAGTAGATTATCAGATATTTCAAAAATGGCAGATTTTCTCTGAAATTAAAAACCTCAAAAAACCACAGCCAAATTATTTACAATTATCCAAAGATTTAGAAAACTTTCGCCGCCTCTTCAAAAATATCAGAACAAAAGGTACAGCTTGTGAAAGTCTCTGTTCTCAAAATCCCAGACAGCGAGATTTGCAGCAATCTTTGAATGATTGTTCTGAGGAAACAAAACAACTTTTGCTCGCAGAAATACCTAAATTTAGCCGTCGCTTTCAACAAAGGCGAACCAAAAATGGAACTAAAGTCTATCCTCCTGAAAAAGCTAAACTCCTACAGCAAGCCTGCGAAAATCTCTGCGCTGGAATTCAGAATCAAGAAGTATATTTACAGCAATCATGGAATACTTTTTGCGATGAAGTGCAGCAACTTTATTCTCCTCTGAAATTTTGGAACTGGTTTAAGTATTATATCAAAAAACGGTTCATAGATATTATTCGCAAGCGAATAAATATAGTTTCAGGAGATGCCAAAGTTGAGACATCGGAGGAAAATTCTACAACTCAGACGCGACTTGATAAAGTTAAAGCAAAAGCCGAGTCCAAAATTTCTGTCGATGTAATCAGACTTATTCATAAAGATCCAGATGGAATCTTTGCAGCAAAACATATTACGAATTTTTCTGATGTTAACTTTCGCGAAATCGCTCTTGTGAAATTTCAAGAATTTAACTTGGAAAAAATTAATCAACATTTTGGCGATCGAGTCAGCGCTCAGACAACCATCAGCTCTTTCTATAGTCGCAATTGCCATTATTTCAAGCCCATCATCGAAGAGTATTTAGAAGCTCAGCTAGCATTACCAAAGGCTGTTATTGAACAAATCGTCAATGACTCCGAAGGGAAGTATAATAGAAGAAGAATGCCAGAGCATTCTCAAATCAGTTTCAAAGGGATAATTGAGGATCGATTAAGCGGTGTTCAGTCTTGGAAAATTCTGGCAGGACAATTAAAAGTCAATGTCACGGACTTAATTTATTTTTATCTAGATGCTATCCGTTATTTCAAACTGATGACTAAAACCAATCCTCGAATCCGCACCAGTAAGAACAATAGTCAACCTATAGATAAATAAACAGGAGTTAACAGCCATGACATACACCAGTAGTTCAATGTTTACAGTACCGCTAACATCCAAAGCTTACAAACTAGCTAAGTCTTTTCAAAGTCAATATGAAAATCCGGTCAAAGCCCAACAGGTTTATCTCAACACTCTTGCTGTTTATGCAGTAGATTCTTACTGTCAGTGCTTGGGAATTGAAACAGACTTAGAAGCTTCGGAAAGTCTCAATTCAGTCCTACAGCCTTTAATGAATATTGCGGATTTAGAAATAGAAGGAATTGGCAAATTAGAATGTCGTCCCGTGTTACCGGAAGATAAATTTTGTGATATTCCGGCGGAAACTTGGGAAAATCGCATTGGTTATATTGCTGTCGAAATCAACGATTCATCCAGAGAAGCAACTCTATTAGGATTTTACCCGCCCATCAATGCTTTAGAAATGATGGAACGATTTTCTCTTGATGATTTTAAGCCTCTTGAAGCGTTTTTAGACCATCTCGATCGCCTAGAATCAGCCCAAGATTTTTTACACAGCTATGATGAAGTGGCTATCAAGGTAAGAGAAAGATTAAATGCCGAGCCTCTTTCGGAAATTGTAGCTCAAATCGAACGAATTGTTCGGACTTGCAAACGAGATAACTGGCGCTATGCTGGGGGGGATTTCTTAGCTAATTATGTTAATTCTGAACAGGGAATAGCTTTCAGAAGTGCTCCATCTCGTTCTGAGCGAGACGAATCTAATCGATCGCAAAACAGTGATTTACAAGAGTTGGCTGAAGATTTGCTAGAAAAGTTGAGTGAAATTTGGGGTATACAAAAGGAAGAGGAAAACTCTGTTTGGATTGACTTGAGCGAATGGTTCCAAAATTCAGAAAGTTTACTTAGGTATAATTTCAAAACCCTTGAATCTTTTTTGCTCGAACAGCAAGAAAGTTTAGTATTTCGATTCGCGACTACACCCCGATCGCGCAATGCAGCAACTGAAGACAGTATAGCAAATATTACGGGGGTGCAGAAAATACAACTGCAAGAACACGCTTTAGCTTTGGCTGTGTGTTTGCAACTAGGAACAGACCATAAAACGGATGTACTTCTACGATTGTATCCTGCCGGGGATAATACTTGTCTACCGAGTGGGTTGCAATTGATTGTCATAGATAGTGAATCTGGGGAGATGTTCTTGGAAGCTCAAGCGCGAAGTGCTGATAATTGGATTCAATTACAGTTCCGAGGTGAACCCGGAGAACGTTTTAGCGTTAAGCTAGCGCTTGGTGATTTGAGTGTTACGAATAATTTCGTGATTTAATCTGCATAATTTGTGTTCCTGTGCCCGATTAAGAAATATAAGCAACATTCAAAATCGTTCAAAGGAGTACAAAAAATGCTCACCAGTCCCAATGGCAAGACACCAGCGCTGTTAAGCTTCCAGACACTCTCTGTCTTCGTGCTTCTTGCAACTTTCTTCACCCTCTCAGCAACGGCTGCAAAAGCCCAACTGAGAGTTGGCAACTCCATGTCTTGCGGACAGGTGCGGATGCACGGTGGCATGGGAGGCGTAGGTTTTAATGGTCAAACAATGAACATTTGCATCCCTAACAACGCCCTCCAGAATTCCTTCCAGCCAACGTCCAACCGAGGGGTTTATTTAACCATTCAGCCGATTCCGCCTTCACTGCTGGGGGCGACGCGGCTGAGGTAAATAGGGATTGAGTGAGATCAGAAGTGTTTTTTAGGTGATAATGGAAGTGCCACTTTTTTTATCTGATTCTAGCCCGTATGGATGATGCGTCGTTATGCCTATTGATTGGACAAGCCTTAAACGATCCTAAAAGGGCTGAGATACTAGCACTGGCGATCGACCAGTTGCCAGAAGTTAAGAGATATCTCAATCCAGGTTGGCAACCCTATTATGAGCAAGCTTTGCCAACAACACAAAAAGATGTTCAGAGGAACATTAATAAGTTTCCTCAAATCTCTAAATTGAATATGGGAGATGTCGATCACAAAAATACATCGGATTCTGCTCAGGTTCGGAAATGCTTTATTAACTGGGTGCTGATGATTCTCAAAAGAGATTGCCATGATGTTAAGCGCAAAAAACGTCCAATTATTGTTAGCACGGACACTCCCATAGGAAAAGATGGCTTAACAATTGAACAAACAATAGATAGCCGTCAAACTTGGAACCTAAACGATATTCCTACCCTTGATGATTTAGATATTATCATAGCTGAAGAAGAGTTTGTAGAAAATCAAAAAAAGGTAGCGTTAATCCAGAGTTTGCTAGAAGAAAAATTATCAAACTGCTATCCGGCTGGATGCCCCCAAGGAAATTGTTATGAATTAGTTCAAAGGAGGCTATTGAGAACACCACCACAACAATGGCAGGAGATTGCCAAAGAATTACAAACCCCTTACGGAACTGTCACTGCTCACTGGAATAGAAAATGTAAACCGCTCCTAAGTCAAATCGAGCAAAATCAATCATTGTAATCAAAGGAGTTAAAACGATGATAGCTACAGCAAACATTTATTTAAATATTCAGTTAACCAAGCAAGCGCATGGAGATGGTCGTACATTTGCATCTAAGCAATGCAGTCAGGAGAAAGCTAAACAAGTTTACCTGAATACGCTAGCAGTTTATGCTGTTCGTAGTTTCTTGGAATGGCTGAATATAGAAACAGATTTAGCCGCCGGAGACAGTTGGAATTCGGTGATTAGATTATTCAATGATGTGGCAGATTTAGTTATTCCTAATTTGGGTAAACTGGAATGCCGTCCTGTTTTGCCAGGAGAAACTGTTATTACTTTGCCCCCAGAAGTAACAGAAGACAGAATTTGCTATATTGCAGTTCAGTTTCAGGAACAATTGAACGAAGTGCAGCTATTGGGATTTATGCCTGCTTTAGATCCAGAAGAGCCTTTGTCACAAATTGAAATCGCCAATCTTCAACCCATAGAAAACTTAATTGACTACCTCGATCGCCTAGAATCAGCCCAAGATTTTTTACACAGCGATGATGAAGTGGCTGTTAGTGAACTTGGGGGTAAAAATAGCTTAACTCAGTCAGATGATCCAGGAAACACACCAGAGGTGTTGAGGCAATGGCTTGAGGGGATCTTCAGGCAAGATTGGCAGCCCAAGGAAGCCGTCTTCGCGACTTCTCGTAGAGGGCCTGAACAATCACCAGAGGTCAGTCGTGTTAAGCTGATTGACTTAGAGAGTCATGTGGTAGCGTTGTTCGTTTCGGTTTTGTTAGAATCAGAAAATGAATTGAGTATTTATTTACGCTTGTATCCAGTAGGTAGTGCAATCTATCTGCCCCAAGGTGTACAATTAATTGCTGTAGATGATGAATCAGGAGAGATTATTTCACAAGCGCAAGCCGAGGAAGTACATAACTGGATACAAATCAATTTTAAGGGAGAAAATCAGGGCGATCGCTTCAGTGTCAAAGTAGGGCTGGGCGATATCAGCATTACCGAATTTTTTACAATTTGAGCGGAAGTAAGCTATAGGTTAATACCAATGAGTAAGGTAGTTGTATTCGATTTTTCAGAAAGTGATTCTGAACAAGGATTTAGGGTCAATATTTACCTGGGAAAAGATGGCCTGAATCCTGCTGTAAAATTCAGAGCAAAGCTGAGTCCACCGACAGAAATACTCAAAGAATATAAAAATTGGAAGGAAGCTTTTGATGGAATAAATGTTGGCAAAGACAAATTTCAAGCAGATCCGAATAGTAATTTTCGAGGTTTTAGAGCTGGAAAACCATCAAAAGCTAGTCCTCGTCAGTCTGCAGATAGCCTCGCACAAAACCTCAATAATTGGCTAAGTTCAACAGATAAAGAAGTTCAAAAAATCAGCAGAGAGTTAAACAAATATCTCAATAAAAGTGACGAAATTAGAGTAATTATTCAAACAGAAAGCTTGGAATTACAGCGCTTACCCTGGCATTTGTGGGAAGTTTTTTCTAAGAATTTTCCTCGGACAGAAATTGCGGTTAGCTTGCCAGAGTTTCAAGAACCACAAACTCATCCGCTTGCAAGCAAGAATCAAGTAAAAGTTTTAAGTGTTATTGGAAACAGTCAGGGTTTGGATATAGTTCCAGATATGCGGGAAATCAATGGGTTGCCGGGGGCTGATGTAACGCCTATTGACAATCTTACAAAGCAGAAATTAATTGAAAAGCTAGAGGAAGATAACTGGGACGTTCTCTTTTTTACAGGGCATAGTAACAGTGAGCAAGAAACGGGTTACTTGCATATTAATTCAACTGATAGGTTAAACATTGCTGACTTGAGTGATGCTTTCACAACTGCGATTAGTCGGGGTTTGAAGTTAGCAGTTTTTAACTCTTGCGATGGATTGGGATTAGCACGACAACTGACAAACTTACACATTCCTCAAATCATTGTGATGCGGGAATCTGTACCAGATGAGGTTGCACAAGACTTTTTGAAGCATTTTCTCAAAGCTTATTCTCGCGGTAGGTCTTTGTATGCTTCCGTCCGACAGGCCCGACAAAGACTCGAAGAAAACTGGAACGAAATATATCCTGGTGCTAGTTGGTTGCCAGTCATTTGTCAAAATCCTGCTGAACTCCCTATGACATGGTTTGAACTGCGTCAAGGATTTCGTTCTACCAGTCGCCGACCACAGTTGCGGGATGATAATGAAACGACTCTTTTAAATAAAGTTAAAGAATTCTGGATAGAAGGCTTACTAGAAAAGTCGTTACACGGCAGACTTCGCATAGAATTGGGTTTAGAGGAGAGATTGGACGCGATCGCACATCCTTGGGGTATGGTATGGGAAACACCCGAACAACTGCGAACAAATTTAGACCCAGGAACTAGAATTATCGATGTCTTTGATCGCATGGGAATAGGGGGAACGCTTTTAATTTTAGGCGAACCAGGATCGGGAAAAACTACCAGCTTATTAGAATTTGCTGAGGATCGAATTGCTCATGCTGAACAAGATATAGAACTGCCAATTCCAGTAGTCTTTAACTTATCTACTTGGAGAGGTGGGAGGCAAACTCTCTTTGATTGGCTAGTCGAAGAACTTTGGGGGAAATATAGGGTTTCTAAAGCTTTGAGCAAAGATTGGATCGGCAGTGAAAAATTGCTACCTCTTTTAGATGGTTTAGATGAAGTTCGCGATGATCGGCGGGAGTCCTGCATTCAAGCGATTAATCAGTTTATTCAAATGTATGGAAAAACAGAAATTGTTGTGTGCAGTCGTATTAAAGACTACGAGAGGCTAAAAACGCGATTTAAATTTCAAGGAGCCATTTTTATAGATGACGTGAAGGAGCGACAAATAGAAGACTATCTTTGACAAGGCTGGCTCAGGTTTGACAGCATTAAGAACTGCATTAAAAACCGATCAAATACTTAAAAAATTAGCGAAGTCGCCGTTAACTCTCAATGTGATGACATGGGCGTACTGGAATGATAAAGAGTTGCCGAGAATTAATTCGTTTGAAGAAAGACGCAAACATCTTTTTGACAGATATATTCAACGAATGTTTGACCGCCGCAAGAAAGAAGATTCAAAAGACCCCAATCAAGGAGGTACAGAGCAACCTTACTTACAAGATCAAACTGAGGGCTGGCTAAATTTTCTTGCATATCAGATGATGCAAAAGTCTCAAACTATCTTTTTAATTGAGGAAATTCAACCTGATTGGTTAAAATCTGATTTAGCCAAAAATATATATTCTATTCTGTATGCTTTCGTAAATGGTTTGCTACTATTTTTGTTAATTAACTTTACATTTATAATAGGATCTTTGTTTTTTCAAGGAAGTTTAGAGTATGAGTCTATTAAACTTTCTCTTTGGGGAGGACTTATTTCTGGACTAATTTATACTGTGACAACTCTTATCACAAACTACGAATCTGTATTCAGCAATGAAAAAACACAAATTCAAACCATTGAAACTTTAAAATGGTCGTGGAAAAGATTTTGGAGAATCTTACCTTCCAGCATTCTATTATTGTTTATATTTCTTCAAATCGCTAAATCTTGTTTCAATAAAGAATGGATTACCTTTGAATTTTGGAAAATAATTGAAACTAACTTAATTGTAGGTTTTGTACCAATCATTTTAACGAAGGTCATGGAAGGACCGAATTTAGATATAGACAAAAAAACATTTCCTAACCAAGGGATTCGACTGACAGCAATTAATTCAGCTTTATTTAGTGTGCCTTATGTCTTTATTGGCACTTTGGTTTTTTGGGGAATATTTATGTGGCAAAAATTCGACTTAATAACTAGCTTATCCGTTGCACCAATAGGTGGAATTTTCTATGGATTAACTATGTGGTTCTCCTATGCAAAAGCAATTTTTCAGCACTTTTTTGTACGACTTTTACTTCGCTGTTATGGATATATTCCTTGGGATTATGCTCATTTCCTTGACCACGCCACTGAGCGCATTTTTTTACAAAAGGTTGGCGGTGGCTACATCTTCATTCATCGACTACTCCAAGAGCATTTTGCCAATCGGAAGGAAAATGAAGTGAAAAAATGAATAGATATCATCTACAAGAAACTTCATTAGGCAATTTTATAAATACTTTTCACCTGAGTTAACCGAGTAGCAAATAGCAACGCCGCTAAAATATCATCCCGTTCTAAATCATCATAGTCCGCTAAAAATTTCTCAATACTCATCCCAGAACTCAGTAACTCTCAAATAAACTCAACCGGATAACGCAATCCCGGAATGCAGGGTTTGCCATGACAGATATTTGGATCGAGAGTGACTCGCTGCAAAAGTGAGTTATTCATGCTAGTTTTCGTCAACTAAACTGATTGTAGCAACCCATCTGCCAAAACCCCGCCGAAGTGCCGCCCACATGGCGATCGCTCCAGCATCCCTAACTCCCCCCGCACGACTTTCCCAGAAAACTGCATAAAATTCCCAAGCCGCCACGAGAAAGATATAGCAAACAACAACACCCCCTCAACGAGGTTCTCATGGCCGCCACTCTCAACCAAATTGCTCAGTATCTCGACAACCGCGACTGGAAATACGACTCTCAACCCGAAAACTCCCGCATCATCACCGGAGTTAAAGCCGAGTCCGTTGACCAATTGGCGATCGCAATTAGCCTCAAAGAAAACGGCGAATACCTAGAATTAGCCGCCCCCAACCTCCTCCACGTCAAAAGCCACGTCTACAAAGGCGTACTCTTTCAAACCATGCTCGCTATTTCCTGGGAAACAAAAATGATTCGCTGGGAATATGACCCCCTAGACGGCGAAATTCGCGCTTCCATCGCCTTTCCCCTCGAAGACGCACCCCTTACCAAACCACAATTCGATCGCGCTTTGAGCGGCTTAATTCACATTGTTGACTCCCTATCTATGCCGCGACTCCAAGCAGTGCTCGCCACCGGCATCGATCCAGGAGAAAAAGAATTAGGCGAAAAATTGCTGGAGACTTTGCAGGAAATTCTGCCCGACGGTTCCCTGAAAATGTTGCAAGATGCGATCGCCGCCCGTAAACAACGAGGCACTATTTAAATGTTGCATAAGCTCAACCTCAGTTTGCGATATAAATCTATCGGCTGAATTTTTTTAGTAACCGTAGCTACAATGCAAAAACGTCAAACAGTCATTGAGAAATTTGTCACATTTTATCAGGTTTACCCAGACACCCGCTGGATTATAGTTCCTGAGTTGCAATCTAACATCAACCGCTTGTTAGCGGCATCTCCTAGAAATCAAACCTTTTGGCAAAGCAACGAAATTGCTTGCTTAGAGTATTTCTTGCAAACTGCTCGCGACAACTCAAATCCTTTAGCAGAAAAACACCTGCGCGCCTATCTGGAAGAGGCTTGCTATCAAAGTGCTCAGAGCGCTTATCGCTCGTTTTCTAATTCAGATTACACTTTGTGCGATTATTGGCAAATCGCCAGAGAATATGCTAGCAATCCGGTGCGAGTCTTCAAAAACTGCAATCTCCAACGAGGGATACCAAGTGCTTACCTTCAAAAGATTCTTGTCCCTGCCATCATGGATGAGATTCGCAAAGGCAAAGAAGCTGAAAGAGCGAGTGATTGGGCGCTGTTGCGGAGAATCAGTAAAAAAGCTTTAAAAACTGCCTTGCAAGCCGCAGCAATCAACGAGCGTCATCTGTCTCGCTGTATACTTGCTTGGCAAGCATTTGGGGAAATTTACACTCCTATAAGCAGCTTACAGAGAAATCGGCAATTGCAGCCTCCAACTGCCGAACAATTTGCCGCTATGGTCGATTATTACAATGAGTTTCGCTTGTTGGATCTGCAAGAACCTGCGGCGACTGTTGCTGAAATTCAGAAACTTCTGAACACCTGTATCCATCTTGTACGACTGAAAACAGCAATTAGATTTAATTCGATCGATGCTGACAGCCCAGGCATAAATTTAGCGATGGCTGACAAATCCGAAGCAATCTTGTCTCGCAGTGAGGAAGAAGCGGAATATTCTCAGCAATGGGAGCAGTTGAGACAAGTTTTGGGAAATGCGATCGCCACTTTGTCGCCTGATGCCCAGAAAATGTTAATTTTGGAACACGGTTTAGAAGGCTTCAAGCAAGTTGACATTGCCCAAATATTTAGCGTGCCACAATATCAAATTTCTCGCCAGTTAAAAGGGCATAAAAAACCGTTGTTAACAGCTTTAGCAGAGTGGAGTCAAACCAACGCTGGAGTTACACTGACTGTCGAGAAAGTCAACGAACTTTCCCCGCAACTGGATGATTGGTTAAAATGGTATTACCAAAGGAATCACTTGTTTGAATTGCTACAAAATATTTTTGTCCAAGAGATGAATGATTCTTTGCCTCTGTTGCGCTGTCACTTCGGTAAAAAATTATCGATTCCAGTGGTAGCAGCAGAACTTAATTTGAGCGAAAACACAGTAAATGAACAGATCACATTTGTTAAAGAAAATTTGCAAAAACAAGTAGAAAACTGGATGCTAGATAGCTTGAAGCTTCCTGCCAGTTGCATGAGTAGAACAGCTAAACCGATCGCCAAATTGGTTGATGCCTGGTTGAGTGAAGCACCGTACAGTATTTTAGAAAAGAAAGTGAGGCAGTAGAAATGACTTTGAATTTAGAACAATTGAACTTAGCTTACCCGCACCAATTGTGGTTAGAGTTTTCGGAAAACCAACAGAAACAAGCCTTACCTTTAGCTGGGGATTACTCCCACGATGCAGCACGTCACCGCGCTGGTGTCAATCGTTTAGTTCTCAATACTTTATTGCCAGCACTTCAAAAGTCAGGTAATCTTAAAAGTTTACCCAAACTCTGGCATGGATCTGATATTTCTAGTATTTGGGAGTTTGTGACAGGTGTGGCTATTACTTTGCTGCAAAGTCGAGTTGTAATTATTCCCAGTGAGGCGATCGATACTGAAGAGTTTTGCGTACCTCAAGAATGGGTAGATATTCCCGAATTAGCCGGGGATTATTATTTAGCGGTGCAGGTAAATTTAGAGGATGGATGGTTGCGGGTGTGGGGTTTCACCACCCATCGTAAGCTTAAAACAGAGGGGAGATATGATGCGGGCGATCGCACTTATGCCCTAAACTCAGAGGAGTTATTTGAAAATCTCAATACTCTGTGGGTTTCCCAGGAACTTTGTGCAGCCGAAACAGCGGAGATTCAAGCGTTACCAAGTTTATCTAGCAGCCAAGTAGAAAGGTTAATGGGAGAATTAGCTAAACCTTCACTTTATTCGCCGCGTTTGAAAGTGCCTTTTCCCCAGTGGGCGGCGCTTGTAGCTGCGGATGATTGGCGGCAACAACTTTATAATCGGCGTATTGGCAAAGAATCGGTGGTGCAACAATTGCTAAATTTGAGTCGGAATATTTTTTCAAAGTTGTGGTTGATGGCGGATGAATTGGTGCTAAGCTATGGGGTTAATCTGGCCGTAGCGAGGAGTGGATCTCGTTCTGGAGACGCTGAGGGCGATCGGCCTTCTCAAATGCGGGGAAGAATGATTGATTTGGGAATTCAATTATTTGGTAAACCTGTAGCGTTAATTGTCTATTTCACACCAGAATCGGAGAATAAATGGAATATCCTTTTGCAGATTAAACCCGGTGGGGGGCAAACGTACTTGCCGCCAGATGTGGAACTGATTGTGTTGGATGATACTGGTGAAGTGTTTCTGGAAGCGCGATCTAGAAGTGCTGATAATTGGATTCAGTTGGAGTTTAGGGGTGAGCCTAGGGAGCGGTTCAGTGTTAAAGTGGCTTTAGGCGATGCCAATATTGTGGAAAATTTCGTTATCTAAGCAAAGGAAAAATAGCAAGCTATGGGTAAGTTAGTTGTCCTGATTGTTGGAGAAGGAAATTTTCAGCAAGGTTTTCCAGTCACGTTAGAAATTGGAGAAGAGGGCGATCGCCCTTTTCTTAAAATCACTGGATATCTGCCGCAAAATATAAGCATTGCTAACTTATATAGTAGTTGGCAGTCAAAGTATCATAGCCATATCAATAACGGACTAAGATTAGAAAAACCCAAAGAGCAAAAGTCTAATAGCTCAAATGATGAAATCAAAGAAAAAGCTAATGATTTGAGTGCAAATTTAAATTTTTGGCTGGGAACGCAGCAGTTTAGCCAGATTCGAGAGGAGTTGCTAGCCAATCTTAAACCAGATGACGAAATACGGTTTATCATTCAAACATCAAACATTCAGCTACGGCAACTACCCTGGCATATTTGGGATTTATTTAAGGACTATCCCTTGGCAGAAGTTGCCTTGAGTGTAGCAAATTACGGTCAAGTATCCTCACCTAAAACTTCCAAAAATAAAATCAGAATTTTAGCTGTTTTGGGTAATAGCAATGGGATTAATATTCAAGAAGACCGAGCTTTGCTAGACAAATTACCCAGTGCCGAAACTAAATTCTTATCTGAACCAAAACAGCAAGAAATCACTGACCATCTGTTGAAGCATTCCTGGGATATTTTATTCTTTGCCGGTCACAGTCAAACAGAAGGAGAAAGGGGACGAATATTTATTAACAACAATAACGACAGCTTAACCATTAGCCAGTTAAAAAATGCACTAACAAAAGCGATTAGAAAAGGTCTAAAACTAGCTATTTTTAACTCTTGTGATGGATTGGGTTTAGCACAGGAACTAGCTGATTTGCAAATTCCTCAAATTATTGTCATGCGAGAGCCTGTTCCTGACAAAGTAGCGCAGGAATTTTTAAAATATTTTCTACAGGCTTTTGCAAATGGTAAATCGCTGTATCTATCAGTCAAAGAAGCACGAGAAAATTTACAAAAATTAGAACAAAATTGGCCTGGTATTTCTTGGTTGCCGATTATTTGCCAAAATCCGAGTCAATTAATGCCAACTTGGGATAAGTTACGCACTGCTTCAAGTACGAGAACTCGTTCAACAATCTGGAATATAAAACGCTCTCCTCAAGAATTAGGCAATCGAAATGACTTACTAGAAAAAGTAAAAAACGAAGTGGAAAATCGTTGGAAACAGTCACTGTACAATCAAGTAGTTATTCAATTACCAAAGGAACAGCAGCCCAAACAAGTACAACGACCTTGGGATGTAGAGGTCAAACTCAGTCATCTACCGAATCAAGTATTGGCTCCAGGAAAAGAATTAATAGATGTTTTAAAGCAGGGTAATATCGCTGGAAAGTTATTAATTATAGGCGATCCAGGAAGCGGTAAAACGACAACTCTCTTAGAACTAGCAAAGCAGCTAATTACCCAGGCTGAAAACGATACAGATGAGCCAATTCCTATTTTGTTAAACCTTTCATCCTGGAAAGATGAAAACCAATTTTTTACAAAATGGCTGATTGCTGAACTTGTCTCGAAATATCATGTCAGTATAAATATTGCTCAATCGTGGTTAGAAAATCGGCGGATTTTGCCACTTCTTGACGGTTTAGACGAATTAGAAACACTCCCCCAAGAACGCTGTGTAGAGCAGATTAATCAATTGCTAGAAAGTCCCTATCGCCCCCGTGGTTTGGTTGTATGCAGTCGCGAGAAAGGATACGAATTTATTAACACCAAGCTCAAACTGAACGGGGCAATCTGTTTGCAACCGGTAGCTAAGGCAGAAATTCAAAAATATTTCACAGATGTCAGAGGTCAAAACTTATGGGAAACAATTAAAGAATATGACGCTTTCTTGAAAATATTAGAGTCTCCACTAATGTTAAATCTTATGGCGTTAGTAGGTCAGGAAATAGCGCTTGAAGATGATGTACAATTTAAGTCCACTAAAGAACTAGAAGATAGTTTGTTGAATGCTTACATTCAGCAAATGCTAAAACGGGAGATTACAAATGTATCCTATTCTCATCAAACAGAGCCATCCGCTAAAAAAACTCAGGACTGGTTAGCATGGCTAGCTAACAAATATCAAGACGACTCTCAGACAGAGTTTTCAGGATTTTCGCTGGAGCAAATGCAGCCATCTTGGTTGCCGAATCGTTATAAACAGATTTATGCTTTGGGAGTCGGACTAAATTTTGGTTTAAGTTTGGCGCTGATTGTTGGTAGCATTGTCTGGTTAACTGTTGGCATACTTTTTGAGCCATTTTGGGGAATGGTTCTGGTTTTGGCGATCGCGCTCTTTGTAATTATACCCTCTAGTCTGTGGGCTTTTTTAACAGTTGGACAAGCTGAAAAAATAGAACCTGTAGAAACCCTGATTTTTTCACCCAAAAAGTTATTCAAGTCTTTAGTTGGAGGTCTGATAGCTGGACTAATTACTTGGAAATTGTCAGGAATGATGGTTTTCTCGATTGTTGGAATCCTCGTTGGATTGATTTATGGAGTGAGTGGTTCTAATATTGAAAAAATAAAAATTCCCAACCAAGGCATTTGGCAATCAGTCAAAAATGCAAGTTTATTTGCACTGATAGGCGCAATCAGTATGGCTATACCCGCTGCTATTCTGAGCCAACAGCTTCTGGCAATGATAGTCGAATCATCGGTTCTACAAAATAGAATTGGGACTGCAAATATTGTTTTATCTGCCATTATTGTTGGCGGAGCTTTTGGATTAACTCAAGCAGGGATGGCTGGCATTCAACACTTTACCTTGCGCTTAATTCTTTGCTACAAGGGATATATGCCTTGGAACTATGCCCGTTTCCTCAACTATGCCACCGAACGAAGGTTTTTGCAGCGAGTTGGCGGACGTTATCAATTTATTCATAAGTTATTACAAGTTCGTTTGGCTACATGGGAACCTGATTTAGGGAAAAAGTAAGTTATCTTACCCCACTGCAAATTCAGTAAATTGACGTACATAATGAGCTTTAAAAGCTCAAACAATATCCTCTTTAGGAACTCCAGCAGCTACCAACTTATTCGCCACTCCTGCTTCCGTTCTATCCCTCTGAATCCAAATTTTTTCATTTTTTATATCAACGTGAATTACACAGCCGTAAACCCGTTTTTGCTCGTCCCAGCCTAAATGAAGCACTTGATAATGCTCCCGTTCCGTATCAAAAACTAATTGTACTTCTGTTTCAGTATCTAGGTCATTCCCTGAGTGTTGAGATAGAATTGTTTGGACTAATTCTCCGTAATTTATTCTTTCCATAAAACTATCTCCTCTTTAATAGCTTCAAAAAAGATTTTATTTAATTGCGCTAGGTGCTCTTGATTTAGAGAGGGCCGCATCATTCCGTCATCATATCATTACAGCGAATCCCGATCGCCCTCCCGAACTTTTCCCCCATCCGCATAACCATCCGCCTCACCCCCGATAAAGCAATAGGCAAAAACCAGAGAGTCCAATTCAGTATTCCCCGGCAACCCTGCATAAAACCACAAACCCTTCACGACTAAACAATAGCCAACAATCAAGAGGTAATTATGACTCAGCAAGTCGATCTCAACGAA
>Ga0335395_10000776_pt1 | contig 20263 bp, 21 predicted proteins | sample MAT02_FD_205744 | JGI IMG/M metagenome (GOLD analysis project Ga0335395, IMG submission 205744) | Freshwater microbial communities from Lake Fryxell liftoff mats and glacier meltwater in Antarctica - MAT-02 (spades assembly) (version 2) ...
ACCGCACTGCGCCCGCAGTTCGACGTCATCCCGGCACATGGCGGCTGGTCGCTTCTGATCGACTTCCGATCACGCGGAATCACTGGCGCCGAGGCCTCGCGCCGCTTGATGGCCGAGGGCGTTGCCGCCACATCGATGGAGAACTGGGGTCTGAACGAAACCGGCGGCTTCCTGCGTCTGGTTTATGCAAACGAGCCGCTGGATCGCCTGCATGACATCGCGCAACGCTTCAACCGCGCCTTCGACTGATGGCGGCCCGGGCCGGTGTCCGGATGGCGCCTGCAGAGCCATGCTTTGGCGGCCAACTCAGAGCAATTTGAGCCGAGCCGCAGGCCGGCCTTTCAATTGCGGCTTTTGCAGCTCCCGGTTCAGTGGACAGCTGGAAATTCGCCTCCCGCGAGCGTCGGGTGCTGGCCGATGGCAGCTTGCCATCAAAATGACGGTTGTTGCCAGGAAGGAGTCGTTAGGGCTACTTCAACAAGCTCGAAGCACGACCGTCACCACCACGACCAATCGACCACTCACCTTGAGTAAACCTTCAGCGCAGAAATCTTAGTGAGCGGCTCTCATATGGAGCGGTAAGCCGGTCGCTCTAACCAGCGACTGCAGTCGCAGAACTGTGGCGCTAGCCTCACTTACTCTGCCGCCTTACCGGTGCCGGTCACGCTGCTGTCGTCGGTGATTCACGTGGCACTGGCCGCGCTGGCGAGCCTGGCGCTGCCGCTGTTTGTGGTCACCATGGCCTCGCAGAACCTGCCCGGCGTGGCGGCGATCCGCGCGGCCGGCTACCCCATGCCGATCTCGCGCATCATCACGCTGACCGGCGTGGCCACGCTGATCCTCGCGCCTTTCGGCTGGTTTGCGCTCGACCTGAGCGCCATCACCGCCGCGATCTGCATGGGCGAGGAGGCGCACCGCGACCGCGACAAGCGCTACACCGCCGCCGTGGCCTGTGGCGCTTTGTATGTGGTGATCGGTTTGTTTGGTGCCGCCGTCACTGGCCTGCTGTTGGCCTTCCCGCGCGAGCTGGTGCTGGCGGTTGCCGGCATCGCCTTGCTGGGCAGCATCGGCGGTGGGCTGTACTCGGCGCTGAAGGAAGACGCGCACCGCGAGGCCGCGCTCATCACCTTTCTGGTCACGCTCAGCGGGCTGACACTGTGGGGCGTGAGCTCGGCCTTCTGGGGCGTGGTGGCCGGCGCGATCGCGCTGCTTGTGCAACAGTACCGGTTCCAAAAATAGGCCGACCATGAACATTCTTTTTGTTGCCGATCCCCTCTCGTCCTTCAAGACGTACAAGGACACCACCTTTGCCATGATGCGCGAGCTGCAGCGGCGCGGCCACACACTTGCCGCCTGCGAGCCACAGCAACTGCAGTGGCAGGCTGGCGACCGGGTGAGCGCGTTGGTGCGCCGCATCACGCTCACAGGCGCGCTGGACGACTGGTACCGGGTGGACCACGAAAGCCGCGAGGCGTTGTGCAATTTCGACGCGGTGCTGATGCGCAAAGACCCGCCGTTCGACAGCGAGTTTTTCTACGCCACCCACCTGCTGGAGCAGGCCGAGCGCGAAGGCGCGCATGTCTTCAACAGCCCGCGCGCGCTTCGCGACCACCCGGAAAAACTCGCGCTGATGGAGTTCGCTCAGTACGCACCACCCACCCTGGTGACGCGCTCACCCGAGGCGATCCGCCAGTTTCACGCCGAGCAGCACGACATCATCTTGAAACCGCTCGACGGCATGGGCGGCACCGGCATTTTCCGAGTCGGGCCTGACGGCATGAACCTCGGCGCCATCATCGAGACGCTGAACCAGGGCGGTGCGGTGAGCGTGATGGTGCAGCGCTACCTGCCCGAAATCGCGGCTGGCGACAAGCGCCTGCTGCTGATCGGCGGGCAGGTGGCGCCTTTTGTGCTGGCGCGCATTCCGCAGGGCAGCGAGGTGCGCGGCAACCTGGCCGCTGGTGGCAAGGGCGTGGCGCAGCGGCTGACCGACGCCGACCGCGCGGTGGGCGAGGTGCTGGCGCCGGTGCTCGCGGCGCGCGGCCTGCTGCTGGTGGGACTGGACATGATTGGCGACCGGGTGACCGAGATCAACGTCACCAGCCCCACCTGTTTCCAGGAGATTCAGCAGCAGACCGGCTTCGATGTGGCGGCGATGTTTGTCGATGCGCTGGAAGCAGCGCTGGCCTTGTCGCTGGAAACAACACAGGCGAGGGTGCCGGCATGACAGCAGACAAGCCGGGCTCCAACCCCAATCTACCCGTGGTGACAGCAGCCGCAGAAAAAAGCGTCGTGCCACCAGCGCCACCAGCGCCACCAGCCGCACCGCCCACGCAACCGCGCAATCCCTTGCACGGCGTGACGTTGGAAGCGATCGTCACCGCATTGGCCGATCGTTACGGCTGGGCCAAGCTGGGCGAGCGAATTCCGGTGCGTTGTTTCAACGTCGATCCAAGCGTGGCCTCCAGCCTGCGCTTTCTGCGCAAAACGCCATGGGCGCGCGAGAAGGTGGAGAGCATGTACTTGGCGATGGAGAGCAGCCGCCAGCGGGCGAACCAACGGCGGCGCTGAAGTGGTATTTTTCGGTGTCAGGGCATTTTGGGGTGGGCAACCCTGCTTGCCGCGCACCGTGACGTAGGTTACAAACGCCAACCACAACCCGTGAACCCTGCACCACACCTGCCCTATGCCCGACGCGCTTGATCTGCCATCTGCTGTTTTCACCAAGACCGAAATCGGTCAGCAAGAAATTCAAGCCCGCTCACTGGGTCTGAGTCCGCTGGTGCGCCGCATCTTGGTGCTCGCCGATGGCAAGAAAAGAGGGGGCGAGCTCGCGGCTTTTCTGCCGAACGCGGACGGCATTCACGCTGTGCTGGAGGAGCTGCTCAACCTGGGCTGTCTTCGGGCTGAAGCCGGCAACCAGGCAGGCAGCCCGCCCGCAGCAGGAGCAAGCGACGAATCCTCAAGCGAGGCGTTTTCCGCCAACACATCTGGCCTGCCAGCGGCCGAGATGCGCAGCGCCAAAGACAACGAGATGGCGCGCAACTTCATGATCAATTCGATCAACTCCATCATTGGCCAGCAATCGCGGATTTCACTCATCACCGACATCGCGGGCGCCAAGGGCACAGAGGGATTGCGAAGCGTTTACCTGGCTTGGCAGGCCAGCATGGCCGACCACACGATGGGCAAGAGGCGACTGCCTGAGCTCACAGAGAAGTTGTTCAAGGTGCTGTGAACACGCGGCTTGCACGCCGCACGTCACCTACTGACTCAGGGTTTTGCGCTGCCCGAAAACACGTTGAGCACCACGACGCCGGCAATGATCAGGCCCATGCCCAGCGCTGCGGCCAGATCGATCGCCTGGTCGTACACCACCCAGGCCACCACCGTGATGAGCACGATGCCCAGACCCGACCAGATGGCATAGGCCACACCCACCGGGATGGTCCTGAGCACCAGTGAGAGGCAATAAAACGCCACCGCATAGCCCAGCACCACCACAACCGAGGGCACCAGCCGGGAGAAGCCCGCGCTGGCCTTGAGCGCGCTGGTGCCCACGACCTCGGCGACGATGGCAATGGCGAGCAGCAGCCAAGGGTTCATGTGCGAGATCTGGCTCTCAAAGCTTTTCGGTCTCGCCCGCCTTGGGCTGCCACTTCATCAAGCGTTTCTCGATCTTGCCGACCGCCGCATCCAGCACCAGCGCAAAGCAGGTCAGCACCAGAATGCCGGCCATCACGGTGTTGATATCGAACTGGCCCTCGGCCTGCAAGATGAGGTAGCCCACGCCACGCGAGGAACCCAGGTACTCGCCCACCACCGCCCCCACAAACGCCAAACCGACGGAGGTGTGCAGCGAGCTGAACACCCAACTGGTGGCGCTGGGCAAATACACATGGCGCAGCAGCTGCCTCTTGTTGGCGCCCAGCATGCGCGCGCTGGCCAGCACCACCGGGCTCACCTCTTTCACGCCTTGGTAGACGTTGAAGAACACGATGAAAAACACCAGCGTCACACCCAGCGCCACCTTGGATGCCATGCCCAGTCCGAACCACACCGCGAAGATGGGGGCCAGGATGATGCGGGGCATGGAATTCAGCGCCTTGATGTAGGGCTCCAGGATCGCCGAGGCCATGGGGCTGAGCGCCAGCCACAGACCCGCGCCCAGACCGCTGGCAGCGCCAATGCCAAAGGCCATCAGCGTCTCGGCCAGCGTCACGTACAGGTGAATGTAGATGTCGGCATCGGTGACGAACCAGACCCAGATGCGCTCCAGGATTTTCAGCGGCTCGCCAAAGAAGAACGCGGCCTGGCGATCGTTGTCGAACATGAAGTTCGGCAGCAGACCGGGCGTGGTCATCGCGTGCCAGAACACGAAGATCAGCAACAGAATGCCGATCTGCCACAGGCGCAGCGTGGCGGGGCGGGGTTTGATGAACTGCCACACGATCAGGCAGCCTTCTGCAGTTGCTGCTGGTAGCCCTTGAGCACCTCTTCGCGCAGCACCGCCCAGATGGCGGCGTGCAGTTCCAGAAAGCGCGGTGTCTTTTTCACCTCGGCCACGTCGCGCGGTCGCTCAATGTCGATGGAGAACTCACCGATGGCGCGCGCGGCTGGACCTGCACTCAGGATCACCACGCGGTCGCTCTTGGCAATGGCTTCGTCGAGATCGTGGGTGATGAACAGCACCGCTTTGCGTTTGTGATGGCCCCCTTGCGCTTCGCGCTGTCCCCCCGAGGGGGAGCGCTCTAGGCTTGGGGCGGCCCGGCGCCCGTTGTAATAGCCCCCTTGCGCTTCGCGCTGTCCCCCCGTGGGGGAGCGCTCCGGGCTTGGGGCGGCCCGGCGCCCTTCGCCACCTTCGCCAGCCCACAGCGCCAACACCTCGTTTTCCATCAGCTGGCGGGTCTGGATGTCGAGCGCGGAAAACGGCTCGTCCATCAGGATGATGTCGGGGTCGAGTACCAGGGTCTGCGCCAGGCTGGTGCGCTTGCGCATGCCGCCGCTGAGCTGGTGCGGATAGCGGTCGCCAAAGCCGCCCAGACCGACACGGCGCAACCAGTCTTCTGCCTGCGCGCGTGCCTCTGGCTCGGGGACACCGCGAAACTCCAGCCCCGCCATCACGTTTTGCAACGCAGTGCGCCAAGGCATCAGGCTCTCAGTTTGAAACATGTAGCCCGCGCGGGTGTTGATGTCGCGCAGTGGCTCACCAAAAACGTGGGCCGTGCCCTTGCTCGGCGCAAGCAGCCCCGCAGCCACGTTGAGCAGCGTGCTCTTGCCGCAACCCGTGGGACCGACCACGCTCACGAACTCGCCCGCGCCCACGGTGAGGTTCACATGTTCGACAGCGGTGTAGCGCTGGCCTGGGGCGTCCTTGCTGATGAAGGTGCAGGCAACGTCGCGGAGTTCGATGGCGGGTTTCATGTGGGTGGTGGGGGAGTCACAGACCAGGGTTGATGCGGGGCTTCGGCAGAGACTGCCATGAGCTTGTCGAAGTACTCAGCCCGAACGAAACGCGAGGGAACACAACGGCCTATCCGGCGCGCGTGTCCCAACCCAGAACGCCGCCGATCCGGCTTTGCCGGTCGGCCAGCGTTGCCCCCCTGAAAGGGGGGTGGCGGCCCAAAGGGCCGACGCGGGGGGTTAGCCAAACTTTTTATTCGCCTTCTTCGCAAACTCGTTGGTGTACACCGCCGTCAAATCGAGCTTGGCCTCAGCCAGCTTGGCATCGGCGCTGGCCAGCGCGCGGAAGGCCGTCTCCGGGCCTTTGGCAGGGAACATGCCGTCAGGCGACAAGGCTTTCTGCGCCGCGCGGAAACCGTCGATGTAGATCGCGCGGTCGCCCAGCAAATAGCTCTCGGGCACCACCTGAATGATGTCGCCAGGGCCAGCTTTCTGGATCCACTTGTTGGCGCGCACCATGGCGTTGGCCAGGGCCTGCACCGTGTTGGGGTTCTTGTCGAGGAAGGGTTGCGGCGCGTACAGGCAACCGGCCGGCATCGGGCCGCCAAACACCCTTTCGGCCTCGGCGACGATGCGCGTGTCGGTGACGATTTTCAGATCGCCCGAGCGCTGCAGCAGCGTGATCACCGGGTCGAGGTTGCTCATGGCGTCGATCTGGCCCGAGCGCATCGCGGCCACCGCGCCGCTGCTGGCGCCCACGCCGATGAAGCTCACGTCGCTGGGCTTCAAGCCTGCTTTGGCCAGCACGAAGTTCGCCATGATGTTGGTCGAGCTGCCGGGCGCGGTGATGCCGATTTTTTTGCCCTTGAGATCGGCCACCGTCTTGAAGTTAGGCATGGTCTTGGGGTTGATGCCGAGCACGATCTGCGGCGCGGCTCCTTGCAACACAAAGGCGCGCATGGGTTGGCCCTTGAACTGCATGTTGACCGTGTGCTCGAAAGCGCCCGAGACCACGTCGGCGCTGCCGCCAACCACCGCTGCCAGCGCGCGCGAACCGCCGGCGAAGTCGACGATCGTGACATCCAGCCCCTCGTCTTTGAAGTAGCCCAACTGCTCGGCGATGGTCAGGGGCAGGTAATAGAACAGGTTTTTGCCGCCCACCGCAATCGTGACCTTGGGCTTCTCGATGGTCTGCGCAAACCCCAGGCGGGGCAGGGCGGCGGCGGCGATGGAGCCGGCGATGAGGTGGCGTCTTTTCATGGGGGTCTCGAGTGGGTGAAAGCGGGGCGGTGGGTATTCCCGCCGCACACGGCATCCTACCGGTGACACCCGCAGCCTGAACCCGGGCCTTCCCTACCCAAACCGCCCCAGCAGCGAATGGATCGGCTCGCACACCACGGCGCACAATGGCCAATGCCCGTGCAAGAAGACTCCCCGCCGCCAACAGAACAAAAGCCAGTCGTTACCTGGGAAACTCCGCAGCAGAGCGATCAGCCCTACCGGCTCCTGTTTGATGCCCACCCGCAGCCCATGTGGGTGTTTGATCGGGCCAGCAAGCGCATGCTGGCCGTCAACACAGCGGCCCTCGTGCGCTACGGCTACTCGCGTGAGGCGTTCTTGCGGCTCAGCATCCTGGACATCCGGCGCACGCTGCAAGGGCAGCGTGTGACAGAGGCTCAAATTGACGAAGACCCGATTGGACCCAGCGGCCTGCGTTTGACTGCCCGCTGGAAGCACAAGTTAAAAGACGGCTGTCTCATCGATGTCGAGATCACCTCAAGCGACCTGATTTGGGACGGGCAATCGGCGCGGCTGGTGGTGGTGAACGAGGTCACCGAGCAGATTGCCTCGCAGCGGCAAACCGAGCAAGCCCAACGCGAGACGAGCAACGTGCGCGAGATGCTCAACTTGGTGGTCAATCGGGTGGGCGACGCGGTCTTTGCGCTGGACAAGGCGCTGCGGTTTACCTACCTCAACGCGTCTGCCTTGCGCCTTCTGCGGCGCGAGCGCGCCGACCAACTGATCGGCCGCTACGTCTGGGACGAGTACGACCCAACGCATGCCCTGGTTGTTCACGACGCCTACGCTCGCGCCATGCAGACCCAGCAGGCCGAGGTGTTCGAATCTTTCTATGCGCCCTGGGACAGGTGGTACGAAATCCGTATGTTTCCTTCGCCTGAGGGGCTGTCGATCTTTTGCAGCGACATCACCGAGCGCAAGCTTTCCGAGCAACTGTTGGTCAGCCGAGAACGCGAGTTCCGCGTGTTGGCCGAGCAGATGCCTGCGCTGATCTACCGATCGAGCCTGGAGCCGCCCTTCCAGGCGACGTATGTCAGTCCCTACCTCCTCACCCTCGGCTATACCGCGAGTGAATGGCTGTCCGACCCGCAGGCTTGGGCCAACGCCTTGCATCCCGACGACCGTGAACGCGTGTTGCGCGAGCTGTCAGTGGCCTACGCGCAAGGCGCCGAGCACGAGACTGAATACCGTTTGCGCGACGCTCAAGGCCAATGGCGCCATTTCTGCGGTCGATCGCGCCGGATTGAACCATCCGATGGGAGTCCGGCTTACCTGCAAGGCATTGCGCTGGATTTGACCGATCTGGTGGAAAGTGAGCAGGCCCTGCGTGCCAGTGAAGCCAGCCTACGGCGCAGTGAGCTGCGCTACCGACTGGCCGCAGCCAGTGGGCAGGTTTGGGACTGGGACTTGGTGCCAGATCAGCTCAACCTGAGTGCCGATTTCTGGCAGCAGCTCGGTTTTCTGCCGGTGAAAGCGGCACAAGCCCTCGCCCGCCTGAGCGCCTTGATTCACCCTGAGGATCTGTTGCGGCATCGGGAGGTGATGCGCTGCCACCTGAAGGACCGAACGCCGTTTGGCGTCGAGGTTCGCATCGGTGATGCGCGTGGCGAGTGGCGCTGGATGCACATTCAGGGACAGGCGCAATGGGACAACACGGGCCGCGCCATCTTCATGGCGGGCACCACGGTCGACATCACCCCGCGCAAGAAGGCAGAGGCCGCATTGCGCGAGTCCGAGGCCTACCGGCGCAGTCTGTTCGAGCAGCTGGCCGATGGCGTGCTGCTGATCGACGACAACAACCGCATCCTCGACGCCAACCCGAAAGCCATGGACATGGTGGACTACCCGGGCAAGCAACTGTTCAGCATGTCCCTGCGCGGCCTGCTGGCCGATCAGAGCCCGCAACGCCCGGCCGACACCCTGCTGGCAGACCATTCGCCCCACTCGGGGCCCCTGGTGGAATGGAACATCGCGCGGCGCGATGGAACCCGGCTGCTGGTGGAGGTCAGCACCCGCGCACTCGACGCCACGCGGTACATCGCGGTGTTGCGCGACATCACCGATCGGCGCGCGGCAGAAACCACCTTGGTGACCTACCAGATCGAACTCTCCGAGCTCACCCAGCGCCTGCTGATGCAAGAGAAGCACACCACCCAACGCGTGGCCCAAGCGTTGCATGACAACCTGGGCCAGTCGCTGGCGGTGGCACGCCTGCATCTCGACGCCCTGCTGATCACCGCCGGTGACACCTTACCGCCCGCATTGGCCGAACAGTGCCAGCACCTCGCTGGCGTGCTGGCGCAGGCGGTTTTGGACGTGCGCAACGTGCTGGCCGATCTGCGCCCGCCGCTGCTGGAAGAGCAGGGCCTGGCGGCGGCGCTGGACAACGAAACCCGCATGACCCCTCTTGCGATGGGTACCGATGTGTTGCTGGAAGTTGCCGATGGCTCGAACCGCCAGCGCTGGCCCGCCGACGTCGAATACAGCACCTTCATGGTGGTGCGAGAAGCGATTGCCAACGCCCGCCTTCACGCCCACGCTTCGCTGATCCGGGTGCTGCTCGGTGGCGATGAGCACCGGCTGGCGGTGGACGTGATTGACGACGGCACCGGCATTTCAGCCGATATGAAGCAGGGTCGCCCAGGTCACTTGGGCATTGTGGGCATGCGCGAGCGGGCCATCTCCATCGGCGCGCGCTTTGCCATCCAGGCCGAGCCTGGGGGCGGCACACGCGTGTGTCTGCACTGGCAGGAACCTGGTTCGTGAGCCAGCTCTACCTGGTCGACGACCACACGCTGTTGCGCGACGGCTTGCGCGCGGTGCTGCAGGCCGCCGGGCATCGGGTGGTGGGCGAGTCGGCCGATCCGACACAGGCCATGTCCGATCTGCGCGATCTTGGTCCGGTGGTGCTGCTGCTCGATCTTCACCTGGGCAAGCGCTCAGGCTTTGAGCTGCTGACCGAACTGCAGCGCCGGCCGCTGGAGGCGCGCGCCATCGTGCTCACCATGTCGGCCCAGCCCCGCCATGTGGCCGAGGCACTGCGGCTGGGTGCCTTTGGCTATGTGCTGAAGGGGTCGCCCGCGTCTGAACTGTTGGAGGCGATTGATGCGGTGGGCCGGGGCCAGCGCTACCTCGGGTCTGAAGTGGCCGAGCTGGCCGTGCAGGGCCTGGCCGTGCCAGGCGACGAAGCCCTGGACACGCTTTCGGTGCGCGAGCGCCAGATCGTGTTGATGGTGGTGCAGGGGCAGTCCAGCACCGAGATTGGCCGTGCGCTGCACCTCTCGCCCAAGACCGTGGACTCTTACCGCAGCCGCATCATGAGCAAGCTGGCCTCGCCCGATGTGCCGGCGCTGGTGCGCTTTGCCATTCGCCACGGTCTGATCGACGCCGAGCGCGACTGATCTCTGGCGCTGCCTGCGCGCCTGATATGGGTTTTTTCGCACACAAACGGGCATCCAAGGCGCGCGCCGCGCGCCGCATCAAGAACTCCCCACAGACAAAGAGTCGGGGATTTTTTACAGTTTGTCGCGGTTGTTGATCTGGAGGCCCACTGGGTCCAGATAACCGCTCAGCGAGCGCCACTTTGCCCCACACCTGGTCGGTTGAACGCCACGCCGACATCAAGGATGACGCGCAACCATGTCGGATTTTGCTGGTGGTGAGCGACCGGCAACGCCACGAACAGATGCAACGCTGCGCGCGCGACCACCTGCCCGGCTGCCGCATCAATGTGTCCGGTTCGTATGTCGATGCCATGGCCCGCGCGACCCGCATGGAAACCCATTTGCTGGTGCTCGATCTTTCCCTCGACAGCGTGCTAGTGCCAGCGCTCAAGCGCTTTATGGCGCGCCTCGCGCCCTTGTCGCTGGTCCATGTGTTTGATGACTCGATGGACAGCGCACCTGGTACCGGCTGCGACCGTCCGTCGATCGCTCGGCTCAAGCATGTGGTCAAGGCCATGGCCAGTCGTCGGCCCCCATCCCACTGAGATACCGCCATGCAGTCTGCACCCCTGACCCTCGACGAATCCCGACGCCTTGAAATCTTGGACTCCTTGTGTGTGCTTGACACGCCCGCCGATCCCGTACTTGACGGCCTCGTGCGTGCTGCCGCCCAACTAACCGGCTGCCCGGTGTCGCTCGTGGGCTTGGTCGACGCCAAGCGCCAGTGGTCCAAAGCACGCCATGGCCTGGAGGCCCAGCAAACCCCGCGTGACCTGGCGTTCTGTGCCCATGCCATCCTGCAGACCGATCTTTTTGAGGTGGTCGATGCACGACTGGACGTCCGCTTTGCCGACAACCCCCTGGTGACGGGCGAGCCGCGCGTGATCTTTTACGCGGGCATGCCGCTGGTGGTGGAAGGTCAGGTCATGGGAGCCTTTTGCGTGGTCGACCACCAGCCACGCCAGCTCACCGAGGCGCAGCGCCATTTGCTGAAAGACCTAGCGCGGGCGGCCGAACATTGGCTGCAAACCCAGGCCGTCAACCGCCAGCTCCGGCGCGCCGATGCCGATCGCCGCAGCCTGTTTGACCAGATGGGCGACGGCATCTTGCTGCTCGGCCAAAACCACCGGGTGATTGAGGCCAACCGCTCGACGACGTGCATGCTCGGCCACAGCGCGGACGAGCTTCGGCAGATGCCCCTTCAAGACCTGCTGCCCGCCAACGAACACGCCCGGCTCGCCCACGCCGTGCTGCTGGTGCGCAACGGCGATGAGCAGCTGGCCGACTGGCAGGTGTTGCGGCGCGATGGCAGCTGCTTCATGGCCGAGGTCAGCATTCGCATGCTGGACCAGCAGCGCTTCGTGGTGGTCATGCGCGACATCACGCAAGAGCAAGAGGTGCGGCTGCTCTCGATGGCGGTGGAGCAAAGCGCGCAGAGCATCGTGATCACCGACCTGAACGGCAACATCGAATACGTCAACGCCGCCGTGCTCACCAGCTCGGGCTACGCCGCACACGAAATGCTGGGGCGCAACCCGCGCCTGCTGCAATCGGGCAAAACATCGCGCAAGACCTACGCACAGATGTGGCGCCAGCTGTCGGCGGGCCAGCCTTGGCGTGGCCTGCTGTTCAACCGCCGCAAGGACGGCGTGGCGTACGTTGAAGACGCCACCATCACACCGATGCGCGACGCCCAGGGGCGTGTCACCCAGTACCTGGCGCTGATGCTCGATGTGACTGAGAAGCGGCGCATGACCGAGGAGCTGGAGCGACACCAGCTTTATCTGACAGACATGGTGGAGCAGCGCACGGTGGCGCTGGTGGAGGCACGCCACGTGGCCGAAGCCGCCAGCCACGCCAAGAGTGCGTTTCTCGCCACCATGAGCCACGAGATCCGAACGCCCATGAATGGCGTGGTGGGCAGCATCGAACTGCTCCAGCGCTCAGTGCTCTCGGCCTACCAGCGTGACCTGACCGACACCGTCAGCGAATCGGCGCTGGCTCTGCTGACGATCATTGATGACATCCTGGACTTCTCCAAGATCGAGGCGGGCAAGCTCAAGCTGGTGAGCGAGCCGGTCTCGCTGGTCCGGCTCACGGACAGCGTGTGCGACGCCCTGCGCATCACCGCCACGTCGAACTCGGTTGATCTGCAGGTGGATGTTGCGCCCGGCGTACCGGTCTGGATCCTGAGCGATGCGGTGCGGCTGCGCCAGATTCTGAACAACCTGCTGGGCAACGCCATCCGGTTCTCGGCCCGCGACGGCCGCGACGGCCGTGACGGCCGGGTGGTGCTGCGGGTACAACCGTGTGGACCCGACATGCCAGGGCACATTCAGCTGTGTGTGATCGACAACGGTATCGGCATGGCGCCCGAGGCGCTGGAGCGCATCTTCCAGCCCTTCGTGCAAGCCGAGAGCGCCACCACACGCCGCTTTGGTGGCACCGGGCTGGGCCTGTCCATTTGCGAGCGCCTAGCGGCTCTGATGGACGGACGGATCGGGGTGGACAGTGTTTTGGACCAAGGGTCCACATTCACCGTGACCTTGCCCTTCCAGACCACCACGGCGCCCCAGCGCGTGGTCAACGACAAGCCCGCCACCGCCACGCAAATGGGGCGTCGGTTCGCGCCAGCTGGTGGCCAGTTGGTGTTGGTGGCCGAGGACAACGCCATCAACCAAAAAGTGATCGGCAACCAGCTCGCCCTCTTGGGCCTGTCGGCAGAAATGGTGGACGACGGCATGGAGGCGCTGGCGCATTGGCGCGCGGGCCGGGCCACCCGGCGCCACGCCTTGCTGCTCACCGATCTGAACATGCCCGGTATGGATGGCTACACGTTGGCCTCGACCATCCGCAGCGAAGAGCTGGGCGGTTCGCGCTTGCCGATCGTGGCGCTGTCGGCCAATGCCCTGCAAGGCGAGATTGATCGGTGCCGCAGCGCAGGGATGGACGACTACCTGAGCAAACCGGTTCAGATCGATCAGCTGGGCGAGATGCTCAGGCGCTGGTTGCCGCCGGACCAGGTGCAGGCCCCGGCGGTGCTCGAACGGGTAAACAGCAAAAAGCAGGGAGTGCCTGAAGTGGAACCCAGTCTCTGCGATTACGACGAGCGGGCGCTGGAGCGGTTTGTGGGCGATGACCCAGCGGTGTTGGCCGACTTCCGCCAGCGTTTCGCGCTCTCCGCGCTGCGCACCATGGGCGAGATGCGCCTCGCCGCCAAGCGCGGTGAATTTGCGACGCTGTCCAACTTGGCACACCGCTTCAAATCGTCTGCGCGAGCGGTTGGCGCCGTGTCACTGGGTGCGTGCTGCGACCGCATCGAGCGTGCGCAACCGGCCTTCGGCGCGGCACAGATGCAAGCGCAGATGGTCATGATGGAAGAGGCATTCGCCCATGTCATGGCCCGCTTGTCTGAGCACACAGGCGTGGACCATTTGGACGAAACCATTTGAATGGTCCCAGCCAGCGCCGACTGCGGCGCTGGTCTTCGGCAGGCTGTTGCGTGCAGGTGGCGGATCAGGCGACCGGCAAGCCATCGACGAACACACGCAGCTCGCCCGGCGCGAACGAGGTCCAGACCTCGTTCGAGGTCAGCGGCGTGGTTACGATCACCGCTGCGCGATCGCCGGGGTGGTTGAGCTCGGCGAAGTTCACCGTCAGGTCTTCGTCCATCAGCGTGGCCGGTGCAAAGGGATGCTGTCGCACCAGGTAGTGCAATTGGGTGGTGCAATGTGCCCACATCGCCTCGCCATTGGAGAGCAGGAAGTTGGCGGTGCCAAACGCCGCGATGTGCGGGATCAGCTCGCGCAGGGTGTGGGTGAGTTCTTCCACCGTGGGCAGGGCTGCATGTGACTTGGCCAGCTCCTGCATCAGCCAGCAAAACGCGCGCTCGCTGTCGGTGCTGCCCACCGGGTGAAACGCGCTGTACAGCCGAGGGTGGTAGTTTTTCAGATCGCCGTTGTGGGCAAACACCCAGTGGCGGCCCCAGAGCTCGCGGGTGAACGGGTGCGTGTTTTCCAGCGCCACCGCGCCCTCGGTGGCCTTGCGCACATGGGCGATGATGTTCTTGCTCTTGAGCGGGTAGCTGCGCAAAAACGCCGCCATCTGCGACTGTGCTGCGTTCTCGTGATCGACAAACAGCCGCAGCCCGCGTCCCTCAAAAAACGCGATGCCCCAGCCGTCGGCATGGTGGTCGGTCTTGCCACCGCGCTGGCAAAAGCCGGTGAAGCTGAACGAGGCGTCGGTGGGGGTAGCGCAGTTGAGACCGAGGAGTTGGCACATGGTGGGTATTGTGCCGCTCCCTGTGGCGACCGCTTACCCCAGCTATTTGACGTTTTAAACCAACAAAAATAGGCTTTATCACCACCAGTCAACCCCGTCAAACCATGCACACCGTCAACATCCACGAAGCCAAGACTCACCTTTCTCGCCTGATCGAGCGCGCTGTCAACGGTGAGCCCGTCGTGATTGCGAAATCTGGCCGACCCTTGGTCAAGGTCGTCGCGCTGAGCCAGGCAGAGGCGACTGCGCAGCAGCGCATCGGCTTCATGGCCGGGCCGGTATTGGTGCCTGATGATTTTGACTCGATGGGCCGCGAGCAGATCGAAAACAGCTTTCTGGGGGTGGATGCCCCGTGAGGGTCTTGTTGGACACCCACATTCTTCTGTGGGCGGCCGTAGACTCGCCAGCCTTGAGCGCACGGGCCCGCCGTGTGCTGGTCTCTGATACAGCTGAGCTGCATTTCAGTGCTGCCAGCATCTGGGAAGTTGCCATTAAAACTGGTCTCGGCAGGGCTGATTTTCCGGTGGATCTGCGACAGCTCAGGCGAGGTCTGTTGTCCAACGGCTACCTCGAACTGCCCGTCACCGGTGAACACGGCATCGAGCTCGGCTCATTGCCCGATATTCACAAAGACCCGTTTGAACGCATCCTCATTGCTCAATCCCGGGTGGAGGGGATGCGGCTTGAGACAGCCGACAAAATGGTTGCGTAGTAGGGCCTCTTGCAAAACTATTCTTGTTCAAAAGTGCCTAAATAAGTAAGAAGGTGAAACCGTCAATAAATTTGAAAACGTTCACTTGCCTGCAAAAATCAAGAGGTTACGGCTGATTCAAATATAAATATGGCTGTGCCGCATTACTTAACAGGCATTCCCCCTTGCTTTGATCTATTTTTTTAATCCAAATTAGCATTTCTAAAAAGGTGTAGAAATCCTAAATCCTCACCAAGCAGCTTAAACGGCCTCGTGTTGATTATTGTGTGTTCAAACCTCCACGAGATCAAAACTTCGATTTGATCGCTCTAAGGGTGGTTTTAAAAATCATTTTCCCTTTTGCAGAAGGCTCACAGGTCAAGCCAGGTACATTCAAAATGTATCTGTTCAGATACCCTCTACTAAAAAAACCCTATAAAAATCAACGATCTAGGATCTTGAGGTGAGGCCCAAAACAGGGTAAATTCATGATCTTTTCCTATTTTGACAGAAAACACCGTAAATTTCACCGAGTTTATGAATCCATGCTGGTACCTAACCTGTTGATTTATAAGGAAAAAACTGCTGATAGGGGTACCTGAACAAATACCTTCCAACGAATGCCAAGCCCGCTTGGCCGCTCAGGTCGTAGGGCAATTATTTGACAAGAAAGTTGCTCATTTCAGCTCCGTTTTGTTTCACCCGTAGGGTGAGGAGAAGGAGGAGGCTAAGTTGTTGATTTTAATGGGGGAAATGAGACTTTTGAGTCGTCAGCTCACGAATTCAGGTTCTGGTCATGCCAGCTCACATGCGTTCTACAGCTTGATTTTAAAGTGCGAGGGGACATTGATTGATGACACGCCCTAGTGCCGGTCAGGGCTTTTTTATTCGCTCTGAGAGGGCCGAGTTGAGTTGCATCAGATCGGCCCGACCCAATCGGGGTAACTGAGCCAAGATTTGGCTAAGGTCGTGACTACCTATTAGGTCCAGTTCAGAGGACTGGATAAGGACCGTTCCCTTGCCGGTGAAATCGACCTGCTTCTCTTCACCCGATAGACTGATGCCGGTGAGAGCACCCACGGCAGACACAACACCCTGTACATGCTGGAAGTCATAGCGGTAGGCGGGGCTTGGGCAGTCTGCCCATCCCAGCACTGCTTGCTCATCGACCCGGCAGGGTGGCTCCATGAAGTGCACCGGGCCATTGCTGGAGGCGATGACTTTGCCAGTGCCAAGTAGCGTCAGAAAACCCGGCATGGTGGACTCTTGACACTGGACTGATTTCGTAAAACCCAGCAGATTTTTGGCACTGATAGTTAGGTTAGCATCGTCGAGGTCGTAACAAGCGAGGTCGTTTCCGTTATCACCCAAAATCAACTGGCCGCGACCGTTGACAACGATAAAGTGGTTTACAAACTTAGGCGCGTTGAAAGCATTCTTAACCAAAATATCGAGTATGCTTGAACCCAGAGACTCAAATCGAAGATTACCGTAGAAGGCGATCATTTTACCTTTTCGGATAAACATTTCGTTTTCGATATCAATGACATAAGCGAAACGATTGAGGTTGTCGTTTTTCGGTAGGCTGGACGGATTGTAAACGGTCATAATTACCTCTCGCTGGCTTGGATATAGACGGTACCTTGGCCCTTAAATTTAACCTGATAGGACTCGCCTGAGGTCTGGCCGATCAAGGTTTTCCAATTAACATCGGTCACGATGCTTGAACTGAGGTTACCAGTGTGTGCGATGTAGGCCTGAGGGTCTACAAAAACCGGATCATTGGGCTTTACCACCAGACCAATCACATTGCCATCCGAGAGGATCGCTGCATCTCCCCTGCCTTGTAACGTGCTGGTGAACAAGCCTTGGCCCGATGCTATGCCGCGCACAATCCCAGAGACACCTCCCTGATTGCCTAAAAATACGGTTCCAGAGGTGAGTCTAGAGTCAAAAGCAAGCAAGCTTTCGCTTTCCACATGGAGGGTTTCGTCCTTGACCGAAATAATGGTGACAAATAAGCCGTTATGGCCATAATAAACTGCGCCCGTGCCTTTGGCTGACATCAGAGCGTAGCCTTCGTTTGTCACAGCGCGCATGGCCAAGCTTTGTACGCCCTGGCCGCTCAGAAAGGAGCGCGAGAAGAGCACTTCTCCCTCGTAACAAATCATAGCCCCCTTGCGGGCAAAGACTTCCTCCCCTTGAATTTCGACTTTTATCAGTTTTTCGTTGATCTGGTTGTATGTGGGCATGATGAGATCCTCAACGTTCGGCTGGCTGGATGTACACCACGCCTTGGCCGCTGAATTTAAGTTGGTATGATTCGCCCGAAGCTTCGCCGACCATGGTGCGCCAGTTCACATCAAGTATAAATTCCTGCTTAATACTGCCTTGGTAGCCAATGAAGGCGTCCGGATCCACCTGCAACGAATGGTTGGGCGAGACCTCCAAGGCAATCAGATTGCCGCGTGAAACCGCCGCCACCTGTCCCACCCCCTCAACTGTGGTGGTGAATAGTCCCTGACCGGAGACGGCGCCGCGCAAGCCAGCGAAAGCGGTATTGGTTTTCAGGCTGGCATCGAAAGCCAAGAGATTACTGCTTTCGATGAACAATTTGTCGCCGGCCAGCGAGAGGATGGCAACTTCTGCGGCGTTGTTGGCGAAATAAACAGTGCCGGTGCCTGTGACCTGCATCAAGCCAATGCCTTCGTTAGTCACCTTTCGCTTGAGTGCGCCAAACAACCCCTCGCCGCCAAGGATAGATTTCTCGAACTTCATAGTTCCCGTGTAGGCCACCATGGATCCAGCGACTGCTAGAACTTTCTCGCTCTGCAAGTTGACTTCCAGCAGGCGGTCGGTGTTTTTTCTAAAACTGGTCACAGCGTTCCTCCGTTGCAATATTGATTGGATATTGTACTTAAATGAGCCTCGTGCAAAAGCCTAAATTTGAGCTGATTTATCTCGCAAAGGGGTGCAAAAAGAGGAGCAGGCGGCCATCTCTGGCACGATGGAGTCACCCAAAACGACACCGTAAATGCCTGCGCCATGAACAGTACCAAACCCGAAATGATCATGCACCGCTGGAACGTTGTGCAGCACGAATTGATCCCCGCAATGCGAGAACAGGTGGGCACACTGGCGCCCAAGCTGGAGCGCTTGATCCACACACTGGAGTGGGTGCGTATCGAAGAATTCACCAAAGGCGCATGGTGCGGCATCGGTCGTCCACCGGCTGAGCGGGCTTGGCTGGCCAATGCATTCGTTGCCAAATCGATACTCGGGCTTGGCACCACCAAAGCGCTGATCGAGCGTCTGAGCATTGACCGCTCACTGCGCCGGATTTGCGGCTTTTCGATGTACGTCACCCTGCCCAGCGAGTCCACCTTCTCGCGGGCCTTTGAAGCGTTCGCCACCAGCTGCCTGGCTGAGCGTGTTCACGAGTCCCTCATCAAGGAGCACCTAGGAGATAAGCTCATTGGCTACATCAGCCGTGACGCAACAGCCATCCCTGCGCGTGAGCGGCCCGTCAAAAGCCAAGGGCGATACGACAATCGGCCTCCAAAGCCAAGCCCGCCAAACGGGGTCGCCCGCGTCGCGGCGAAGTGCGCCCGCCCGCCAAAGAGGGCGCTGTGCAGATGCAACGCAAGCAGACACTGCAGCAGATGCGCAAAGACATTCCCCAAGCGTGTGACCGGGGCACCAAGTGCAACGCCCAAGGCTTCAAGACCAGTTGGAACAGCTACAAGCTGCACATCGACACCGCTGACTGCGGCGCGCCCATCAGTGCGCTGCTTTCCAGCGCCTCAGTGCACGACAGCCGTGCGTGCATCCCGTTGGCGCTGATGAGCCAAGAGCGCGTGACCAACCTCTACGACGTGATGGATGCAGCGTACTGCAGCAAAGATTTGCGCGAGCACAGCGCTGGCCTGGGCCACGTCCCGTTGATTGACCACAACCCACGCGGGGGCGAGAAGATCGAGTTTTGCCCCGCCCAGGCTGTTCGGTACAACGGGCGCACGGTGGCCGAGCGCAGCAACGCCCGGCCCAAGGATGGGTTTGGTGCCAGACACCTCATGGTCAAAGGTGCCAGCAAAGTGATGGGGCACCTGATGTTTGGTGTGCTGGCTTTGTCAGCCGTCCAGTTGATGCGATTACGGCAATGACACGCGAGCCGATGGGTCTCGAAACGGTTGCATTCGCAGGAGTGCAGGACGAGCCACAAACTGAAAAGTGAAAACCATGCGAAAAATCCAGCGAAGCTGCTCAATCGCTATAAAAAAATCAGAAAATCCGATTCCAGAAACGGAATGCTGCATTGCAGCATTCGTATTTTTTGTTTTGCAAGAGGCTCATCGAAGAAAGCATTTTTTTTGCGCTGAACTCCGTATCCATCAACACCGATCAACTTGGGTCAGGTCACGGTGCTCGGCTGCTCCCGCAACCGCCAAGCCGCCACCAGCGCCAACGCACACACCACCGCCAGCATCAAAAACGTCTCGTTGAACGCGGTCAGGCGGGCCGGGTTGGTGCTGGCTGTGTCCAAGCGAAACCCGTAAGCGCTGATGCGCCACTCAAGCACGATGCCGCACAGGCTCACGCCAGCCGCACCGCCGAGCATGCGCAGGAAGTTGATCACGCTGGAGCCTTGCGGAATATGGGTGTGGCTCAGGCCGCGCATGGCGCCGATGTTGAGCGAGGGGAGGATGAAACCCAGGCCGATGCGGCCCAAGATGGCCCAGCTCACCAGCAGCGGAATGATCGCGCCGGGTCGGCTCAGGTCGATGGTGACCATGAGCGCGAACGAGGCGGCGAGCAGCGCCAAGCCGATGCTCACCAGCCGGTGCGTGGGCTGGCGGTCGGCCAAGCGGCCGACGATGGCGATGGTGATCGCCAGCACCAAGCCGGCGGGCAGCAAGATGCCGCCCACGTAGGACGCCGAGAGGCCCAGCCCCATCTGCATGTAGACCGGCAGCAAGTAGGTCGAGCCGAACAGCGCAATGCCATAGATGAAGGCGACGATGCTGCCCATGGCGAAGCGCCGGTCGGTGAACAGCGACAGGTTCATAAGCGGCGCCACCGCGCCGTCTGGTCGGCGACCATGGCGCTTGAGCATGCGCCGCTGCAAGGTCACGAAGCCGACCAGCGC
>Ga0335395_10000778_pt1 | contig 20247 bp, 17 predicted proteins | sample MAT02_FD_205744 | JGI IMG/M metagenome (GOLD analysis project Ga0335395, IMG submission 205744) | Freshwater microbial communities from Lake Fryxell liftoff mats and glacier meltwater in Antarctica - MAT-02 (spades assembly) (version 2) ...
ACCACGACTATTACGACTTGCCCATAGTCTACGGCCTGCTGTCGGCGACAGCTTTGCCACTGCGGAAGCTGTTGGGTTCCAAGTTGGATCTCGATGTCGGCTGGCACGGTTCCGATCGCGGAAATGCCTACGCCAAAGCATTTCTCGACTACCTGAAAGCTCACAAATTGCCCGGAGAACTCGATCGCCACCTAGACACCCACTACACCGCCAGCACCAGCACAGGCCGCTGCATCCGCTACCAACCCGGACGCTTTACCCGCTTACCCAACCGCTATTACACGTTCCGCAGCGGCGGCATCGACTTCTTCGCCCTCGACTCCAATACCTTTAACGAACCGTTGCCGATCCCGAAAACCAAACAGGGCGACATTCGCCGCGAAAATTTGGAACTCGATCGGCAAAAGTTGGAACAAGAAAAATTGGCAATGCTCGAAATGTCCGATCGGCTAAACCCCGAAATTCCCGAAGAAGCCGAACAGCTAGACGACTTGAGCGCCAAATTAGAGCAACTTGACGAAATGCTGATGGATATTGACAAACAACTGTCGCCCGACAGAAAGGCCGACACGGACGTTGAACAACTCGAATGGCTCAAACAAAGACTGATTGCATCTTGGCGCGATTCTGAGGTGCGTGGGCGAGTAATTTACCTGCACCATCCCCCCTACGTCACCGAGGCGACCAAGTGGAATCAAGCTCAAACTTTGGCGGTGCGGTTGCGGTTGCGCGAGGTACTCGACGCGGTGGCTGATGCGGTTGGGAAGGAGGCGCGGGGGCGTCCGCTAGTAGATTTGGTGCTGACTGGCCACGCCCACTGTTTGGAATACCTGCGGACTGGAGATACCGGACATGGCGACTCTGGGATTAATTGGCTTGTGTGCGGGGGAAGCGGCCACAGTCTACGCCGCCAGCGCCCGGAAGGGCCGATATTGCACGAACCGTCGAACCCGGAAGCTTATCGGTTGGCGCGCGAGTCTGGTTCCGAAAAAACAGGCCACCAGGTAGCGGAATCTTTGCTATTTGTCGGGCGCAGTGGTGAAGGTTCCCACAAACGCCGTCCGTATTCGTGTTTGCGGATTGATGTTCTCGATGGGACTCCTCCGAAGTTCAGAATCAGACCTTTGGTTGTCGAACGATTTGAGGGGAAATGGCAGGAAATCGCGATCGAACCTTTTCTGATTTAACGAATGAAGTTGCCGTCAGGATGAGGTTTTGCCGAAGCAAACGGCTTAATTCCTTAGTTTGAAACTCTAAAGATTCTGTCTCAAACGCGGAAATCTTCAATTTTTGCACTCAACTTAATTCAGGAGAAAAATTCAATGATTGCTAACTTAACCCCCACGGGCTGGGAAATTATTTATCACCGCGCCCACGCTTTGCTCGCCGCCCAACTTGGCGGACAGTGGAAGCGCTCAAAATCTCCGATTCGCCTCTACGAAACCATAGCCGCGATTTCCCACCACGACGATTTAGAGAAAGAGTGGGAAGAAAACATTTTGACTGAAGCGGGCGCGCCCTTAGATTTTACCTTGAGCACGGAAACTTCTCTGCCTAAAATGCGAGGATTGACGCAGAATTCCCTATATCGCGGTAGGTGGGTAGCAATGCTGATTTCTATGCACATGAGCTTTCTGAATGAAGGAAAGCGGGGAGAGTCGAAGGAACTCGATGAATTTTTGGACGAACAACTCGCCAACCAAAAAAAGTGGCGCGAGGAGTTGAAGATTTCTCAAAAAGATGCCGAATCAGCTTATGCTTTTTTCCAGTGGTGCGATCGGCTATCATTAATTCTTTGCAGCGGCGAGTTACCCGCCGGAGAACGAGCTTTAGAAATTAGTGTCGGCCCCGACGGCAAGCGCTACGATATTGTACAGAACAGCAACGAACTGGTGACTGTAACTCCTTGGCCTTTTGAAGACGATAAATTTACTGTCAACGTCGAAGCGTGCCATTTGGATAAAGTCAAGTTCGACAGCAACCAGGAAATCAAGGAAGCGCTGGCAAAAGCACCGCGCGAAGTCTTAGAGTGGACTTTTGTCAAGTCTTAATTAAACCAAATAGCAGAAATACTGCACTGTTCCCGGTTCGTAGTGAGGACTTCAGTCCTCAGAAAAATAAGGACTAAAGTCCTCACTACAAACCAAATTGATTGTTGTCGATCGACCAGACATAATTTCACCAATTACCAATTATCAAATACCAAATACCAATCACCAATCACCAATTACTACCTATGAAACGTTCAGCGTGCCTAATTTTCAATCCCGTCGCCGGCAACAGCAACCCAGAGCAAGACTTAGCTAGAATCCGGGAACTTTTAGAGCCGTTTATTAACTTAGATATTCGGTTGACAACGCCAGAATTAGATGCAGATCAACTCGCCCGCGAAGCAGTTGCTAGAGGAGTTGAGGAAATTATTGCTTCCGGGGGCGACGGTACATTATCAGCAGTTGCTGGTGCCATTGTCAGCACAAATATTCCTTTAGGAATTATCTCGCGGGGAACTGCGAATGCTTTTGCGAATGCTTTAGAAATTCCCAATACAATCGACACCGCCTGCGCAAATATTTTGGGAGGATTGACGCGGGTGGTGGATGCGGCGATTTGCAACGGTGAAATGCCGATGGTTTTATTAGCTGGAGTGGGTTTTGAGGCGGAAACTGTCGAATTAGCCGATCGCGAAATGAAGAATCGCTGGGGAATGCTGGCCTACATTCTGTCAGGAATCAAACAGTTAAACAATTTAGAAAGATTTGAAGCAGAAATCGAAACCGAAGATAAAATTATCACCTTTACTGCTGTGGCTGTGACAGTAGCGAATGCAGCGCCGCCTACTTCAATTTTAGCGCAAGGCCCTGCCGGGATTATTTTTGATGACGGCTTGCTCGACGTGACGCTGGTAGCGCCTCAGAATAAGGCTGGGGCGATCGCAGCCTCTTATCACCTCTTACAAACAGCTTTGAGTGGCAATCCTACCGATAGCGACGATATCGGTTATTTGCGCGCCAAAAAAGTAAAAATCACTGCCGATCCTGCTCAAAAAGTGGTGATAGACGGGGAAATAATCGGCATGACTCCACTCTCTATTGAGTGCATTCCGGGAGCTTTAACTATTTTTGTACCGCGAATTGAAGTAGAGCCACTGGTGGAAAAACTCACAGGTTTAGCGGACATCGAAGTTGTTTTGAAAGAGAATTAACTTTTAGACAAATCCATAATAAGGTTTGTAGTGAGGACTTCAGTCCTCAGAACTCAAGTGTTAGCGAAGAAGGACTAAAGTCCTCACTACAAACCTTAATTTTTATGCCTCTAAAATTTGGCGAATCCGGCGCTCCAAAAGTTCGAGATCCAGTCCACCTTCATCGCGGCTGATGCGGCGCACGGTGACGTTAACATTGTTCAAATCTGCCAGCAAATCTTGGAGGATTTCTTGTTGCTGACGAGCTTGAGTGATTTCGCGTGGTTCCTGCACCAAATCGCGCACGATTGTGTCCTCAGCGCGGGAAGCAACGATCGGGTCTAGTTCGCCGTCTATGTGCACGAAAGTGCGCCGTCCGGGGCCGCGTTCTGCTTCGATTGGGATTACTGCTGTCACTTTGTCCGATCGTACATATTTGCCAAATCCGAGGTGGACTAAGACGGAAGATTGTATTTTCATAGATAGCAAGTTTTATTTGTAAGTTATCTATATTTTAACTTTTATAACTATGATATAACAACTAATATTAGAGACAATATTACTACAAAATATGTCGGTTTTTTCTCTATTTTATTGTTGTCAAATTTAGTAAAAAATGCTAATATTTGCTGTAAGAGTTCAACAGTATTATATCTATTTCGGTTGGATCGGAATTATTTAACCACAGAGAGCGCAGAGAACACAGAGAAGGATCGGAGAGATGAATAATTCCGATGTTAACGGGTTTGATATCATTCAATATCTGGGTTGAATCAAATAACTAAATAAAATATGATTCCACAGTCCTCTTGAGAGGACTTTCGCTATGAGACAGGGGTTTCAACCCCTGTAGGACTATCGGAATATGGCAAATCTCGGACTGTCGGTGCGCGACAGTAGGCTAATGCGTTAACATAGAATGAAAGCAATTTGCGATTTTGAGATTCGAGAATGATTCCCACCGATAAATAGGAAAGCCTCAATGATCCCAATTAGTCTCGACTTAGTTATCAGTATCCTGACAGCAATTCCCTTCGGCACCCTCAAAGACAAGTTTCAGCGCAACGAAACTGTCATCAAAATATTAAAAAAATTCAACCTCAACCCCGACGCGCCACCAGCAGATTTTAGCGGCGTTTATGTTTATACTTTAGTAGAATACGGCGCTGGGAAACCCAAGCAGATTTTAGAACTGTTTCGCCAAAAAGAGATTGAACAAGCATTTCACAAAGCCTTCGAGTCCGATAGCCCAGGCATTTTAATTCAAGCAGGCGATGACTTTCTCAACGAGTCTGCTTTGGGCCAAGAAATCCGAGATTTAGGGATTGACCCCCGACGGGAGTTTATGGCATTTGCAGCCGTGTTTATGGAAGTGGCAAAGCGGACACGCACACCGGGAGATGTGATGATGGGAAATGCGATCGCATCTCTACAAAAACACCTGTCGATAGTCCTAGAAAGAATGGATCGCCTTCCCACTCTCGAAGGAATTCGTACCGAATTTGCACGACTGGAAACCGAAAATTATCCCGCACTTCCCGCAGCCGAATCAACTAATATTCAAAAGTCTCAAGCCTTTATTTTATCACAACAAGTTCGCGGTTGGTTTGAAACATTAAATTATCAGTTTGAGAAATACGAAATTTGGGAAGATAACTATTTTGAATGGATTATCAATGTTCCGGTGAGACGCAAAAAGTACGATCGCATTTTAGTGCGCGGAATTGCCGGAGAAGCTGGACTCAGAGATATCTCAGCCCTGCGCGAGTCGGTGGAAAAACAGCGCACCGATGAAGGGTGGTTAGTCACAGCCCGTCGCATCAGTCGCGCCGCGCGGGATGAAGTAGAGAAAGCCGAAAATCGTAATTTAGCTTGCTATACGTTTGATGAATTACTCGATCAAGATGCCGATTTTACCGCTTATTTGGATTGGCTAGAAACTGAGATCACCAGCCGAGGAATTGATACCAAATATGTACCGCTAGCCTGTACGAAAGAAGAAATTGACCCCGATACTCAGCGCAAGATAGGCGTGAGTCATTATGGCGGGCGAGATGGCTGGATTGAAGGTTATATTGACCTATGGTTAGATGACCCCGCCAAAGAACATATTTCAGTTTTAGGAGAATTTGGGACGGGGAAAACTTGGTTTGCGATGCACTATGCTTGGATGGCGCTACAACGCTACCGAGATGCTAAAAGTCGCGGCTTAGAACGTCCGCGTTTGCCGTTAGTAATTCCCCTCAGAGATTATGCTAAAGCGGTTAGTGTTGAGTCGCTATTCTCCGAGTTTTTCTTTCGGAAACACGAGATACCTTTGGCGGGTTATTCGGCTTTTGAACAACTGAATCGGATGGGTAAGTTTCTGTTGATTTTCGATGGTTTTGATGAAATGGCCGCTAAGTGCGATCGGCAACAAACGATCAATAACTTCTGGGAACTAGCAAAAGCCGTAGTTCCCGGCGCAAAAGTCATCCTAACTTGCCGTACCGAACATTTTCCTGAAGCCAAGGAAGGACGGGCATTATTAAATGCAGAACTGCAAGCATCAACAACTATTTTAACAGGCGAAACTCCCCAATTTGAAGTATTAGAATTAGAGAAATTTAACGACGAGCAAATTCGGCAAGCGCTGTCATTTCAAACAGCAGCCACGACTGTCGAAAAAGTGATGGGAAACCCGCAATTATTGGATTTAGCGCGTCGCCCGGTGATGACAGAGTTAATTTTGGAAGCATTACCCGATATTGAAGCAGGAAAACCAGTGGATATGTCGCGGATTTATCTGTATGCGGTGCGGCGGAAGATAGAGAGAGATATCAAAGCTGAACGGACTTTTACTTCGTTAGCAGATAAGCTTTATTTCTTGTGCGAGTTATCGTGGGAAATGCTGTCTACAGACCAAATGAGTCTGAATTATCGCGGTTTTCCCGATCGCATCCGCAGCTTGTTTGGTTCCATCGTGCAAGAGGAAAAAGACTTAGACCACTGGCACTATGACATGATGGGTCAAACCATGCTAATCCGCAATGCAGATGGGGATTATACTCCGGCGCATCGTTCATTGTTAGAGTTTTTTGTCGCTTATAAATTTGCAGCGGAATTGGGAGTTTTGGCGGCAGATTTTACCGAATTAGTTGCGCCGGAACAGTCTTGTGTAAATCCTGATATTGAGGCTCAATTATACACTTGGTCTAATTATTGTCGGCTTCAGGCCCAGAAGAGAAATAACAACGAACTTATCGCGCCTTTGAAAGGATTTGTTGCTGAAAATTTAGGTGAACTTAGCCACAGTTTCGGACAAGCTGTGCTGACGAAAGCAGTGATGGATTTGTTGTTACCGATGGTTTCTGAAACCGGGGTTTTGCCGCTTATGGAAATTCTGGAAGCAACGCGAGGCAAAACTGAAAGCGAGGTGGGTTATGTGGGAGGGAATGCGGCGACGTTGTTGTTAAAAAAGGACAAGACTGCTTTAGAAGGTAAAGACCTCTCTAGTGCCGTTATTTTAGGTGCTGATTTTACAAATGCTAGTCTACGGTGCGTCAATTTGTCTCACGCAAATTTGACTAATTCTGTTTTTTCTCAAATCTTCGGTGCAGTTTTTGCAGTGGCATTTAGTCGAGATGGAAAACTTTTTGCTACGGGTGATTCTGGTTGCGCCATCGGATTGTGGAAAGTTTCAGACTGTCAACAAATTGTATTTTGTAAAGGGCATACTGACTGGATCAGGTCTTTAACATTCAGTCCAGATGGTACAACTTTAGCCAGTGCTAGTTTTGACAAAACAGTGAAATTATGGGATATCCGTACTGGAGAATGTCTAAAAACATTGCAGGGACACGGCAGAGTAAATTCTGTGTCAATCAGCCCTGACGGTAAAACCTTAGCCAGTGGTAGTCATGACAAAACTGTGACGCTATGGGATATCCGTACTGGAGAATGCTTAAAAACCTTCCAAGGACATACTGACACGGTACGATCGGTAGAAATAAGCTCTGATGGTAGAATCATTGCTAGCGGTAGTAGTGACAAAACTATCAAACTATGGGATATCCGTAGTGGAGAATGTTTGAAAACTTTACGCGGACATACAAATAAAGTTCTATCGGTAGCAATTAGTCCTGATAATATAACCTTAGTCAGTGGCAGCAGCGACCAAACTATCAAACTATGGGATATCCGTAGTGGAGAAGGTCTAAAAACTTTACGCGGACATACCAATAGAATACGGTCAGTAGCTATTAGTTCTAATTGTGTCATCCTAGCTAGTGTTGGTTATGACCAGCAAGTGAAGATATGGGATATTAAGACTGGTGAATGTTTGAAAACTTTACAGGAACATACTGATTGGCTAAGGTCGGTGGCAATTAGCCCCGATGGTGCAACTTTGCTCAGTGGCAGTGATGACCAAACAGTAAAATTATGGGATATCAACACCGGAGAATGCCTGAAAACCTTGCGGGGTTATATCAACTCTATACGGTCAGTAAGCATCAGTCCCGATCGTACAGCGATAGTTAGCGGTAATGAAGACCAAACAGTGAAGCTATGGGATATTCGCACCGGAAAATGCCTGAAAACTTTTGACGAACACACCAGTCGGATAAACTCAGTAGCAATAAGTCCTGACAGTAGCATCGTCGCTAGTGGTAGCTACGATCGCACAATTAAAATATGGAATATTGCTACAATAAAGTGTCTAAAAACTTTGATTGGACATACTGGCTGTGTAAATTCAGTAACGTTCAATCGCGATGGTACAACCTTAATTAGTGCTAGCGCTGATGCAAATATTAAGTTATGGAATATTCACACTGGAGAATGTCTAAAAACTCTCAAAGGACATACTGACTGGTTGTGGTCAGTGGCAATTAGTCCTGACGATACAACTTTAGCCAGTGGTGGTAGCGACCAAACTGTGAAGTTATGGAATATCCGCACTGGAGAATGCCTCAAAACATTACAAGGGCATAGCGATACAGTAAATTCAGTTGCTTTTAGTCCTGATGGCACTACCTTAGTCAGCGGTAGTAGCGATCGAACAATAAAGTTATGGGATATTCACACTGGAGAATGCTTGAAAACTTTTCACGATCGTACAAGTTCCGTATGGTCAGTAGCTTTTACTTTGGATAGTAAAACTATAATCAGTAGCAGCGAAACAGTAAAAATTTGGGATGTCTCTACAGGAGAATGCTTGAGAACTTTGCAGGGACATACCAATGGGGTCAGGTCAATAGCAATTAGTTCAGATGACAAAATTTTAGTTAGTGGAAGTTTCGATGAGACTCTTAAAATTTGGGATTTTAATACAGGTGAATGTCTAAAAACACTCAGAAGTGAAAGACCTTATGAGGAGATGAATATCACGGGTGTTACGGGTTTAACGGAAGTTGAGAAAGCCACGCTTAAAGCTTTAGGGGCTGTGGAAAATTGATCGTCGCAAAGGAGGAAATATGCAGTCAGCAATACGGATTACCACGAAAGTTATTGCAGGAAATAAACTTGAAATTCAAGTGCCGCCTGGTTCTGTGGGTGAAGAAGTTGAAGTGTTTGTGATTATACCAGAAAAGCCTCCGTGCCGGCGTAAAGTGTTGGAATTGCTTACAGAAATCCGCAGCCGTCATGTCTCCAGAACTGTTGAAGAAATCGATCGGGAACTTCAAGAAGAAAAAAACTCATGGGACAACTAAACCTACCATCCTCTGCTACAATTTAATGGGAGCAAGTGGACGGTCAATCTAAAATATAAATTGAACCACCAGGAGGCAAAACAATGAATACTGCTAAATTATCGATCGCGGATGACTACCAGACAGTCATATTACCCAAAGAATTTCATTTTCCAGGTAATGAAGTGTATGTCAAAAAAATAGGAGATGTTCTTGTCCTAATCTCCAAAGAAAACCCTTGGAAAACTTTTTTTGATAGTTTGAATATGTTCTCCGACGACTTTATGCTAGTCAGGGAGCAGTTGTCCTTGGAGACGAGAGAGGCTTTTGAATGAGATTTTTACTAGATACTAACATCTGTATCTACATCATCAAGCGCAAACCCCAAAAAGTATTCGATAAATTCCAAACACTTGAAATTTTTGATATTGGCATTTCATCTGTTACTATTGCCGAACTTGAGTATGGGGTTTACAAAAGTCAGCGTCAACAACAAAATCGGGCTGCACTCATTCAGTTTTTAATAACCTTACCAGTAGTTCCTTTTGATGAAAGAAGCACGCAAACTTATGGACAAATTAGAGCAGGATTAGAACGTCAAGGTATTGTAGTTGGCCCAATGGATTTGCTGATAGCATCCCAAGCAATCAGTTTGGGGCTGATACTGGTGACGAATAATGTTAGAGAATTGTCCCGTATCCCAGGATTAACCTTAGAAAATTGGGTTGATTAGCGATCGCATTTTCCGTTGCAGCGCAAACCGTAAGGGAGAAGCATTCGGGCGACAATCAAATAGCAAGAACCCGAAAACTTATCCGATCGCAAATTCACTAAATTTCCGCATCATCGGCGCATCAAACCCAAGTACAATGTCTTCTTTGGGAACTCCCAATTCAACCAGTTCGTTAGCAATACCCACCTCAGTCCCATCCTGCTGAATCCAGATTTTATTGTCCATAATATCCAGGTGCAACACCGGGCCATAAACTCGCCGCTGATTGCGCCAACCCACATAGATTAATTGATAATGATCGCGCTCAACATCAAAGATAGTTTGAGCCTGAATCCGCTCATCCCACACCAGACTAGCGTGTTGGGAGAGCAGATTTTGGATATGTTGCCGATAAAGGTCTAAATTTGCCATTGTGCGTCTAAATCTCCATCTCCAAAACAATCCTATTCTTCCCTTTGGATCGATCCAAAAACCTGTTCCACAGTCAAATTAAGTTCGGGTAAAGCAAACGACAAAATTCGATCGCCCTCTCGGAACTGGCTAGCCTGATATTCCCCCTCAACTAACTGATAAACCGAGATTGTAGGTTGTTTCGGATTGCCAATGAAGCGTCTGCCACCCAACGCAGCATAATCCACAACCCAATATTCCGGGATACCCAATCTTTCATAATCAGCCACTTTAACCAAGTAATCATCTTGCCAGTTGGTGCTAACTACCTCGATCGCAAGTTTAACAGATTTACCTTGGGTAATAATCGATGATTTTTTCCAAAGTGGCTCCAAAATCAACGCTGGCTTGTCTAATACTATGATATCTGGCTGATATCCTGTCGTCGCTCCTAGAGGCTTGACAAAATAGGTTGATGGTGTTATGTAAGGAAGATTGAGGCGATCGATTTCTACGTTAATTTTGCGGATGAGAAAACTTGTAACTTCCTCATGGTCGCCGTTTGGATTCATCTCAACTATTACTCCATTTCGTAGCTCGAAACGTCCTTTGCCATCGGGATACCACTCTAGGAATTCCTCAAATGTTAGTAGTTTGGCTGTGGTTTGAATCATGTTGACACGGCCTCTTCTTTTTAACTGGAATCAGTAAATATCGATCTGATAATTTATTGTACCATTCTTGATATGAGTTACCCACGGGTGATCAGAAACCGGGTTTTTTCCAGAATACTTCGTTGAAGCCAGCAGAAACGGCTAAAAACCCGGTTTCTAATGTAGCCTACTGACTAAACTGTTGTGCGTAGTAGCCCGCGTATCGATCGCCCTTTTCCAGCAATTCCTCATGCGTCCCCGATTCGACGATTCTGCCTTTTTCGAGAACTAAAATGCGATCGGCTCTGCGGACAGTAGCCAAGCGGTGGGCTATGATAAACACAGTGCGATCGCGCATCAATCTTTCCAGCGCTTCCTGCACTAAACCTTCAGATTCCGAATCTAGCGCCGATGTAGCTTCATCGAGAATCAAAATTCTGGGAGCGAGCAGAACTGCACGGGCGATCGCAATTCTTTGTTTTTGTCCGCCAGATAAATTTACACCCCTTTCTCCTACCCAAGTTTGATAACCGTCGGGAAACTCAGAAATAAATTGATGCGCGTTAGCAATTTCCGCAGCTTTCTGCACATCTTTTAGTTCATAATAAGATTGACCGAAAGCGATATTTTGAGCAATTGTACCCGAAAATAAAATCGTTTCTTGCGGTACAATTCCAATTTGGCGCCGCAAAGTATTTAAAGTGACATCTTGAATATCAATACCGTCAATTAAAATCTGTCCCGCTTGCGGATCGTAAAATCTCGGCAACAAATTTACTAACGTAGTTTTCCCCGCACCGGATGCGCCCACGAGGGCGATCATTTCTCCCGGAAGCACCAGCAAACTCATATTTTGCAAAATCGGTGTTTCCGAATTATAGGCAAAATTAATGTTGCGATATTCGACTTTACCTGTAACGCGCGGAAGTTCGATCGCTCCTGGCTTTTCGACGATTGCGGGTACAATGGCTAAAAGTTCAAAAATGCGATCGCTAGAAGCCTCTCCCTGCTTGAAATCGCCGTAATTTGCGGTTGTAATCGCGATCGGGTCAATTAACAGTGCCACCCCTGCGATATAACTGATAAATTCAGTACCTGTGAGATTTCCTTGAGAAATTTGCCAACCTCCCAGGAAAAACAGCAAAATTACGCTCATCGCTTCCAAAAAGCCAACTACAACGAACTGAAGTGCTTTTATGCGTTCCGACAAATACTTAGCACGGCGGTTTTGTTCAGCTTCTTCTGCAAAGCGGGCAATTTCGTAATCTTCAGCTACAAACGCTTTGATTAAACGAATGCCGCTAAATACTTCTGTCAGCAAAGCTGATAAATCAGAAATGCGATTTTGACTTTGGCGCGAGTAACTTAGCAGTTTTTCGCCAAACCAGCCAATTAAAATAGCCATCAGCGGTGCGATAATTAATGCACCTAAAGTTAATTGCCAGTTGAGATAAATCATATATCCCAGGACGGCAATTAGCTGCAAAACACAAGGAATAAACTGATGAAAAAATTTATTTACGACTTCGCCAATGCGGTCAATATCTTCGGTGAGGCGGTAGGATAAATCTCCGGTTTTGGCGGTTTCAAAGTAGCCGATATTGAGTTTTTGGAGGTGGGAGTAAACTTTTTTACGGATTTCTAAAGCAATAGTCAAAGCTGCTTTGGCCATCAGCGTATCTTGACCGTACTGGGCTGTACCGCGAATCAGAAATATAATGGCGCTGAGTGCAGCAATTTGACCGAATCCTTGTAAATCTCCTTTTCCTATAAATTTTGCTGTTTCGCCAACCAGCCACGCGATTATCGGCCAAAATATGGTAAATACTACGGTACAAGCTAATGCTTTACCGATGGTTTGTTTTTGGGGACGCAGGTAGGGTAAGATTTGCCAGTATGTCGATCGAGTTTTCAAGATATTTGACTCCTGCAACTTCTGTTTTGGGGATCTCTGCAAGAATATTCAAACTTCGATCCCCCCTCACCCCCCTTAATAAGGGGGGGACAAGATTATTATTCAAAGTCCCCCTTTTGAAGGGGGATTTAGGGGGATCTCTGCGTAAGTAATACAGATATCTGAGCCCAAATATGATAACAGCGATCGGGCAAATCTCCACAATCATTCTTGACCTTCGGCATGAGTAGCCCGTACTTTAGCCCCCGCGACAACTGCACCCCGAAAGGCAGCCGACTCTCCGGGTGCAAGACTAACGGGTTGAGTGTACATAAATCCGTTATCAATTAAATTACCCGACTCGTCTAAAACTTCATAATTGACTTTCACATTCTTGATTGTTTTGCAGCCTTGATTGACGACTTTACCGCTGAAGAAGTTGCCGTCATAATTTGCTGCTGCGATTGATACTTTTCCAGCAATATTGGCACCGGGAATGCAAGTTTGAGAAGTTTCCGAATTGGGTTGTTTTTCGCACAACTTGCCTAAGTCTACTATTCTACCATCGGGAGTTTTTAGGTAGCAAAACGGCTCGTCAATTTGAGAGTTTTGGGCTATGAAATCTGTAGATTCTGCAATCAAAGGGCGAGCCGATATCGGTGAAATTAGCAAACTTGATAAAGCTACGGTTAAATGTAAAATTTTCATATTTATTCGGGATTTTCTGAGATTAATTATACAAGATAATTCACATAAAATTTACACTCGAATATGTATATGTAGGGTGCGCAATGCGCACCTTACGACCAATCTAGGGTGCGCATTGCGCACCTTACGAGATTATCTAATACTCGGCTTCCTATTTCCAAGATTCCGAGATCCGGGAACTTTTCGGCTGGGACGGCGCTGGTTCAAACTGCTAGCAGTTCGAGCATTCACAGCATCAGCAGAAGCTACTAAACCCAAATCTTGCAAAATTTCAAAAGCCGCCCTTTGTCCGGTTTCGCAACCGCCTTCCATATAACCTTGATTTTCCAGCGAAGTGTGTTCTCCGGCAAAATATAAGTTCCCAACTCGTTCGCCTTCAACGCCGTACATTTGCGTCCACTGCCCGACTAAATAGCAGGAATAAGAACCTTTAGAAAAGCGTTCTCCCGGCCAATAAGCTCGCACAGCTTTGCCCGATCGCAAATTGCTCACTCCGGGAAAAACTCTTTCAAATTGTCCCAAAAATCTTTGTGCTTGGTCTTCGGGAGTTCCGCTACCGATCGCCAAACCCTGCTTTCCTCCTGTAAAATTAGTAACTAAACCGTTACCAGTAGGAGCAAAAGGCGTAGGTTCCCAGCTATTTTGGAATCCTAAATCGGTATAAACAGAAGCAGTCGATTGATAAATTTCCCGCCAAATGCGGCTGCGGTAGCCGGTAATTAACTTAGAATTGGTACCGTAGCCCAATTGCTCGATCGCCCTACGCTTTGGTTGGGGCAAAGGTACGTTAATTTTAACGTCACGCAAAGTGCTGAAGGGCAAAGTTAACAAAACTCGCTCGTAAGTGCGATCGAAGGCGCTTTGTCCCGATCGCAAATTTACCCGATAGCGGCCGTCTGGCAAAAGAGTAATCGCTTCCAAAACCGTCCCCGCCTCGATCGAACCAGACAATTGACCCGCCAAACGGTTGATAATTTGACTGTTGCCGCCGTCAATTTGATAACGCTCATCGCTGTTGCCGTACAATTCAAAACTGCCAGGTTCAGAACCGATTAAAAACAGCAGATTTAACGCCGACTGTTCCTCGGAATCTCGACCGTAGAATACCGTATAAGCAACCCGCAACAATTGTCGCAGTAGCGTGCTAGTATCAGCTTGGTCTAGATATTCAGCGATCGAAAGATTGTCCAATCTTTCCGCTGTTTCCGTAAAATCAAGATAGCTAATGTTATCTCCAATAGCCTCCACATCTTCATTAATTTTAGTTGCTAGCGGCGCAAAATCCGCGATTATTTGCTCAAGAGGAAATCGTCGCCCTTCAAAGAAAAAAGTATCCTTCACCAATCCACTCTGCACTTGGGCTAAGTCGATCGCCCGCAAACCCAATTCCGTCGCCAGCGAAATCAAAGTAGTGTGGCCGGTGTCAATAAATTCTCCCCCCACATCGGCCGGAATCAGCGTTCCAGCCACCTTGGGAATAGTGCGTATCCGCCCCCCCACGCGGTTAGTTGCCTCGATTATATCGGCGCGCACACCCGCTTGGCGCAAGCGATAAGCCGCCGTCAAACCCGCAATCCCTGCACCCACAACCAAAATGGGCGATCGTCCGCCTTGTTGAGCAAAAGCTCCCTCCCTGGTAAAAGTCGCAGCAGCTACAGCCCCCGCAGCAGCTAAACCCCCGTGCAGCAAGCCGCGCCGAGATATGGGAAAATTGGAAGTGCGCGAAGTCAGCATCCCCAGCAATTCATCAGCCGGAATGCCCGTTTCGCTTGATTTCTGGGCAATAGTAGCAGCGCGGCGCAGCATTGCCATCAGTGCAGATTTAGCCATAATTGAGACACCCTCACAAAATTTTGATGTAAACTGGATTCTTGATCGAATTTGATTATGCACTTTCCAGGCTAAAGTACAGAGAGATTTTTTTAATAATGCTAACCCTCAGAACACTGTTCGACAGCAAATTTTATCTTGAAAACAACCCAGATGTCGCCGTACAAGTTGCCAGAGGGACTGTATCGAGTCCCTTCGATCACTACCGAAAAATTGGCAAATTTGAAAACCGCGATCCGAATGCCCTGTTCGATGCCAGCTACTATTTAGACACGAATACAGATGTAGCGGTATCAGCGAAACTCAATGGCTTTTCAGCCGCCGATCACTTTATCAGATTCGGTCAATTTGAAGTACGCAGCCCAAACCCTTTATTCGATGTTAATTTTTATCTAACCAGCAACCCAGACGTTCAGACGGCAGTCCAAACAAATCAATTTACCGCATTTGAACACTACTTCAAAGTCGGTCAATTAGAAAACCGCAAACCCAGCGTTTTCTTCGATCCTAGCTTTTATCTAGAAAGATATCCGTTGATAGGAGGCGCAGTCAGTAGCGGTGCAGTTAAAAGTGCGATCGACCACTACATTCAATTCGGTCAACAAGAAGGACTGTTGAGCACACTTCCCGCTCCCGCCGACGATTTTAGCACAGCACAAAGCCTGGGAATTCTCACAGAAAGTCTAAATGCTAATGATTTTGTAGGGGCTGCTGAAACAACAGACATTTACAGTTTTATCCTGAATACTCCGAGCCTTTTCAGTGCAACAGTTGATGGTTTAAGCGCAGATGTTGATGTAGAATTAATTCAGGATCTCAACGGCAACGGCGTAGTTGGATTAGACGATATTATTGCTTCATCTAACAATTTAGGAATTGCTTCCGAAACAATTGTTAGCAATGGAGCTTTGCCTACCGGAACTTATTTCATCCGCGTTTCTCAAATTCAAGGCGATACAGATTATGACTTGAGATTGCTATCGGCTCCCTCAATAATACCGCCCCAAACTTAGGATCGCAAATTAAATAACTTACAATTTTAATTATTATTGTGGAACAGGCAGGATGCCTGTTCAAGACGGGCGGGACGCCCATCCCACAAACTTATGGAAGTTATTTAATTCTCATTCCTTAAATTGATAATGGGTAATGGGTAATGGGTCATTGGTAATAAAGCAATCGCTGGCGCTTGATAAAACTAAGGATCGCGAATTAAATAACTGACAATTTTAATTGTTATTGTGGGATGTCCCGCCCGTCCAAAAAGGACAGGCTCTCCCGCCCATCCCACAAACTTATGGAAGTTATTTAATTCGCGATCCTAACCAATTACCAATGACCAGTTCCCCAGGTTTCAATTGTTAGTTTCCGGCCCGCCAGGAGACGGCACAGATTGAATTGGTGTCGGAGGCCAATTGGAGCGATTTCTGTTGAGAGTAGTAGACACCAAAGCATAGCCCAAAACGGCAGGAAGGACGATCGCGCTCAGAAACACGATCCCCACCGCCCAAGTCATCGCATTCGACATCGGGCCGTAATGACTGCGGTAAGGGTCAAATGATGGTAAATTAGGCCTTGGAGCGTCCCGTAGTGCGATCGGACGTTTGAACCGCACTCGCCTGTCATCGAGCTTTTCGAGCAAAATCCAGCCAATTTCCGCCTCTTCCCGACACAGCTTGTGAAAAATCGCCGGATTGCTAAACAAATCCCTGCTAGCCCGGACAATCTTGTACTCCCAAACTGTCAAATCATCAGAATTGCGATCGGATTTAAGATTGCCGTTGGAGTGCGCATTTTCAGGCGCATTAAAATTATCTTCTTGAGATTCGTACCGAGTCAAAACTTCCTCCTCGTCGTCGCATTTTTCCCCCGCAACCGATTGCTCGCGGCTCACCAAGACACCCAGGATTGCAGCCTCCAAACCTAGACTGCCAACCATCAAACTCCAAATCAGAATTTCTACCATAAAAGGAGTTAAAAGTTAAAAATTGAAAACTAAAAAAACTCGCTTTTAACTTTCAATCTTTAATTTTCAAATAGCCTTCCACCAAACAATCTGCACCTACAGCGCGCCAAGAAACCCGCTCTAAAGTCAAAGCATCAGTCATTGCGGAAAACCCCAAATCTCCGACAGGAGTTGGAGCATTTTGGCCGCCGACAATTTTAGGAGCAATAAAAGCCATAATTTTTTGAACTGCACCCTCAGCAATTGCTTTGGCGGCCAAAGTGCCGCCACACTCCCACAGTACAGAAAGAAAAGATCGATCGTACAAATAAGCCATTGCATTCGTCGGTGTCAGCGGCGACAACTCCACAACTTCCACCCCTTTGGCGATCAAAAACTCCTGAAATTCCGGGTTAACCCCAGCTTCAGTCAACACCAAAGTAGCCGCCGCAGAGGTTTCCCACAACCAAGCCGACTTCGGCAAATCCAGAGTGCGGCTCATCACCACCCGCAGGGGATTATTCCCGTCAGGTTTGTGACTCGTCAGTAAGGGATTGTCTAGACGCACCGTATTTCCCCCAACAATCACAGCATCGCAGCCGACGCGCACCCGATGCACCTCGCTCCTCGCCTCCTGGCCTGTCACCCAAGCGCTATGACCGGTATTGGTAGCAATTTTACCGTCCAAAGTCATCGCATATTTCAAAATTCCAAAAGGCCGGCGGTGCAAAATCCGGTGTACGAAAGCCTCGTTAAGTTTCTGACAAGCTTCCCCTTCCACTCCCGCCACCACTTGAATCCCGGCTTCCCGCAACCGGGCCAGCCCAGTTCCCGCTACCAATGGATTCGGATCGACCATGCCAGCGACTACTTTTGCCACTTTGGCTTTAATTAAAGCTTCGGAACAGGGAGGAGTCCGCCCGTAGTGGTTGCATGGCTCCAGGCTGACGTATGCCGTCGCTCCTTCGGCTAGTTCCCCCGCTTCTCGGAGCGCAAAAACTTCAGCGTGAGGTTGGCCAGCACCGGGATGAAACCCTTCGCCGACAATTTTGCCGTCTCGGACAATTACACAACCGACGAGGGGATTGGGTGCGGTTTTGCCGAGAGCACGGCGGGCCAATTCTATGCAGCGGCGCATCATGGCTCGATCGAACTCTTGAATTTCGCTGCTGTCGAGTTGTTTTGTAGCTGGCTGCTGTCGATTGGCTAAGTTGGCGATCGGTTTAGCGTCCGCCTCAAAAGTTTCCATGAGATCTTGCGATGATATTTAATCCTGATTGTAGTGACTTTTGATGCTAATTTTGGGTGCGAAACGACGATCGATTGTGGCTGGGACAAACTGTACGTTACCACTGAGATATTGCACCATTGTCAATTAGCCTTTTATGAACAGGCAAGATGCCTACTCCACAAGAAAATTTATCTTTTGTGGAACAGGCATCTTGCCTGTTGCTGACAATGGTGCAAGATGTGAGTTACCAGGAGTGAAGGGCAATTTAGGGCGATCGACCCCACACACCCAAACAAATAGCTTTAACATGAAGAAACAATAGCAGCCGCTTGAGAAAAAAATGAGTCAAGATATGAAGCGGGAATTTGCCAGTCGCGACGAATTAATAGCCTACGTGCGCAAACAGTTCCCCCAAGCCACCGCCCGCGATAGCAACGTACCCCCAACCGCAGGCGGGCGCACAACTGCTGAAAAAGTCCTGCAAAAAGTCGATCCCAGCAAATACGCCTCAAGCCGCAACTTTCTCAACGGCGCAGTAACGCGCTTGTCGCCCTATTTGCGCTACGGCGTTTTGAGTCTTGCCGAAGTGCGGGATGTCGTACTAGAAAAAGTGCAGCATCCAGAAGATGCCACAAAACTTATCAACGAGTTGGGTTGGCGCGATTATTGGCAGCGACTCTACGCCGAATTGGGCAAAGGGATTTGGGAAGACCGGGAAGAGTACAAAACTGGTTACACTGGTTCAGATTACAGCGAAACTATGCCCCAAGATGTCATCGAGGGCACGACTGGTTTGGTTTGCATCGACAGTATCAGTCGCGAGTTGCGAGAAACTGGTTATTTGCACAATCATCAGCGGATGTGGACTGCTGCTTATCTCGTACACTGGCGCAGGGTGAAGTGGCAAGCTGGAGCTCGCTGGTTTTTGGAACATTTGCTAGATGGAGATCCGGCGAGTAATAATCTTTCTTGGCAGTGGGTAGCGAGCACTTTTAGTCACAAGCCTTATTTTTTCAATCGGGAAAATTTGGAACGTTACACTAAGTCGGTTTATTGTCGCGATTGTCCTCTGTACGGACAATGCGATTTTGAGGGAACTTACGAATATTTGGAAGGCAAGTTATTTCCAAATGGCGAAAAGGTCGATCGCACGGGCGGTTCTAAAAGTTGGGAACGCCCTAAAAAAGGTCGTTAATTAGTTATTGGTTATTGGTTATTTGTCAACAGTCAACAGTCAACAGTCAACAGTCAACAGTCAACAGTCAACAGTCAACAGTCAGCAATTCCCTAATATGCAAAATCAAATTATTTGGCTACACGGCGACTGTTTGAGTCCTGAAGGGCCGGCTTTTCAAGCACATCCAGAAGCACCCGCAATCTGGGTTTGGGATGATGCACTCATCGATGAATGGCAGTTGAGTCTCAAACGAATAGTGTTTATTTACGAATGTTTGCTGGAGTTGCCGGTAGTTATTAGGCGCGGCGATGTGGCTGCGGAAGTTATCGCTTTTGCTCAAGAATCCGGCGCGAATCAAGTAGTGACTGCGGAAAGTCCCAGTCCTGGGTTTCAGGATATTTGCCGGAAAATTAGGCGATCGCACCCAGTAGAAGTTTTGCCACCAGAAGCCTTTGTCCGCTACGATGGCTACATTGATTTGAAGCGTTTCTCTCGCTACTGGCGCGTCGCTGAAAAATATGTTTTCTAATTGGTAATCGGGAATCGGGAATTGGGAATTGGTAATGGGGAATTCGTAGAAAAACAAGAAAAAGGCAAAGCGGATCATCTTATTTTTCCCCTCTTCCTTTTGCCTTTTGCCTACTACCTACTGCCTACTGACTAATGCCTAATGACTAATGACTAATGCCTAATGACTAATGCCTAATGACTACTGACTAATGACTAATGACTAATGACTTCTTCCTTCAACTCCCCTTCAAACGCTGCAATAGCCATTGAAATCTAGATTGAGCCAAATCTGGATTTTCGATGTTTTGGGCGATCGCACGTTC
>Ga0335395_10000779_pt1 | contig 20206 bp, 14 predicted proteins | sample MAT02_FD_205744 | JGI IMG/M metagenome (GOLD analysis project Ga0335395, IMG submission 205744) | Freshwater microbial communities from Lake Fryxell liftoff mats and glacier meltwater in Antarctica - MAT-02 (spades assembly) (version 2) ...
CGCGCGGCGCTTGCGGCGGGCGAGCCGGCCGCGCCGCGCTGGGTCGGCACCGGTCAATGGCCGCAGTTGGCCTGGCAGGGCACCGATCGCGTCTGGCCCGTGTTCGTGCGCGGACACCAGACCGCGCTGGGTAGCTACTGGGGCATCGCGCTCGCGCCGGTGCTCGGCGACGGCATCGCGGGGGTGCGCCGCAGCTCGGTGTTGCTCGGTCTGATATTGATCGTGATGCTCGCGGCGCTGGCCCGGCGGATCGGCCTCGGTGCCCGGCAAGTCGCGCTGGCCGGGCTTTGTTGCGTGCTCTCCCCGGGGCTGTGGTTCTTCGCCCGCACCGGCTACGGCTTCGAGCTGGCCAGCCGGGTGTTCATGCTCGTCGCGCTGGCGATCGCGGCCCGCTCCGGCCCGCTGGACCTGCGCCGCGGCAGCATACTCGGCGTATGCGTGGCCGCGGCGCTGCTGTGTCGGGTCACGATCGCGGTGACGCTCGGGCCGGCGCTGATCCTGCTGCTGGTCGACCCCCGCCGCTGGGCCGGCGTCGTGCGTATGGTCTGGCCGGGTGTGCTCGGCGGCCTGCTGACGATCGGTCTGGTCGGCGCCGCGGTGGCGAGCCTGCCGTTTTGGCCCGGCACCACGCCCGGCGCCGATCTGCCGATCGACGCGCTGGCCGCCCGCACCCTGGTCGCGCCCGCGTGCCTTTTCATGCAACTGGCCTGGGTCGTCGATCCGCGGGTGATCCTGGGGCCGCTGGTGGCAGGGGCGCCGACGATCGACATGACACGCGCCATCGTGCCAGCGCTGCTCGGCGGCCTGGTGCTGGGCGTCGCGCTGCTGCGCTGGTGGCGTGCGCGCAGCGGCGACGGCGAGCGCATGTTCGTCGCGGCGACCCTGGCCAACGCGCTCGGCGGCGCGTGGCTGTACGGCGACCCGGCCCAGTTTCAACTGGCGATGGCGCTCGAGCCCCTGTTCGCGCTGGCGCTGGCCGAGCAGCTCGGCGCGCTGTGGGCCACGCATCGGCGCGTGGCCCTCGGACTCATCGCTGCGGTGATCGTCGGGCGGGCGCTGACGCTGGCCGAGTTGGCGCACAGCGAGCGATATACCGCCAATCCGATGCTCTCGGGCCAGGCGCAGCGGGCGGTGCTCGCCGCGTTGGTGCCGCTCGACGCCTCGCGCGTGCTGACCACCGACTACAACCATGCCGGTGTGTTCGAGGCCTGGAGCGACGAGCGCATGCAGCTCGTGCATGGCTGGCCGTCGCTCGCCAGCCGCGGGCGATCCGTCGAGCAGTTGCAACTCGCGTTCGCTGCGATCCTCGAACAGTTCACGATCTGTCACGTGGTGTTCAACGCGGGGGATAACCTGGTGGCCGGGGAGTTTGCGGCGCCCGCGACGGCCCGCGCGGGCCTCGAGCGCGCGCTCGCCCAGCGCGGGCGAACGGTCGAGGAGCGCCGCGTGTTCGTCAGCGAGGCCGGCGCTCCCGCGCTCGAGCTGTGGTCGCTGTCTGGCTGCGGGTCAGCGCGCGAAGAGTAGGGGCTCCAGGCCGTCCAGGCGCGCACCGGCGGCCTCACGCGCGCGCAAGGCCCCGGCGAGGGCCAGCACGCCGGTGAGTCCGTCGCGCGGCATGTCGCGGTCGAGCACGTAGATCGCGAGGGTGTCGCTCGCCGCGGGTGACACCGGCGAGCGACCGTCGCGCGGCCGCAGCTCGACCGCGACGCGCTGATCCTCGGGCCCTCGCAACACCAGCGGCAGTCCGCCTGCCCGGGGTCCATCGATCTGCTCGATGGACCAGCCAGCGAAGCGCTCACCGGCGGCGAGCGCCGCGAAGAACGCCAGCACGTCGGCGTCGGGCGGGCTCGCCTCGACGAGCCCTGGTCTCATGGATCGCCGCTCCGGCGCGCCCGCGAGGGTCGAACCCAGCACCACGGCGATCGTCAGGCCGGCGAACGCGGCGAGGGTCGCCAACAAGCTTCGGGGCCCGAGCGTTGCGCGGGACATGCGAGTATATCAGCCCCGGGACCGGCGCTCAGGCGGCGGTCATGACGGCGAGCACGGCCCGCACGGTCATCGCCGCGAGCACCAGCGATGACACGAAGAACAGCGCGAAGCGGACCTCGATCTTGTTGATCTTCGCCTGGAACACGCTGTGGGTCACGCGCAGGCCGACGTAGGTCCACGCGAGCATCGCGTCCGTGTCGCCGCCGCGGGTGACCAGCGCGAGCACGATCGCCACCGCGTAGAACAGGGTCGGCTGCTCGAAGAGGTGGTTATAGTTGTCGGCCTTCCAGCGCACCTCGGCGGGCAGCGAGGCCATCTGCTCGCCGCGTGGCGCGCTCGGGTCGAGCTTCATGCCGGAGCGCTGGATCGCGGGGATGCGGGTGACGTACATCCACGTCCACATGACGAAGGTCCAGACGACGAGCGCGACGACGGGGCGGAGGAGCTCGAGCGATGGTTGCATGGCGTGGCCGACGATATCACAGCCCCCTCGACGCGCGCGACGTCCGGCTGGTAGCTTGCGGGTGCCATGCCGACCGACATCCCGCTGCGCTGCGCCTGTGGAGAGATCCGCGGGACCGCGCTCGCCGCCTCGCCGACCACCGGCTCCCGCGTCATCTGCTACTGCAACGACTGCCAGGCGTTCGCGCGCTTCCTCGGCCGCCCCGGCGTCACCGACGAGCACGGCGGCACGGACATCTATCAACTGGCGCCGGGTCGCGTGCGCTTCACCGCCGGCGCCGAGGCGCTGCGCAACACCATGGGCGCGGGCGTGCCCTTCGTCGGGCTGATCCACACGATCATGGATCTCGCGGAGGGTGGCGCGCACGACCAGGCGCTCGGCGAGCGACGTGGAAGCTGACCGGGCTGGCCTCGCCGTCGCCGTTCTTCGACGCGCGCAGGGCTCCCCGCACGCCGCCGCAGGTGCTCACGCCGGAGCAGCGCCGCGCGCTGTGATCATTTCCCCAGGCTTTGATATGACGCCAGGGCCACGATTGTTCGCGAGGTACCTCCGCGACGAGCTGCGGGTGACTCGCTATCTCCGGCTGTTGCGCACCCCCGTCGATCTGAGCCTGTTCCGTGCCGGCTCCGTGCACGTGCTGGAGCTACGCAGCCGCGGCTCGAACGAGACCTCGACCGTGGTACGCGGCCCGCGGTGATACCAGCGGCGAAACGCGCGGCTAAACCCGCATTGGCATAGCCGAGCGACCCCGCGAGCTCCTCGATGCTGCGCGCGGCGTCGGCGAGCTGTTGCTGGGCAAACGCGCCGCGGGCCGCATCGAGGAGCTCCTGGTAGCTCAGGCCCGCAGCCACGCGCAAGCGCAGGCGCTGCCGGCCTCGCTCGACGCGCCGGACCGGGTCCGGGATGCCGTGAGCGGCGGCGCGTAATCATCGGTGACGTTGCGGGTGCTCAATCCCAGCGCGTCCACGGTGCGGTGGCCCAGGTGTCGTCGGCGTCGCGGACGGCCCCCAGGAACGCGGCGTCCTCGGCGAAGAAGCCGTCCCGGGGCGGATGCACGGCGTTGCTGGTGAGGGCCGTCTCGGGTCCGAGCACGGGGTTGGTGGGGTCGAGGCAACCGGGGATCCCCGGGTCGCGCATGGCGAACTGCGCCGCGTAGCGATCGACCTCGTCGAGGCCGTCGTCGTCGTCGGACCAGGGTCCGTGCGGCGCCTCGGCCTGGGCGACACCGGCTGGCAGGGCGAAGCCCTGGGCGCCGCGCAGCGCGAGCGAGCTGCCGCGGTCGCGCAGGTCGAGCGCGGCGTCGAAGCCGGCGACGATCAAGTTGCCCAGCTCCACGCGCGAGCCGTGCCGCACGACCACGCCGATGTGCTCATGCAACAGCGGATGCCCGCGGCCGCACAGCGTGACGTTGGCGAGCTGCGGCGCGCTGACGGGGGTGTGGTCGCTGCCGCGGGGGTCGTTGTCACCCTCGAGGCCGTGGGCGCTGTCGCCGGTCGGCCCGCCGCCGCGCATCAACAGAAACTGCAGGCGGCCGGTGTAGCCGAGGTCCCAGTCGAAGCCGTCGTCGCCCGGGTCCTGGCAAAGTAAATGGTGCGCGTCGACGGTGCCGCCGAAGAACTCGAAGCAGTCGTCGGCGGTGTGGCGCACCTGCACATGATCGAAGACGGTGCCGCGGCCGACCCCCGCGAGGGTCACGCCGTTGATCTCGTTGTTGGGGCCCAGCAGCGTGCCGCTGTACTCGACGCGCACGTGACGGAGCACGCCGCTGCTGTCGTCGGAGAGCGTGCCGCCGTACTCGCCGCCGCTGGGGATCCCCTCGACCTTGCCACGCACCGGCTGGCCGTCGGCGCCGCGCAGGTTGGTCGGTGCGCGGCCGAGCAGCAGCAGGCCGCCCCAGTCGCCGGCCCGCTGCTGGCCCGGCGGCGCCGCGCTGGTGAACACGATCGGCCGCTCCGGGGTGCCGTCGGCGATCAGGCGCGCGCCCGGCTGCACCACCAATACGCCCAGGCTGTCGCGGTCGCCGACGATCGTGGTGCCCGGGTCGATCGTCAGCGTCGCGCCCGGCCGCACGAAGGTCATGAAGCTGAGGCGGTACTGCTTGTCGCAGGTCAGGCGCGCTTCACCCTCGATCTCACCGGACAGCTCGACCTCCGGCTTGTCGGCGCGCGCGCAGTCGGGTGGCGCAGCCGCGAGATCGTCGCGCGGTCGCTGCTGCGGGCCCGGCAGGCCGACGGCCAGCAAAAGCAGCCCGAGGCCGGCCACGACGGCGAGGGCCCGGCGCACGCGGCGAGACGGCGGCGGCGGGTGGCTTTCGTTCGTCGTCGCCGCGTCGCGCGTCGTCGACGGGATGCCGTCGGGGCGGGTCGGTTCATCCGGATGATGCAGCGCGTCGAGGTGGCTGCTCGACCCGGTGAACAGCGCGAGGTCGAGGACGAGCGCCGGGTCGACGTCGCTCGAGCCGCCGCTGCGCAGTTGACGGGCCAGCAGCCCGCGCAGCTCGTCGCGCTCGCTGGCGAACGCCTGCGACAGCAGCATGCCGAGCTGACGGCGGGCCTCCTGCGCGGCCGGGCAGTGGCGGGCGAGCGCCTCGGCGAACATGGCCGCGGTCGCCGGGCGATCCTCGCGGTCCGGCGCGAGCGCCTGCTCGCACAGCGCCCGCAGCTCGGGACCGCCGTCGGCGCCAGCGGGCAGCGCGGGGATCTCGGCCGCACGCAGGCGCTGGACGATCGCCACCTCGTCCAGGTCGGGCCACATCCGCCGCCGCGCCAGGGCCTCCCACAACATCACGCCGACGGCGAAGATGTCGACACGACGGTCGATCGACTCGCCGCGCGCCTGCTCCGGCGCGGCGTAGGAGGCCTTGCCCTTGAAGGTCCCGACCATCGTGTCACCGCCTTCGCGGGCGACCCGGGCGATGCCGAAGTCGACCAGCTTGACCTGCCCGTCGTGGGTCACCACGACGTTGTGTGGCGTCGCGTCGCGGTGGACCAGGCCGAGCGGACGACCGTCGTAGTCGCACAGCTCGTGCGCGTGATGCAGCCCGGCGAGCACCTCGACGAGGACCCTGAGGTGGAGCGCGAGCGGCAGACCGTCGTGCTCGTGCAGCCGGCGGAGCACGCGGTGCAGCGGCTGGCCGTCGATGAACTCCATGACCATGCAAGCTCGCCCGCCGTCGACGTCGATCTCGTAGGTCTGGACCACGTTCTCGTGGGTCATACGGGCGGCGATGCGTGCCTCTTGCAGGAACATCGCGCGGTGCTCGGCGCTCCCGGCGAACCCGGGACGCAGCTGCTTGAGCACCAGCAGCTTGTGGAAGTCGCCGATGCCGCGGGCGACCGCGAGGTACACGTCCGCCATACCGCCGTGTCCGATCACCGCCAGACGTTGATACTTGCGCTCGGGAGTCATGACCCGGGCAAGCTAGCGAGCGCGCGTGACAGCCACGACCCGGCCCCGCCGCAGTCGCATCACGGCAGCTTCGGGCGCTGCGCGGGCGCGCGCGACCGCGAGATCGCCGCGAAATCGCTCGATGATGCGATGTGTCCCCGTCTTCGGGAGGCGCGCACCCCAGCGGGATCTCCAGGGCGGCGAAGAAGCTCAGCTCCGAGGGCTTGGTGTAGAGGATGTCGGTCTCGGCGAGCAGCGCATTGAAGGCGGCGAAGTAGTCGCCCACGGTGCGACGCTCCGGAGAGTGCGTCTCCGGCAGGACATCCCGCCGGTCAGTCGATCCACTCGGCGAGGAAGACGTTGGTGTCGCCCTCTTTTGCGGCGCCGCGGTTGCTGGCGAACACCAGGGTCTTGCCGTCGCGGGTGAACATCGGGAAGCCGTCGAAGCTCGGGTTGAAGGTGACCTGCTCCTGACCGGTGCCGTCGGCGTGGATGATGAAGATGTCGAAGTCGCGGCCCTTGGGGTCGGCCTGGTTCGAGCTAAACAGGATCCGCTGGCCGTCGGGGTGGAAGAACGGGGCGAAGTTGGCCTTGCCGTTGCGCGTGATCTGCTGCTGCTCAGTGCCGTCGGCGTTCATCACGAACAGCTCGAGGCGGGTCGGGCGGACCAGGTTGTCCTTGACCAGCTCGTCGTATTTGGCTAGCTCGTCGGCGCCCTCGGGGTGGTTGGCGCGGTAGACGATGCGCTCGCCGTCGGGCGAGAAGAAGGCGCCGCCGTCGTAGCCCTTGGCGTCGGTCAGGCGCTTGAGGTGCTTGCCGTCGGCGTCGATGACGTAGAGCTCGGGGTCGCCGTCGCGGGTCGAGGTGAACACGATGCGGTCGCCTTGCGGTGACACGGTCGCCTCGGCGTCGTAGCCGGGGCCGGCGACCAGCGGCTTGATGTCGGTGCCGTCGGCCTTCGCGGTGTAGATGTCGAACTCGGGGTAGAGCTTCCAGACGTAGCCGCGGCTGCGATCCGGGGGGGGCAGGCAGTCATCGGCGGCGGCGTGGGTCGACGCGTAGAGGATCCGCGCGTCCTTCTCGAGGAAGTACGCGCAGGTGGTCCGGCCCTTGCCGCTGCTGACCCGCGTGACCGCGGCGTCGGCGACGTTCATCGTGTAGATCTGATCGCAGGCGCCGCCGTCACGCGTCGACTGGAACACCAGCTTTTGATCGTCAGCCGAGAAGTAGGCCTCGGCGTTCTCGCCTCCATTGGTCAACTGGCGCAGCTTGCCGGAGAAGTGGCGCTCGCCGGGCAGCGGCGTGGTGGGGTCGGTCGGCGCGGCGACGGGGTCCGGATCTCCCTTCGTGTCCGGTGTGACCGCCGGCTTCGCCTCGGGCTCCTGCTTCGGCGCTTGCTTCGGCGTGCCCGCGGGTGGGCTGCCACAGGCGCAGAGGATAAGCAGGCAGGCGAGAGGGATCTGCGGCGAGCGGGGCATGCGGGCGCGGATGATAGCAACGCGGGCGGCGGCTTTGCTATCGTCGCCGGCATAATGATCGACCTCGTCCTCGAAGGCCCCGGAAAGAACGCCCTGAGCTCCGTGATGATGCGTGACGTACAAGCCCGACTGGCCGCCGGAGCGGGCGCACCGGTCCTGCTCACCGGATCCGGTGACGCGTTCTCGGCCGGCCTCAACCTCGTCGAGATCGCAGCCTTCGACGAGCCCGGCATGCGCGCGTACCTCGAGCTGCTCGAGGAGACGATCCATGCGCTCTTCCTCTACCCGGGGCCGGTCGTCGCCTTCGTCAACGGCCACGCGATCGCCGGTGGTTGCATCTTCACGCTGTGCGCCGACCACCGCGTGTGCGCGCCGAACCCCGCCGTCAAGATCGGGCTCAATGAGGTCGCGCTCGGGCTTCGCTTCCCGCGTAGCGTCCTCCAGTTGGTCCGCCGTCGGGTCGCCTCGCAGGGCCTCGACGAGGTCGTGCTCGGCGCGCAGTTGCATGCGCCGCAGGACGCCCTGCGGCTCGGCATGATCGACGAGCTCGGCGACCTCGAGCTGGCACGCACGCGCCTCGCCACGCTCGCCCGTCACCCCGCCGAGATCTACGCCAGCACCAAGGCCGAGCTGCGCGCGGGTGTGCTCGTCGACGACCCGGCCCAGCGGCGTGCCTTCATGGACCAGGCCTTGCCGGTCTGGACCGCGCCGGCCGTCAAGCAGCGCCTGCTCGGCTTCCTGAAGAAGCCCGCGCGCGCCTGAAGGCGGCGCTTGCCAGGCGCCGCGCCGCGAAGGACTGTCTTCGCCGCGATGCGCCGGAGACAGTCCAGGCACCGAGGGCGCCCGGCCCTGGACCCTGGACCCTGGACCCCGGCGGCCCCGCGAGCCTGCTCATCCTCGCGGGCCGCAGATCACGGTTCTGGGCGGCGCCCTGACCCGGGGTCGGCAACCGGGGCCGCAAGCCGTTGAGCGAGGCGGCCAGCCGGGACTTGCCTGTCGCTTGTCGCGCTGAGATAAGCGTTGTGTGCTGGCCCTTCACATGAACCTCCGTTCCACTTTCCTACCTCTCGCGCTGCTGGCGGCCTGCGGTGACTCGGGCCGCGGGTCGAACAGCGACGACAGCGTCGCGGCGAGCTCGGCCTCGCAGGTGAGCCTCGTGACGCTGACCAACGGTGAAGGCGGCGGCTCGACCATGGCGGACGGCACCGGCGGAGGCGGCACCGGTGGAGCGGACACCACCACGGGGCCGCAGCCGACCACCGGCAACACGGTGAGCGCTTCGAGTGCCGACAGCGGTCCGAAGTTCGACCTCGGAGGCATGCCCGACATCGCGGTCAGTTGCGGCGACAGCGGCGGCGGGATGCTCGACACCAGCTACATCTGGATCCCCTCGACGAGCGACGGCTGGGTGTCGAAGATCAACACGCGCACGATGACCGAGGAGGCCCGCTTTCTCACCGGCCCCGGCGGCGGCAGCGAGAGCGTGTCCCGTACGGCGGTCTCCGGCGACGGCCGCTTCGTCGTCGTCAACGGTCGCGGCTCCGGGCGCTCGACCGCGGTCGCGGCCAACGTCGCGGACTGCAAGGACGGCGACGGCGACGGCATGATCACGACCTCGACCGGGCCGGGCGATGTCAAGCCGTGGGGCACCGACGAGTGCATCGCATGGACGCTCGTGCACGCCGCGTGGGACAACAACGCCACGCACGGGCCGCGCGGCATCTCGTGGACCGCCGGCGAGTGGAGCGAGGCCATGTGCGCCTTCATCAACCCGAAGGTGTGGCTCGGTTACCTCGCGAACGACGGCACCGCCCATATGGTGCGCCTCGACGGGCCGACCGGCGCGATCGAGCAGGATCTGCTGGTACCTGGCTGGCAGGGCAGCGGCTACGCGCCTTACGGCGGCGCGCTCGACCCGTTGCAGCGGCCGTGGTTCACTGGTCTTCGCGGCGAGCTGGCCCGCGTCGAGGTCGCCGCGAACCCGATTACTGTCACGCGGATCCCCCAGCCGAACGAGATCCAGTCGTACGGCATGACCGTCGACCCCGACGGTAATCCCTGGATGGGCGGGTGCTCCGGGCCGGTCTCCACCTACGACGTCAACTCCGGCCAGTGGATCACGATCCCGGGCACCAGCGCGTGTCACCGCGGCATGGCGGTCGACCATGACTTCCACGTGTGGGTCGCGTCGAACGGCCCCTGCGGCCTCGTCGAGATCGACGGCAAGACGCGCACCCTGGTCGCCCAGCATCAGCTCGCCCAGTGCTCGACGCCGATCGGCGTGAGCGTCGATGTCGACGGCTACGTGTGGCTGGTCGACCAGGAGGGCTGGGCCTGGAAGATCGACACCAAGAATGTGGCCGCGATGCAAATGATGCAGGTGCCCGGCAGCCACTATGTATACAGCGATATGACCGGCGGACAGCTCAAGAGCGTCTCGCCGCCGCCGGCATGAGCCCCGCAGCGCGCGAACACGACGCTTGACCGCTCGCGCCCGCCGGCTCAAAGCTGGCGGGTATGAAGTCATCGACCGCGTGGTGCCTCGTCCTGTCCCTCCCGACCTGCGCCTGCGGCGACAGCGGGCGAGAGACCGCTAGCGAGTCCGTCGGCACGACCGCCACGACGCCGACGACCGCGCCGACGACCACGCCGACGACCACGCCGACCGGCGGTATGACCGGCGAGACGGGCATGGGCAGCAACAGCGCGACCGAGGGCATGAGCGAGCCGACCAGCACCAGCGCGGCCACTGTCACGACCGTCACGACCGAGGCGACCACCGGGTTCAAGTTCGACATGGGTGGCGGCGACACCGGCAGCACGGGCGCGCCGGAGACCACGGGCGAGCCGGTCGACCTGTGCAAGGTGCAGGACGACATGAACGCGATCGGCGAGTGCGACAAGGAGGCCCCGCCCAACAGCTTCGAGCCGGAGATCCAGTGGGCGTGGACCGGCCCCAACGGCGACACCTTCAGCATCGTCACGCCGCTGGTCGCCAACCTCACCGATGACAACGCCGACGGCGCGATCGACCTGTGTGACATCCCGGATGTCGTCGTCGTGGCCTCGCCGAGCTCGGGCGTGCCGGGGGTCGCCGGGCACATCTACGTGCTCGACGGCCTCACCGGCACCTTGCACTTTCAGATCGCGGAGGCGGTCGACCACACGGTCACGCCGGCGCTCGGCGACATCGACGGCGACGGTCTGCCGGAGATCATCACGACGGCGCTCGGCGGCTATCCGGTCGCCTTCGAGCACGACGGGACCAAGAAGTGGCAGAGCGCGAGCGACTGGCCGGAGGTGTACTCGGGCGCGATCGCCCTGGCCGACGCCGACAACGACGGCGACGTCGAGATCCTGGCCGGCAACCGCTTGTTTGACCATAACGGGGTCCTGCTGTTCGTCACGCCGCAGGTCGCGGGCAACTGGTCAGCCTCGGCCTTCGCCGATCTCGACGGCGACATGGACCTCGAGATCGTGCTCGGCCACGCGGCGTATCACCACGACAACACCCCGCTGTGGGTCTCGGGCGTCCAGCCGGGATATCCCTCGATCGCCAACCTCGACGATGACCCCGAGCCGGAGGTGCTGGTCACCAACATCAACGGCCTCTCGCTGCTCAACCATGACGGCAGCATCATCTATCAGGACCAGCGGCCGACCGGCGACGGCATGGGCTTCACGAGCTGGCTGCGGCCGTCGACGGTGCACGACTTCGACGGCGACGGGAAGTCGGAGTACGCGACCAGCTCGGCCAACAACTACACGACCTACAAGCCGCAGGGCCCGACGATCCTGTGGAAGGCGGCGGTCTCGGACCAGAGCGGGATCGCGGCGGGCACGGCCTTCGACTTCCTCGGCGACGGCGTGGCCGAGGCGATGTACGCCGACGAGCAATTCATGTTCATCTTCGACGGCGCCGGCCAGGTGCTGCTGCAGATCCCGCGCACCTCGGGCACGCTCAGCGAGTACCCGATCGTCGCCGACATCGACAATGACGGCTATGTGGTCTAAAATGACCACTGCTGCTCGAATTTGAGATTTCCTGTCCCTTGGGACACCCTCAAATTCGCCCTTGAGTTGGTTCGGTTTTGGGTCGATCTAGGTGGGACTGGAGGGTTGCCATGCTCACGAGTGCACAAGTACGCGAGGCCAAGCCACGCAAGATCCGCTACGAGGTCACCTGCGACGCCATGCCGGGATTCATCCTGCGGGTGCTTCCTACTGGCAAGAAGGTGTTTTTCGCAAGGTACCGAGGACCTGACGGAAAGGACAGGCGCCAACGTCTTGGGCTCCTGGGCCCGGGCTTCGGTGTCGAGGAAGCGCGCAGGGCGGCGATGGCCATCCTGGCTCAACGAGAGGCGCCGACGAGCGCTGACGAGCAGGTACCGGCCGCGAGGACGGCCATCGCCGCGCTGCCGGCGAGGCCGAAGACGCCCACGATTCGCGAGTTCGCATGTCGTTTCGAACAGGAACATATAGACATGCACTTAAAGACAGAAACGGCGAGCCACTTTCGCAGCTCGCTGCGCCGGTACATCGTCCCTGTGCTCGGTGATCGTCCGCTCGACGAGATCACCACATACGAGGTCCAGAAGCTCGTCAACAACCTCAAGACGACGCCGTGTGCGGCGAACTATGCCCGCTGCGTCTTGAGCTGCCTCTTCACGAAGGCGATCATGTGGGTCGACGGGATGAAGGACCGGCGCAACCCGGTCCGAGACGTCACGCGATTCGCAGAGCGTGCGGTCGAACGCTACCTCAATGCCGACGAGCGCCAGGCGCTCGAGGGCGTGCTCACCAAGGCGGCTCGCACCCCGCCCGGCAAGCCGGGCCACATCGGGCGCGACGGGATCTGGGCGATCCGCCTCCTCGCGCTGACCGGCATGCGGCGCGACGAGATCCGCGACCTGCGGTGGGAGAGCGTGGACTGGCGGCAGAAGATGCTGCGCCTCACGGACTCAAAGACGGGCAAGCGGGACGTGGTGGTCTCCGACGAGGTCATGGAACTGCTGGGAACCATCGGCCAGGCGAAGGGCAACCCGCGGCGCGGCCTCGTCGTGTGCTCGAAGACCGGCAACAAGCTCTACAGCCTGGGCGCGACGTGGCGCATGGTTCGTCAGCTCGCGGATATCCCGGACGTGCGCCTGCACGACCTCCGGCACTCCGTCGCCAGCGATGCGATCAACGACGGCGTGCCGCTTGAGGTCGTCGGCAAGATGCTCGGCCACAAGAACTACCGCACGACCCAGCGCTACGCGCACATCGCCGACACGGCGCTGCGCGAGGCGGTCAACCGGACGAGCAGGAAGATCGTCCGGGTCAGCCATGGCAAGACCGCGAAGGGCCCACGGACGGGTCCACGTGCGTCCTGACGACGCGGGGCTTCAGCTCGTCGTGTTCAGGGACCGGCCCCAGTCGCTTTAGGGTCGGGCTTTGAGTACCAGAGGCCGGCATGCGACGCCGCCGTCTTGGCGCTGGCCAGCATCTAACTCGCTCCTTCTGCGAAGAGCAGGGCGCGCATGGCCGCGGCGAGCGGCGCCACCATGGGATCGGCCTCGCCCTCCGCGAGCGCGGCGAGGATGCCCGCGCTCTCGGGGCTGCCGTCGGGCGCGGCGAATCGCTGGATCAGAAGGCGATGCATGCGCGGCCACCAGTGCTCCGGAAGCGGCGCGCCGGTTACTGCCCGCCAGCGTTCGCTCCCCGGCCAGCGATGCGTTGTGACCTGCTGCGTCCAGCCGAACGCTAGGTAGAGACCCATCTGCGCCGGCGTGGGCTCCACCGGCAGAAAACCGTCCAGCACCGACCAGTTGTTCCACAGCCAGGTGTGGACCTGCCGCAGTCGAGCGTACCAACGAAACTGCTCCGGGTCGGCGGGGAACGTATCGGCGGCGATGCGGACCTGCGCGGCGTGCAGCGCGATGACCCGACCGATCGCGCCGCCCAGGTCGATCTCCCCGGCGCCGAGCGACGCGAGTGGGTCGCACCACGGCGCTGCGTCCTCCGGTGGGAGCGCGTCGGCCTCGACGCCGATGACGCCAAGCGACGAGAGCCCCTCGTGGATGTCGACGACTACGCACTTTTCCGGCGTGTAATTGCCGAGCTCGAACTCCTCGACTTCGTCGTCGGCTACGTCGCAGACGAGGTCAAGATGCTCCCGCGGTTCCTCGTCCGGGCCGTACCAGGCGCTCCAGTAGCCTGGGTCATAGGACCGGATGTATTCTTCGACGTCGACGCCCGAGAGGCTGTAATAGGACAGGAAATGCCACGGCGGGGCGTCGGCGTAGCAGGCGAACTCGCCGCCGACGTACCCGAGCAGCGCCTCCGCGTCGCTGTAGATCGGCGAAGCTTCTCGCTGCAGACATACCTCGGCATCGAGACCAGAGTGGTCAACATCCGGGGTCGAACATGGGCCTGGCCACCCTCGCGGGACGGTTGGGAGGACAGCGCTCCAGCCATGCCATGTGATGTGGAGCCCCGCCGGCGGGCGCTGTGCCACGGCCATGGCTCGGAGCGCCTCGAGGCAGAGGTCAAGGGTCAGGGCGGCCCGGCCGGCGTCGCTCGCGGGTCCGGCGAGCGCGGCAGGTGCGGCGCTCGGGCAGGCCATGCCCACCCGGGCCGCGAGCGCCACGTCGATGTCGGCGGTCGTCCACAGTCGGACCGCGAGCGCGTGCAGCTTCATGTCGGACGCACCGAGGACGAGCGGCAGCAGGCGCAGGGCGTCGGCCCGAGCGACGCTGGCGTCGGATCGGCTTCGCAGGGCGGCGTCGACCGCGTCGGGCTGGATCTCCAGAGCGGCGCCCAGGCGCAACAGCTGCGCGAGCTGCGAGGGCGAAGCGACGGCGAGGACTTGCAGGTACCAGGCCGCAATCCAGGGGCCATAGCGGGCCGAGAACTTGTGCACCTCGGCGAGCAGTTGCAGGGCGTAGTGCTCGTCGCTGGCGAGGCAACCATCGAGCAGTTGCGCGAGCCGGTGGTCGCTCACCTCGACGCCCTCGCGCAGACACTTCATGAGGAACTCGCGGCCATTCGTCGTACCGATAAGAGCGGCGAACACCGGCTCGCTCATCTCGGCGTCGTCGGGGCGACGTCCGAGCGAGAGCAGCGCGACCTCGATCCAGCGGGGTTCGAGGGCGTGATCAATGAGCCAGCGCGTCTGTTCGGCGGGTGGCAGGCTGCGCTCGAGGCGACAGGCCGCGAGGTATTCCCCGAGCGATCGATGGAGAAAGCTGAAGGCTCCGGGCTCCTGCTCGACCATGAGCCCGGTCTCGCACTCGAGGTTGTCGATACACCGCTCGGCGACGCGATCGAGGTGGACCGGGCCGCGGCCGGCGAGGGTGGGTTCGCGGGCGAGCCCGGTGGCGAGCTGCTTGGCGAGCTCGCGCCGGTGGACCTGCGCGAGGCCACCGGCGTTGGGGTCGCTGCACTCCAGCATGCGCCAGGCGATGTCCTCCAGGAGACGGCGCTGCACATCGATCTCGAGCTCGAACGGCGCCTGGCGTCGCGCCTCCGGCCAGGTCTCGAGCAGGGTCTGCACGCAGCGCTCATAGAGCTGGGCCCGGTCGCCGGGCAGCCGAGCTTCGGCACGGTAGATGAGGGCGATGAGCATCGCCAGCAGCGGATTGCGGGCCAGGGCGCCGACGGCCGGGGCGGCGTCGAGGGCGGCGAGCAGCCCGTCGCCATCGCGCTGGCGCCGGACCGAGTCGTCGGGGACGTGCAGTGCATACCACTGCCGCACGAAGAACCTCAAATCGTCGGGCGAGAACGGCGCGATCCGATAGCAAGCGAACCCTTCGGGGCCAGCGTTGGACAGGGGCGCTTCGTCGTACCCCGCGATGCGGCTCGTCACCACGATGGCGACTTCGGGGTGAGCCGCAGCGAAGGCCCGGATAGCGGTGACAATCTCCTCACGTCGTGTGACGTTGCCGACCTCGTCGACGCCGTCGATCAGCAGCACGGCGCGTCCCGACGCGAACGCGGCCTCGATGTGTTCATCGCGCAGGCCCACCGACAGGCGGGTCCGGGAATATGCTCGCAAGAACTCGCCGAACGACTGCGGCTGGCGGGTGGACGCGGTGACGTACTCGCGGAGCGGGAGGTAGAACGGCAGCGAAATCCGCGACGGATCGCGCGCCAGTGTGGTGACGAGGTGACGGCACAGGGTCGTCTTTCCGCTGCCCGGATCGCCCAGGACGACGATGCGCCGCCCCGGCGGCACAGGCCGGCGTGTGAGCACCTCGAGCAATGCGCCGGTCGCATAGGTCGTTTGTCCCCGGTGCAGGCGCAGCGGCACGAACAGTGAGCCCAGCTCGACCGCCGGGCGCGGCCCCACCACGGGAACGCCGACGATGCGAGTGTGACCGTAGGCGGCCGCGAGCGCGTGGCGGTAGCGATCGACGATGGGGTCGTCGCAGCGATCGGGTGCGGAGGGCTCGGGCCACAGCGCGCGGACGATCGCTATGTCGGTGCGGCGCCCGGGGCGGACGGCGAGCAGGTGCTCGAAAAACTTGGCGTCGATCAACCCCTGGCGGACGAAGGCGCGGACGACCTCGTGGCACAGTTCGGCGAGCTTGATCGGCCGGCCCGGCAGGTCCACGGTGTCGCCGTACCAGCCAGCGATCTGTCGGCGGAGTTCGTCCTCGTCGAAGAGGTCGGATAGGAGATCCGCGAGCTTCTTCTCCCGGGCCATGGGTCAGCGATGGTAGCGTGAGCCGGGTCGTCGGGGTGGACCTGGAACGCGACGGTCTACAGACATGCGCATGGAGCTAGGGTCTAGGTACAAGAATACGGCGGGCCCAGCTTGTCCTCGGACCACCCGCGGGGCGTCAGGTTCAATGCCGAGATCCCTGTCAGGGCGGTCGAGGTTGCTGCGAAGAAGGCGGAGTCTATGAGCGGCTCGCGATGAGCGCCGCCAGGCATCGATCGACCTCGCCATCGTCAACACCGCCACCATCCTCCTCCACCTCGACCAACCAAGCCCGCCATGCTCCCCATGAAACCCTAAACCGACCCGACACACTGCCGCGAGATGCTCACGTCGGCGGTGCGAGGGACAAGCTGGGGGTGGACGCGACGCAGCGGGCGCGCGGGGTGGAGCGCGGGCGCCGTTTACCCGCGACGTGCTACGAGCGCGAGTAGGCCGACAAGGACACCGGCGGTGACCGCCCGCTCGGCGAAGTCGGACATGGTACCGGGGAAGCTGTCCGCGGTCTCGTCGGGCACCCTGGCGAGCGCCCACATCGCCGACACCGCCCTGCGTGACGCCGTCAACCTGACGAGCACGACGATCGTTCGTGCCGGTCGCGGCGGCGGCCGCAAGATCAAGGAGACCCCAGCGTCCCGCATCGGCCGGTTATCTCGGGTCGGACTGAACCCGGAGATTGACCGCGTTTCGGAACAGGCAGCGAGAGGGGCCATGTCCTCCCGCTGCTGTTCCAGCATCCCTTACGGCTGGCCAACACTTACAAGCATGTGTAGTGCATCGTCTCACCGTTTGCGCGAACGCGCGCGGACCTATCATATTGCGAGATTTCAGGGCGCTACGGTAGTAGTGGTGCAGTGACGGAGACGCGCATGCACCGGGATCTTGGTGGAGCAGATGCAGCGGCCGCCGTGCAGCGTCTCGACAGACGCGCACATGAGCAGCCCGATGATGCGGCAGGCACAGACGACGCGGACAACGACGACGGTGCGGACGACGACGACGGCGCGGACGACGACGACGGCGCGGACGACGACGACGGCGCGGACGACGACGACGACGCGGACGACGACGATGCGCACAACTTCCTGCTCGATGAGGACAGTGACGCCCCTAACCTCGTCCCCGAGGAGCACGCACGCGGCATCTTGGCCGGGAAGTACGAGATGCTCGACAAGATCGGCGAGGGCGGCATGGGTGCCGTGTGGCGCGGGCATCACCTCAACCTTGATCGAGCGGTCGCCATCAAGGTGCTCGACGAGACGCTCCAGCTCCGTGCGGATGGCCGCGAGCGCTTCATCCGCGAGGCGAAGGCGCTAGCACTGCTCGAACACCGCAACGTCGTCCGCATCTACGACTGCGACCAGCTCCCGGACGGCAAGCTGTACCTGTGCATGGAGCTGCTCGACGGTGACACGCTGCGCGACTTGATTAAGGGCGGCGTGCGGCCCGATCCGATCGAAGTTATTGACATCGGATTGCAGGTCTGTGACGCGCTCGCGGCGGCACACAAGCGCGGGATCTTGCACCGCGATCTGACGCCGTCGAACATCATGCGCCTGCGTGACTCGATGAGGACGATCAAGGTTATCGACTGGGGTCTCTGCAAGTACCTGGACCTCTTCTACATGCGTAGCCCGCAAAAATATGGGGCGCCGCCAGGATCGCGGATGGTAACGCCGCTCGGCTGCCGTTTCGGCACGCCGGAATACATGGCCCCAGAGATCCTGCGCGAGAACCCAGGGTCACCGAGCTTCTGCACCGACATCTACGCTCTGGGCGTCGTGCTGTACGAGCTGCTGACCGGACGACAGCCGTTTGCGTTCGGCAACCGAGAGCAGCCGCGCCCGATCCAAACTTTTTTGCCGGGGTTCGACTACCAGGATCTCGAGACCGCCTTGCGCGACGCGATGCGCTACAACCCGGAGGAGCGGACGCCAAACGTGGCCGAGCTTCGCGAAGCGCTCGACATGGCCCGTGAGTGCGTGCTGGCGCAGCGGTCGGTCCCGGTGGTTGTCCGCGACGAGCAAGCCATATCCGTCGCTGCGACCCCGGTCGTGGTCGCCGCCCCGGAGGCGGCGGTGGTGAGTAATTCGTCGCCGGTACCTGTCGACGACGCAGCGCGGCCCCGTGTGGTGCCAGAACCCACGCCCACAGTCCAGACACCGCCGCGGGGGCGCCTGGCAGCCGTCGCGCTGGCGGCACTGATCGGCGTCGCCGCTGGTGCGGGCGGTATTCTCGTCGCGCAAGGTCTGGGCAGCTCGGCCTCGGCGGAGATGACTTCTCCTACTCTTGCGGCAGCGCTGGTGCAGGAGACAGCTCGCGCACGAGCTGCGGAGCTGGAGGCTGATCGGTGCCAGGCCGAGACAGCGAGCAGACTGCCCGCCGAGGCCGTCACCATCCCACCGCAACCACCGCCGGGCCCACCTGAGAAGGACAAGGCCGGCCCCAGGGGACGCCCCGCTGTGCTAGCGATGGTGACGGACCCTCGACCACCACCGACCGCGTCGTCGCACCCGCCGACAGCATCACCGCGGCCGACCCCGCCGACAGCATCACCGCGACCGACGCCTGCGACCGCGACGTTTGAGCAGGCGATGGCACGGCTCGAGCCGAAGATCCGCGGCTGCGCACGCAAGGCAGGCATGCCGGAGACCACCACCACCGTTCGAGTCCGACGCAAGGGCGGTGCGGTCGACATGGTCAAGGTGGTGAAGCTGTCCAGCGAACACCCGTTCGCTGTCTGCGTCGACGGGGTCATCCGCCAGGCGACGCTCCCCCCGAGCACCGGCTCGCTCGAGGACTTCACTTTTCTCAAGTAGGAGGCTGCGATGCTGGCGACCGTTTACCTGCTCTTTTTGCTCAGCGAGCCAGTGGCCCCGGAGACGTCCGAGGTCTCGAAGGCCGAGGCGCTGGCCGCCGCGGGCGAGGCTCACCTCAAGCGCGCGTCGGCGGCCGAGCACCCGCTCGATGAGTTGGACGGCGCCCACACCAAGTTTGACTCGGCGTTCCTGGTGGACGGGGCCACGCCATATTTGTGTCGTGCCCTCGCGGTCGCTGACCTGGCGCTGCGGACCGCCACCTTCGTCGACGAGCAAGAGCGCCTCTCCTGGGAGGAGACCCGACGCGACGATCTCGATCGTCTTCGAGACGATGCCACGCAGACCGGCCGCGTAAACTGTCGCTTCGATGCGAAGGGCAGTCCGGCGCCGCCGCAGGTTGCTCTGCTCGAAGCGGACGATCCTCCGGTGAACCTCCCGCTGACGGTCCCGCTGGTTGCACCGCCAAGCGCCGCCCGCCCTGGGCTTCCCGAGCGCCGTCGGGGACAGGTCCACCGGGATCGGGCGCATACGGCCATGGGCGCCATCTTCACCGGCGCCGGCATCGGCATGCTGGCCGCTCTTGCAGGTGTCCTTGAGCTCGAGCGACAGCGGGCCGGCGAACTGCGCGGCCTGATCCAGACCGCCAAGGCCGAGAACCGCGGCTTCACACCAACCGAGGAGCGACGCTACTACGACCTGGGCAACGACTTGCTCCGGGGCCGAGACGTGGCGATCGGCGTCGGGGTGGCCGGGCTGGTGAGCATGGGTACCGGCGTCGCGCTGCTGGCGACCCGCAAAAAGGCGAGGTCACGGACCTACGCGCTGCAACCCTACGGCGGCCCCCAGGGAGCCGGAGCAGTCCTACGGCTGCGGTTTTGATCGCAAGGAGGCATGACGATGCGCAGGTACACGTTGATGAAGGCCCTCCCCGCCCTGCTTCTGCTGGGTGGATGCATCCAGGATTTGCTCGACGAGGGCGCCGGCCTGGTGTCGATCACAGCGACCGAGGCGGACGCCAGCTCGACGTCCACCACGGGTGACCCACCGACGCCGACGACCTCGGGATTCGGTGTGCAGACGGTCACGGGCGATGAGGAGAGCACCGGGTCGAGCACGGCCAGCTCGGGCGCCGACCCGGGGTCGAGCTCGGGCGACGCGGTCAACCAGCCGCCGTGGATCGAGCTGTTCGCGGCCGACGATGATTACATCGACGAGGCCGGACCCATCATCTTGGCCCTTTCGGCCAACGACGACCACGCCGTCGTCAAGGTTCGCCTCTACCTCGACGGGGTCAAGCTCGCGGACCTGACGCCTGCAGACTTCCCGTACGCCTACGACGTGCTGTCGGCGAAGTTCAACGGCGACA
>Ga0335395_10000781_pt1 | contig 20189 bp, 12 predicted proteins | sample MAT02_FD_205744 | JGI IMG/M metagenome (GOLD analysis project Ga0335395, IMG submission 205744) | Freshwater microbial communities from Lake Fryxell liftoff mats and glacier meltwater in Antarctica - MAT-02 (spades assembly) (version 2) ...
ATTTGCCAACTATGTTTCCAGTTCAATTATTAAAGTATTGAGGGAGTCACGAGAAGGTAACAAACCGCAGAAAGAAGGCAAGGCTAAATAACAACTATATCTCATACAAAAATAAAGATTTATGAAAAATTTTAAGTTCATTAACAAAAGCCAAGAAATTATCAAAATTGCTTTGATTAATTTACTGTTTTTACTGGTTTTCGTGGAAATGGGTTCCTTGGGATGGTATTTTGTCAAGCACAAGCAATTTTTCTATACCAGACAAAACTCGCTAGATAAATCTGCCTTGGGAATTAATTTAGAAGGAGTGCGGCTAAATGAGTCTATAGTCGAAAGATTTCATCCTTTTTTTGGATTTGTTCAGAAACCGAGTGCTGATTTTCGTCCCGGTTTCAAAGTAAACAATTATGGTTTCATCTCTCCCTACGATTACCCTTTCAAAAAAACTAGCAAAAATCAATTTATCATTGGAGTTTTTGGTGGTTCTGTGGCTTCTGGTTATTCAATATTTGAGGTAAATAATAAAGTTTTGCCTGGATATATCAAGCAATTGCCAGCTTTCAAAGATCGAGAATTTGTGATTTTGTCTTTTGCGACGGGAGGCTACAAACAACCCCAACAATTATTGATCTTAAACTATTTTTTGGCACTAGGTCAAGAATTTGATATTGTGGTAAATATAGATGGCTTTAATGAAGTAGCACTTTCTAATTTAAACAATAAAAATAATATCGATTTGGCGATGCCTAGCCTTCAGCACATCTTGCCGTTGACTAACTTGGCAAATGGTAGCCTTTCGAGAAAAGCGATGAAAGCCACGATAAGAATTCAAGAAAACAAGGCTAGGATTAATCAGAGTTTGGAAAGTTTGCAACACTGCACTTTGGCTGCGTGCGATGCTTTAACTTCGGTTTATATTCAAAATTTAGTAAACAACTATAAAACCGATGTGATTAAGTTTGAAAAAGAACGCACTAAACAACAAGATGACGGTAGCGTGATTTACATTAATACTAATAAGTCTGTTTTACAGGATTCAGTAGCTTTCGATCAAATGGCGTGGAATTGGGCGAAAAGTTCAATTTTTATGAATAAAGTGTTGTCTGCTAGTAATGTGCCTTATTTTCAGGTTCTTCAGCCTAATCAATATTATCAGACAAAAAGAGTGTTTAGCGCTGCGGAAAAGCAGATTGCTTTTAATAAGGAGACTCCCTATGCTAGGGCTGTTGAACTTGGATATCCGGCTCTTTTTAAGAAGTTTCCTAATTTGGAAAAAAATAATATTGATATTTTGAATGCTGTGAATGTTTTTGACAAGACGAAAGATGCTGTTTATGTGGATAGCTGTTGTCATTATAATCAAGCTGGAGAGGTGATTTTTAGTAATTATGTGGGGAGTTCAATTTTGGAAGGGTTGCGGAAGGAAGAAAGAAAAAGGAAGAAGTGATATCATTTCCGGTTGCACCGTCAGGTGATGTTGACTGTTCACTGTTTACTGGGAGTCACAAAACAGAAAATTGCGCTTATATTTGTGCCATTTTCCTACAATTAATAGCGGTGGGGAAACTAATTGAATAGAAACAGTAGCCTTCGTGATTGCTTCGCTTCCCTCGCAATGACCGAGTTACCTGCATCTATGCGTTCAGGACTAATTAATCTACTAAGCCCCAAACCCGATAGACTAAATAGAGAAACTCGATCGCACTTTATGTCCAGACTCGGTAGTTGTGAATGGCGCGCCCTGAAAGTCCCTGCCTCAGTATAGCGATCGCTCGCATGAAAACCTCCGGGGCAAACCACTTTGCCACCTGGGTTCTACAGGCCCCCTATCCTAGCGGGTACGTTCACCATGACTGTATGTGGCCGGATACCCTATCCCAAGCGTGGCAAGCTTGGCAAGAAATGTTCTCCTCCTCCGGGACGATTCACGAATTGCCCTTAAATCCTGATGGTAGTTTCGTCTCGACTCAAAACAGCCAGAAGATACTGACAGAAACTGCAAAACTCAGCCCTCACTCCCTACAGATACCCCGATCGCAAGTGCCAATCAACCTCAGTCAAGAGGGGCTGCGCGAAGGAGGAAAAACCCCGCCACCACAACCAGCCAGCTACAGCAGCCGCCTCATGCAGCATTTTGGGATTAACCTTTGGCAATGGTTGTTTGAAGGGCCAATTCAAGGTAGTCTCCAAGAAAGTAAAGGTATTGCGATCGGGCAAAATCAACCTTTGCGAGTCCGACTAGACTTGCGAGAACCCTATTTAATTGCTTTACCTTGGGAAATTATGCAGCCTCAAGCCGGTCAACCGGCAATTTCTCTGTCACAACAATTACTGTTCAGTCGGACTACTAGCAATGTTGAACCTTTGGGGCCGTTGCGTCTGGCGGAGTCACTCAGCATTTTGCTGGTTTTGGGACAAGGAGACCCCGGAATTGCTGCGAATTCTCAATTTTCAACGAGTAATCGGCAATTGCAGTTGGCAAAAGAAGCGCTAGCCTTGCGTCAAGTTATGGAAAATGCTAGCAAAACTGACGATAGCGGCAAATACTTGGATGTCAGTGTGCCGACTCGCGTTGATACTCTGATCGAACCGACTCGCGCAGAACTAATTTCTAGGTTGGAAACACAAGCTTATAATATCTTGTTTTACGCTGGCCACGGGATGCCGGGGCCCGATGGAGGCTTGTTGTTTTTGGGGCCTGACACGATTATTAATGGCACTGAACTGGCTCAAGTTTTAGTCCGGGGGGGCGTGACGTTGGCGGTATTCAATGCCTGCTGGGGCGCTCAACCGGCGGTGGAAATGGTTGATTCTAGCAATGGGCGGAAACAGGCGATCGCCCGTAGCAGTCTAGCAGAGGTGTTGATCCATCACGGGGTGCCGGCGGTGTTGGGGATGCGGGATTCGATCGCCGATCGCGAAGCCTTGAGTTTTATCCAAACTTTCGCCCAAGCTTTGGCTGGAAGGATGGCGATCGATCGGGCTGTGGCGATCGCTAGACAGCAGCTACTGACGCTTTACAAGTTCAATCAACCGGCTTGGACGCTGCCTGTGTTGTATATGCACCCAGAGTTTGACGGTCAATTGACGGATCCGGTAGATGATATCAAAACTGAATTGCCTGTAAATTCTTCTACTTGGTTGGGACGTTTACCCTCTGCTGCTTACTTGCGGGGGCGCGGCGAAAATCAACAATCCCAGAGTTCAAATGGCGATCGGGTTTGGCCGATTCGGGCTGGGATGGTTCGAGTTGGGCGCTGGGAAGACAATGATGTGGTGATTCGAGAACAGTGGGTTTCTCAAAAACACGCGGAGATTTTCTGTCGCAACAGCGTGGGAGATGGCCGGGAAGAACCTAGCTATTTCCTGCGGGATTTCTCTCGTTATGGCACTCTAGTGTTGGGGGATGATGGATGGCAAAGGGTTCACCACCAAGAACTGTTGTTGCGATCGGGTGTTCAGCTAAAATTTGGCAGTTCTCAAGGTCAGATGTTTGAGTTTATGATTGAAGTTCCAAAAAATTAAGGTTAAAGTGAGACTGACTGCGGAACCAATTGAGGTGATGATGTAGCTAGTTTCAGCGATCGGCGATCGGGACGGCAAAGTTTTGAACGTTGAGTCTCAAGTCGGGAGTTACCAAAAATTATTCACAACTTGCAACTGGCACTTCGCTTTCATCCTGTTCTGTATTTTTTTTCCCATTTAGGTATAAAATTATGGCTCCCCAAACTCCTGATTCTCAATATTTTCGCGACTGTGAAACTCAGGCCGAGATGGAACTTCTGGCAACAATTGTTCAGACCGATGTTGCTTACCCGTGGAATCCTGCACAGCTTGAATCAGAATCTTACTTAATGGATTTAGAGCAGGAGTTTGCACTATTTGATTCCTTCAGCGACACCGATATTGCTCTGAAATCACAAGTATTATTCTCGCAATTAGAACAAGTCTGGCTAACCACAACTTTGCAAAAGTCTTTGCGCGATAAATTTGCTCGCTTTCCTCAAGATTTACTCGCCACCATCGCTCAAAGCGTCCAAAATGCAACAGTTAAGTATGAATCTTTAGCTGACCAAATGGTAGAGTGTGTGGTGGATATTTTACCTCAGTGGGCTGAGGAAGATTTGCAGGTTTTCGCCCGTCCTTTGGCTTTTGCGATGCGAGATGTTGATTCGGAGGGTGGGGAATTAGGGATGGTTTTTAGCAGACCTTGGGCAGAATTGTCTGAAATGGAACAGGCTAGAATGAGTTTGACTGTCGCCCGCTATGCCATATCGCAATTGGAAGTTTCTGATTAGTGAATTTCAACCTAACCTATTTCTACTAATTTCTGATGCCGGATTGATTTAACCGCAGAGGCCGCAGAGGACGCAGAGGGGGAGAGGAGAGGGCGATGGTTGAAATTGTGAAAATGTTAAAATGTGTTTACATGGTTTGTGACGACTGTTGTAGATTCGATCGGGCATTTCACATTTATGACAAATTCAAGATTTAATCTTCAAGGCTTTAAGCAGGGCGTGCCGATCGCCACCTTAGTCGTATTGGGGCTATTTGGTTTCGCAAGTGCGATCGGCTTGGCATGGTTGTCCGGTGAAGGTACTGTCAGCGGTATTTTCACCCAAATCAACATTTGGCAACAAGACCCGCCTGTGTGGACGCAAGTGCCTGCTATCAGCAAGATGTATTTATTAATCCCGACTGTAATCCTCGTCTCAACAGTCTTCGCTACAATTAAAATTTCGCCTCAGCCGCAGAAATGGTCACAGGCTGTGGTCATCGCCATAGTTTTGGCTTTAACAATTCGGTACGTTTTGTGGCGATCGCTCGCAACTCTCAATTTAAGCAACCCCCTTAACGGTATCTTTAGTTTGGGGCTATTTTTCCTCGAAATGTTAATGGTTTTCAGCAGCAGCATTCAACTTTACCTAATGCTGAGAGTCAAAGACCGCCGCCGAGAAGCCGATCGCATGGCAATTGCCGTTCAGTCAGGAGAATATGCCCCTTCCGTAGATATTTTCGTCCCAACTTACAACGAACCTGCCTTTATTTTACGGCGTACAATCATCGGTTGTCAAGCCTTAGAATATCCCAACAAAAAAATATATTTACTGGACGATACTCAACGTCCTGAAATCAAATTATTAGCAAAAGAACTGGGATGCGAGTATATCAGCAGACCCGATCACATTCATGCGAAAGCTGGAAATATCAATCATGCTAAAGGTTTAACCAATGGGGAACTAATAGTTGTTTTTGATGCAGATTTTATCCCAACAACCAACTTTTTAACTAGAACAATCGGCTTTTTTCAGCAGCCAGAAATCGCCCTCGTCCAAACTCCTCAAAGCTTTTACAATCACGACCCGATCGCCCGCAATCTGGGATTGGAAAATATTCTAACTTCCGAAGAAGAAGTATTTTACAGACAAATTCAAATCATCAAAGATGGTGCAGAAAGCGTAGTTTGTTGTGGCACATCTTTTGTCCTCAGACGCAGCGCTTTAGAAGCAGTGGGAGGCTTTGTCACCAATTCACTTTGCGAAGATTATTTTACAGGAATTCGGCTGTCAGCAACAGGGTATCGCTTAGTTTATTTAAATGAAAAATTAAGTGCTGGTTTGGCGGCCGAAAATATAGATGCTCACCTAACTCAAAGATTGCGGTGGGCGCGAGGTACACTTCAGGCATTTTTTATAGATTCCAATCCTTTAAGTATTCGCGGTCTCAAATTCCGACAAAGACTGTCTCACTTGGAAGGATTGCTGCACTGGTTTACCAGTTTAACTAGGGTTTTATTTCTGTTGATGCCTTTGGCTTATTGGTTTTTAGGTATACTTCCTTTGCGGGCAAATACCCAGGAATTGCTGTACTTTTTTCTGCCTTACTATTTGGTGCAACTTACGGTATTTTCTTGGCTGAACCGCCGATCGCGATCGGCTTTGCTTTCCGATGTTTACTCCTTTGTCCAGTGTATCCCTTTAGCGCTGACAGTGGTGAGTGCGATGATCAATCCCTTTGCGAAAGGATTCAAAGTGACCCCAAAAGGAATTGCTAGCGATCGGTTTCATTTTAACTGGAAGTTGGGATGGCCTTTGATCATCTTGTTTGTAGCTACAGCCCTCGGTTTGTGGCAAAATCTCAACGTTTATTTAGTTCACAATATGGGCGGTGGACAGGAAGTTTTAACAAGTGCAGATGCCTTAAAAGGGACGAGTTTTGGGTGGATTTGGAGTGCTTATAACTTGCTGATGCTGGGGATTGCGTTGCTAATTTTGGTGGATATTCCTAAACCGGATATTTACGAATGGTTCAATTTACGCAGGGTTGTACAATTGAATATTGGCGGTGAAACTTTTTGGGGTGTAACTACTGTAATTTCGGAAAGTGGTGCAGAAGTTGCTCTGACTCAGCAGCCAAGTTTTGCTGTTAAAGGTAAAGGTAGAAAAGATGCTGGTTTCATAACAGAAAATTTACCAAAATATGCAGTAACGGAAAGTTTATCACAGGGTGCAACAGTCAAATCGAGACCGCTATTCCAGTCAATGCTTGAGTTGGATACAGAAGCTCGTTTTGGGATCGATTTAATCGATTGTGATGCGGCGACTTTGGAAATTATGGAAGAGAAATGTTTGATTCCTGTCGCTAAGATTGAGTTAGTTAGGGATAAATTACCGTTGGATTCAAGTTGTGACGCAGCAGGATTTCCGACTCTACGAATTGCCTTCGATCGCCTAAATATTAGCCAACACCGTTGTTTGATTGAAATGCTGTATTGTCGGCCCGGACAGTGGCTGCGACAGGAGACTCCGGGAGAATTGCGATCGCTTTGGTTGTTGTTGAGAATTGCTTTTAAACCGCGGGCTATTTTTGAGAGAAATCGGCCAGTTAGGGCGATCGCAGTTTCGCAGGTTTAGCTACATCTCGCTGTTAGATCAAATCCCGTAGCAGTCGATTCTTCAAATCTAAAATCTGAAATCTAAAATCTAAAATCGATTGACGATCGCGGTTTCGGTGTCGGCGCATTGGGAAGAGTCCGAGTTGGTGGCGGTGGAGTCGGGATATTTGCGCCGGTGCGACTTGTAAACCACCAGATGCCAGTACCTACGATCGCGATCGTCATCAATAGTGACAAAATAACCACAGGGGCTTGATTTTTTTGAGACATAACAGTCTAATTTTAAATTAGAGCTTAACAAATAAATATAGCATTTCTCAGTTGAGTGAAGTACAGATGTCCGGTAGGGACACGGCAGTGCCGTGTCCCTACAGCCACAGGGCTGTATTTCAGAGAATTGAAAACTGCTATAATATCGTTTGGTGAGATGCAAAATTTATCGGTATCCCCGACCTCTACACCACGAAAGTCACTACCTGAATTATAGTGCTGACACTCACTCCTTTCAATACAGCTAAATATTCCCCTGTTACCTGATGCTGAATTATAGTATCGGTAATATTTAGACCCGTTCCTTGAGAGATATTTAACTGGTTAAAAGCAAGGGGGCTAATTAAATCAATTTTGTCTTGATTTAGGGTAAAATCAGTAATCACATCGGCAGCGGCTAAGCCTGTTGTGCCAGTTCCGATCGCGATCGCAAACACATCATTTCCCAATCCGCCTGTGAGAGTGTCGGCACCAATTTCTCCAAATAAGTAATCATTGCCCGCGTCGCCAAACAATATATCGTCGCCATCTCCGCCGTAAATGCGATCGCTTTCCTTACCTCCGTAAATCAAGTCAGTACCGCGATCGCCCTGAATAAAGTCAATCCCTTGGCCGCCAAAAATAATGTCATTGCCATCACCGCCGCTGATACCGTCATCCCCTTTTTGTCCGTAAAGCAAGTCATCCCCTGCTTTACCATCAAGATAATCATTGCCAGGCCGTGCGTAGATAATGTCATTTAATGTCGATCCGATGATGCGATCGTCCTTATCTGTGAAACCGATTACTGACTTTTTCAACAAGGTTGTGACATCGCCTAAGTTATCGTTATCGCTGATATTGACTGTGAGAGGGGCGACGAGATTATTATACAATGTGTCAGTGCTGGTAGTGGCATGGCTAATTGGGCTGACATGATTGCCCTCAACAACCGCATCGTCAACCGCAGTCACCGTTACCCTTTGGGCGACATTCCAATTGGCGGGAGTAAAAGTAAGCGCAGGTTGGCTGACAGTAACTTGAGTTTCAGGGGTAATGGCGACGGTGACATTAGCAGTTGGCTGAGTATTTAGTCGCACTTTGTATATATCGCTGCCAAAGCTTTCGAGTACGTCGGTACTGCCAACAGGTTGAATGATAATGACAGCGGGAGTACCTGGAGTTGGCGTTGGAGTCGGAGTTGGTGTGGGAGTCGGAGTCGGTGTGGGAGTCGGAGTTGGTGTGGGAGTCGGAGTCGGTGTGGGAGTCGGAGTCGGTGTGGGAGTCGGAGTCGGTGTTGGCGTGGCAATGTTAACAGTAAAACTGCCTAAATTGCTAGCTACAACTTGATTGGCAAAAGTATCTTTTACCTGATTACTTTGCAAATTGACCGTGTAACTACCATTATCTGCAATATCCCAACTTCCTCCAGGTGGAATCAAGGAATAAGTTGCTGTTCTAGGCGTACCATTACTGTTAACATCGACACTGACAAAGGCAGCAGGAATAGCACCGCCAGACCAATTTACTACAATATCAGAATTATCCAAACTGCTAACATCTATGGCAGTATTATCATTGAAAGTAACAGTAAAATTCTGCGTTGTCCCTCCGGCGGTAGTAATATTAGCAATAGGAGTGAGACTAGCAGTAGGTGGGGTGCTATCGTAACTTACAGTATTGTCCGTACTTGTACTAGCAGTATTGTTATTACTTGCTGTATCAGTAACACCATTAGCTTTGATACTAGCAATGACATTACCGCTACCTGTCATTCCGCTAACTGCGACGGTGTAAACAGATCCACTACCTGTGATAGTCGGTGTTAATGTTCCACCGACTGTACTGGTACTCAAGTTGATATCGGTAGCATCCAAACCTGTGACTGGTTCGCTAAAATTTACAGTAAAATTAATGGGTGAAGTTGCTGTCGGATCGGTTTGTGCTACGGCTTGATTGATGGTAACAGTGGGGATAATTCCATCTATGACTATGGCTTTATTTGCACCTAATGAGTTAGCCGCTGCGGGGGTTGCTAAAGTCAAAATGCTGTCACCATTGGCAGCATTCTTAATAGTTCCACCACTTAAAGATAAAGCAGTTGTGGAAAGATAATCTAAGTCGGGACTGTTATCACCTGCGGCTACTGTGTAACGGAATGTTAATGTGTTGCTACCTGTTCCTGAGAGATAATTAGCGGTGGAAGTTGCACCAGCTAAACTCAGTTTTGGCGTACCAGTGACGTTGACTATTTGAGAGAATTGAACGGTGATGTCGATATTTGTACCGATACCGTAGGTGCCATCTGTTGTGGTGGCAGTAACATTGGTAACAGTGGGGACGGGATTAATTGTGATGTTGGCGGTTTCGGTAGTGCTGCTGAAAACGCTGGATGTAGTGTTAGTAGTGCGATCGGTTTGTGGTGTAGTTAGCAACACCGCCATTTGTTCCGGTAATTTGATCCCAGGCGGCAAAGGTAATGCCGTTAGCAACAGTGCCGTTATAACCTGCATTGGGAACCAACCGGATTTTGGTATTAGCACCACTGGCTAATAGTAAGGCGTTGGTGGCAGAAACGGTTGGGGTATTATTCCAGGTTGTGCCATTGGTGGTGTATTGCCAACTGCCGTTAGCTGTGTTTAAGGCGGTGATGGCGATGCCTTGGGAGGCGGCAGTATTGGGATCGGTGATTTTTGTGCCGCCGAGGTTGGCGATGATGGTGGAGATTAATGTACCTGTACTGGCGGTGTCGTTTTGGTTTTGGGCGTTGAGGGTGGGTGTGCCAGTGGTATCCAGCGTGGGGGAGTCATTGACTAAGACGGTGACGGTGGCGGCTGTACTGGGGGTGCCGGTGTCTTTGGCAATGTAGGTGAAGGTGTCTACGCCGTTGAAGTTGGCGTTGGGGGTGTAGAAGATTTCTCTACCACGATCGATCGCGATCGCTAAGACAAAATTATTCGCATTGGGGTTAAAGGTGGCATCGGCGGCACCTGTGGTGGGGTCTAATTTGGCGATTCTGTTGCGGGTACTGCCACCGATGGTGCTGAAACTGCCGCCCACTATGGGGTTGCCACTGCTGTCTAGGGCGATCGCTAAGACAAAATTATTCGCATTGGGGTTAAAGGTGGCATCGGCGGCACCTGTGGTGGGGTTTAATTTGGCGATTCTGTTGCGGGTACTGCCACCGATGGTGCTGAAAGCGCCGCCGACTATGGGGTTGCCACTGCTGTCTAGGGCGATCGCATCGACAGAAAAATTCGCATTGGGGTTAAAGGTGGCATCGGCGACACCTGTGCTGGGGTTTAATTTGGCGATATAGTTGCGGGTACTGCCACCGATGGTGGTGAAAACGCCGCCCACTATGGGGTTGCCACTGCTGTCTAGGGCGATCGCATCGACAGAAAAATTCGCATTGGGGTTAAAGGTGGCATCGGCGACACCTGTGCTGGGGTTTAATTTGGCGATATAGTTGCGGGTACTGCCACCGATGGTGGTGAAAACGCCGCCCACTATGGGGTTGCCACTGCTGTCTAGGGCGATCGCATTGACAGAAAAATTCGCATTAGGGTTAAAGGTGGGATCTACTGTCCCATCGCTATTCAATCGAGCGATACTGTTGCGTGCAACGCCGCCGATGGTGGTGAATAGGCCGCCTACATAAATCCAGTCATTAATAATAGCTGTGCCGTTGGTGGGGGCGGTGGCGATGCTTTGTACATTCAGTCTTCCGGTGCCGGTGTCGTTGGCTAAAACATCGATCTGGGTGGAAGTTGGGGCTCCGCTGACGGTGAGGGCTTTGTTGTCGGGGTTGGCGATGGCTGCTAGGATGTGGCGGTAGGCTAAAGCCTGAATGGGTGTGGCTTGAATTGTGCCGATTTTTACTTCTAATTCCCAGTCTCCGCCTAATGCTCGATTCCCGGTTTTGTTATTGGATGCGGCGATGTTTGCCCCTGTTAGTTGATGCAGATTTTGAATGAATTGTAATCCGGTTTCTGTGGCGGCGATATTGCATCCGTAGAGGAGGATATCGGCATTTTTTGTTAATGCTTTCCCCCACTGTTGAATTTTGTGGCTGAATTGGTTTAAGTTCTGATTGCTTATGGTTTCTGAGCCGAGGTTTAAACTGCCTGGACTGCCGTGAGAGATGATGTGGATAGCTTCTATAGCCTTTCTCAAAAAGGTGAGGTACGAATTTTGACCTGAAAAGCTTGATGCTTCAGGGTTTCGGTATACCTCATTTATCTGAGAACCGCTATATATTTTGTTTAGTTGCTAACGTTTCGGTAATTTGCTCAATGCCATCCCGCCTTTCATCTAGGATAATTGCTTCAGCATTCTGGGAAATGCCGCTAATTAAAATCTGGTAAGCTTCAACCTTTGGGTCAATAAAAACTAGATTTGAAACATTTTTTTGCTGTATCATTTGCAACCTCTTTACTTTTTAAGTTTATATGTCTCACTCAAATAGACTTATGCACCCACTAGGATCTGATAAGTAGGGCGAAGCATTCCCCACTACGATCTATGATATAACTCAATACGGTTCACTTAAGACAGATCCCCCCTAACCCCCCTTAAAAAGGGGGGGACAAGAAAGCTCTTAAAGTCCCCTTCTTAAGGGGGATGTAGGGGGATCTCCGGGGCATAAATAGTGTTAAGTGAACTGTATCGAGTCATAGACTGGTGTTTGACTATGAGGCTTCTTCCCCCCTAACCCCCTTAAAAAGGGGGGGACAAGAATCTTCTCAAAGTCCCCCTTCTTAAGGGGGATTTAGGGGGAAGAAGCCTCGGATGAAAGCGAGATTTATCAACGGTTCCAGGCTTAAGTTGACACTAATGATTACCAAGGACTTCCAATCATAGTAAAGCCCGACCAATAATAAGGATGGGAGAGATTTTCATTAGTCAGTTTAGCTAATTCTGGCTGCAATTCTAACTCCTTATTTAAGTTTGACAAAATTAAACGACCATTTTCAATGCGAACTTGACCTTTGATCATAGCAATTTGAGCCTGCCGCAAAGCTTCGGCTTTAATCGGCGCGACTTTCAAATGATGGTAAAATTCAGCCATTAAACCTAAAGTACCTTCATCGCTGACGTACCAGAGACTTGCCAAAACTGACTTCACCCCCGCTTGCACAGCTAGCCCCGCAAAGCCTAATTCCACGCCATCATCACCCACAGCAGTTTTACAAGCGCTTAATACCAATAGCTCAACTTTAGGCGGCTGATTCCACCCTAGTTCGCGCACGCGATCGAGTGTTAACCTGGTGTCTGATAGCTGAATATAAGAATTGCTTGGTACTCCCGCCTTAAATTCTCCGTGAGTGGCCAGGTGAATAATCCGAAAGGCTTGGGCGGTGCGTTGCGACCTTAGATTATTCAAAGTAAAGGTTTGATTAAGGAAAGATTTGCCTTTCCATTCGGAGGCAATAGCGTTAAGTTCTGCGGGCACTGCTGGCAAGGGTTGGTTATTAGTAAATTGTGAGGCTCCCATTGCTAAAACTTCAGCATTTTTAACACTTTCATAATTAGTATCGGTTAAGTTGACGCTGGGAATGAGTCCGATGCTATATTTTTCTACGAGAAATTGAGAACCGTCATGGAGGGCGGCTAAGGGAAGCGATCGCAATCCTGCATCCATACTAAAAACTAGCGTATCAATGCCTTGAGCTTTTAACTCGGCTTCCAGAGGGGCTATCATCCACTGGTAAAGTTGCTGGGATGCTGGCAAATAGCTCTGAGTATTGAAGTTTTTGGGATTAAGGAGTTCATACTTGAAATTGGCGACGACTTGCATCAGAGTTTCGCGCTTAGCTGCGGGGATGCTTTTATGAATTGGGAGCCCCGTAGGGGGGACGATTATCAGGTCTAATTGTTCAGGGCGGGATAAGACGTAGATAATGGCTGGTTTTTTTTCAGTTTGGCTGGCGATCGCTCTAATTCTTTGCTGTATGGCCGTAAAAGATTGCAAATCCCGCCTGATTTGTTGGTTAATGTATGACCCCACTTGTTCACTATAGAAGATATCAATAAAGAAACTGGCTTGAGGGATATCGCCTCTATCGATCAGTCGTGTGATATCGCTGGGGCTAACTCTATTTAGAGGCGATGCCGTTTGCACAACTTCGCTTACCCAATCGGATCTGTAGTTAAAAAGAGATTCAATTCTATTAATGATATTCAGGTTGCCAGATTGAGAGAGCGCATTGGTAATTGAGCTATCCGGTCGTTGTGTTGGAGATGGTGTTGGAGATGGTGTTGGAGATGGTGTTGGTGATGGCGCGGAAGTAACGATCGCAATATTGCCCTGAGTATAAGTGCTGGGCGGCACTGGCACAGATAATGGCGGCGAAATTGTCGCGGAACCTGATGCGATCGCTCCTGTCGTCCCATTCGTTGTCGCATCGCCGATAATAAAAGGTGTAATCGTACTCCCCCCGTGGCGAATAGTAATCGCGCCGCCACCCGTGCCATTAGCGCTGGAAATGCTCATACTTACACCGTTACTACCTGTAAAAGTGCCGCTGACTGTGAGGAAATTGCCAGCCGTGAGGTCAATACTGCCGCCAGTAGACTGGAGAGTGCCTGTAATCGCGATGTTGCTAGCAGCTTTGAGAGTAATATTACCCCCAGAAGTGGCGATCGTATCCAGCGCAATGTCCCCTGCTGATTCCAAAATCACAGGCCCGCCTGCTGTCGAAATCGCTCCTACTCCGATGCTATTGCCCGAAGCAACACCGGGCGAAGCAAAAAATGTCTCCCCTGCTGTCGTATTCGGCGGCACATTGGCAGCATTCGCCAGAGTCGAAACGCCCGATCGCAAAATTAAAGCTGCACTACCTGAAAGCAGCGCCGCATCAGGATCAGTGGAACCTGACAAAGTAGTATCTGGCCCAGTGATACTAATATCTCCCGCCGCGATCGCGCCTTTTGCTTCCACCTTAAGTGAAGTTCCAGTATAATCCCCAAACCTCACATCTCCATCGGAGCGAATAATTGGGTCGTACAAACTCACAAATCTAGCGCCGTTGCCAGCCAATGTAAGAATAGCAACATTACCACCCGCAGTGAAATGAGCATCACCCGAAACATTGCCATTGCTCAATAATCTGATATCCCTTGCGGATTGGAATGCAGGGTTAGCGTAATTCAGCGCGAAGATATCAATATTTTGATTGCCTTGTATAGTAAGATTGCCGCCCGCGATCGCCCTAAAAGGATAACTTCCATCCCTCACCCGCACCGTATCTCCTGCCAACAGATACAAATTGTTCTCAGTAAGTAGCTGGCTTTCTACCAAAGTGAGATTACGTGCTGCCGAGAGTGTAGCATTCTGACTATTAACAGTAGAACTAGCGATCGCCACATCCCCGCTTTCCACCCTCAAACCCCCCGTCAAAACCACTTCTCCTGCACCGTTAACGGAGATACCAGTAGCAGAGTTCCTACCTGCGCCCGCCAGCAATTGCGGAAGAGACAAAGGCAGAGATAATTGCCCATTCTGTGCCAACAATCCCCCGTCAACAACCCCTATTTCTAAACTTAATAAATGTCCTTGTTGACTAATCCGAACAGCATTTTCACCGGGAACAGCAGCGACAATAATATTACCTTGGGGAGCATTGAGGGAACCAGTGTTGACAACTGTGCCGCCAATTAAAGTTATACTTTGTTCCGGGAAAACCGCTAAATTACCTGCATTGAGGATACTTCCCGGCTGGCTGAGATTAAAGTAAAAAGTGTTCGGAGTTCCTATCAGGGTACTGTAAACTGTGGAAAAGATTCGCTCCATCTCTAGAAGTTTGGCCGCCTGTGATATTCAAGCGATCGCCGTTGTCAGGCGTGACAGTAGTGCCAGTGCGATCGGGTGCGGGAACAATGGGTTGTGCTTGTAGCACCCCTGTACTGACAATAGTGGCTGCGATCGCTATTGCTGCACCCTGTATAGAAAAGAAGGCTAGTTTCATTAGCTTTTATAGCAGTTGACAGTTGACAGTGGACAGTTGACAGTTGCATAACGGGAATCAAACCATTGATGCAGTACGGGTATCGGCTCTATTCATGAAGTTATTTATGTCCTCACCGATGTGGCGGTTGCTATAGCTGACGGGGTAGAAATCAATTTTACTGTTGACTGTTGATTGTTGACTGAGAGAATCAAAAACCCCCAAGGTTGGGGGTTTTGTGCTGAATAACATAACGTTTCTCAAATAAATGAAGTAGGTTGGGTAGCCCTTCGACTCCGTTTATCCTGAGCGTAGCCGAAGGGCTCAGGAACCGCGCGAGCGAAACCCAACACCTAATTTTAAATAAAGAGTTGGGTAACGCTCACCTCAACCCAACCTACATATTTGGGATTTTACGTCATTGAGAACAGCTATACTGCCACTTTAGAAAAGAGTGAGGACGTAAATCAGCAAGAACAAAACAATCCAAATAATGTCTACAAAGTGCCAGTAAATTTCTGCCATTTCGATGCCAGTGTGCTTCACACTTGAGTAGTGACCCTCGCGGCGACTCCGCCACAGCACACCCAAAATCATGGAGACACCAAGAAAAACGTGCAAACCGTGGAAACCGGTCATCACATAAAAACAGTTAGCAAAGATATTCGCAGTCAAACCGTAACCCAAGGTCATGTATTCGTAAACCTGACCTCCTAAGAAAATAATTCCCATTGCAGCAGTAATGGCGTACCAAAGCCGCATTCCTTTGACATCATTCTTTTTAATGGCAGTGTCTCCCAAATGGATAACGAAACTGCTGGAAACCAGAATAATTGTGTTGATTGTCGGCAACAGTAATTCTACTTCTGTGCCTTCGGGTGGCCAAGATTCTGCACCACCTCGCAATAATAAGTAAGTTGCAAAAAGCCCTCCAAACATCAGGGATTCAGAAATTAGAAAAGTCACGAGTCCGAACAGTCGCAAATCTGGATGTTCTTCGTGATGTTCGACAGCACTCGCGGCCGCTACTGGGGGCACGGACGAGTTGAGTACACTTTCTGGGCTATCAATTGTTGAACCTTGCATAAAAGTCTCCAATATTGAGTATGGGTGGGGGCGGGTTTATGAGATTATCGATTATGGGCAATTATGTTGGTGAACCCGCCCCTACAAAATTGAACATCATACAATTCCGAATCAGACGGAAATCATATTAGTTACCAATGACAATTGACAACTATCAACTATCAATTGACAACTATCAACTGACAACTATTAATTGTCACCATTTTTGTTGACATCCGATGCAGATTCAGCTACCAAAACAGAGGTAGAAGATTCAGCTTTTTGATTACCTGCGGGAATCAGGACACCTAAATGATCTATGTTCGGAACGAAATTATTCATCCCATAGTCGTAGGGGCCGTGAGTGACAACGGGCAATACTTCCCAGTTTTCAATGATTGGTGGCGAAGCAGTTGTCCATTCCAAAGTCAAGGCTTCCCAAGGGTTGCTGCTGGCTTTCGGGCCGTACATCCAACTCCAAATGATGTTGAAGAAGAAGGGAAGTACCGAAAATCCGAGCAGAATTGAACCGTAGGTACAAATCTTGTTGAGGGACTCGAATTGGGGGTCGTACATGGCAATCCGGCGGGGCATTCCTTGCAAACCCAATTGGTGCATGGGTAAGAAGGTTAGGTTGGTGCCGATGAAGGTGAGGACGAAGTGAACGCGGCCCCAGGTTTCGTTGTACATCCGGCCGGTGATTTTGGGGAACCAGTGGTAAATTCCAGCGTAGAGGCCGAATACGGAACCGCCAAAGAGCACGTAGTGGAAGTGGCCGACGACGTAGTAGCTGTCGTGTACGTGAACGTCGAAGGGGGCAGTGCCTAATGTGACTCCGGTCAATCCGCCGAAGACGAACATCATTAAAAGCCCGATCGCAAATAACATCGCACTGGTGTAGCGGATTTTACCGCCCCAGAGGGTAGCCGTCCAGCCGAAAATCTTAACACCGGTAGGAACCGCCACAATTAGGGTGGAAACGGTGAAGAACATCCGCATCCAGGGAGGTGTACCGCTGGTGAACATATGGTGCACCCAAACGAACAGTCCGACTAAGCAGATGGCTAAGCTAGAATAGGCGATCGCCTTATAGCCAAAAATCGGTTTACGCGCGTGAACTGGGATGACTTCGGACATAATCCCGAAGATGGGCAGAATCATCAAATAAACTGCCGGGTGGGAATAAAACCAGAATAAGTGTTGATAAATAACGACGTTGCCGCCTTGGTCTGGCTTGTAGAATGAGGTGCCGAAGTTGATGTCAAACAGCAGTAATGTTAAGCCGACTGCTAATACTGGGGTTGATACCAGTGCGAGCACAGAAGTTGCCAAAATTGACCAGCAAAATAGGGGAAGTTGATCCCATTTCATGCTGGGAACTTTCATCTTTAGGATGGTGACAACAAAGTTGAGCGAGCCTAAAATTGAGGATGTTCCTGCTAGGACGATCGACAAAATCCACATTGATTGAGCGGTATTGGCTGTAATCACGCTCAACGGCGGATAGGATGTCCAACCAGATTGAGCTCCTCCGAAGAAGAAGCTGCTCATCAGGATGATGCCGGCGGGGGGATTCACCCAAAAGGCGATCGCGTTGAGCTTCGGAAACGCCATGTCTCTAGCGCCCAGCATCAGCGGGATTAAAAAGTTGCCGAATCCGCCGATCGCCGCTGGCACGATCCACAGGAAAATCATGATCGTCCCGTGGTTGGTCAGGAAAGCGTTGTAGAGGTTGGGGTCGAGAAAGTCGGAATCGGGGGTGTAGAGTTCCGCCCGCATCGCCATCGCCATTAATCCGCCAATCAGGTAGAAAATAAAGGCTGTTACTAGGTATTGAATACCAATTACTTTGTGGTCAACGTTGAAAGTAAAGTAGTCATACCATTTCCACGCCGTTGGATGGTGGGAGTAACTTTCCTCTTTAATTTCTGGCGGGGTATTTACTGGAAGTTGTGCTTGTGCCATTTGATATGTTGGGAATTTTAATTAATTTCTCTAGGACTAAAACTGTCCAATTAAAAATTAAAAATGTTGAATTGCTTGTGGCATTTTTAATTTTTAATTTGGTTTTTTTTAATTCCTAGTCGGTTGGAGTTGAGCGACGATTTCGGGTTTAATCCCCATTTCGCTAACGTAGGGAGCTAGAAATTCTGATTCTGACAGGTTAGCAGGATTAACTGCGATCGCGCGATCGACATCTAGCTCCTGAGCAATCTGACTTTCTTTGAGCCAACTGTCGTATTCTTCAGGAGTGTGAACAATCACGCGAGTCCGCATTGCGCCGTGGTAGCCACCGCAAAGTTCCGCACAAAAGACGGGATAGTTACCGGGTTTAGTGGCGACGAACCGCAATTCGGTGGGGATTCCGGGAATCGCATCTTGTTTGAGCCGGAATTGGGGTACCCAGAACGAGTGGATCACGTCAACGGCGGAAAGGTTGAGCTGAACCGATTTACCAGTGGGGACGTGGAGTTCTCCAGAGGTGACTCCGCTTTCGGGATAGTTAAATATCCAGGCGTATTGCATCCCGGTGACGTTGACTGTGAGGCCGGCGAATTGGCCTGTCTCCGAGGGTTTTGCTCCAAAACCGTATTTGGCCGTGGGTGTGCCGCCCATTTCTGCTGCCATTTCTGATGCCATGCTTCCTGAGTCGGCGATCAGGGGAGCGGCCATTGCACTGCCTTTCGGCATTTTATGACCTGCGTGGGTGGAGTCGTGAACGTGAGCCATCACTTGACTGCCGCCCGGATCGAAGCCTCCCATATCCCTAAAAACTTCGACGCTGTAGGTGCCAACGCCGATGACGAGAATTGCGGGTATTGCCGTCCAGAAGATTTCTAAGGCAAAGTTTTCGCTAACGGGTACGCCATCGGTTTCGTCTCCGGGGCGGTAGCGAAATTTGATCGCAAAGTAGACGATCGCACCTTCTACCACTATAAATAGGGCTGTGGCGATCGTCGTCATCAGATTAAAAAAATTGTCTACCAGTGGCGCTTGTTCAGAGGCTTGCTCTGGCATGAGGTGGTTGTTTTGACCATACCAGAAGCTGATAGCTGCGATCGCTAGGCCACCAACTAGGGTCAACAACGAAGCTGGTATTTTTCCTGTTTCTTTTTCCATCCTTGAACTCCTTGAGTAAGGGCTGCGACGCCTGGACTGAGGAGTCGCTGGCTTACGGCTTGTTTAATTTGTTGACTGCGGTTTTACTAGCCGTCCTACTCCTACTAGGGTAGAACAATCAGCTAAATTTGGTTTGTGATTAATGCTATTTTTTAAGTTTTTTTATGCTGTTTAGTTTAATTTTTTGAATTTCAGTATCGTCTATCACATTTTTTTTATACTTAGTTGTTCTTAATTATATCTTTATTTTTGGCACGAAAGCTGGACTTTAGGGGATTGGTTAAGTATATAAGGGTTGGGGGAAAGATTAAGCTTTTTTTAAGTTTAGCAAAATAACAGAAATCTTTTGTAATATTAAGGTCAATTATTCAGTCATCCAATCTAAAATCTAAAATCTAAAATCTAAAATAGATGGACGGTTTTTCACAGAAAAACAGTGTTAAGCTCGGAGAAAGTCAGCAGGAAAAAAAGTTCGATATTTAATTAAGCTCTATCGATAACAAAGGCTCAGGTAAGATTCATGGCAAACTCAGTTTTAAATCAGCCAACCGCAGCAGGAGTGCAGTGGCAGCCAAAAGATATTGTCCGCGGCCTAGTGTGGAAAATCGCGATCGCAACTTGGCTATTAATGGCAGTAGGCAGCGCCACGCGGGTGATGAACGCCGGACTCGCTTGCCCGGATTGGCCGCTGTGCTACGGTCAATTAATACCCACAGCGCAAATGAATTCGCAGGTATTTCTGGAGTGGTTTCACCGTTTGGACGCGGCGGCGATCGGCTTAAGTGCGATCGCCCTTTTAGGACTTTCTGTATTCTACCGCAGCCGCCTACCGAAATGGTTGCCACTCGCCAGCGCCGGGGCAGTATTTTTAATCCTTTTTCAAGGCGTATTGGGCGGCCTCACTGTGACGC
>Ga0335395_10000782_pt1 | contig 20188 bp, 16 predicted proteins | sample MAT02_FD_205744 | JGI IMG/M metagenome (GOLD analysis project Ga0335395, IMG submission 205744) | Freshwater microbial communities from Lake Fryxell liftoff mats and glacier meltwater in Antarctica - MAT-02 (spades assembly) (version 2) ...
CCTTGGCTTTTGCTTTAAGAATAGCTGATTCTATTTCTGTTGATGGAATCGCTATTTCTATTGCTTTAAATATCTCGCTACTTTTGAGCTTGGGAGATTCTAATAATAATTTTTTGTACGGCACTATGCTGGATTTACTTTTTTGTACATCATACCTAGTTTACCACTTGTTCGGTCTTAAGTAAACCGTATTGGTTTCAATCCCTGATAGGGGTTTAGGTTGATTGCAATCGCGCATCCTACACGCGCACTGCAAACCAATTAGGAGTTTCAATCCCTGATAGGGGTTTAGGTTGATTGCAATACATCATCTACGACGTTGAATCTCGAACAGCAGTCGGGTTTCAATCCCTGATAGGGGTTTAGGTTGATTGCAATGTTGGAAGATGCCGATGATCTATGGAGTAGCAATTATGTTTCAATCCCTGATAGGGGTTTAGGTTGATTGCAATGGCTCGGCTCACAGGTAAACGTGATTTTTGCATTCTTCCTGTTTCAATCCCTGATAGGGGTTTAGGTTGATTGCAATTCTACCTGGTTCAGCGCACTTTCACAAGCTTGTTCGTTTCAATCCCTGATAGGGGTTTAGGTTGATTGCAATAACAGTGCGAGTTAATCTTGAAATCGCGCTACAAACTAGTTTCAATCCCTGATAGGGGTTTAGGTTGATTGCAATCTTTCTCAACTTGCGCCTCAGTGGGTCTGGGATACGGTTTGTTTCAATCCCTGATAGGGGTTTAGGTTGATTGCAATCGACCGGATATGTAGTTGGAAAAGATGCAACCTTGTTTCAATCCCTGATAGGGGTTTAGGTTGATTGCAATCTCTCGAATTTTGCTGCACTTGAATGGATTAATGGTTTCAATCCCTGATAGGGTTTAGGTTGATTGCAATCTCTCTGTCGAGTAGACTTCCCAGCTAGGAAATGCTTGTTTCAATCCCTGATAGGGGTTTAGGTTGATTGCAATTTTTGCGGAACCACAAACAAACAGGAATTCTTGCAAGTTTCAATCCCTGATAGGGGTTTAGGTTGATTGCAATCAGTCGGCGACATTATGGGCGGGGAATCTTTATTCGCTGTGGTTTCAATCCCTGATAGGGGTTTAGGTTGATTGCAATCTAACTCTTTAACAACATCCTCGTCTTCGGCGATCTTAGTTTCAATCCCTGATAGGGGTTTAGGTTGATTGCAATTTAGCGCCAGTCCCCCCTGTCCCCCATTTTCAGTTGTTTCAATCCCTGATAGGGGTTTAGGTTGATTGCAATCATAGTTAATAGCCTAATAGTTACTTTTATAATGTTTCAATCCCTGATAGGGGTTTAGGTTGATTGCAATGGAGTGAGGTATTTTCGGTAATCGTTCAATGTCTTGTTTCAATCCCTGATAGGGGTTTAGGTTGATTGCAATTTTATCAAGGGTTGATTTTTGCTGCCGGAACAGGCGGGTTTCAATCCCTGATAGGGGTTTAGGTTGATTGCAATGCCAGGAGAATGTTGAAGCCTGTAATTTGTGAGAGTTTCAATCCCTGATAGGGGTTTAGGTTGATTGCAATCAGGCTCAACAGGGGTTACAGAATTATCGTCAACGTTTCAATCCCTGATAGGGGTTTAGGTTGATTGCAATGCTTTACGCGCTTTTTAGAAGCTGTTCAACTTGTCGATGTTTCAATCCCTGATAGGGGTTTAGGTTGATTGCAATAAGCGGCCCCTAATGTCCGATCTCAAAGATTCCGGCGTTTCAATCCCTGATAGGGGTTTAGGTTGATTGCAATGCAGGTTGTTCCACAAGGGTTGGGGTTCCTCCTATGTTTCAATCCCTGATAGGGGTTTAGGTTGATTGCAATACGAAACACCACACAGCCCCAACAGCAGGGCAGCTCCAATGTTTCGATCCCTGATAGGGGTTTAGGTTGATTGCAATTTGTGATTAGCTCATCGTAGAAGCCCCTGTAATCGGGTGTTTCAATCCCTGATAGGGGTTTAGGTTGATTGCAATATTAAGGGAGTTGTCGAAGTAATCAGATCGAATGTTTCAATCCCTGATAGGGGTTTAGGTTGATTGCAATCTTACAATTAAAGACGCTAATCCGGCACTAGCTGGTGTTTCAATCCCTGATAGGGGTTTAGGTTGATTGCAATCGGATCTGCGGTCTTGTCAGTCAGGGCACGGTTGTTTCAATCCCTGATAGGGGTTTAGGTTGATTGCAATAATCAGGAAGTACCGATGATCGACCATTACTCAGTTTCAATCCCTGATAGGGGTTTAGGTTGATTGCAATCGGAAAACGACCGCCGAGACGGACGGACAAACGACAGTTTCAATCCCTGATAGGGGTTTAGGTTGATTGCAATTAGGAGCATGGATGATTGGCGATACTAACTACGGCGTTTCAATCCCTGATAGGGGTTTAGGTTGATTGCAATCTCTGCGTACCGATTCCCTACATCAAGCGCAGCGTTTCAATCCCTGATAGGGGTTTAGGTTGATTGCAATTTGGTGGGGTGCCTGCTCAGATCATCCCTTGCAAGTTTCAATCCCTGATAGGGGTTTAGGTTGATTGCAATGTTAGGCCGTTGCTGCAAATCCACCTGACAGACGTTTCAATCCCTGATAGGGGTTTAGGTTGATTGCAATATTAGTGGAGGCAATGGCGATCGCTAAATGCCGCAAAGTTTCAATCCCTGATAGGGGTTTAGGTTGATTGCAATGCGGACTTACCCAATCGCGATCGATGTTGGGCTTCGGCGGTTTCAATCCCTGATAGGGGTTTAGGTTGATTGCAATTTCTGGCTTTAAAGCCTGCTGCAGTTGGTAATGGTGTTTCAATCCCTGATAGGGGTTTAGGTTGATTGCAATAAGATTTTGCCTAGTGTTGCTCTATCTTTCAGCGTTTCAATCCCTGATAGGGGTTTAGGTTGATTGCAATCCTATCAATTTGATTCTGGATGCCTAGTAAGCCGTTTCAATCCCTGATAGGGGTTTAGGTTGATTGCAATTACGATTGAAAATATCAGTACATCAACCGCACCAATGTTTCAATCCCTGATAGGGGTTTAGGTTGATTGCAATCAGATACTGAACATGGAGACATAAGCAGCAATGTAGTTTCAATCCCTGATAGGGGTTTAGGTTGATTGCAATTCCGTTTAATGCGAAACTTCTTTGTGCGACCAGCGAGGTTTCAATCCCTGATAGGGGTTTAGGTTGATTGCAATCCCAGTCTACAAGAAAAACAGTTGGGGAAGTTTCGTTTCAATCCCTGATAGGGGTTTAGGTTGATTGCAATCTTAGCGCCGGCACGTCGAACGCCGACAGCAAAGTTTCAATCCCTGATAGGGGTTTAGGTTGATTGCAATAGTAACCGTCGATCCTCTCGAAGCATCAGTAGTGGTTTCAATCCCTGATAGGGGTTTAGGTTGATTGCAATCAGGGTTTTTTGGCGATCGGCAGCAGTCAAATTAGTTTCAATCCCTGATAGGGGTTTAGGTTGATTGCAATTAAGTAATAAAATTATAGGAGTACAGTTCTTAGTAAGTTTCAATCCCTGATAGGGGTTTAGGTTGATTGCAATGCTTGAGCGAAACCACACCGGAACCGTTCAAGCCTGTTTCAATCCCTGATAGGGGTTTAGGTTGATTGCAATGCGGCAAAGCTTCAGACAACCAACTGGATAAACTGGTTTCAATCCCTGATAGGGGTTTAGGTTGATTGCAATCTACTAAGGAAGATGCGACATTCAGCATCCTGGCGTTTCAATCCCTGATAGGGGTTTAGGTTGATTGCAATTTTGTGCGATCGCCTCAGAACGCCCCATGATTTGGTTTCAATCCCTGATAGGGGTTTAGGTTGATTGCAATCCTTGATTTCATCACGGCTGTGATTGTCGAGACAGTTTCAATCCCTGATAGGGGTTTAGGTTGATTGCAATTGCAGCGGAGTCGGTGCCGGCTTCCCTTATGCCGGAATCAGTTTCAATCCCTGATAGGGGTTTAGGTTGATTGCAATGATCGAACCTCTACGACTTGGAGGGCACGAAAAATATGTTTCAATCCCTGATAGGGGTTTAGGTTGATTGCAATTGACGCGAAAGCTCGTGTGATGGGAGTTTCGGAGACTGGTTTCAATCCCTGATAGGGGTTTAGGTTGATTGCAATGTTACGAAGTTGGAGGGACAATCGGCGAACATTTAGTTTCAATCCCTGATAGGGGTTTAGGTTGATTGCAATTTTCAAATTGGAGCGACTAATTACACACTGGCTGCTATTCCGTTTCAATCCCTGATAGGGGTTTAGGTTGATTGCAATCTGGGGATTGACCCCCGCCAACAGCAACCGCAAATGTTTCAATCCCTGATAGGGGTTTAGGTTGATTGCAATCCGGCACCGACACGCCCCAGCCGCCAAGCCGGCGAGTTTCAATCCCTGATAGGGGTTTAGGTTGATTGCAATTTCGGGTTTGTTCATGGGTTCTGCTGTCGATGAGGTTTCAATCCCTGATAGGGGTTTAGGTTGATTGCAATAGCAGATGGGACACAGCTTAGCCACGCATACGCAGTTTCAATCCCTGATAGGGGTTTAGGTTGATTGCAATCGGTTGATATACTGGTATTATTGTTAATTGCGAAGTTTCAATCCCTGATAGGGGTTTAGGTTGATTGCAATAAGCTCGATTTCTTAATCCACTTTGCGGACTGGCGTTTCAATCCCTGATAGGGGTTTAGGTTGATTGCAATTGATTTGTTAGGTACTGAGGAAAAATCAATTTGTAAGTTTCAATCCCTGATAGGGGTTTAGGTTGATTGCAATTGGTGAGTGTGTAAATCCCTCTTATTAGGAGGGATTAGGTTTCAATCCCTGATAGGGGTTTAGGTTGATTGCAATTTTGTTTTTAGCGATTCTAAGCTTCCTAACTAAGTTTCAATCCCTGATAGGGGTTTAGGTTGATTGCAATTTGGTTTGAGTCGTTCGATAATCGCGCTCTCTCGTTTCAATCCCTGATAGGGGTTTAGGTTGATTGCAATTTCTGGCGATTTGCCTAATTTTAGATTAGGAAAGGCTGTTTCAATCCCTGATAGGGGTTTAGGTTGATTGCAATCTCAGCGTATCGCTTTTGCTGCTGATGGTATCGGTTTCAATCCCTGATAGGGGTTTAGGTTGATTGCAATCGGGCTATTCGTGCAGACGTGGTGGACGAACTGAGGTTTCAATCCCTGATAGGGGTTTAGGTTGATTGCAATTTAGGGTTACAGCTTGCCGAAAAGCTTGGCAGTGTTTCAATCCCTGATAGGGGTTTAGGTTGATTGCAATTAATTGATATCAAAAAGGCGGCATCTGTGACACCGGGTTTCAATCCCTGATAGGGGTTTAGGTTGATTGCAATTCGCGGGGGTGGTTGGCTGTTGAGTTTTGGGTCTATGTTTCAATCCCTGATAGGGGTTTAGGTTGATTGCAATTTTTTAAGTCTAACACAGACTATCAGAAACCAGCTTTAGTTTCAATCCCTGATAGGGGTTTAGGTTGATTGCAATGCGAAGTCGGGCTGCAACTGTCGGATTGCGGTGAGGTTTCAATCCCTGATAGGGGTTTAGGTTGATTGCAATTCGACACCCCAGGACGCGAAATCACGATCGCATTTGTTTCAATCCCTGATAGGGGTTTAGGTTGATTGCAATGCGGATGAACTGAGCACTTCTATCTACGTGGCCGAGAAGCAACGTTTCAATCCCTGATAGGGGTTTAGGTTGATTGCAATCGGTTTATACTTGGTGCGTATTTCAGATGGTACAGTTTCAATCCCTGATAGGGGTTTAGGTTGATTGCAATTCGCACGTAGAGTCACGTCAACCTATTGAATCCGTTTCAATCCCTGATAGGGGTTTAGGTTGATTGCAATGGGGGGCGCGCATCCTACACGCGCATCAACAATTGTTTCAATCCCTGATAGGGGTTTAGGTTGATTGCAATCAAGTCCGCCAAAGTCAATTTAGGTAACGCGATGGCCGTTTCAATCCCTGATAGGGGTTTAGGTTGATTGCAATTTCCACTTGATGCCGGGTCGTGCAGAATACTGTCGGCTGTTTCAATCCCTGATAGGGGTTTAGGTTGATTGCAATTCCTAATACTTTTGTTTTCCCCACCGGAGCGTATGAGTTTCAATCCCTGATAGGGGTTTAGGTTGATTGCAATAAAGCTCCAGAGTAAGAGCAGCACGATCATTACTAACCAGTTTCAATCCCTGATAGGGGTTTAGGTTGATTGCAATAGTCATGGGACGAGAAGTGCTAGCCGTTACTCTGTTTCAATCCCTGATAGGGGTTTAGGTTGATTGCAATTCAGATGTGAAGTAGCGCGGAGTATCGCATACAGGGTTTCAATCCCTGATAGGGGTTTAGGTTGATTGCAATATCAGATGTGAAGTAGCGCGGAGTATCGCATACAGGGTTTCAATCCCTGATAGGGGTTTAGGTTGATTGCAATTCTTCCTTCCTCCTGTTGTTTGCTGTAATAGGAGTTTCAATCCCTGATAGGGGTTTAGGTTGATTGCAATCCGATAAAGATTTAAAACCCAAACAGGAGATGCCTATGTTTCAATCCCTGATAGGGGTTTAGGTTGATTGCAATAAAGACCTGGGCATCCAGGCTGAGAATGTTTTTGTTTCAATCCCTGATAGGGGTTTAGGTTGATTGCAATAGCAGGTTTATGGAAGCCTTACTCTATTTGGTTTTCAAGGTTCGTTTGCGATGACCTAAACTAAAAGTATCATTTCAGCCTCTGGGTTGTCAAGAGGCTACTGCCCAAAATCTCTGAAATCGTTTCCCAGTAACGCTTTCAGCGTTTGCGACGATCGATTTTGACTCCAGACAGCCTCAACCCCTTATCCCTCATGGAATCCAGCCACTTTTTTTCAGGCCCGCTTTTTTACACCTACCCATCGTCGCAAAATACAAAAGAGGAGCCCCGCGACTCCTCTCTCCAAACCCTCCAAACCAGTTCAGCCTCTCAAACAAAAAATACCGTATTGTCCCTCGGAGGATCTCCACCAATCCGTTCCACCTTACCCTGACAGCAAGCGCACAGAGAATAGAAACGGATATTATCTCGATCGCACTTAAGGAGCTTACTCAAGCGCGATCGCAACTTAGCATACTGAGTCGGAGTCAGTTCGCACTCAAAAATACTGTACTGTACCCACTGCCCGTAAGACTTGAGAATGCTGTGTATCTTAGTCCGCCGGTTGTCATCGGAAACATCGTAACTCACAACAAAATACATAATAAACCTCCGCGATCGCTCTTATCTGATTACCAAAGGCGGATATTTGTCAATTTCCCCCATCAAATACTTCGCCAACAGCCGCGCCTGAATTTCAAAAGCTTCTTGGTAAGTATGCTGAACACCCATCACCGGATGCTTAAATTTAGATTGCTTCTTTTCTTCGTACAGGCGCAGAAAAATTTTCAACCCATCCTTAGTCAAAGAAACAGCCCCGCTCAACGGTTCAGTTATAAAATCATCAGGACTCAACTGCCCCTTATTTACAGCCGAAAACACCAGCACATCCACAACCAAAGGGCGAAACTCTTCCATCAGATCCAAAGCCAAAGAAGGGCGGCCGTAACGTTCCAAATGCAAGTATCCTAAATAAGGATCAAACCCTACAATATTTACAGCACTTTGAACGTCATGTCGCAGCAAGGAATAGCCCAAACTTAACAAAGCATTAACCGGATCGGTTGGAGGACGGCGGCGGCGCGCTTCAAATTGGAACTTTGAGGATTTGATTAACTGGTTGAAACAGCCAAAATAAGCCGCACTGCCAGCCCCTTCCAAGCCTCTGAGAGAAGCGATCGAGTTAGTTTTGTCAAGAGGCGCGATCGCTCCTTCCAGGCGCTTAACATGAGATTGCAAATCCAGTTGAGAATCTTCCCGTTCTCGTCGCAATAAAATAGTGCGGTAATTTTTCAGCTTGCCGCGTACAAACCCCCTAACTAAATGTATAGCCATCTCTGATTCCCCTGCTGCTTTCCACTGAGCAGATCGCACAAAAATATTCTTAGTAACTTCAGGCTCCAGCCTGCCTAAATATCGCCCGGTTCCCGTGAGAAAAGTCAAAGGAATGTGACGGCTGAGCAGTTCAAAAACCACAGCAGGCGAGACAGTAGCACGTCCAAAAACAACCACACCATCAACTTTAATTAACGGCACATCCAAAAGATTTTTCTTCTCCGCTTTGACAGTGAGACGTTCGTCGGTTTTGCCAATAAACGCATCATCTTGAGTAATATAAACAGTCCCCATTTTGAACTCTCCTGTGAATAAATTAACTAACTTCCTGATACCGGCTTACCTTCTCAGTGGCTTGCGGCAAACACTGCGAATAAAGGCTGCATCCTTTGCACCGGGGTTTGTAAACAGGCTGGGGGATAATCCCTTGGGTAAAAAGAGCCGTTATAGCAGAAATAGTTGCGATCGCCTCTTGTCTCAAACCCTCAGAAATCTCCACTAATTGCCGCTGATGCGACTGCGCGTAATACACATAACCAGTCGCAATACTTTTCCCTGTCATCTCCTCCAAACAAAGCGCTTGAGCGCAAACTTGCAACTCATCATTATCCCATTCCCCCTTGCGTCCCCGCTTATATTCAACCGGATACAACTCACCATCCGCCGATTCAATCAAATCCGATTTACCAATCAGCTTGTAGCGCTCCGACTTCAGCCAAATCGCGCGAACCTGCCAAGTTTCATCGCGATTTATCTCGCCCATAGTGTGAACGCGATCGTGCAAAGTCGTCCCTTCAATGGTATACTGATTGTCCGCAAACTCCCCCGCACACACCATCCGCCAGCAGCGGTGGGGGCAGTAGGAGTATTGGTTCAAAGATGCGATCGAAATGTAATCAAAATCGTTCATAATTGCAATATTTTTTGCTAACAACTCTTATTCCCCAGTCGGCGGAGGCCGACTTCGTTTGTGTAGAAGCGATTTCAATCGCCGAGTGAATGTGCCGAATTTCAATCGCCCATTTATACTCCGGGAATTATTTAACAACAATCCGCCGCGTCATTCCCATACCCATCGGTGTTTTCCTTCCCAATCCGCAGTAAAGAGCAAAATCAGCCAAAGCATTAATTTGTTTAATCACCAACGGCTCCACATCTCCTAAAATCCGATAGCTAACCTCCCCAACAATCCCGATCAAATTGCTGTGATAGTTAGTCACAGCTTCACTTTTGATATTGACAAAAGTAGAAAAAAGTGAATCGAGTAACAGCGGAGAAAATTCCATACCGCTGTACTTATTCCAGCGACTGAGGAGACTGTTAAAAACACATTCTCTCGTCGGCAAAACAGAATCAAATTTGCCCTGACGAAAAGTAGTCGGAGTAGCCAGACTGAACGCAATCAATCGATTAGTATCAGAAGCTTGCTGGTACAATTGAGAGTAATCGCAAGCATTAGCCCAAGGCTGATCTACTTGGGGCGTTCCGAGAATCTTAGTAATCAGCAAATCAGCGGGGCCCAGATGCCACGGTTTTGAGGGATTGAGATTCAGCCACAGGTGAGTTAATTTGCTGAATAGAGTGTCATCCAAGAGAGTAATTCGCCACCAACAGAGGGTATGTTCGGGAATAGGTTGTGCGTGTTCCCATTGCAGGGAATGGTGTTTTTTGAAAGGGCATTTTTTAGTTTGTAAAGGGCTGAGGGTGAAAGCTTTATCTGCTGCGGCTTCGTGGAGGTAATCGCCGAGTTTTTTGTCAACGGAGCTCACGAGGGTGAGGAAGAGGGCGTGCAGGTGTCTTCCCGTTAGGTATCCGGGGGATATTGGGGAGAGGGGGAGGAGGTTAAGGATGAGGCTGTGCGGCATAGTTTAGATTACCCAGAATTCTTGATTGTCAGGACATTTTAAGGTAATGCCAGCGGAGGCGATCGCCAAAATGCCCGATAAGCTTGGAAAAAATGTATACTCTTTTTCGGCACCAAAGATATCTTTGACCGTAATCGGATAGCATTGGACTCCTTGTTTTCTGAGTTTGAGAATTGCCCAGCGATTTTTCCGGTGTTCTTGGACAATCACACCGGGCATTAACGGCGGTGAAAGTTGGGAAATTAGCGCTGTGGGACGAACGCAGTTGTCGATCGTCCGTTCGATCGTACAATTTTTAAACGCATAGAGTTTGCAGAGATAGTTGTTCGCAAATTCTTCTAAATCGGGAACTTGCAAAGTGAATTTTAATCCGTAGGTTTGGGTAGCCCGATGGGTAAGCACAATCCCATTTTCATCGGAGGCAAATTCATAAAATCTCAGCAGGTGAATCGGATCGAGATTGGTTTCGCCGACTTCATCGAGTAAGAAGTTGTGCGGATCGTAAATTTTGACATTTTCAAACAAGCTTTCTCGAAATTTAAACAATGGCGCATAGCTGGCTTTGAGAATCGTTGCATATTCTTTCAACTCTGCGGCGACTTTTTGGTTGTTGCAAATCTTTTTCTCAATTGATTCGATCGCACTTCTACCCGCACGAATTTCTTCCCAATCTTCGGGATAGTTGGCTTGCATAAAACTCTTGACGCAGTTTTGACCGCCTTTAACATACTGCCACTCTTTTTGAATTTGTTTGATTGTAGCTTTAGCTACATTCTCCGAACCTTGCAATACCTTCATTCGCTGGCGGTAATAACTCCAATCTCGCTTACCTCCTAACACAATTTGCAGGGTTTGATACAACTGCGTGACTAAACTGGCTTCGGGCAATTTGTCCAGGAAAATTTCTAGTTCGAGTAAGGGTTTGGCAATTTCTAGAAATGCTTCAGACCGCCAATAAATTTCTAGAAACGGACGTTTCATACAGTCTAAACTTGCTAACATTTCTGTTAGGGAATTGCGCCCGCCGCTACAGTCAAGTTGTGCGATTCCTTGTTCCCACGCCCGATCGGGCAAATAGGCGATCGCCCCTGAAGCAATATCGGTTTGCGTTTTCCCCAAAACCCGCCCCACACGCCCGATGCGCTGCCAAAATGAAAAGCGATCGCGCGTTGAAAAAATCAACCAATCGAGATTCTGTCTGGGTGGCGGATTATCCCGTTCAAAGTTGAAGCCCACATCGACGGTACTGGTAGCCAAAATCACTTGTTTTTGGGCAGCCTGCGGGCGTTCTTCCTTGGGTGTATCGCCCGTAATCCGCCCGCAGACATCGGCAAATCCGCGATCGCGCAGTCGATCGCAAATCCGCCCTAATGTATCCTTAGAATCGAGAATCACCGCCCCATTTTCGTCAGGAAATTCGCGCAGCCGCCGCACAACTTCTGCGACGATTTCTGCAATTAAATTGTCTTTTTCTGGTTGCTTACGAATTTCGAGATTGACTTGAGTTTGAGAAGGAAGCAGGCGTTCTATTTGATTTTTGCTATCGGTTCGATAAATTCTGACACCATTTTTTCCCAAAACATTTAAGGCTTCATCGCAAGCAGGTTCCGGCGTTGCTGTCAACAAAACAATTTTGCGGTTGTGCTGAAAATAACCAAATTCTTTGGATAAAGCGAGATAGAAAAACAAGCTGACTAACTGTTTGGCATCGTAAAGGTGAAATTCATCGAAAATTAACGTTGAGAAACTGCTGTAAAATTCGCTAGCAATATTGCTGCGATCGAGCTTATTGTATGCAAAGAACGTGGCATAATAGAAAATATCCGGGTTTGTCACCAACAAAATCGGTCTACCGCCGCCACATTCGGGAAAGATTGTCGCAGGTTCTCGCAAAACATTATAAATTTTTTCCCCAGAACGTTTCCCAACTAAATCTTCTGACCACGAATTGACTTGTTTAGCAGAAGCTGCTTTGACGAGATGCGGCAAATTTGCTTTACGAACAAACTCTTCTGCGGTTTTTGTTTGCTGGTCAATCAAGGCATTTGTCGGCGCGATATAGATCGCATTCCGTTGAGGATTGTGCAGCAAAACACTCAATCCTGCTTTTGTTTTTCCCGTTCCCGTCGGCGCGGTATCGATAATTATATCGTTATCTTCTGATGCTGCATAAACATCGACTTGATGCTGCAAGGCTTGTCCCATAAATTCCAGTTGTGGCGGCAATTCGCTACAAGCAGAAATGCTGGCTGGTTCGAGTTGAATTTTTAGATTATCCATTGTGATTTTGACCGCAAAATTCAAGGTTAGCTGGGAGAATGAAATCGCCCGCTTGCAGCGCCTCACCGCGAAAGGAAAGGTTCTTCAATAACGAGGCGGGCGGCATCGAAATTAAGTCGAAAGCGAGGAGTTCGATATTTGCAGGTAAATCGGCCGCGCTGAGATAGGTATTGCAGCGATAATCGCCTTTAGGAAGTTGCACAATATCGAATTTTTTAAGGATGTCAACGCGAACTTTGCTGGTGAATTTGCCGACGCGAATGTATTCGGGTAATTCGCGATCGCCAAATACCAATGTTTGAAACCGATTTCCCCGTTCAATCATCCGCAATCGCCCGGTTTGGGGGAAGTTGCTGGGGCGGTAGGTACTGGGTTTTTTGCCCGATCGACTCAGTGGTACATCTTCCCGCGCTGTTGCCACGCGATTGTTCGTCATCGCATACCAATAGGAGTCAGAAAGGGCGTTAAACCGCTCAAATCGCAAGGATACAGTGCCGTTCGCTGGCCACGCGGGGAGGATGTAGCTTTCACCGGAAAGGGGCGTTAAATCCTCAATATATCGGGGTCTTCCGGTGTCTTGTCCCGTGAGTCGATAGGGCGATCGCGCCCAACCCAAAGCGTAGGCTAGGGCATAATTGCCGATCGCACTTTCGGTATAATAAGTATCAGAAAGTTCTCGCGAGGCAAAGAACACCGGTTCGGCGCACCACAGTTCGATTAACCGTGCGGTGGAATGTGTCAAAATAGAGTTGGACGGGTTTTGAATCATCAATTAAAAGGGATGAAGAATATGGTTGCAAGTCAAAATTCAAACTATCTTTCTCCAGAAGAGTATCTCCAGCTAGAAGAAAAAAGTGAGATCAAGCATGAATACAGGCAGGGTGATGTTTATGCAATGGCAGGGGCAAGTAATGTTCATGTACTCATTGCGGGTAATCTGTATGCGTTGCTGAGGAATCACCTACGCGGGCGGGGATGTCTTCCCTACATTTCCGATACCAAAGTTCGGATTGAGTCGATTAATACCTATTACTATCCAGATATTGCCGTTACTTGCGATCGCCGGGACAGGGAATTTAGCAATTTCTTGCGTCATCCCTGTTTGATTGTGGAAGTTTTATCTCCGACAACGGAAGCTTTCGATCGTGGCGACAAATTCGCTGATTATCGACATTTAGAATCTCTCCAAGAATACGTACTCATCAGCCAAACTAGAATCCAAGTCGATTGTTTTCGTCGCAACGATCGAGGACAATGGGTTCTCTATCCCTATCACGCAGGAGATACAATTCATTTGAGTAGCGTGGGTTTTTCCTGCGCGATCGAGGACTTGTATGAAGATGTAGATTTTTCTCCTGTTTCCTAATTTTAGGCAGGGCGAAATCCTCGCCCATACAATTACGATTATTCGGATTTTTTCCCCTTTCCTTTTTTCCCGCTTCCTTCACTCTTCACCTTGCGCCAGGGTGCATAGGATTCATCCAAACGTTTGAGGAATGTTTCTTGTTCTGGTAACGACCAATGGCGATCGATATCCGCAATCAGTGCATCACGTTCTGCGGCGGACAACTGCATAAAAACACCTCGTTTGTTTGTCCAAGTGCTGATAATTTCCTGAGTTGCATCGACTAAAGATTTAGTCTTGAAAGGATGTTCGAGGGCGGTATTTTTGGCTTTCAGTTTGTCGTAAACTCCTTGTACCAATTCCAGAGAACTAGGCAATTCAGCAATGCCGCCAAAGATACCGAGAATTTGATTGTCCATGCGTCCGACGCGGCTGGAAACAGCACCGTAACGAGTCGTTAGCAAAATGTTGCCGAGGGTGTAGCGCAATTCGTCAGCGGTGACATCTTTGAGGGTGAGAATATCGAGGAAATGAACCCCTGGTTTGATGTATTCGCTAGTGTTTAGGGCGGTGGAAGCGTTACCTTTTTCATCGCGCATAGTTCCGGTTTCAAAAATAGCATTGATCGTGCGATCGCCAATCAGTTCTGTTGAATGCAGCACGCTAAACGCATCTTCCGTCCAGACTCGGCTTTTTTGTGCTCCTTCTCCACCGGCCGCGAAGCCGTAGAGGAAGCAATCAACGCACATTTCACAAGGCGCATTGGTATTGAGGGCGCAAAGTTCATTGGTTTTCGCGGTATGAAGGAGATTGTGCGATCGCAAAAACTCTCGTCCTTTCCGCCTTTCCGGTGCAACTTGTTTGCGTTTTGTCATCACCAACCGAGGAATTGATTCGGTATCTTCAATCCCAGCTTGCACGTATTCGCTGCACATGGGTTCGCCCGTTCCTTCCGTGCGGAAAATAGTTTCCGATTGCGTTGTGCGAAGGACAACCATACCAATGGTACGGCCTTTGGGAAAGTTTTCGTAGCTGGGGGCGAGGAATGGTTGCAATTTTGCGATCGACATTTTGTATTCTCCTAGTTGTTTGCAGATGTGGATTCAGATTCGGTTTTAGATTCAGTTTTTGATTCTTTCTGTGCTTCTTTAACAAAGAATAAGTAAGCAGCTTCAAGAGTTTTGCGATCGATCAATAAGCGGTCAGCCCGTTCATGATAAACTTCTTGAAAAAGCTTTCTCAGGACGTGATAGTAATTTTTAATTTGCTCCTCCCGTTCTTGACTGATTTGTGACTGTTTTAGAATTCTTGCCAAGCGAATGCGATACTCTTGGATGAGTGCAGCAAAAATAACATCCCAAGACATATGAGGTTTTCGGGATCTCACCGCTTGTAAGAAAGCGGTAAAAGGTTCTGTTTGGGAAGTACGTTTATACGAACTTCCCCGTAAGTTATACTGGGCGGCAATTTTTGCAGCTTCCATCATGTACTGTTTAATTACTTCGTGTTCTTCAGACATCAAACTCTCCAATAAAGTATTCAAAGGTTCTCGAATGCGAGACCAAATAGCCTCCAAATTAGGATCGTCTTGTTCCCGTAAAATCCAGCGCAGCAGGACGTAATACAAGCTAAGAGGACGAGTTGCTGCCCGCGCTAAGTCGTACAGACAATCATCTTTTTTCCTAAGACTTGCTACAGAAATTGTTAATTTTCCAACACAGCGCAGTCGTTCTAAAACTTTTTCTGCCGTTACTACTGCACATCGTTCTTTTTCGGAAAAATGACCGTCCCGCCGATACTGACCGTTTCCTAATAACGGCTGCAACGATGATGGAATTCCATCAACTTTTGCGAAAAAGTCCCAAGTTGGTTGGACTTCCAGATTGGCACTCAAAACAAAGGGAAAACCAAAATCAAAGGCTAAACTCATTTCCAATGCCAGTCGCAGCGATTTCAGCAACGCCACAGAGTTATTAACTTCTCCCCAAAGCACGGGAATTGTTACCGTTGAGTTGATGAATTCAGGACGTTTTGGCAGTGCTAAACCTACCATTTTGTTGGATTGAAAAATTAGCAAGTTTTCGCGGTAAAGTTGCAGTTCATCAACTGTTACTGTGCCGTCTTCGTTCTTGGCTGCGGTTTTTCTCAGAAAGTTTTGCCAAATTGTTCTTAGTTCCACACTCGAACCTTTTGGCAGGGCAAAGTGCAGATAAAGCGGGTCTTGTTTGACAGCATTCGGGAAGTTTGCACCAACTGCCATCAACTGATAACCAAGCGCTGATAAGTTATCTGCCCGCCGCTTGGGTTCGGCAATCATACCACCGGGAAGGCGGTTGGAAAAAGCTTGTACTTTGGTTCCCGGCGGCATTTTTGGCGAACTCAATTCGCCGACTTGCAGCGATGTTATGCCCAAGGAACATCGCTGGCGTGGGTTGGCTTCAATATATGCTGTTAGTTCGTTAAAACCTTGCGAGTTTGCGGGTGTGGAAAAGTTAAGCAATTGTCGAACCGCATTCACCAATTCTGCGGAGACTTCTACTTCTGCTGTTGGACGCAATTGAAATGAGTCTTCTAAGGCAGCAAATACCTTTTCTAGCATCTGTTCGCGATCGCCCTCGATTGATTTGGCCGCAAACAAACAGCGTCCGTACTGCGCGTTAAACGGTTCTAAAGCAGCCCGCTGTTCGGGAGAAAGCCCGACTTGCGCGGCAATTCGATCCCAAACATCTTTGGGGCTGAGTTCGGCGGCCCGATAGCTGAGGTAAGCGGTTTTTAGTCCCTCGGAGATGGCGAATTCTTCGGCATTTGATACTGGATGCAAGCCGACGGCGGCGGCGGCGATAACGGCGGTTTCTCCAGCATCGCCGCCGTATTTTTCAATGTCCTTGGCGACTTTTTCGGCTTTGTAACCGCTGGCTTTTTTAACCAGTAATTTATCTACTTCATCTAAGGTTCCTTCGGGGTTTTGTTGGATGGCTTGCGGGTCGATTTTGATGCCGTCTTTGGTGGCGTTAACGAGTTGTTCGACGTTGCTGCTAAAAACGCGATCGATCTTTTGCTGCCATTTTTGAGCGATGATTTTGCTCAAATCGCCGTCGGGAAAGGCTTCGCCGACAAAAATCTGGCCGTTGGGATCGATCGCGAGAGTATGCAAATTGCGATCGTGCAAAACCTCTTCGCAAGCTGACAGCAACAGCGAAGTCAAATAACCTCGGTCTTCGGAAAGGCTGACATGAAACAACTTACAGGGACGCTGCAACGCAACTGTTAACTCGGTTTCGACTTTGCGAATGCGTTTTTCTTCCTCAATTCCCAAGTCGAATAAGTCACCGCCAATCAACATCGCGGCCCAACGTTTGATGTTGGGATCTTCCGGCAAAAAGCGGGCTCCGTCGCTGGCGCTGTGACCGGAATGGCGTTCTATCAGGCGGCGGATGAGTTCGAGTTGTTCGTCGGTTTGGGCGAATTGGGCAACACAAGCGCGATCGAGTTGTTCTTGCAGAAAAGTGCGATCGCGCGCTAAAGTTTTAACATTGCGTCCGTCGTCTGCCAACTTATTCAAATCGTGAACGGCGGTTGCAGCCAGAATGCACGCGCGTTTGTCGTCGGGAACTCCCGCAAGTTTGCTAACAGTCAGGACGAACTGACAAGCTGAATCGAGATGTTCGGCGAGGGTGCGTCCTTGGCGGCTGCCGTACTGTGAGTGTTTGCTATGCAGTTCGTACAGCCGGGGACGAATTTCTGCAAAATAGCGATCGTCTAAAGTTGTTATTTCTTGATCAGAAAGCAGACTTTTTCTTGACATAATTTTGCTCTAATAAATTCATTTAAGGAGTGAGATTTAAATTTTTATGCTTTGCATTATTCGGTTTCCTCTGGTTCAATGGGTTGATATTCCTGAATAGTGCCCTGTCGAATAATCCACAATTTGCCAATAATTTCTGCTTGCTGCAATCCGAGAATTAATGTTTCTATTGCTTCTCTCCACTCTGTAAAATTGGCACGAGGCGTTAGCCGAATTACAACAATCCCCGCATACTCAGATGGATTAAACCGCATTCGATTGCCAAAACCGCGATCGGCAGTAACTAAACATCTTTCCTCTTGACGACAAACATTAATAAGTTCGACATCGGGTGCTGAAGTCAAACCTTCACTTGCGACTGTTTCTACGTCATGCCCTGCCAAACGTAAAAAGGTGATAACGCGAACATCGACATTTTCATCTAGCTTTAGCTTCACGTTGCTGCTTCCTCCTTTTTTCCTAATGGAATTTCGGCATAATAATCTCGCGTTACTTCAGCAGCATAAGCAATACAAGCGAATACATCTTCTCTTTCTATGCTCGGATATGCTTCTAGGATTTCCTCAACAGCCATTCCTCCAGCTAGGTAGTCAAGGATTAGGGAAACCCAAATCCGATGGCCGCGAATGCAAGGTTTTCCAAAACAAATATTTGGATCGATCGAAATTCGGGACAGTAGATTATCTCTAGTCATTGGTCTTCCTCCAGATTTCACGTAATTCATTTAAACAAATCCACTGGTCATTTTTCTTAACCTCGATGTACTCCCAACCATTAGCTGAACTGCCATTTACTTTTTCTGCCAATGGACTCGGTTTATCAAAATCTTGTCCGTCGTAAAGAATGGTTCCTTTGATGGAGATTTCCAGGCTATTGATATAGTTACGACCTAACTTTTGTGCCAAATCCCGCTTCAGTCTGACTCGCACAGGCATTCCTCGCTTGGTGATACCTGCATCGAATAGCTGAGTTAGCTTGACATGGGAGTTGTCTGCTTTCTCCTCTGAAGTCTGACTGGCAAGTGCCAAATCGAGAGTTAACTGAGTCGGTGATGTCTCTGGCTTACTGGACTGCTGGCGAACTGCTACTTCGGGCTGTAACGTATTTGTCTTGAGGTATTGAGGCAGCCAGTCGAGAAACGAAGTCCTTAGCAGTTCTGGCATCTGAGAGATATCGCTGTCGTTGAGATGAATATCCATAAGAAGTCTGTTGAGGTTGTTCCCATCGTGCCATCCTCTCCTGTGAAATGTCAAGTGGTTGCTGTAGCCTTATGATAGTCGATGATAAGCGCGTTGCTGTAGCCTTGAGTTTGACGGGCGAGCAAAATCGTGTATCCTATATATATGGAGAAAGGTTGCAGTTCAGTGCTGCACTGGTAGAAATACCTAAATACCTCTTAGGGATTGAAACGCTGTCGCCTTCTGATGTCGGGCAAAACCCTTTCTCCTCAATCTTTTCAACATATCCACTACGCTGAATATCGCTGATATCAAGGAAAAGGCGTATAGGCAAAACCTTTTTTGTCCATCCAAACTTGTGCGCCATGCGGAGATAAAACTCCCGTTCTAGATCGTCTTTACACTTCTCCAGAATGACTAAATTGTGCGTCCTACCAATTTCTGCAACCATTGGTTGCAGAAATTAATTTTGATGGAATTAGTCATAGTTGTAATTCAACCTTTGGAGATTCATAAACCCGTTTTCAGGTTTATTTAGCAATATATTCAGCAACCTGCTGGATATACCGCGGGCAATATATTAAATAAAGCAGTCATACTACACCCCATTCTTCAAGAAAATTATTAATTTTCTGGCGAAGTTCACGTTCTGTTTCTTTCAACTCTGCATCACTCATGAGATGAGTTTCTGTAAACTTCTCGAACTCACCCGGCTCTTTTTCATAAATAAGTATTCCATCACGAGCAATGAAATGATCGATTAGTGGAGAACATCTATTTAACTCAACAACATCAATTTCATCGCTATTGAGACGAAAAGCTTCACCCAAAATTACAGGAACTTCAAACCAAGCAAATCCTCTATCTTTGCAAGATTCTTCTCTAAGTTCCATATCGTAAAGTGCGGCAAAATCCCAATCGCTTTTAGGATGAGTATCGCCTCGGGCGCGAGAACCAAAGAGAATTAGCATTTTGAGGTAAGGAATTTGTTCGGGAAGTTGTGAAGCAATTTCCTGAAGTTCAGTCAGCGTTGGGGAAATTTGGAGCATGGTTGATTTTTGTAGGGTAAACTCGAATTGGATAAATTTTTGATTGATAGATCGATCGCAGATGAAAGGCAGATCGACACAGATAAACGCAGATAATTAAGAAAATCTTCTGTAAACCTCTCATAAGATTGCATTACATCCTATTATTGCCCTTCAGCAACAGTCGGTATTCATGCTGCTCTCCGCTCAGGCGATGTTTCTGAAACTGGTGTTTTTGGTTTTTGCACTTGCACTACAATTATATTGACATTAAAAACCCAATCTGTCAAGTATGTAGTTACACTTTTATTAATGGTTCGCAAAAAAGAGACAATTACACTTTCAATTCCATCGGGTACTAAGGAGCAGCTAGAGTCGATCGCCCTTCGCCTCGGTATCAAATGGGGTAAATCCCCCAGCGTATCCGGGTTGCTGGTGGCGATCGCCCAACACCGAATAGAAGTTGGTGAACCCTTCACCCTCAACTCCACGCAGGTTGCAGCCTTGCAGCAAGCAGCTAAACTCCTTGTTGATTCAGGCCATCTTCGAGACGCGGAAGTCCTGGCAGCATTAATGTTAGATCGGGGCAACCTTGATGCTCCCCTGCGTCAATCAATTCTGCAACTGGTTAGTCAACCCAGTGAGGGATGGCGTCCCCGCGTGGATCAGCTCAGGAAGGCTC
>Ga0335395_10000783_pt1 | contig 20167 bp, 20 predicted proteins | sample MAT02_FD_205744 | JGI IMG/M metagenome (GOLD analysis project Ga0335395, IMG submission 205744) | Freshwater microbial communities from Lake Fryxell liftoff mats and glacier meltwater in Antarctica - MAT-02 (spades assembly) (version 2) ...
ATTTGCCGTGGCTGGACTTGAGCTTTTGCGCTTCAGCCACCGCATGATCGAACGCGGCCGACAGCAACTGCGTCATTTCACCAACACGGCCTTGGCCGCGCGTCGACAGGCTCAAGGGAAGCAGCGTGACGTCGATCTTTTCTTGGCGCGCTACCGCGTCGCCGATCGTCTCCGCCAGCTCGGTCTTTCCCGACCCGACGTCGCCGGCGAGAACAACCAGCGGTGGGCGTCGCAGTACGGTGTCGAGAAGCGCACCGGCTCCAGGGTGATGCGCCTTGGCCCACGCTTCGAGGCCAGTTGGATTGACCAGCAGACCGAGGATCTTCGCCAGTCGCGACTTCTGCTCGTCCAGCCCGACCAGGCGCGCGAGCCGGGCCTGGATGTCCAAGTCGGGATAGGTGATGCGGTGGTCGAACAGTCCGTCGAGCATTGGTTTGCTATCCATCAGTAACTCCTCACGCTGGCGCGATTCATGGCCCGACCACCTGCGGAGTAGGTGCGGTCGTCAACGAAGTAACCATTGATCCCAGGCTCCGGTGCGCCGACCCGTTGGAAAGGCAGGGTCTTATCGAACGCCTCGGACTCTGCTGGCGTCAGCCTGGCCCAGGCAGAGCTGTAGGTGAGGTGGTTGCAGAAGGATGCACCGTCCACATTGGCGCCGGGCGGAACCTTGCCCGGGTCATCGTCGTTGGCGGATGTGCCTGCGAGTTCCTTGGCTGTGTAACGCAGCGTGGGCACGATCCAATTGCCGTCGCGCTTGAAGCCGTAGGTCACCGTACCCAAGTAGCCAGCCTTGAGCAGCTCAATAATTTCGGTCTCGTAGTCAGCGATGGACGCGTCGCTGGGGGATCCGTACAGCCGCTGCATGCGCTTCAGGTCGGTGGCCACTTTCGCCGCCATGTGGCGCGCATGCGTGACTGTGAAAGTCGTCGTTTCGGAGAACGTGTAGCTATGGGACATGGTTCACCTCAGCCTTGAAATGCGGAGCCGAAGACCTTCTGCCAGTAACGGACGGTCTCCTGTTTGGTGGGGGCCGCCAGAGCGGCGTCAATTGCATCGCCGGCATCCAGCGCGGCATCGACGATCGCATCGGCATTCGCCGCGTTGTACAGCCGAGCCACGTTGTTATCCGCATTAATCGGGTCGATGATTCGAACCGGTTCGTTGAACGAACCGATGCTCGAGACATCGTAGTAATCACCAAAGGCGATCTGCTCTCGGAAATTGGTGCGGGCGATGTAAGTGAAGAAGTGCTGCAGCGCCTCCGGGTAATCGGAGAAGTCCCGCCCTTCGTCGCACAGCTTGGCCAAGACCATTTCGATCATGAACGACTTGAAGCGAAAGCCATCGTTCTCGGCCTTCATGCGCCTCGCCCAATATTTGACAAGGCGAACTACCTGCGCGAAGTGTTTTTCCTGGCGCTGCTTGCGCTTCTTTGCAAAATCCAAGTGCAGGGGAATACTTGTGCGCAAGAACGAGCCATCGTCCTGGCTAACCAGGTTGCCGTACCACTGGGGATCCCCCGAGTACAGGATCGGCACGACGTCGACGTCCAGGCCCGTGCCCAGGAATGACACGGTCACGGAATACGTCTGCGGTTTGACTTGCTCCGGCTTGAAATTGGGGAACGCCTTGCGGAGTCGCTCGGCCAAATAGTTCAGGAGCGCTGCGACGTCGCTCGGAGCGTCGGCGCCGCTGATGTAACACGCGACGTCGATGTCATTGAGGGAACGCAAGGCCGTGCCTTTGGCCAAGCTGCCCGACAGCATCATTTTCTTTAGGGTGAAGTCGGGGTGCTCGTCGACGTAGCCCTCCAGCTTTTCCCGCAGGCGGCGCGCCTGTGCGCGCAGCTCGTTCGCCTTGTCCTTGGGCAGGTTGACCTTGGCTTCGGCAAAACTCGCGATTTCCTTGTGCCCCACGTGCTGCCGTCCCATGCATCACTCCCGTGCCGGGTCAGTCGGACTGACCAGCTTGCTTATCGAATGGCACCCCATGTGGCTCCCGGCGGTTAGCCTGGCACTCGGCGGTCGTATGGTCTGCGACAGCCACCCCAACTAGATCTGGTGCTTGGCCAATGCCCCTTCCACAACTGCTTGGGGATGCCTCCTTGCTATTTCAAGGGGATTCTGCGCAACCAGGTTGAGAGTAGGACTAAATCCTACTGAACCAATGGAGGCCGCCGGCCGTGCGATCGACCCAACGATTTAGCATCACATTGCCGAACGAAATGGCGGACCAGGTGAGATCCAAAGTCGCCAGCGGCGATTAAGCCACTGAAAGCGAGGTCATCCGTGAAGGCCTGCGCACGCTGCTGGCTCGCGACCGGGCCATGGAAGCCTGGTTGCGTGAACAGGTTCTTCCGGCTGCCCAAGCCCTTAAGGCCGACCCTGGCCGTGCCTTGACCTCGGGGCAGGTGCGCGACCGCCTCGCGACAAAGCGCCAGCGCCTCAACGCATGCGCGTCGGGTGGATCCAGCGCGTTCATCAACTGGGCTCGCCTCCGGAGTGTGGGGGGCGAATTTAACTTTGAAGTGCAACGTGATCTTGGTTGAAGAATACCTCGCTGGGGGTGAGGTATCCGAGCCTCTTTCGCGGTCGGCTATTGAGCCTGTCTTCGACCATTTGTACCTCCTGCGCGGTGATGCTGCTGAAGTCTCGTAAAAGCGGAAACGACTGTCGGACAAGGCCATTGAAATTCTCGTTGCAGCCTCGCTGCCACGGGCTGTGCGGGTCGGCGAAGTAGACCTTTGCGCGCAGATGCTTCTCGAGCAGACGGTCATCCGCGAACTCGCTTCCCCGATCGCAGGTCAAGGTCCTCACGAAGCACTTCATGCGCCCCAGTCGATCAAGGATGCTGAAGGCAACCTCTTCGGCGGTCGCGTTGGGACTCCAGCCGATCCGTGCGAAACCGGTGCGGCGTTCGACCAAGGTCACCAGAACGCCCGAACCGCACGCCGGCCGCATCGTGTCCGCCTCCCAGTCGCCCAGGCAGGTGCGCAGGGCGACATCCGCTGGGCGTTCGTGGATAGAGCGACGATTCGCAAAGCGCCCCGGCGGACTGTGTCCGTACCTCCGCCTGCGTTTCGGAAGGCGCAAGAGATGCCGCAGCCCGAGCTGCCGGGCATAGCGATAGACCGTCGTATGGCTGACCTGCCCATCTTTCAGCAAGGCCAGACGACCGCTGATCTGCTCGGGGCTGTGCTGTTGATGCAGCCGCGCGATCAGTTCGCGCTGCACCGCCTCCGGAAGATGCGCTCGCGAACTGGCCGCGTGACGTCGTTGTTTGGCGTGGCCGTGGGCGATGGAGCCCACGTAGATCGCGCCACGACGATTGCGCCGCAGCTCGCGACTGATCGTACTGGAATGGCAGCCGATCAGGGCTGCGCTGTGTCGCTGAGAGACGCCCGATCGATGCAGGGCTGCGATCTGATAGCGTTGTTCCAGGCTCAGGTGCCGATAGTTCATGTGCAACTCCACTTGCCGGTGAAGCGGCGCAGGCTACGGCACCTGAGCCGCTTCGGTTCAAGGAAAGTGCACTTCGCGGTTTAATTCACCCAGTCAAAGCGTTGATCGAGGACGAGCCTTTATCCAGTAACCCGATAATGATCGGGCGTCTCGCAATGAGCAGGAACACGGCGCGGCGGATCGTCTGGCTCGACGGTCTTGAAGATGCGCAAGCGCCCCTCTTAGGAGCGTCGTGTCCATTTATTTAGCCTGTCCATGAATCGTGGACACCTGCTGACCGTGGACAGACTTATTGTCCAATGCTAGCCTCCGTCCACGAAACATGGACAAGGCTATATAAATGGACAGGGAGCCAAATACCGGCCATTACCCCCTCTGGCAAGCTGCGATGAGCGCCACGGGCCGCGGCTTCGGCCTGCAAGGTGAAGTCCTGGAGTGGCAGGCCCAAGCCGAAGGCCATGGAAGAACAAGCGCCCGCATCCAGCTGCGGCTGGGCGCGTGGCAGCAGGATTTTTTTGCGGAGATGAAAATTGGTCTGAGGCCTCAGACTCTAAGCCTAGTTCAGCAGCAGCTGGCAACCCACGGAGAAAAAGCCCTGCTGATAGCAGACCATGTCACTCCGCCGATGGCTGAGTGGCTGCGGGCGCACGACATCCGATTCATCGACGCGGCGGGCAATGCTTATTTGCACAATCCGCCGCTGTATGTCTGGGTCAAGGGTGAGCGCCCGATCGCGCAGGTCGCTGCGGCACGGGGCGGCAGTCGCGCGTTTACACCCAGCGGCCTGCAGGTGATTCTGGCGCTGCTGTGCCGGCCCGGCGCAGCGGAAAATACTTACCGGCACCTCGCGACATTGGCTGGCGTAGCCCACGGCACCGTTGGCTGGGTGATGCCGGAGCTACAGGCGCTGGGTTTCATCAGCACGATCAGTGGAAAGCGGCGCCTGCTCAATGTCGAGGTGCTTCTGGATCGTTGGGCCGAAGCCTATCTGCGGACCCTGCGGCCACGGCTACTGCTAGGCCATTACTGGACGGATGACTTGGCCGACTGGAAGGACGCGCAGATCGGCAAGTACCACGTCACTCTAGGCGGGGAGGCGGCTGCCGCGCGCCTGACCGGACAACTGCGCCCCGGCCGGATCACGCTTTACGCCAGCCGCACTGACCCACGCCTGCAAGTCGATTTCAGGCTGCGAAAAGCCGAACCCGGCAATATCGAAGTGTTGCGGAAGTTTTGGGCCATTGATCCGGACGCAGAAATCGCGCCGCTGCCCGTGGTTTACGCCGACCTTATCGGAACGGGCGATGCCCGCTGCTTTGAGGCTGCGCGGATGATCAAGGAGCAGTTCCTTGCTTGACCTGAGCGACCGTGCCGATCTGCGTTGGCTGTCGGCATTGATCCGGGACGCGCAGGGCATTGAATCAGAAATCGACTGGATGCTGGTCGGCGCCCTTGCTCGCGACATAAGGCTGAACTATGCGCATGACATCCAAATCGCGCGAGCGACGATGGATGTGGACCTGGCCATAGCCACAGACGGCTGGGAGGGATTCAAGACCAGCTGGCGGGCGATGCTCGTTGATGGGCTCTTCACGAAAGTTCATGGGATGCAACGCGTTCGGCACGCATCCGAGTTCATGGTTGACCTGATCCCCTATGGTGGCGTCGAGGGCGAAGGCGGCACGATCAGCTGGCCGCCGCACGGTGATGTTTTCAGCCGGGTGATTGGCTTTCGTGAAGTAAGGGCGGCGGCGGAACCGGTGCGGCTACCCGATGGCGTGGAAGTGGCAGTGGTCACGCTGCCGGGCTTGCTCGTGCTGAAGCTGTTCGCATTCAAGGATCGCGCCATACAGGAGCCTCGCAAGGATGCCGAGGACATCTATCTTGTGCTCAGAAGCTACACCGACGCCGGAAATAGCTTGCGCCTGTACGCAAAAGACGCTGACCTTCTCGAAATGGACGGTTTCGACTATGTCCATGCGGGCGCACGCATGGCAGGGCGTGATGTGTGGCTATTGCTGGCGCAGGCAACAACCGGCGCATCACTGAGGACGCAGCTCTCAGCCATCGTTGACGATGAGTTGGATCCTGATGGCCGACTCCGCTTTCTGGGCCAAGTTCCGTCTGGCCATGGCGAGAGATGCAGGCAACTGCTTATTGCATTCCGGTCTGGTCTGCACGATGGGTGAGTTCGACTTCGGTTCGCAACACGTGAGCTGAAAGGGAATCAGGCGGCTTAGCCTGAGCACCTTCACGGCCAAGTGGAGTTGCACAAGTGCGTCAGTTGCCTGAGCCAGACCGAGCGGTACCGATTCCACGCGCTGCGTGAGGCCGGGCATTCGCTGCGCGCTGCCGTCAGACGTCTTAGCCCTTCCTGCCAAAAGGATTGAGATCCTATCGGGACGACGACTAGTCTGACGCGGGAGGTATACAGAGGCGGTCCCAGTCGACCTTTATGTCAGAGGCTCAGGTTAATTTCCGTTGGCGCGAAGTAGTTGTCGATCGACAGCAGCGCAATCATTGCCGCCATAAAGGCCCGCTGATCTGCATCAACCTGATTTGCCCATCGGCGGGTTCGCCGGTCTGCGTTTTTGCGGTCCTCCTCGGACGCTGGGAATGCCATGTCGCGGACCTGTCGTGAGAGCAGGTTCAGCTGGATGGCCGCCACCTGGACGTTCTCGGTCGTGTAGAAGTTGGCGTAGGCCTTTCGCGTGCCGCCGCGGCCTGGCTGGGCATCGATCATCTCGCCGATCTCGATGCGTTCGATGCTGCCGAGGTTGGCCGATATTGTCAGCCACAAGTCTTCAGCACCGGGGACAGCGCCAAACTCCAGCTCGCCGATGCCCCGCTTCGTCATCCGCCGCGCCTCGCGTGGCCGCTCTTGGAAGGTCCAGGCGCCGACGTCGTTGATCTCGGTGAGCTCATGTGCGGCCTCGAGGCAAAGGATCGCCGCTTCCTCTTTGAGTCCCATGTTGTCGACCATGATCTGGATGGCGCGCGCTCGAATCTTCTCGAACGGGGACACCAGGACGTAGCCGTTCTTTCTGCCGAACGCTTCAACGATGAGGGCTCGGCGACTGGCTCCATCGGGAGTGACGCTGTAGTCGGTTCGGATGCCTGCAGCTCTTTCGGGCAGGTTCGCTTTGATGCGCTGCAAGAGCGCTTGGGTTTGGATGTCCATGCGATGGATCATTTCAAAAACTTAGGCCGCTGAAAGTTACAGAACATCTCCCCGCGCGAAGCCAATGAAGAATCAGGCTCTGGTTTGCGGGCGGTTTCATGGCACGGGAAGCAGCCCACCGGTCCGACTAGCCCGGCACACCGGGAGCCTCACCTACTGCGATCCGCCAGCTAGTTGACCGCTCTCGCGAGACGACTTGACCAACTTCGCCAACGGAGTTGCATACAACGCGGACCTTAGATGGCTCTCACGCAAATCAATCCTGACGGGAGAAACTTAGACGCTCAAGGTCCACGGGATGCAAGGAAGTGTTCGCTTCGGTGTGGCGAAGCTCGAATGCGAACCCATAACCTTCTGGTCCGACGATCCAAAGGAAAGACGGTTGCTGTCGCCTCAATGACTCCCACTTCTTGATCGAGTTGCGGTGTCTTGGTCTAGCAGAAATGGGCGTGACAGACCGCTCGCGACTGTGATGTTGAAGGTCCGCGACAAGACCATCTACTTCCAGGCGGGATTTCTTCACTTCGCAAGCGATCAGTTGACGGGCTGATGCTCCATCGCTGTAGACAGCTAAATCAAAGGCATAGTCGGCGGTCTGCATGCCAAGTTGCTCCTGCGGCCAGCCTAGGTCGTAGTGAAACCGAGCGAGGGTGGCAACTCCAATGACTGGCTCAAGCCAAAGAGTGATTGGTCGTGGTGTGCGGTCCCTTTTCCCCTCCCAAAACAGCTGCTCCACAGCCTTACTCTGGGCGCACCGATAGCGGCCGCCGCCGGCGTCCTGAGCAAGGCCTCCATCCAAAGATCGCAGAAAATTGGCTGCGTCAAATTCTCCAACGATGATTGAAGCATCGCTAAATCCTTCGACGCCATACCTCCGCGCAGGATCATTGGCAAATACAGGTAACCAGTCTAAGTACAACCTAGAACGGAACCGACTGAGTGCGTCTTTAGACTGCGCCATAGAACAGATCACCACCTTCTTCGTGCGTACCATCAATGCGCCCACTCGCTACAACAGGCCCTCAAGGCTCAACCGCTCCTGCGAGATCTGACAGACAGCCACCTCGCACTTCACCGCCTCGCCAAACTTCGACTCGTAGGCGGCGTCAAACGCGCCTACCTCGTCGATCAGCCCCAGCGAATGTGCCTCATCAGCCACTGACTCGGCAATCTTGACGCCGTCGATGACGTCGAGATTGGGAAACACATTTCCGTCAGTCGAAGCCACGTGACCGATCACGGTCAATGTTTCATTTCGCTGTCTTCGCCTTGTATGCATGACCATTCGGCTCACGCGTGAGCTTCTTCTTTACACAGCCAAGCGACGTGTCCTGTGTGCGATGTTAGCCCCAAAGCTTCGGCGTCCTGGACGAGCCTGCACATGACACCGAACAACACCTCCACGTCGGTTGTTGCCTGGTGAAGCTGGCCGTCCACCCTGACACCGTAAAACCTTGCGAGGTCGCCAAGCCCGTTGCGCCTGCCCTGAGGTGCCATCTTTCGAGCAAGGTGCAGGGTGTCGAATGCAACGGTCTCCCGAGCATCAACGGACGCTCGGTCCAGTTCGGACCGAATGAATCCGCTATCGAACGATTTACCGTTGTGTGCAACCAAACGATCGCGCCCCGCCCAGCGGCTGAACTCGCGGAGCACGGCAACGGCATTCGCCGCATTTCTGACGTGGTGGTCGCTGATCCCAGTGAGCTCAGTGATGAACCGTGGGATAGGGCGAGGCGGTTGTACGAAACGACTGAACCGCTCAACGATGCGGCCGTCGCGAATCCGCGCAGCACCGATCTGAATGATGAAATCTGAGCTGCGGCTGAGACCTGTTGTCTCGAGGTCATAAACGATCGACGACGCAAGGAGATCTGACAGACGAACGACGTCGTCCGTCGCGTCATGCGATTGCTGCTTGCGCGCCCTGTTCACAGAGTCTCGCGCGGCAGGCAGCCGAACACTTAATGCTGTTCGCTTGGTGGCGACACCCGACTTCGCCGTAGTCGTTTCGGCTGGGTGTTTCGCAGGCTGCCTGGCGTCAGACGGAACAGGGATTTCATAAGCGAGGACCGACTTCGTACTCACGTCATGCCATGCATCAGTAACTGCTCCTTCAAGAAAATTCGTCAGCTCCGAATTCTCTGAGGGTTTGACGGTCTTCAAGATAGACCTCTGACCTCCCTCTGACTTGGGCTTAGGCGAGCTCGCTGGTCGACGCGGCGTCGACACCACCCTTTGGGAAGCGCTCTCTACCTGCGATTCCCCGGGTAGCGCTTCGAGGCCAGCGAGCCAGCGAAAAAACTCCGTGAATGATTCCGGCACATTGCTCTCCATTGCCAAGTCGATTTTCCTATACGCCGGACGCACCAGATGGTTGCGGATCGCCTGCTCCCCCAGCGCATCTCTGGGTCCATTGCGACGGCGGTAGTTGATACGTTCACTGCGCCTTGCCGCAAGCCGCCTCCGGCACTTGGGCCGCTGATTGACGAAACTTCACATAGCGCCGGCGCCGTCGGCCCTTCCCGTTTTACTTACGGAGCGGCTTAGAGCGTTGCGCCACTTGCGCCCCAACGGCGAAAGAAAGCCAGACCCAACGCTCGGCCGTCCAGCAGGAGCTCACGCGCCTCAACCTCGATGAAGTATGGCCATGGCCTACTCGATATCCTCGGCTATCCCTCCTCATCGCCGAGCGCCACGAACACGACCGAGCAGTAAGCGTAAGGACAGGGCTCATAAAACCAGAACACGTCCCGATCGGAGCCGCACGCGACCTGATGAAAAAATGTCCGCTGCGGACTATGGCCAAGAATCAGTTGGGGCGTGTTCTGGATGTGCGGCTGAGACCTATAGCTGACCCGCTTGCGAGAACTTCTTCGGATCAATTGTTCAGCAGGATCAGTGCCGCAGTCACTTATGTTATGACCCAACAGTTTCTGCTCAGCTCAGGCCGCTAATGCGTACGCCTCGGCGAGGGCCTTCAGGCAGGCGCACAAGAGGCTTCTTGAGCTCCAGAGGCAGTGGAGGTGGTGCAATCGAGGCTTGGGGATCTCAGTCCTGATCTTGCGGGGGCGATCAATACCGTCAATGCGGGGTCAGAGCGATCCGTTGCCGAGAGGCTGCAGCAGCACTTTGACTTTGACCTCGACCAGATCTGATCAGAAAGCCATGCGCTTGAAGGGCAGTACGGCGATGACGACCATCGCGGACAACGACAACCGTCCAACTACGCGCTGGTCGGCGGCGGCGCCGCACAAGTTACAGAGGATCCACTCTTTGGATTTCCTCGACATCCAGTTCCACCTGCCCAGCGACGTCCGATAGGTGGATGGTTAGGAGCCAAGAGCGGGGAGTGATCTTCAGCTTTTGAGGAACTCCCTTGATTGCGGAGCTGGACTTCTTCGTCTTGATGCACACCGGCTTGGAGTTCAGAAGCGCGTCCAGCAGCGTGCCGAAGTCGAGATCGTGCAGGGCCGGCATGGCGGGCATATCGATTTCGATCTTCTTGTCCAGCCCGTACATCGTGAAATCGCACTCGCCGAGCATCTGCTTGAGCGTGCCTCGCATCGGTTCGAGAAAGGGACCCAGCAGATTTGGCGCGATCTTCTCCACGATGTTGTGGAGGGTCAGGTAGGCGTATGCCTGTGCTGGAGCTAGCCACATCCCGGGAACCATGTGGGTCGGTCCCACCACGCCCTGTCTGCCAAGTCGATATGCGCGTGCATCTCGATCCCAGACGATCGGCGCATTCATCTGATCGCGCATCGCTTCAATGTCGCGGGTGATAGTCGCTCGCGAGACCTCCAGATCGTTCATCAGATCGTCCATGCTTACGCCCTGATGGCGCTGCAAGAGTGCGTGGATTCGAGCAATACGGTGGGACCTTTCCATTTCATACTCCAGCAAGAGTGTCGATGCGTTGGTCGCAGCCTATAGATAGTCAGCAGTGAGCCAAGAGATGTCGGCCTAATGCACGGGTTCCGGTCAAGCCGCCCGACTGGCCCTCGAGAGACAGCCGACTGCGAAGGGCGCGGAGGTCGAAACCCTTGCCCAGCGGTGACTGGTAGCCGTTGAGGGCCACCGGATGCATGGTCGGATCTGACTGCCTCATCTGGTGAGGCACCGGCCTTGCAATCTGGGCTCCCACCCGAGGAGTACGCCATGTCCAGCCGCACCCATATCACTGTCCTGCTCGACCGCACCGGCTCGATGCAGGCTATCCGAGCCGACGTCGTCGGCGGCTTCAATGCCTTCGTCGACACCCATAAAGCGGCGCCCGGCGAGGCGACGCTGACCTTGGTGCAATTCGATTCCCAGAATCCTTACGAGTTGCTGTATGCGGCGATGCCGATCGAGGACGTCCCCGCGCTGAAAATAGCGCAGTACGTGCCCCGGGCGTCGACGCCGCTGTACGACGCGATGGGCCGGGCTATCGCCGCACTCGACGCGAAGCTGAATGCGACGCCGCCGGGCTGGCGGCCGAAGAAGATCATCTTCGTTGTCGTGACCGACGGGCAGGAAAACGCCAGCGTCCAGATCCGCCGAGCGCAGGTCGTAGCCCTGATGGACGCGAAGAAGAAGGCCGGCTGGGATTTCGTCTTCCTCAGCGCCGACCTGGGCGCGTTGCAGGATGCGCAGGACATGGGCGTGGACGCCTCGGCCAGCCTGCACTTCGGCAAGTCCGCGAAGGGCAGCCGACAGGCCTGGGCATCGGTGGCGGAAAAGAGCGTACTGCGCCGCGCGGGTGCGCCGTCGGTGGCCTTCGATGCCGGCGACCGCGCCGCGCAGGACGACGCGACGTGACTAGCGAGCGCGCGGCAATGGCGGTGAAGGTCGTCTATTCGGAGGCGATGACGGCGCCGCCGCAGGGCGGCTCGCCCAGTGCCGGCAAGCCGGGGCCGGTGGTGGCAGCTTGGCGTGCCACCTGGCCAGCGCTGCAAGTGCGGCCGCCGGTGCCGGCCACCGTCGACCAACTGTGCCTGGCGCACGAGCGAGCTTACGTCGAGGACGTTCTGGCGCTGCGACGCCCGAATGGCTTCGGAACGCTGAACGCCGCGGTCGCCGCCAGCCTGCCGTACACCAGCGGCGCCCTGCTGACGGCGGCGCGCTGGGCGCTGGAGGAAGACTGCGCCGTAGCGGCGCCCGTATCGGGTTTCCACCACGCGCATTGGGCGCACGGTCGCGGGTTCTGCACCTTCAATGGCCTGATGGTGACGGCACTGGCGCTGCGGGCGAGTAAGCCTTCGCTGGAAGTGGGTATCCTGGATTACGACTACCACTACGGCGACGGCACCGAGGACATCCTCTGCCGCGTCGGTCGCTCTGGCATCACCCACATCACTGCCGGTGCCGACTGGCACCGCGGGTGCGACGCCTCGGCGTTTCTGGCCGCGATTGACGGGCACTTGGACGCGCTGGCCCACTGCGATCTGGTGCTGTACCAAGCAGGCGCCGACCCGCACATCGACGACCCGCTTGGCGGGTTCCTGACCACAGACGAACTGCAGCGCCGCGACGAACTTGTGTTCCGAGGCCTGCGCGCCCGCGGCATCCCGGTGGCGTGGGATCTGGCGGGTGGATACCAGACGCCGCTGGGGCAGGTGGTCGAGGTCCATGTGGGGACGATGCGGGCGAGCATTGGCTGGCCATCGCGCCAGCTAGGTTGACCGCCAGCTCCGCGTGCTGCGTATTCCGGAGATGTTGCCCTACCGTGCCGGTTTAGGTTGATCAGCCCGCTGGTGTTGACCAGCTCCAATCGGCCAGAAGCAGACACTCGGAGTCCGAGGCTTCAGCCCGTCGCTCTACTCAAAATCGGGGGGAAGTCGCGCCCACCACAGATTCAGGGTGCTCGGATGCCCATGACGAATCGACTTCTCGCGCGCTGATGCGACGTTGATGTCGTCCAGCGGCAGAGCGACTTCGATAACCTTTTTTGGGGGAGCGGATGGGGTCATCGAGCTTTCTTGGTTGCCAGCTCCAGCAGGTAGCGGATCAAGATCGGCATCAGCGTGGTGGGGTTGTCGGTGTCGGTACCAGCTGCGGCTCGGTTAGCGCGATCCGCGTTGATAAGTGCTGTATCGAGTAGGTTTTGAGTGACCGCGAACAACCCGCGCCTGCCTTTCGCGTAGGTTGCAAGCGCGGGTATCGCTTTCAAACGCGGTTCGACGTCCGCATACCTAGCCATGTGTGCCGTGGTGGTGCCGTAGTGCAACAGAATCCAGAACTCGAAGCAGGGAATCGAAGTGATAGCCTCGAATCGGGCTTTTCCAATTTTGCGCGTGCCGCTGCGGCGATTCAGGATCGTCTGGCGAACGCGTGCGAGCGCTTGGTGGAAAGTCGTGTGACCATCGCGATCAATGACACAAAACACGGCGTCGTAGTCAGGATCTTTCTCAAATAGCTCGATTGCCTGGTCAACGACAGACATTGGCGCAGATCCCCCGTCGCCTGCGATCTCAACGTTGGCGACGCTGAGGCGATAGTGGGCCACCACTTCGCGCAGGTAGTTTGGTTCGGTCTTTGAGCCTTCGCAGACGATGAGCACGCGATCGTACGGTTCGCGATTTGGGCCTCGGCGTCGTAGCTGACTCTGGTTCCTTGGCCTGTGCACGACTTAGGCCTTCAGCTCGCCAAAGAAAGGCAGCGCGCCGTAGCGTCCCTGCAAGTAGCCCTTTTCCAAATTCTCGCCCTTGCGAGGGCTGAAGTCGGTCAGCGGGTAGAGATGGCTGACAAGCTCGGCGTCCTTTTCCATGAGCCAGATCTGGTCACGACGAAATATGTCGGTGTCCAGCAGCGAGGTGTCGTGAGTAGAGAAGATGAGCTGCGCGCCTTTCGGGTTGGTCTTAGGGTGGTTGATCAAGCGAACCAAGTGGCGCAGCAGCTCTGGGTGCAGACTGGTGTCCAATTCGTCGATGACCAGAATGTACCCATTAGCTAAAACATCGATCCACGGCCCCGCCAATGCGAAAATCTTGTTGGTGCCGCCGGACTCCTGATCCAGTGGCAAGGTCAACGTCCGGCCATTGCTGGCGCGATGGGTGAGACTGACTTCCGCCAGCTCGCTGTCCTTCATCTGCTCGGTAAAATAGGCGCGCAAGGGCTCGGGCAAGGACTTGTCGAAGGACATCAAGTCGAACTTGCGCCGATCCACCCGCATGTCACTAATTCCTAGGTCGGCAGCGGAAAGGAACTCCAAAACTCTCTTTTTCCAGTGCGCGTCCTTGTCGCATTGATTGGTCGTGAACTCTTCGTGCACGCGCGCAAATGGACCTATGTTTCGCAGCGTGATGGCGAACCAGTCGTAGACGGGTTTGAGCTGCTCGGCATTGAGCTGCACGGCAGTAGACAGGTAGAGGGCGTTAGCGCGAGTCGCTTCCTGCCAAACCTTCTTTTGACCACGCAAATGCGAGCCAAACTCCCAGCTCGATGCGCGGGTTTCTGGATGGACCTCACGCTTGAACCACATCTGCTGACGCCCCTCGGGGAACGCATACAGCCACTCGCTGACCACCTCTTCAGCGTTTACAGCCATGCCGTACTGATAGCGCACGCTTTCCTGAACGAAAATGAGCTCAAACTCGCTGGGTGCAGCTACGCCCTCGGCATCAACGACGGCAAACGGCTGGTGCGGGATCGGTTCGCCGGGTTGGCCACGACGGGCCGAATCCCGAACCAGATCACGAACGAAAAGTAGCGCGTTGAGCAGATTGCTTTTGCCGGAGGCGTTGGCACCGTAGATCACGAGCGAGCGCAACAGATCGGGGGTGTTGGGCGCACCAGCCGCCATGACATGGCTTTCGCGGTGCTCCTTGCTGGCGCTAGCGACCAGACTGAGCGATTGCCGTTCGTGGATGGAGCGGTAGTTGCTGACGCTAAATTCGACCAACACTTGGGCATCTCCGCCAATTTAGACGACGAAATTACATGATCTTTGCGTAATTTCCCATCTAAATCGACTCCCGCGCCCATCAGGGTGGGTCGAAGGCCGTGAATAAAAACGTGCCCGATGCAGAAATTCCTCAAGCTCCAGGTTCTTGCTCATCTCCACCCAGTCAGGTGCCTGTGTGACCGGGCCCTGCAGGTAGTGAGGGCCCTCAGCGGAGTCGTCCTCATTCACCAGCACGATAGCCAGCCAGTAATGCGTCGGCTTGTTCAGCGCGGCGATGATCTCGTTCTTGGTCAGCGTGATGTTGGTGGCGCCCTTGGCGCGGCCTTTGACCTCTATCAGCCCATCGTCGGGCCGCACGGGCTGGCGCGAGGTGATGTCGTAGCCGCACTTCAAGGCCGAGTCGTCGCGCGGCTCATTGCCTAGAGCGCGTTCGGCTTCCATCACGGCCAGCATCGCAATGCGTTCGATGCGCGCGCGCTGCCGCGTCGACGGCAAAGGGAGGATGGGTGGATTCCGCCTTGTCCTCCGCGAACCAGCCAGCAGGCACCACGAGCGCGCCGCCGACGATACGCGGGGTGACCGAGACGATATGGCTCTGTGCTTCTAGCGCCCTGTCGCGTGCTGCGCGCTTTGCTCGACATCGTTAAGTAGCGCCTAGAACGCATTGAAGCTGCGGCCGGCCTCGCTCTCACCAATGATGTCGACGCCTTTGAACAGGCGATCCAGAACTTCACCGCGCTCGCCCTCGTCGTCGATGATCCGCTCACGGAACCCGCGGTTGAGGCGCTCGAAGTCGTCGCGCACGCGGCGGAAGTCTTCGGCCAGATCGTCCGCCAGCTGGATGATCTCGCGAGTGCGCTCCAGTGCGCGCTTGGCATCCAGGGTGGCAACCTTGCCGGCCGCAACGCGGGCAATTTCAGCATCGATCCGGTCGCGCTCGGACTGCAACGCCGCCATCCGGGTGGCCGGATCCGTTTCGGTCTGTTCGGCCAGCTGTACCAGCTGCTGGATCACCGTCGACAGGCGGCTTTCGGTGGCCGCGCTGCGCTGGCTGTCGAGGCTGGCAATAAAACGGATCGCCTGCGCCGCCTGCGTCGACAGCTCGTATTCCTCCTCGCTGGCACCCTCGGGCAGGCGGCGATCCAGGAAGCCCTGCGACAACCAGTCCGCCACGTACGCCTGCGCAGTGCGCGCAAGCGCGCGCGGCAGGCTGGAAGCATTGATCGCGTCGAGTTGATGCTGCAGGCGCTCATGCAGGATCGACGCAGGCAGGCGCCGCTCGCCGTCCAGCAACAAGCTCTGCATCAGCCCGACCAGCTCGGGCGCGTGGTCGGCCGCCAGCAGCCGCCAGAGCGGCTGATCGCGCAGGCGGTGATAACCGGCGATGCGGCCCTGCAGCTTCATGCGGTGGCGGCTTCCTGCAGGGCATCGCCAAGGCCAAAGGACGGCAACAGGGTACCCACCAATCTTCCCGCCTCCAGATCGAACGGCACGACCCACAGCCGCATCTGATCGGAGTAATGGAACACTGGCAGCGGCATGCTGAAGCTGGCAGTCATAGGATAGACAAGGAATAAGTCACCCTGCCCATCGAGATAATGTTTGCCGTAGGCGAACAGCTGGTAAAAGTCCGGCTGGCTCAGACCGTACTTGTCTTTGCTGCTGGTCAGCGACGCGTCGAGCCGCTTCCACTTGGTGTCCAGTACCCAACGCATGTCGCTTCGTCGCAGCAGGAAATCGGGCTGCAGCCGGAACCAGTCTTGTCCCAAATGCGTGCACAGGTGCCTGCTCGACGCCGCCGTTGGGGTCAACTGGACATCCGACGGCAACGTGCGACGCAGGCACACCCCAACGTAACGCTCGAACAACCGTTCCATCGGGAACAGCAGGCTGACGCCGTGCCACTCGCCGACAATCGAAAGCGGGCTTTGTTCATTGAGGATCAAAGAGCACCACGGGCGTATTGGGCGGTAGTGGGCCATCAGGCGGTCGTCGCGCCAACGGCGGAAATCCGCCGCTGTGTCGGTACTGGCGGGTATCGGCGCGAGGTACGTAGCCAGTTCGTGCGACAGGCGCCAGTTGCGCGCATCGCGGGTGAGGCGGCACACCCGGTCTAGGGTGCTGCGCAGCAACCGATTCTCGGGCCGGTCCGCGTCGAACACGTCGTGCTCGATCTGGAACAGGTGCTGACGCCCGGGCGGCTGGCGCAACTGCCGCGGCATGTCCAGGCGCCCGCGCAGGTAGCGCTGCTGCTCCTGCACGGCGTGGTAGTCGAAACGCACACCGCGCTTGACCAGATGATCCAGACCTTCAAGAAACTGCCGCATCACCCATTCGGTCAGCGGCGCATCGAAGGCCTGGATGCTTGTGGGGCCGGTCTCCCTTGCGGTCAGGTCGAGGCAGCGGGCCAGCATCATGCGCAGCAACCGGCGCGCTGACGCCAACTCGTCCTCGCCGTCAACGTGCTTGGGCAGGATCTCGATCCTGGTGCCGCAGGGTGTCTCGATCACGCCGACGTAATTGTCCAAGCGCAGCCACCGGCGGTTATCGATCTGCACCAGTGCGGCGCCGGACTGGCGCAGGCGCGCGCTCTCTTGGCACAACCAATGGAACGCACTTTCGGAAACGGTTGCCTGGTCGAGCGACGGTTCCACCCGATGGGTGGTCAACCGCGCAAATTCACGGACTGTGACGCAATGCATCGCCTAGCCGCCGCTCGTACTGCTGTTGCTCGTACCGCCTTTGCCTGCGCCGATGATGCCGAGGTAGCTCTCCCGGCGATCGAGTGCACCCGGGTCCATCTCCCACAAGCGTGCGTCCACCGGCACGTCGGTGGTGCCGCCGAACAATCCGGCGGCGTTGTGACGGGGCGCCACCACGAAGCAGTAGCCTGCACTCTTGTTTTGATCATTCAGCACCCAGCGGATCCGCTCCCAATCCTCGAAGAAGTACTCCTGAAGGAGCGGCAGGATCTGGCTGCGAAATATCTGCGCCAGTCGCGCCAACGTCCGGTCTGACCTTAGCGGCATGAAATAGGCGTGGCCTAGATGGTGATCACGATCCAGCAGGACTTGAATGCGCTGGTTCATCACCGTCAGCATGGCTTCGATGTCGATACCGTCGACCACGACGCTGGCCAGCAAGTCGGGTCGCACCGGCATTTCCACGAACTCGAAGCGGCGACGCAAGGCGATGTCCAAGCCCATCAGCGAACGGTCCGCGGTGTTCATCGTGCCGATCAGATCCACGTTGGACGGGACGCTGAATATGTCGCCCGAATACGGCAACGTCAGCGATATCGCATGCTCAGCCCCCGCTCGCTTGTCCACCTCGATCAGCGTGATCAGCTCACCAAACACCTTGCTGACGTTTCCGCGATTGATCTCGTCGATGACCATGGCATACGAATGCGTGGGATCAAGACGCGCCCGCTCACACAGCCGGAGGAACACGCCCTTCTTGATGTCGTAGCGGATGTTGCCGGTCTCCTCCTCCGTAACGGGCGTCAGGCCTTCGATGAAATCCTCATATGAGAAGGATTGATGGAGGGTCACGAAAGCGTAACGGCGTACCGGCTCACCCGCCGGCAAGGGACCTTGTTTAATCTCGTCGACAAGCTCGATGATGTCGGACAAGTAATCCTTCCACGGGCCGGCCAATCGCCACACCGACTCTTCGCTCTTGTCGAACACGTAAGGAGCGACCTTGAGCGTGATGTTGACGGTCGCAGACTCCACCAGTGCGTGGTGCTGCAGCGCACCCCAAAGCGTCTGGTTAATGCCCTTGGTGCGACCCTTCGACGACGCCACGGCCACGATATAGGGGTGCTTGGACAGCTGCGGCACTGTGGCTGAGCCACCCATCTCGTAAAGCGCTGCGCCCAAAGCCTCCCACCAGGTCAGCGTGGCGACTTGTGTTGCGATCTGCTCGGCGCGCCATGCCGCTGGATCAATCGTGGCCGCCGCCTCGGTGTAGCTCGACCGCAGCAGTTGCTGCAGGTGAAAGGTTTTGCCGGTGCCGGGCGGGCCGAACAGGATCTGGTTGCGGGGAGCATGAGCGTAGATGCCGTCTGGCTCCCGTATGCGCAACTCTTCTCCGCCGCCTCCGCCCCCTACGTCAGATCCTCCTCCACTAGGCCGGTCATCGGGCTTCCACACACCTCGCAGGGGCGCCATGTAGAAATCGATGTTCTGCGTGCGGTGCTCCTGCTCCAACTTCTGGCGAAGCGCCCACATCGCATCGTCGAACTGGCGGTCCGTCCACGGCGTCATTTCGCGTGCAGTGGCGACGCCAAATGCGGCCAGCACACGGCGACGATCGCCATTACTTGACATGCGTTCTACCCGGTCCGGGCACAGCAAGTAACGCAGCATGTGACGGAACTGCCGGTCGCCATCGCGCGGCATCATCTCGAGCCAGTCGGTGAGCCGGCTGTAGTCGCCCACCAAGTCGGCGCGCTCGTCGGCTGGCATCCGCTTGATGGCGGTGAACAGGCTGATCGCGTAGTTGACCTCTTTCCAGCGCATGGTGTTGAACGCCGTGCCGGCCGACCCAATACCGGCCAGCACGCCGTCCGACAGCATCGGCTGGTCCGGATCCAAACGCTCACCGGACATATTCCACGCCTGCTCAAGCCCGTTACGTTTGGATCGTGCACCCATGTTGGCCGGAAACAGGAACAACACCCACAGCAGCTCGGCCATCAATTTCGGCGCGCCCGAAGGGGCGCTTGCCATCTGACCTTGGAGCTTCTGGTAGAAATCGCCCGAACCCGAATCGGGTTGATTGACGAAGTACTGGTCGAGGTGGGCAAAGTTCTGCGCGGTCCATACCGCGCCGCCACCGAGAATGGTGCCGTCCTGGACCAGGCATTGCTGTGCCCACGCGGCGGCTGCAGCCAAGGTGGAGCTGAAGTCGCGTTCGGAGTATGTGGACATGGCGTTTCCCTAGGGAAGGTCTTATGTCTTCCAGATTGCCTACTGTAGGTGCCGAGAGCCCGGCGTGTGCGCGGATGAGGTCTTGGTTTCTTGACTACCGTTGTTCAGCAGGGGCCGTACGCCGGATCTCGCGCCCTGCGCCCGGACAGTTGCACGAGACGACTCTCGTACCGATAAGCGTGGGCCCGGGCGCGATGGTCACGGCCCTTGGCACTCTATCGGAGAAGCATCATGACGGCAGTGGGTATCGACGCGGGCAAGGCGGCGCTGGATGTGGCTGTGGACGGCGTGTCGGGCGTGGTGCGGCATGCGAACACCGCGGCGGGGATTGGCAAGCTGGTACAGCGCCTTCAGACATCGTTGATCCGCGTGTGGTCGTGGAGGCGACGGGAGGTTACGAGGACGCGCTGCTCGAGGGGTGCTGCGATGTCGGGCTGTGGATCTGTCGGATCAATCCTCGTCAGGCACACGACTTCGCTCGGGCCACCGGCGAGCTGGCGAAGACCGACGCGATGGCCGCGGCAACAGCGACACCCCAAATAGGCCCGCCGACTTCCCACTCCCGCCCCTACTGCTCATCACTCAATCCTCGTTTCCGAAAGCCCCGAGACCACATGGACACCCACCCGCTTCAGCATGTCCTCAAGGCTAAGCCGCTCCTGAAGGGTCTGACGCACCGCAACCTCGTACTTCACCGCCT